>Ga0160438_1000022_pt1 | contig 166374 bp, 148 predicted proteins | sample HID1975K_E0MG_FD_108203 | JGI IMG/M metagenome (GOLD analysis project Ga0160438, IMG submission 108203) | Enriched soil microbial communities from UW Madison campus, WI, USA - HID1975K_E0 MG | ecosystem: Environmental > Terrestrial > Soil > Unclassified | place: USA: Madison, Wisconsin...
ACCGGTCAGGGCACGATCTAGGCGTAGACCTCCCACGCGGGGGTCAGGGCGCGACAGTGCTCACTCACCAGCGGCTCGAACACCGATCATGGCCCACAAGCCAACCGATGCACCCCCATTAGGATCGTGGACGACCCGCCCGGCGCCCTCGCGCCGGGCCCGTGCCCCGATGAGGAGTGCCCGTGGAGATCACGATCGGCGTGCAGCACCTGTCGCGCGAGCTGACGCTCGAGTCCGAGCAGACGGCGGACGAGATCAGCGCGGCCGTGCAGGCCGCGCTCGACGGCAAGTCGGCGACGCTCGAGCTGACCGACGTCCGCGGACGTCGCGTCATCGTGCCGACCGCCGTCCTCGGCTTCGTCGAGATCGGCGCCGAGACCAAGGGCCGCGTGGGCTTCGGCTCGGTCTGAGCGGTCGTCCTGAGCGGTCGTCCCGGCGCCCGGTGCACACCGGGCGCCGGACGCCGCCGCCAGGTCCGCCCCGGCGGACCTGGCCTCAGGCCGTCAGGTGCAGCCGCGACATGCGGCGCGTGTGCTCGGCCGTCAGCTCGTTGAACACCGTCGCGGGCGTCTGCGCCACGCGGGCGCCCGTGACCGGGCCGTCGGGCACGGCACCGGCAGCCCCCGCCGCGCGGCCGGCCCCGGCGGCGTCGGCACGGTCGAGCACGCGCGCGACCTCGGGCCGCTGCGCCAGCCGCTGCACCACCCCCAGCGCCTCGCCGACCAGCCGCCGCCCCCACAGCGCGAGCCGCGACGACAGCACGTCGTCGCCCGCGCACGCCTCGTCCAGCTCGCGCACGGCCAGCTCGGTGTGGGACGCGTCGTCGAGCACCTCGGCGACCAGCCGCGCCGACTCCGCGTCCAGCCCACGGGCGACGACCCGGCAGAAGTCGTCGGCCACGCCGTAGCCGACGTACGACTTGAGCAGCCGCTCGGCCCACGTGCTCGACGGCGTGCGGGCGTCGAAGTCGTCGAGCAGCCCGTCGAACCGGCCGAGCGCCGCGACGGCGTCCCCGCCGAGCTCGTCGATGCGCACGAGCACGCGGTCGCGGCGCTCGGTGCAGCGCGCCGCGAGGCGGCTCAGCGCGAGCGACTGCTCGAGGCCGGGGGCCTGCAGGCTGTCGCCCGCGAGCCGTCCGAACGCCTGGTGCTCGAGGCTCGCGACGAGGCCGAGGACCTCGACCGCGTCGGCGACCTCGGCGGCGCGTACGGCCGCGGCGTCCTTGCCCGTGCGGTTGGCGGAGCGGTCCTCGGTGCCGCCCGGCTCGGAGCGCAGGGGGCGGGCGTTGCCGGCGCTGGTGGTCATCCGGCGATCGTAGTCCCGTCGACCCCGCCACCGGCGGACGGGCCGTCCGCCCGCCTCCCGGGCAGCGGGACGCGCGTCCGATAGACTGCCCGGGTACAACCCGTACATCGGTTGCCCGTTCGTCTCGGTTTCCCGGTCCGGCAGCATGCCGCGACCCTCCCCGCACGACGCGCACCGGCCCGCCGCTCGCAGGGCTCCACGCCCGCGGACGCGCCGGCAGGGTGCGCCGCGCGGGGCGACTTCTACGATCGGCTGCCGGCCAACCCGCGTGGCGCAGCCCGCTGTCGCCCGGGGCGGACGAGCGCGTGACGCGCGCCGCCGGTCCCTGGCCCACACCGTGAGCCGCCACCCTGGCAGTGAAGAGCCGCACGTGACCACCGACCAGACCGTCGACCAGGAGCGCACCGACGCCGCCGTCGACACCGCCGTCCTCGACACCCCCGCCACCGACGCACCCACCGCGGCCGCCCCGCTCGCCGAGGTCCGCACCGCGGCCGACGCCGTCCCCACCGAGTCACCCACGGGCTCGCGCCGTGCCGCGTCGGTGCAGGCCGTCGACGCGTCGTTCGCCGACTTCGACGTCCGGCCGCAGATCGTCGCGGCGCTGGCCGCGGCCGGCATCACGCAGCCGTTCCCGATCCAGGCGATGACCCTGCCGGTCGCGCTGTCGGGCCACGACATCATCGGCCAGGCGAAGACGGGCACCGGCAAGACCCTCGGCTTCGGCGTGCCGCTGCTGCACCGTGTCGTCGCACCCGACGAGGAGGGCTACGACCGGCTCGCCGCGCCGGGCGACCCGCAGGCGCTCGTCGTCGTCCCGACCCGCGAGCTCGCCGTGCAGGTCGCGGGCGACCTCGCGATGGCCTCGGCGCAGCGCAAGGTCCGCATCGTCCAGGTCTACGGCGGGCGCGCGTACGAGCCGCAGGTCGAGGCCCTGCAGCGCGGTGCCGACGTCGTCGTCGGCACCCCCGGCCGCATGATCGACCTGCTCAACCAGCGGCACCTGCGCCTCAAGCACGCGACCGAGGTCGTCCTCGACGAGGCCGACGAGATGCTCGACCTGGGCTTCCTGCCGGACGTCGAGAAGCTGCTCGCGGCGACGCCCGCCAACCGCCACACCATGCTGTTCTCGGCGACCATGCCGGGCGCGGTCGTCGCGATGGCCCGCCGCTACATGTCGCAGCCCACGCACATCCGCGCGTCGGCGCCGGACGACGAGGGCCAGACCGTCAAGAACATCAAGCAGGTGGCGTACCGCGCGCACGCGCTCGACAAGGTCGAGCTGCTCGCGCGCATCCTGCAGGCCAAGGAGCGCGGCCTGACCATCGTGTTCGCACGCACCAAGCGCACGGCCGCGAAGGTCGCCGACGACCTGGTGGAGCGCGGGTTCGCCGCCGGTGCGATCCACGGCGACCTGGGCCAGGGCGCGCGCGAGCAGGCGCTGCGGGCGTTCCGGCACGGCAAGGTCGACGTGCTCGTCGCGACCGACGTCGCGGCGCGCGGCATCGACGTCGAGGACGTCACGCACGTGGTCAACTACCAGTGCCCCGAGGACGAGAAGACGTACCTGCACCGCACGGGCCGCACCGGCCGCGCGGGCAACAAGGGCACCGCGATCACGTTCGTCGACTGGGACGACATCCCGCGGTGGGGTCTCATCGACAAGGCGCTCGGCCTCGGGATCCCGGAGCCGGTCGAGACGTACTCGTCGTCCGACCACATCCACACCGACCTCGACATCCCGCAGGGCGTCACGGGCCGGCTGCCGAAGTCGCAGCAGACCCGCGCGGGCCTGGACGCCGAGGTGCTCGAGGACCTGGGCGAGACCGGCAAGCGCGGCGGCGGCGCCCGGCCCGCGCGGTCCGACGACCGCCCCGCGGGGCGGCGTGACGGCGGCCGTGACGGCGGCCGGGGCGGTGCGCGCGACGGTGCCCGCGAGGGCGGCGCGGGCGAGCGCGGTGACGGCGAGGGCCGTCGCCGGCGCCGCGGCGGACGTGGCCGCTCGGGCGACGAGGGCGCGGCCCGCACCGAGCAGCCCAGCGGCACGACGACGTCGGCCGGCGCTCCCGCGACGGACGGCACCGCCTCGTCCGGCGAGCCCGGGGACGCACCGCGGCGCCGTCGCCGGCGCCGCTCGCGTGGCGGCGCGTCGGGCGCCCCCGCCGCCCCCGCGGAGTCCTGAACCGGTCGTCGACCGGCGTGCTGGGCCGCCCTCCCACCACCGGGTGGGAGGGCGGCCCGGCGCACCGGCGGTGACGCACGGCCGTCGGCGCGGCGTCAGATCTCGGCGGCGTCAGATCTCGCGCGCGAACGTCAGCACGGCGTCGGCGAGGAGCTGCACGGCGATCGCCGCGAGCAGCAGACCGGCGATGCGGCTGACGAGCATCGTCCCGGAGTCCTTGAGCACGCGGTGGATCGCCCCCGCGAACCGCATGGACAGCCACAGGCACAGGTGCACCAGCACGACGCCGAGCGCGAGCGCGACCCAGTCGCTCGGCTCGCCGGCCTGCTGGACGAACACCATGGTCGCGACGATCGCGCCGGGCCCGGCCAGCAGCGGTGTGCCCAGCGGGACGAGCGCGACGTTGCCCTGCGTCCCCTCCATGCCCTCGTTGCTGTCCATCTTGCCGGTCAGCAGCTCCATCGCCACGAGCAGCAGCAGCAGACCGCCCGCACCCTGCAGCGCCTGGACCGACACGTGCAGGTAGTTCAGCAGCGACTGGCCGAACAGCGCGAAGCCGACGATCACGCCGAACGCGACGAGGATCGCCTGCCGCGCCGCGCGCGCCCGCTGCTGGCGGGTCATCGACCCGGTGAGCGCGAGGAACAGCGGCACGGTGCCCGGCGGGTCCATGATGACGAAGAGCGTCACGAACACCGAGATGAACAGCTGCACATCGAGCACGTCGGTCACGCGGTCACCACCTGCGTCGTCCCCTGCCGGACGATCTCGTCCAGCACCTGCGGGTCGGTCAGGTTCTCGCCGAGCAGGTTGGCCTTGCCGGTCCCGTGGTAGTCGCTCGAGCCCGTGACCAGCAGCCCGAGCCGGTCGGCGATCGCCAGCAGGCGCTCGCGCTGGGCCGGCGAGTGGTCGCGGTGGAACACCTCGAGCCCGGCGAGACCCGCGTCGGCGAGCTCGTCGAACACGCGGTCCGGCACGATCCGGCCCCGCGCGTCGGCCGCCGGGTGGGCGAACACCGGCACCCCGCCGGACGCGCGGATCGCGGCGACGGCGTCCGGTGCCGCGGGCGCGTAGTGGTCGACGTGGTACGGCCCGTCGGACGCGAGGAGGTGGGCGAACGCGGCGTCCCGGTCCGGGACGACACCGCGGGCGACGAGCGCGTCGGCGATGTGGGGGCGGCCCACGACGACGGCGTCGGCCGCCTGGTCGAGCACGTCCTGCCACGTGATCGGCACGTCGCGCGCGAGCCGCTCGACGATGCGCCGGGCGCGGGTGACGCGCGAGTCGCGGGCACGCGCGAGCTCGTCCGCGAGCGCGCGGTGGTCGGGGTCCTGCAGGTAGCTGAGCAGGTGCACGCTGACGCCGCGGGCGCGCGCCGAGACCTCGGTGCCGCGCACCAGCGCGATGCCGACGTCGCGCGCGGTCGCGGCGGCCTCGTCCCAGCCGGCCGTCGTGTCGTGGTCGGTGAGGGCGACGACGTCGAGACCCGCGGTGCGCGCGGCGACGACGAGCTGCGCGGGGGTCTGCGTGCCGTCCGACGCGCGTGAGTGCGTGTGGAGGTCGATGCGCACCCGCCCACGGTACGGGCTCCTGGGCCGTCCCGGGACGCCGGAGGTCCCGCGCCCGGCCGGCCGGCCCGCCGGCGGTGCCAGACTGGACCGGTGAGCACCGACGACCGCCCCGAGAACCTCACGTCCGAGACCGTGACGCCCGCCGACGCCGAGCAGCCGCTCGACGAGCGCGGCACGAACCGGTCGCACCGCCCGCAGTCGCGGCGCTTCGTCGAGTTCGTGACGTCGGGCTGGGACGAGCGACCCGCGTCGACCGCGGTGCGCGCACCGGTCGCGGACCGCACGGCCGCGCGCCGCAGCGCGCTGTCGGCGCAGTTCCCGGGCGTGCGGCTCGTCGTGCCGGCCGGCAGGTTCAAGGTCCGCTCGAACGACACGGACTTCCGGTTCCGCCCGCACGCGGCGTTCGCGCACCTCACGGGTCTGGGCACCGAGCAGGAGCCCGACGCGGTGCTCGTGCTGCACCCCGTCGAGGACGGCGCGGGCGACGACGGCAGCGCGCACCGCGCCGTGCTGTACCTGAACCCGCTGGCGGGCCGTGACACGCCGGAGTTCTTCTCCGACTCGCGGTACGGCGAGTTCTGGGTGGGCGCGCGTCCCACGCTCGACGACGTCGCGACGACCACGGGCGTCGTGACGGCGCACCTGGACGACCTGCGCGACGCGCTCGCGAAGGACGTGGGTGCCGGCGGTGTGCGGCTGCTGGTCGTGCCGGAGGCGGACGAGACCGTCGAGGAGGTCGTCGCGCGGATCCGCGGCGAGGAGGAGTCCGGCGAGGCGGACGCACGGCTCGCCGAGGCGCTGTCGGAGCTGCGGCTGCTGAAGGACGCGTACGAGGTCGAGCAGCTGCGGCTCGCGGTGGACGCGACGGTCGACGGCTTCGAGAAGGTCGTGCGGGCGCTGCCGCGCGCGGTCGCGCACCGCCGCGGCGAGCGCGTCATCGAGGGCACGTTCCTCGGCCACGCGCGCGAGGAGGGCAACGACGTCGGCTACACGACGATCGCGGCGGCCGGCGAGCACGCGACGACGCTGCACTGGACGGACAACGACGGGCGGGTGCGCCCCGGCGACCTCGTGCTGGTCGACGCGGGTGTCGAGGTCGACTCGCTGTACACCGCCGACGTGACGCGGACGCTGCCGGTCGACGGCCGGTTCACCGACGTGCAGCGGCGGGTGTACCAGGCCGTCCTCGACGCGGCCGACGCGGGCTTCGCGGCGGCCGTGCCGGGCGCGCGGTTCCGTGACGTGCACGACGCGGCGATGCGCGTGCTCGCGGCACGTCTCGAGGAGTGGGGCCTGCTGCCGGTGTCCGCCGCGGAGTCGCTCGACCCCGAGAACCAGCACCACCGCCGCTGGATGGTGCACGGCACGTCGCACCACCTGGGCCTGGACGTGCACGACTGCGCGCAGGCGCGTGCCGAGCTGTACCTCGACGGCGTGCTGCAGCCGGGCATGGTGTTCACGATCGAGCCCGGCCTGTACTTCAAGTCCGACGACCTGCTCGTGCCCGCGGAGTACCGCGGGATCGGTGTGCGCATCGAGGACGACGTGCTGCTGACGGCGGACGGCAACGAGAACCTGTCGGCCGCGCTGCCGCGTGACCCCGGCGCCGTCGAGGCGTGGATGGCGGCGCTGCGCGAGGGCTGAGAGGGACGACGGGCCGGGCGGACGGGCCGGGCCGGACGACGGCGAGAGCCGCGCACCGCCGAGGGCCGCACCACCCGGGCGGTGAGCCGGCGGATGGTGCGGCCGTCCTCGTGCGACGTCAGGCCCTCGGCGGTGCGGGGGGCGGCGGCGGGCCGGGCTGCTGCGGCGTCGTGGGGCCGGCCGGCGGTGCGACGGCGGGCGGCGGGTAGCCGGCGGTCGGGTCGGAGGGCGGCGCACCGACGGGCGGCGCCGGCGGCCGCGCGGGCTCGGGCCACCCGGACACGACGCCCCCGGTGTCGGCCAGCAGGTTGCGCGCCTTGTGGGCGTGCTCCGCGACGCAGAGCAGGGAGTACGACGTCGCCACGATCTGGCTGGACGACGCGAAGTCGCGCCGTCCGCGCGTGAACGAGTACCCGATGACGGAGAACAGCAGGCCGAAGGCGCCGCCGAACAGCACGGCGGGCAGCATCACGCCCGCGCCCCCGGACGAGAACAGCGTGAGGATCAGGCCGACGAACAGGCCGAACCACGCGCCGGACAGGAAGCCGCCCAGCGCGGCGCTCGGGTAGGACAGCCGCCGGATGACGCGCTCGACCATGCGCAGGTCGGTGCCGACGATCGTCACGGCGCGCACGGGGAACTCCCGCTCGGCGAGCAGCTCGACGGCCTTCTGCGCCTGCAGGTACGTGCCGTACGTCGCGACGGTCTCGCCCGTCGGGAGCGTCGGGGTCGTCGGGATCCGCTCGGACTGCGTGAACGACATGGTCCGATCCTCCCCCACGCGCCTGGTCGCCGCCAGGGAGTCCGCGGAGAGGGAGTCCGTGGAGAACGCCTGACCTGAGGATAGCCTTACCTCAGAATGAAGCCGATCCGGACGCCTGACCGACCGAGGACGCCATGACCCGCCGCGCCCGTCGTCGTTGCGTCGGCGGCGACCGTCGCCGTGCGCGTCGCCCCGCACCGACCGCTCCTGCACCTGACAGCCCCTGCACCTGACAGCCCGGAGGAACCCCTTGGCCTCGCACAGCAAGCCCGTCAAGCCCGTCGACCAGCGCATCCTGCGCGGCGAGGTGCTCGCCCGCGAGCAGGTCGGCCCGCACATGATCCGCGTGACCGTCGGCGGCGGCGAGCTCGCCACCGAGTTCACGCCGCGCGGGTACGACCAGTGGTTCCGGCTGTTCGTGCCGCGTCCCGGGCAGGACGCGCTGCACCTGCCGGGGTCGGTCACGTTGCGCGGGTACGCGCACTACCTCGCGATGCCGGAGTCGCGCCGGCCGCTGCTGCGCAACTACACGGTGCGAGCGACGCGCCCCGGGCAGGTCGACATCGACCTGGTCGCGCACGGCGAGCTGACGCCCGCGACCGTCAGCGCGGCGGGCTGGGCGGCGCGCTGCGAGGTCGGCAGCCCGGTGGCGCTGCTCGACGAGGGCCTGGGCTGGGCGGGCGACGGGTCGCACGACTGGCACCTCGTCGTCGCCGAGGAGTCGGGGCTGCCCGCCGCCCTCGGTGTCCTGGCCTCGCTCCCCCGCGACGCGACCGGGGTGGCGTACCTCGAGGTGCCGAGCGCCGAGGACGCCCAGCCCGCCGACGCCCCCGACGGCGTCGAGGTCCGCTGGCTCGTCCGCGACGACCACGACGCGGTGCCGGGTGCGCTCGCGCTGCGGACCGTGACCGGCGCGACGCTGCCGCCCGGGCGGCCGTACGCGTTCGTCGTGGGCGAGCAGGCGCTGCCCGCGGGCGTGCGGCGCCACCTCGTCGCGCGGGGCGTCGACAAAGCCGACATCGCGTTCTGCGGGTACTGGAAGCACGGCGCGAGGCCCGCACGCTGAACCCCGCACCGGACCCGCTCGCCGCCGGACGTTCACGCAGGCTCCACCGGCGCGTGACCGGCCGTGCGCGCACGCGGCGTCTAGGCTGACCGGCGTGAGCAGCGTCGGGACCCGGGTGTTCGTCGCGCGCCTCGCCGGCACCACCGTCTTCGACCCCATCGGCGACGAGGTCGGTCGGGTGCGCGACGTCGTCGTGCTCGTCCGGCTCACGGGCGCGCCGCGTGCCGTCGGGCTGGTCGTCGAGGTGCCGGGCCGACGGCGGGTGTTCCTGCCCCTGACACGCGTGACGGCCGTCGACGCCGGCCAGGTGATCTCGACGGGCCTGGTCAACATGCGCCGCTTCGAGCAGCGCGTGTCCGAGACGCTCGTGGTCGGCGAGCTGCTGGACCGCGCGGTCGAGCTCGCCGACGGGTCCGGCACCGCGCGCGTCGAGGACGTCGCGATCGAGCTGCAGCGCAACGGCGACTGGCACGTCACCAAGGTCTTCGTGCGTCGCACGGACCACCGCGGCGGTCTGCTCCGGCGCCGCGGCGAGACGCTGCTGGTGGCCGTCGAGGACGTGGTCGGGCTGGGCCGGCCGTCCGAGGCGCAGGGCGCGCGGCTGCTGCTCGCGCAGTACGAGGACCTCAAGCCCGCCGACCTGGCCGACGTGCTGCACGACATGGGGGTCACGCGCCGCCTCGAGGTCGCGTCGGCGCTGGACGACGAGCGGCTGGCCGACGTGCTCGAGGAGCTGCCCGAGGACGACCAGGTCGAGATCCTCGGGGGCCTGGAGCGCGGGCGCGCGGCCGACGTGCTGGAGGCCATGCAGCCCGACGACGCCGCCGACCTGCTGGGCGAGCTGCCCGACGAGCAGGCCGCCGAGCTCCTCGCGCTCATGGAGCCCGAGGAGGCCAAGGACGTGCGCCGCCTGCTGGCGTACGAGGACAACACCGCGGGCGGTCTCATGACGACCGAGCCGGTCATCCTGGGTCCCGAGACGTCGATCGCCGCGGCGCTCGCGCACGTGCGCCGCCAGGACCTCAACCCCGCGCTCGCGTCGCTCGTGTTCGTCGCGCGCCCGCCGCTGGAGACACCGACGGGCAGGTACATCGGCGTCGTGCACCTGCAGCGCATGCTGCGCGAGCCGCCGCACGAGTCGATCGGGCAGATCGTCGACACCGACCTGGAGCCCGTGGCCGTCGACGCGCCGCTGCTGACGGTGACGCGTCAGCTCGCGACGTACAACCTGCTGGCGCTGCCGGTCGTCGACGAGCAGCGTCGGCTGCTGGGTGCGGTGTCCGTCGACGACGTGCTCGACCACCTGCTGCCCGACGACTGGCGCGAGACGGACGACGTGCACGCGGGCCCGCCGACGCGCCCGACGCCCGTCGTGCGCCCCCGCGGCGAGGTGAGCCGTGGCTGACCGCCTGGACCAGCCGCGCGTCCGGAGCCGCTCGCTGCTGCCCCGCGTGCAGGTCGAGGCCGACGCGTCGGGCCGCGTGTCGGAGTCCATCGCACGCTTCCTCGGCACGCCGCGCTTCATCGTGTGGCTCACAGTGTTCTGCGTCGTGTGGCTCGCGTGGAACTCGTGGGGACCGACCGACCTGCGGTTCGACAAGGCCGCGAACGGCTTCACCGCCCTGACGCTCATGCTCTCGCTGCAGGCGTCGTACGCCGCGCCGCTGATCCTGCTCGCGCAGAACCGGCAGGCCGACCGCGACCGCGTGTCCGCCGAGCAGGACCGGCAGCGCGCCGAGCGGAACCTCGCCGACACCGAGTTCCTGGCCCGTGAGATGGCGTCGTTGCGCATCGCGCTGTCCGAGGTCGCGACCCGCGACTTCGTGCGCTCCGAGCTGCGCAACCTGCTCGAGGAGCTGCACGCCGAGCAGGCCGACGGCGGTGACGACGAGCCCGGCAGACGTCCGGCCGAACCGCCCCACCGCGGAGGTCCCGACCGCTAGGTTCGGTGGTGTGGACCGACGTCACCCCACCGCCCTGGTCGCCCTCGTCGTGCTCTGCGCGTCCTGCACCACCGCACCGACCGGCGACCCGTCGTCCGCGCCGGCGGCCGACGACGACGTCGTCGCACACCAGCGCAGCTGGGAGGGTCCGCTCATGGACCTCCTCGACGGGTCGCCCGACCCGTCGTCGCCCGACTACCTCGACGCCCTGTCCGACAAGGTCGCCGCCGAGCAGGACGCGATCGCGGCGTGCATGGCCGAGCAGGGCTTCGAGTACGTCCCGGCCGAGCTCGACCGCGGGTCGGTGACGGTTCCCGACCCCGACGTGCCGCAGGAGGGCACGCGGGCGTACGTCGAGCGGTACGGCTACGGCATCACCGACGCCCCGGGACGCCCCGGTGAGTACATGACGACGGGACGCACCAACGGGTACGAGGAGATGACGCCCGAGGGCCAGGCCGCGTACGACGCGGCGCTGCACGGCACGCGCGTCGGCGTCGTCCAGCACGCGGACGGCAGCGAGTCGTCCGACACCGAGGGCGGCTGCTTCGAGGCCGCGCGGCTCGGCACCACGGACCCGGCCGCGATCGCGTTCGAGAGCGAGGCCATGGCCTACCTCACCAAGATGGACGAGGACGGGTCGTTCGACGCGATCGACGCCGCCTGGTCCCGTTGCATGGCGGAGCACGGGTACGACCACGCCAGCCCGCGGGCCGCGTACCTGGCCGTCTCGGACGCGTCCCTCGACATAGCGCTCGACGAGAACTACGTGCAGGACGCGACGGCCGCCGACGAGGTCCGCGAGCTCGAGATGCGCACCGCGGCGGCGGACATGCAGTGCCAGGTCGACACGGGCTACGCGCAGGCGTGGACCGAGCTGAGCCACGCCTACCAGCAGCGCTTCCTCGACACGCACGCCGCCGAGGTCGAGGCGTGGCTGGAGGCGCGCGGCTGACCGGCACGGGCCCGACGGCCCGCGGGTCGTCCCCGCATCCGACCTACCATGGTCGGGTGCCACCCTCCGACCCGCCCACCCGCCGCGACGCCCCGACCGACCCGCTGCTCGACGCCGTCCGCACCGCGCTCGCCGGGGTGCAGGACCCCGAGATCCACCGCCCGATCACGGACCTCGGCATGGTCCGCTCGGTGGACGTCGAACCGCGTGACGGTGGTGCGTTCGTCGTCGTCGGCCTGGACCTGACCACGCCCGGCTGCCCGCTGAAGGAGACGCTGACGCGGGACGTCACGGCGGCCGTCGCGCCGCTCGACGGCGTCGTGGGCGTGCGGGTCGACCTGGGCGTCATGTCGGCCGAGCAGCGCGCGGACCTGCGCACGATGCTGCGCGGCACCGACGCCGAGCCCGTCATCCCGTTCTCGCAGGCGGGGTCGCTGACGAAGGTGATCGCGGTCGCGTCCGGCAAGGGCGGCGTCGGCAAGTCCTCGGTGACGGCGAACCTCGCGGTCGCGATGGCCGCCGAGGGCCTGCGCGTGGGCGTCGTCGACGCCGACATCTACGGCTTCTCGATCCCCCGCATGCTGGGGGTGAGCCGGCCGCCGACGAAGGTCGACGACATGCTGCTGCCTCCCGAGGCGCACGGGGTCAAGGTCGTCTCGATCGGGATGTTCGTGCCCGCGGGGCAGCCGGTGGTGTGGCGCGGGCCGATGCTGCACCGCGCGCTGCAGCAGTTCCTCGCCGACGTGTTCTGGGGCGACCTCGACGTGCTGCTGCTGGACCTGCCGCCGGGGACCGGGGACATCGCGATCTCGGTCGCGCAGCTGCTGCCGGGCTCGGAGATCGTCGTCGTGACGACGCCCCAGGTCGCCGCGGCCGAGGTCGCCGAGCGCGCGGGTGCGGTCGCGGCGCAGACGCGGCAGCGCGTCGTCGGCGTCGTCGAGAACATGGCGTGGCTCGAGCAGCCCGACGGGTCGCGTCTGGAGCTGTTCGGGTCCGGCGGCGGGCAGCGCGTGGCGGAGAACCTGTCGCGCCTGACGGGCACCGACGTGCCCCTGCTGGGGCAGGTCCCGCTCGACGTGCGGCTGCGCGAGGCCGGCGACGGCGGCACCCCCGTCGTGCTGACGGATCCCGGCTCGCCGGGGGCGCTGGCCCTGCGGACGGTCGCGCGCGCCCTGGCCTCCCGCCCCCGCAACCTCGCGGGCCGCTCGCTCAACCTCTCCCCCGTCACCCGCTGACCCCACCCACCGGAACACCACTCCCCGATGGCGCCCCTCGACGGGGAGCCACGTTCCGCTCGACCACACCACCTCACCACCCACCCCCGCCCACCGGAACCCCACTCCCCGTTGCGGCCCACCAACGGGGAGCCACGTTCCGGTCGGCGGAGGGTGGGTGTTGGATTTTGTTGGGTCGTGGTGGATACTGTGGGTATGTTGGCGAGCCAGAGGCAGGAGCGGATCCTCGCGGAGGTGCGGGCGCACGGGGCGGTGCGCGTCGCCGACCTCGTCGTCGCGCTCGACGTGTCGGACATGACGGTGCGACGCGACATCGCCGAGCTCGCGCGCGACGGCCTCGTGCGGCGCGTGCACGGCGGCGCCGTCGCCCCGGACACGCCGTCCCGCTCGACCGACGAGCCCGGTTTCGAGGCCAAGCGCACGTGGTCGTCGGCGGAGAAGGCCGCGGTCGCGCGCGCCGCGCTGGCCGACGTCGAGCCCGGCCAGGCCCTCGCGCTGTCCGCGGGCACCACGACGTGGCTGCTCGCCACGATGATCGCGGCGGACCCCGCGCTGCGTCCCCTGACGGTCGTCACCAACGGCCTGCGCGTCGCCGACGCGCTGCACGGCGCCGACGACGTCGAGGTCGTGCTCACGGGCGGCACGCGCACCCCGTCCGACGCGCTCGTCGGACCCGTCGCCGACGCGACCCTGCTGGGCCTCCGGGTCGACCGCACCTACCTCGGCGTGCACGGCCTCGACGCCGACGGGCCGACGACGCCCAACCTCGCCGAGGCCGCCACGGACCGCGCGCTCGTGCGGTGCGCCGCCGCGACGACCCTGCTCGCCGACCACACCAAGTGGGGCACGGTCGGCCTCGCGCGCATCTGCGGCCTCGACGAGATCGACACGCTCGTCGTCGACACCGGCCTGGCCACCGACGCGCGCACCCACCTCGAGGACGCCGTCCACCGGCTCGTCCTGGCCACCCCCGCCCCGACCCCCGGAGACACGCCGTGAGCACCACCGAGCAGCAGGACGTCACCGCCCGCGTCCGCCGCACGTCCACGCGCCTGGCCGACGGCCGCGAGCTCATCTACTTCGACGACTCGGAGCCGTACGTCTCGGGCACCGCGACACGCCGTCTCGACGATCCGCGTCCCCTGCCGGACCGGTTCGCGCCCGTGCGGGACGCCGACGGCGTCGAGCACCCGGTCACCGGGCCCGAGCTGCGGCTCGACCCCCTGACCGGCGAGTGGATCCCGATGGCCGCGCACCGCATGAACCGCACGTTCCTGCCGCCGGCCGACGCCAACCCCCTGGCCCCGGCGACGCCCGGCGCGACCTACCAGGACGGCGAGATCCCCGACACCGACTACGACGTCGTGGTGTTCGAGAACCGCTTCCCGTCGCTCCTGTCCGTGCCGGGCGCCGACAGCCCGACCGAGCTGGTCGACGGCGAGGCCCTGTGGCAGCGCCGCGCGGGCGTCGGCCGCTGCGAGGTCATCTGCTTCTCGTCCGACCCGACCGCGTCGCTCGCGACCGTGAGCCCCCGGCGCATGCGCACGATCGTCGAGGCGTGGACGGACCGCACGCGCGAGCTGTCGACGCTGCCCGGCGTCGAGCAGGTGTTCTGCTTCGAGAACCGCGGCAAGGAGATCGGCGTCACGCTGCACCACCCGCACGGGCAGGTCTACGCGTTCCCCTACGTGACGCCGAAGACGCAGGCGATGCTGCGCCAGGCGCGCGTGCACCACGACGCGACGGGCCGCGTGCTGCTGCGCGACGTGCTCGACGCCGAGCTGCGCCACCGCGAACGCGTCGTGCTGGAGTCCGAGCACTGGGTCGCGTACGTGCCGTACGCCGCGCGCTGGCCCGTCGAGGTGCACCTGGCGCCCCGGCGCGACGTGCCGGACCTGCCGGCGCTGAGCGAGGCCGAGAAGTCCGACCTGGCGACGACGTACCTCACGCTGCTGCGCCGCCTCGACCAGTTCTTCGTCGACGGCGACGGCGGTGCGATCCCGCTGCCGTACATCAGCGGCTGGCACCAGGCGCCGGTGCGCGAGGGGCGCGACGTCTCGCGCCTGCACCTGCAGGTGTTCTCGGTGCTGCGCGCACCCGGCAAGCTCAAGTACCTGGCCGGTGTCGAGTCGGCGATGGCGTCGTGGATCTGCGACACCACGCCCGAGCGCATCGCGCGGCGCCTGCAGGAGCTGGCGTGAGCGCGCCGGGCGACCTGAGGAACCCCACGACCCCCACGAGCCCGGAGCACGACATGACGACACCGGTCTGGACCCCCGCGTGGGACCGTGAGCAGGGCGAGCAGCGCGCCCGGGACCTGTTCACGAGGACGTTCGGCGCCGTCCCGGACGGCGTGTGGTCGGCGCCGGGGCGCGTCAACCTCATCGGCGAGCACACCGACTACAACGGCGGGCTCGCGCTGCCGATCGCGCTGCCGCACCGCACGTACGCGGCCGTCGCACGACGCGCCGACGACGTCGTGCGGCTCGTGTCGGCGCAGGAGCCGTCGGGCGCGCGCGAGGTGCGCCTGTCCGACGCCGCACCGGGCACGGTGCCCGGCTGGGCGGCGTACGTCGTGGGCGTCGCGTGGGCCCTGCGCGCGGCCGGGCACGACGTGGGCGGGTTCGACGTCGCGATCGACTCGTGCGTGCCGTTCGGCGCCGGGCTGTCGTCGTCCGCCGCGCTCGAGGCGTCGGTGGCCGTCGCGCTCGACGCGCTGCACGGGCTGGGCCTGGCGGGCGACGTGGACGACGCGGGTGCCGCGACCGACGACGTGGGCCGTGCGCTGCTCGCCGACCTGTGCGTGCGCGCCGAGAACGAGATGGCGGGAGCCCCGACGGGCGGCATGGACCAGGCGGCGGCGCTGCGCGCCCGGGCCGGTCACGCGCTGCTGCTGGACTGCCGCGACGGGTCCGTGCGGCACGTGCCGTTCGACCTCGCGGCGCACGGTCTCGCGCTGCTCGTCGTCGACACGCGCGCCGCGCACTCGCACGTCGACGGCGAGTACGCGCAGCGCCGGGCCGCGTGCGAGGACGCCGCGCGACGCCTGGGCGTCGCGTCGCTGCGGGACGTCGCGGACGACCCGCGCGGCGACGGCCCGGCGCTCGACGCGCTGGCAGCCGAGACGGACGGCGACGTGCTCGTACGACGCGTGCGGCACGTGACGTCCGAGATCGCGCGCGTGACCTCGTTCGTCGACGCGCTCGGCGCGGACGACGTACCGGGCGTCGGCCCGCTCATGGACGCGTCGCACGCGTCGCTGCGCGACGACTACGAGGTGTCGTGCGACGAGCTCGACGTCGCGGTGGACGCGGCACGAGCGGCCGGTGCGCTCGGTGCCCGCATGACGGGCGGCGGGTTCGGCGGGTCCGCGATCGCGCTGGTCGGGGCGGACGACGTCACGGTGGTGAGCGCCGCGGTCGCGCGCGCGTTCGACGCGCACGGCCTGCGCGCCCCGGCGTTCGCGGTGGCCGCCGCGGGACCGCCCGCCGGCTGAGGATCCCGCCGACGACGGGTGAGGTGCCGGCATGACGGGCGGCGGATCCGGCGGGGCGGCGAGCGCGCTCGTGGGGGCCGACGACGACGCCGCGCAGGTCCACCCGCAGGTTGACGCCGCGCCGGCGCCCGCGGCGCTAGCCTCCGCACGTCGGCCGACCCGCGCACCGCGGGCCCGCCGCCCGTCGTCGCGAGGAGCCCTGCAGTGGTCCGTCGATACATCTTCCCCGCCCTGCGTCTGCTCGTGTGGACGGTGATCGCGGTCGCGCTCGTCCGCATCGCGTTCGCGGGTGCCGACGTGAGCACGCAGGCCTCCGGCATCGAGCCGACCGGTCAGGTCGTCGAGCCGACGGTGGAGGCGACGACCGGCACGATCACCAACGCCGTGACCGTCCGCGCGTCGGTCGTCGCCGACCCCGCGGTCCCGGTGCGGGCCACGCTCGCCGGCACCGTCTCGCAGGTCCTCGTCGCCGACGGTGCGCACGTCGAGGCCGGCACGCCCGTCCTCGAGGTCCGCCAGGAGACCCCCCGGGACCCGATCACCCGGACGGATCCCGAGACCGGCGAGACGACGGTCACGGAGCGCAAGCCGAAGGTCGTCCTCGAGCAGGTCACGGCGCCGGTCGCCGGGACCCTCAGCCTCCCGACGCTCAAGGACCAGGTCGTCGCCGTCGGCGACACCGTCGGGCAGGTCTCCCCCGGCACGCTGTCGGTGTCCGGCACGCTGACCCCCGACCAGCAGTACCGGCTCGTCGGTGCTCCCGGGGAGGCGCAGGTGACCCTCAAGGGCGGTCCCGCGCCGTTCACGTGCACGAACCTGCGGATCGGTGCGTCCGCGCCGACCTCGGCGGCCCCCGGCAGCGAGCCCGAGGGCACGTCCACCACGTCCGGCACCGTGACGTGCGCGCTGCCCGGGGACGTCACCGCGTTCCCCGGCCTCGGCGCGGACCTCGAGATCGTCAACGGCACCGCCGAGGACGCCGTCGTCGTCCCCGTCACCGCGGTGCAGGGCACCGTGCAGCGCGGCAACGTGTGGGTCGTCGCGACGGAGGAGTCCGAGCCCGAGCAGCGGGAGGTCGGCCTGGGCCTCACCGACGGCGAGGTCGTGCAGATCACCGAGGGTCTGGAGCTCGGTGACCTCGTGCTGCAGTTCGTGCCCGTGCCCAGCGACGACGGCGACGTCGACTGCGGCGACCCGATGCAGTACGACCCGGCGGTGTGCGACCGATGAGCCTGCTCGAGCTCACCGGGGTCACCCGGTCCGTGCGGCTGCCCGACGACCGGCTGCTGGAGATCCTGCGCGGCGTCACGCTGAGCGTCGACACCGGCGAGCACGTCGCCGTCGTCGGACGCTCCGGCACGGGCAAGTCGACGCTGCTGAACATCCTCGGCCTGCTGGACGCGCCGACCGACGGCGAGTACCTGCTCGAGGGCGTGCCGATCGGCCGGCTGTCCGCGCGCGAGCGCACGCGCCGGCGCGGACGCGACTTCGGGTTCGTCTTCCAGCAGTTCAACCTGCTGCCCGGGCGCACCGCGCTGGAGAACGTGGCCGCACCCCTGATGTACGCACCGGGCCGGCAGTTCTGGCGGCGACGCGCGCTCGCGGCGCAGATGCTCGACCGCGTCGGCCTGGGCGACCGGCTCGACACGATGCCGGAGAAGCTGTCAGGCGGTGAGCAGCAGCGCGTCGCGATCGCACGCGCGCTCGTGCGCGGACCGCGCGTGATCCTCGCGGACGAGCCGACCGGTGCGCTCGACGTCGAGACCGGTCAGGAGGTCATGAGCCTGCTCGACGAGATCGCGTCGCTCACCGGCGCCGCGCTGGTCACGATCACGCACGACCTGGCCGTCGCGGCCCGCGCGCAGCGGCACTACCGGCTCGCCGACGGCGTGCTCGTCCCCGTCGACCTGGGCGGTGCCGGCCACGAGTGGGTGGGCGACGTGCCGACGCTGCCCGGTGCACGTCGGCTGCCCGGTGCGGCGGGCGCCGTGCCCGGGGTGCCCGAGCTGGGCGCGCCCGTCCCCGCGCAGGTCGAGCCGTGACCGGGCTGGTCGGCGCCGTCGTCGAGGCGTGGGACGAGCTGCGTCTGCACAAGCTGCGCGTGCTGCTCGCCCTCATCGGCGTGGCCGCCGCCGTCATGGCGATCACGGCCGTCACGGCGGCCGTGCAGATGCTCACGCAGGGCTACAAGGAGCAGGCCGAGCGCGACATGGGCCGGCAGGTCACGCTCAGCATCGACGCGTGGCAGATGAGCGAGCAGGCCGCGCCCTCGACCGCACTCGACGCGACCTACGCGCGGGCCCTCGAGCGGTACGGCATCACGTGGGCGACGCGCGACTGGTACACGTCGGCGCCGTTCCGCTTCCCCGACGGGACGCGACCGACCGAGGTCCGCGCGGTCGACCCCCAGATCGGGACCATGCAGCGCATCGACGTCGTCGAGGGCCGGTGGTTCACCGACGCCGACGTCGACGCGTACGCACCGCTGCTCGTCGTCAACGAACCGTTCCTCGACTCGCTCGGCGTCGCCGGGCTCGGCTCCCGCCCCACCGTGCTGCTGGGGGACGCGACACCGGTGCGGGCCACGATCGTGGGCGTCACCGCGCAGCGCTGGCGGGGCGAGTCGCCGCAGGCGATCGCGCTGTACGAGCAGCTCGTGCGGTGGTACACGCCGAGCGAGACCGGCTGGGGGCAGCCCGTCCCGTCGCTCAGGGTCTGGGTCCCACCCGAGGCGGCCGACGAGCTGGGCGCGCGGCTGCAGCGCGACGTCGCCGCCGTGCTGCCCGGGTGGGAGGTCAACGTCTACGACAACCGGGGCGCCGGGTACGGCGCCCTGGACGGCGCCGCCCGGTGGGTGGCGCTCGGCATCGGTGGCTTCGCGCTGCTCCTCGGCGGTCTCGGCCTGGTGAACATCGCGCTGGTCACGGTGCGGCACCGCATCCGGGAGATCGGCATCCGGCGCTCGTTCGGCGCCACGTCGGGTCGGATCTTCTTCGGGGTGCTCATGGAGTCCGTGGTCGCCACGGTCGTCGCGGGCCTCGTCGGCGTCGTGCTGGCGGTCGCGGCCATCAAGAACATCCCCGTCGACACGCTGTTCGGCAGCGGGATCCAGGACCGTCCGCCGTTCCCGGTGTTCGCCGCGCTGGTCGGCATGGCGTGCGCGACGGGCGTCGGTGCGCTCGCCGGCGTCATCCCGGCGACCGTCGCCGTCCGCGTCAAGGTGATCGACGCGATCCGCTACTGACGCCGATCCACGGACCATCCCCCGGTACCCCAACCCTCGCGCGGGTGTCATCCCGGGGTCGGACCCGGACCCCTCACCCGTCCGATATCGTCGCGTTGGCACGTGTCGGACGTGCCCTGACTCCCGTCATCCCCTGCCCTCGAAAGGCTTGCTGATGCGCCGCTCCCCTGCCCTGCCCGCCCTCGTCGCCGCCGTCGCGGCGCTCGCTCTCGCGGGGTGCACGGGCGGTGGCTCGTCGGCCTCGTCCGACGACGAGACGGGCCCGCTGACGGCCTTCTTCGAGAAGGTCGGAGGATCGTTCGACGACGAGGACTTCGAGAAGCAGCAGCGCGACGTCGAGGAGCTCGTCGCCACGTGCATGGCCGAGCAGGGCTTCGAGTACACGCCCGCCGAGCCCATGAGCGGCGGGATCGCCTCCAGCGACGACATGCCCGACTGGGAGTCGAAGGAGTACGCCGAGCAGTACGGGTACGGCGCGACGACGAGCGACGAGCTGTGGGGCTCCGGCGACGAGTGGGTCGACCCGAACGCCGAGTACGTCGAGTCGATGTCGGAGAGCGAGCAGTCCGCGTACTACGAGGCGCTGTGGGGCTCCGGACCCGAGATCGACCCCGACGCCGACCCGGAGGCCGAGCTCGAGTACGAGTACAACTGGGAGGAGAGCGGCTGCCAGGGCGCGGCCCAGCACGAGGTCTACGAGCAGGACCAGATCTGGGACGACCCGGCGCTCAAGGACCTCTTCGAGGAGATGAACACCGAGTACGAGAACCTCGCCGACGACCCGGCCCTGCGCGAGGCGCAGCAGAAGTGGGCCACGTGCATCGCCGAGGCGGGCTACGACTACGCCAACCCCGAGGAGGCGCAGCAGAGCATCTACGACGAGCTCAACGGCCTGTACGAGGCCATGGCGCCGGCCGACCCCGAGGACGTCGACCCCGACGCGTCGTTCGAGCCCGACCCGGCCGCGAAGGCCGAGCTCAAGGAGAAGGAGCTCGCGCTCGCGACCGCGGACTACGCCTGCAAGGAGTCCTCGGGCTACCAGAAGGCCCAGAAGGCCGCGCAGCTCGCCCTCGAGAAGCGGATCTGGGACAAGTACGGCGAGCAGCTCGAGGCGGCCGCGGCGAAGAGCACGCCGGCCGAGTGACGCGCGGCACCGCGAGAAGGACGACACCGTGAGCAGGATCTCGACCCACGTCAGCGGCGGACGCCGCACCATCGTCGCCATGGCCGTCGTCGCGGTCGTCTGCCTCGCGGCCGGGCTGCTGCTGTCGCGGCTGATCATCTCGCCCGGGCAGGCGGCGGCGAACGCCGCCCCGCCGACCGCCGGGCCGATCACGGTCCCGGTCGAGAGCCGCGTCATCGGCAACGAGGTGGTGCTGCGCGGCGACGTCGGCTACGACGACGCCGTCGACCTCTCGATCGAGACGGGCGACCTGGGCGGTCCGGCGGTCGTGACCGGCCAGGTCAAGGAGGTCGGCGCGACCGTCGAGGCGGCGTCGGTCGTCCTCGAGCTCGTCGGCCGGCCGGTCATCGTGCTCCCGGGCGACCTGCCGACCTACCGCACGCTGCGTGCGGGAGTCTCCGGGCCCGACGTGCAGCAGCTCAAGAACGCGCTGCGCGCGGTCGGCATCGAGGGCGGCGACCCCGCGAACGCGACGTACGACGCCGCGGCCGCGGCCGGGGTGCGCGCGCTCTACCAGTCGGTGGGCTACGAGCCGCCGACGGCGGGCGACGAGGTCCAGGGTGCGGTCGAGGCAGCCCAGGAGGGTGTCACGTCCGCCCAGGCGGACGTCCGCAGCGCCGAGTCCGCGCTCGCGTCGGCCGCCCGGGCGACGGGGGGCGTGCCCGTCGCCGAGCTCGACGGCGCCGTCCGGGTCGCCGAGGCCCGCGTGACGTTCCTGGCCGAGCAGTGCTCACGCCCGGCCGACGAGCGCGGGGAGTCGCTGCTCGACTGCACACCGCCCTCGCTCGTCGAGGCGGACTCCCAGCTCCAGACCGCGCGTGCGGCACGCGCGGCCGCCGACGTCGCACCCGACACGAGCGCGGAACGCGAGGCGGTGCGCGCCGCGAAGGACCGCCTGAGCGCGGCCCAGCAGTCGCTCTCCGAGGCGCGGGCCTCGGCCCTCACGCCCCTGCCCGCGACCGAGATCGTGTACCTGCCCTCGCTGCCCCGACGCGTCGACGCCGTGTCGGTCGAGCGGGGCGGCCTCGTGCAGAGCAAGTTCATGAGCGTCTCGGGCGCGACCATCCAGGTCACGGCATCGGCGTCGCGCGCCGACGCCGAGCTGCTGGCCGTCGGGACCACGGGCGCGATCAGCGTGGACGGCACCGACGTCCCGGTGACCGTCGCCGAGGTCACCGACGCCGACGCGCCGGCCGGCGGTGACGGCGAGTCGAAGCCGGCGGGAGACCGCCGCAAGGTGGTGTTCACGGTCGGTGAGCTCACGCCCGAGCAGCTCTCCGCGCTGCAGGGCAGCAACGTGCGCGTGCGCGTGCCCGTCAGCTCCACCGACGGCGAGGTGCTGGCCGTCCCGCTCGCCGCCCTCACCGCGGGGCCGGGTGGCGAGAGCCGTGTCGAGCTCGTCGAGGACGGGCAGAGCCGGCTCGTCGAGGTCACGACGGGCCTGGCAGCCTCCGGCTTCGTCGAGATCACGGGGTCGAAGGAGCCGATCGAGGCCGGTGACCTCGTCGTGGTGGGCATCTCGCCGAAGGACGACACGGCCACCGACGACGAGACCGAGGACGAGGCGGAGACCGGGACCGAGGAGGACGCGTGACCGTCCTCGACCTGCTCGGCGCGCCGCAGGGGGGCGCACCACAGGACTCCGGCGACCTCCCGCCGGTGGTCGAGCTGCGCGCCGTCGAGCGGCAGTTCCCGGGCGATCCGCCCGTGCACGCGCTGTACCCGGCCGACCTGCAGGTCGACGCGGGCGAGTACGTGTCCGTGGTGGGGCCGTCCGGCTCGGGCAAGTCGACGCTGCTCAACCTGCTCGGTCTGCTCGACCGCCCGTCGGACGGCGAGTACCTGCTCGACGGCATCCCGACCGCGGCGGCGGGCGAACGCGAACGCGCCGCGCTGCGCGCGCGGCACATCGGGTTCGTGTTCCAGGCCTTCCACCTGCTGCCCCACCGGACGGTGCTCGAGAACGTGCTGCTCGCGACGATCTACAGCGGGGTCCCGCGCACCGAGCGCCGTGAGCGCGCGGTCGAGGCGCTCGACCGCGTGGGCCTGTCGCACCGGCTCGACTTCCGGCCGACCGTGCTGTCGGGCGGCGAGCGCCAGCGCACCGCCATCGCGCGCGCGGTGGTCTCGCACCCGCGCGTCCTGCTCGCCGACGAGCCGACGGGCAACCTCGACTCCGAGAGCTCGGCGGCCGTGCTGGAGCTGTTCGACGAGCTGCACGCCGGCGGCCTGACGCTGCTGGTCATCACGCACGAGGACGACGTCTCCGCGCGCGCCCAGCGGCGTGTGCGGATCACCGACGGGCACCTGCGGGAGATCGCATGACCGCCGTCGCGCAGGACGTGCCCCGCGTCGACCGGTTCGGCATCGGCGACCTGCTCGCGGAGGCGGCCGCCGGCATCGGTGCACGTCCCGGCAGGCTCGTCCTGACGATCCTGGGGACGGTGCTGGGCATCGCGTCGGTCGTCGTCACCGTGGGGCTCGCGCAGACCGCCGCCGGGCAGATCAACAAGCAGTTCGACGCGGTCGCCGCCACGCAGGGGGTCGCGAGGCCCGCGACGAGCCGCGGGTTCGACGGCAACCAGCGCAACCTGGGCACGCTGCCGTGGGACGCGCCCGACCGTGCCGAGCGGCTCAACGGCGTCGAGGCGGCCGCCCTCGTGTCCGAGCTCGACATCGGCGACCTCCAGGTCACGGCGGTGCCGGTGCACGACCCGTCGGCGGCCCGCGTCACCAGCCCCTCGGTCGTCGCCACGAGCGCGCACGCCCTGGAGGCCCTGGACGGGCACGTCGTGCAGGGCCGCTACTTCGACAGCGGGCACGACGCGCGGGCCGACCGCGTCGTCGTGCTCGGCGCGGACGCGGCACGTCGCCTCGGCGTCGTGCGGGTGGACCGGCAGCCGTCGATCTTCATCGGCGACCGCGCGTACCAGGTCATCGGCGTGGTCGACGGCATGGTGCGGCGCACCGACCTCGGTTCCGCGGTGATCCTGCCGAACGGCACCGCCCGGGCCGACCTGGGGCTGACAGCACCCGAGGAGCTGCACCTGCACCTGGCCGTCGCCGCGGGTCCCGTCGTCGGGACGCAGCTGCCTGTGGCGCTCGACCCGAACGCGCCGGAGACGGTCGAGGTGCAGGTGCCCCCGGCGACGTCGTCCGTGCGCCAGAGCGTGCAGGCGGACATCAACACGATCTTCCTGGCACTCGGCGGGGTCGCGCTGCTGATCGGTGGCGTCGGGATCGCGAACGTGACGCTCCTGTCGGTCCTCGAACGGGTCGGCGAGATCGGTCTGCGCCGTGCGCTCGGCGCGACCCGCCGGCAGATCGCGGCACAGTTCATGGTCGAGTCGGTCGTGGTCGGCCTGCTGGGTGGCCTGGTCGGCGCGGCGCTCGGCGTGGCGGCGGTGACGACCGTGTCGGCCGTGCAGGACTGGACCCCGATCCTCGACCTGCGCATGGTCGCCGTCGCCGCACTGGCCGGCGGCGTCATCGGGCTGCTCGCGGGGCTCTACCCGTCGCTGAAGGCCGCGTCGATCGAGCCGATCTCCGCGCTGCGCGGTGGTGTCTGACCCGTCGACGACCTCAGAGGTCGTACTCGGCGACGACCGGTGCGTGGTCGCTGAACCTCGCGTCGTAGGTCTCGGCCCGGTCCACGGTCACGGTGCGCGCGCGGGTCGCCAGGGCGGGCGTCGCGAGCTGGTAGTCGATCCGCCACCCGGCGTCGTTGTCGAACGCCTGACCACGCCAGGACCACCACGTGTACGGGCCGGGCCCCGTGCCGCCGTGCGCGCGGCCCAGGTCGTGCCAGCCGAACTCGTCGAACCACCGGTCCAGGTACGCGCGCTCCTCGGGCAGGAAGCCTGCCCGCTTCACGTTGCCCCGCCAGTTCTTGATGTCGACCTCGCGGTGCGCGATGTTGAGGTCGCCTGCGACGACGACGAGCCCGCCCGCCGCCAGCGTCGCGAGGCGGTCGGTGACGTGCGTGAGGAACGCGTACTTCTCGTCCATCGACGGCGTCCCGACGGTCCCGGAGTGCAGGTACGCGGACACGACGGTGAGCGTGCGCGCAGGGCCGTCACCCTCGGCCGGCACCTCCAGGTCGGCCTCGACCCAGCGCCCGGCGTCACCGGTGACCCCCGTCCCGAGCCCGATCCGCACGGCGCTCATGGGCAGCCGCGACGCGATGGCCACGCCCGCCCGGCCCTTCGCGTGCCCGGCCTCGTGGGCCAGGTGCCACCCGTCGGGCGACAGGTGGTCGGCGAGGATCTCGTCCGACCCCCGGACCTCCTGCAGCAGCAGGACGTCCGGCTTGCGGACGTCCAGCCACTCCCCCATGCCGCGGCGGAAGGCGGCCCGGATGCCGTTGACGTTGACGGTGGCGACTCGGATCACGCCGACATCCTGCCGCACACCACCGACACGGCCCGGACCCGTCCGGGCCGGTGTCGCGAGGGTCACTCCCCCGCGTAGGCGGCCTCGAGCGGCGCGATCTCGAGCCTGCCCATCTGCAGCATGGCCTGCGTCGCACGGTGCACGCCTGCCGCGTCGGGCCGCGTGAGGATGTCGTCGAGCGCACGCGGCACGACCTGCCAGGACACCCCGAACCGGTCCTTGAGCCACCCGCACGGCCCGTGCGAGCCGCCGTCCGCGGCCAGGACCTCCCAGTAGTGGTCGACCTCCTCCTGCGTCTCGACGCTCAGGTAGAACGAGAACGACTCGTCCTGGCTGAACGCCGGCCCGGCGGTCAGGACGGTCACCCGGTGCCCGTCGAGCTCGAGGTCGACGACGAACGGCGCCCCCTCCGCGACGTCGGGGACTCCCGCCGGCGCGTGCACGACGCGTGTGATCCGCGAGCTCGGTACGACCGAGGCGTAGAACTGCGCGGCCTCGTACCCGCGCTCGACGAACCACAGATGCGTGCTGACCATGCCCACGGTGAGCTCCCTTCGTCGGTCCTTCCCCCGTACCGACTCGTCCCGCCGCCCCGACTCACCGCCCACGACCGGAACCCCACTCACCGACGCGGCCGCCGGACGGGGAGTCACGTTCCGGTCGCGGCACCCACCGTCCCACGACCGGAACACGGGTCACCGACGCGGCCGCCGGACGGGGAGTCACGTTCCGGTCGCGGCACCGGCCGTCCGCGACCGGAACACGGGTCACGGATGCGGCCGCCGGACGGGGAGTCACGTTCCGGTCGCGGTGGGGAGGGAGATGCCACGAGCCCCGGGCGTCGTGCGGCCCGGGGCTCGTGGGGTGGTGGCTGGTGGTGCGTGCGGGTGCAGCGGGTGCTGCGCCGTGGGCGGGGGTCAGCCGGCCTGGCGCTCGGCGGTGCCGACGACGTTGGCCAGCAGCATCGCGCGGGTCATGGGGCCCACGCCGCCGGGGTTGGGCGAGACCCAGGACGCGACGTCCCAGACCCCGGGGTCGACGTCGCCGACGACGCGGCTCCTGCCGGTCTCGGGGTCGACGGCCCGCGAGACGCCGACGTCGACGACGACGGCTCCTGGCTTGACGATGTCGGCCGTGACGATGCCCGGGACGCCGGCCGCCGCGATGACGACGTCGGCGTTGCGCGTGTGCTCGGCCAGGTCGTCGGTGCCCGTGTGCGTGAGCGTGACCGTGGCGTTGACCTCGCGCCGCGTGAGCAGCAGACCGATCGAGCGGCCCACGGTCACGCCGCGTCCGACGACCACGACGTCGGCCCCGCGCAGCGGCACGCCGTGCCGCTCGAGCAGCTCGACGATGCCCGCGGGCGTGCAGGGCAGCGGGGACGTGACGGGCTCGTTGACCCGCAGCACGAGGCGCCCGAGGTTGGTCGGGTGCAGGCCGTCGGCGTCCTTCTCCGGGTCGACGAGCTCGAGCACGCGGTGCGTGTCGATGCCCTTCGGCAGCGGCAGCTGCACGATGTACCCGGTGCACGCCGGGTCGTCGTTCAGCCGCTGCACGGCCGCCTCGATGTCGGCCTGCGTCGCGTCCGCGGGCAGGTCCTCGCGGATCGAGGAGATGCCCACCTCGGCGCAGTCCTTGTGCTTGCCGGCGACGTACCAGCGCGAGCCGGGGTCGTCGCCGACGAGCAGCGTGCCGAGCCCGGGCACGACGCCGCGTGCGGCGAGCGCCGCGACGCGCGTGGTGAGCTCGGCCTTGATGGCGGCCGCGGTCGCGGTGCCGTCCAGCTTCTGGGCGGTCATCGGTGCGCCTCCGCTCAGTACTGCTGCAGGCCGGGGTACAGCGGGAACGCCTCGGTGAGCTTGCGCACCCGGGCGCCCAGCGCCTCGACGTCGGCTGACGCGCCCTCGACGAGCGTCGTGGCGATGATGTCCGCGACCTCGGTGAACTCGGCGTCACCGAAGCCGCGCGTGGCCAGGGCGGGCGTGCCGATGCGCAGGCCGGACGTGACGCGCGGGGGACGCGGGTCGAACGGCACGGCGTTGCGGTTCACGGTGACGCCCGCCGAGTGCAGGAGGTCCTCGGCCTGCTGGCCGTCGAGCGTCGAGTGGCGCAGGTCGACGAGCACGAGGTGCACGTCGGTGCCGCCGGTGAGCACCGAGACGCCGGCCGCGGCCACGTCCGGTGCGGTGAGGCGGTCGGCGATGATGCGCGCACCGTCGATCGTGCGCTGCTGACGGGCGGCGAAGTCCTCGCTCGCGGCGACCTTGAACGCGACCGCCTTGGCGGCGATCACGTGCATGAGCGGGCCGCCCTGCTGGCCCGGGAACACCGCGGAGTCGATCTTCTTGGCGTACTCCTGCTTGCTGAGGACGAAGCCCGAGCGGGGGCCGCCGATGGTCTTGTGCACGGTGGACGACACGACGTCCGAGTGCGGCACGGGCGACGGGTGCAGGCCCGCGGCGACGAGGCCCGCGAAGTGCGCCATGTCGACCCACAGCTTCGCGCCGACCTCGTCCGCGATCTCGCGGAACGCCGCGAAGTCGAGGTGGCGGGGGTAGGCGGACCAGCCGCCGATGATGACGTCGGGACGGTGCTCGAGCGCGGCCTTGCGCACGGCGTCGTAGTCGACGCGGAACGTCTGGGGGTCCACGCCGTAGGCGGCGACGTCGTACAGCTTGCCGGAGAAGTTGATGCGCATGCCGTGCGTGAGGTGGCCGCCGTGCGCGAGGTCGAGGCCGAGGATCTTGTCGCCCGCGTTGATCAGCGCGTGCAGCACGGCCGCGTTGGCCGTGGCGCCGGAGTGCGGCTGGACGTTGGCGTGCTCGGCGCCGAAGAGCGCCTTGGCGCGGTCGATCGCGATGGTCTCGGCGATGTCGACCTGCTCGCAGCCGCCGTAGTAGCGCCGGCCGGGGTAGCCCTCGGCGTACTTGTTGGTGAGCACCGAGCCCTGCGCCTGCAGGACGGCGCGCGGCACGAAGTTCTCCGAGGCGATCATCTCGAGGGTGTGCTGCTGGCGGGCCAGCTCACCGTCGAGGACCGCCGCGATCTCGGGGTCGAGGTCCGCGATGTTCTGGTCCAGCACGTTGTCGCTCATGCAGGTGCTCCTGTTCGCAGTCAGCTGTGCGGGCGTCGTCCGGCGCACCGCACACACGCGTGGGTGTGGGGCGACCGTGGGCCCAGGCGTCCGACCCGTTGGTCCAGCTGCTGCGTCGCTCCCCGGTGGTGACCCACCTGCTGCGCCAGTCGCGACACGGTGAGGCTATACCAAACGCCCGTCCCGCAGGCGTGCGTCCGCGACGAGCGGTGCGCCGCGAGCGTCGCCCCGGCCGAGGGCGGCGGACGTGCCGACCCTGCCGGACAAACGCCCTCCGGATGCCGCGCGAACGCGCGGTAAACGGACCCCAAATGCTGGACGTGCGTCCATGAATGAATTGAACGAGCGTCCACGAAGGCGTGCCCGAGGGGCTGGCGAAGAGCACATCCCATCCACCGAGACGGCGGTTTCCATAACGGGACAGACCCATCTACAGTCCCTGATCGCCCCTGAAACTGACCCGAGTGGACACAATTGTGACGACGAAGACGACTGCCGCCCCCGTGGTGCTCGGCCTCCCGCTGACGATCGTGTCGCGCACCTCGCCGGTCAGCACCTACCCGAGCCCGGCCGCCGGCTGCCACAGCCAGAACCAGTCGCAGACGGCGCCGTGGTACGAGCAGATCACCGGGGTCTACCGGGAACGGACCTCGACCAGCTGGACCCCGATCCAGCACACGGGGAACGAGCCCGGCGACAAGCACGTCGACAAGCTCAACCACAGCGTGTACCAGCTCCACGAGAGCGGCTGCGGCTACTGCCGGCGATGAGCAGCACGCGAGGGAGCGGGCGGACTGCGTGGCAGCGCGCGCAAGCCCCGACCTCGCGGTCCCCGCGGACGCGGGACGGACGGTGGACGCCGCCCGCACCGCACGTGCGGACGAGACCGGGACGGTCGGGACGGTGACCCGAGGGAACTGCTCCAAAGAACGCGCCAATGCTCGCCGACGACACGGCGTGCCGGGACCTGCTCGAATTCGACGACCGCGTGAAGAATGCGCGCTCCGCCATCGAGACCGAATTCATCGACGACAACCGCACACAGCTCGAGAAGACGACAACCGCACACAGCTCGAGAAGCTGAGGAGCGCGATCGACGACGCTGCGGGACGACGCGCGGACCGGGAACGGCCACCGCACCAGGAACCCACAAGGACCTCCCATGACTCATCACGTACTGGTGGGCTTCGCCGCCGCCCTGCTCACCGAGCTCGACGACCTGCTCCCCGCCGGCTCGGTCACCGTCGTCGAGGACCCGCACGCCGTCGAGGCCCGAGACGTCCGACGCCGCCTGGACGCGTTCCGTTGCGTCGCCGGGCTGCAGGTCGTCCCGCTCCAGGACGAGGCACGGCCGCAGGACGCGGTCGACCGGATCCGGCGCCCGCCGGCGGTGACGGCCGTCCTGCCGGGCCTGGAGTACAGCGCCGTGGTCGCCGCTGCGGTCGCCGAGGCCTGGGGCCTGCCGGGCGCCGGTCTCGGCGCCGCCCGGACGCTGCGCGACAAGCTGGCCCTGCGTGCCGCGGTCGCGGGTCCGGGCATCGCGCAGCCGCGGTGGCGCCGCGTCGCCTCCGCCGCCGAGGTCCGCACGGCGCTCGCCGACCTCGGCGGCCGCGGAGTGCTCAAGCCCAGCAACCGCCAGGCGAGCGTCGGCGTCGAGCTCCTCGAGCCGGGCGACGACGTCGAGGCCGCCTGGACCCGGACGACCGCGGCCGACGAGCCGAACCTCTGGGCGACCTCGTCCGACCGCAGCGGGTTCCTCGTCGAGGAGCGGCTGACGGGTCCCGAGGCGAGCGTCGAGGCGATCGTGCACGACCGCCGCGTGGTCTTCTCCAACGTCACCGCGAAGAGCGTGCGTCCCGGCAGGTTCCCGGTGGAGACCGGCCACCTCGTCCCGGCGCCCCTCGACCCCGCTGCCCGCAGGGCGCTCGAGGACGCGACCGCCGCCCTCGTGCGCGTCGTCGGGTTCGGGTCCGGGGTCCTGCACGCCGAGTGGATCGTGGTGGACGGCGTGCCGCACCTCGTGGAGTGCGCGGGCCGGCTCCCCGGCGACCGCATCCACCGGCTCATCGACCAGGCGTACGGCACCAGCCTGGTCCGCGACATGCTCACGGTGCTGTCCGGCGACGTCCCCGCGGTCCCGCCGGCCGCCCGCACGGCCGCGATCGGCTTCCTCGACGCCGTCCCGGGCACGGTCACGCGCGTCCGCGGTGTGGACGAGGCACGGGCGCTGGCGGGCGTCACCGAGGTGCAGGTCGGGGTGGCCGCGGGCGACGAGGTCCACGACGTGCAGAACTCCTGGCACCGCCCCGGGCACGTCATGGTGGTGGCGGACGACCACCACGAGGCCGAGCGGCTGCTCGTGCGGGCCGCCGGCACCGTCGCGATCGAGACGTCGCGCCCGTGAGGATGCCGACCTGGCGCGACTACGCGCCGCCCACGCACCAGGCGGGCGTGTTCGTCCTGGTGATGGGCGTGAGCGCGGTCGGTCTCGGGCTGTTCCTCTCCGGGTCGGCGATCTACTACTCCACGGTCGTCGGCCTGACCGTCGGCCAGATCGGCACCGGGCTGAGCATCGCCGCCGTCGTCGGCCTGCTCGCGACGGTGCCCCTGGGTGCCGCCGCCGACAGGCTCGGCGGGGCGCGCATGCTCGTCGCGATCATGGCGTGGCGTGCGGCCTGGTTCGTGGCTCTCGCGTTCGTCGAGGGGCCCGTGACCTTCACCCTGGTCGCGTGCTGCCTGGCCGTCGCCGAGGCGGGCACCGCACCCACCGTGCAGAGCGTCGTCGCGGTGATCGCCGCCGGCGAGGACCGTACGCGGACCATGGCGATCCTGCGCACCGTGCGCAACATCGGGTTCTCCCTCGGCGCGCTGCTCGCCGGGGTGCTCGTGGTCGAGGGCTCGAGCGTCGCGTACCGGGCGCTCGTGCTCGTCAACGCGGCGGCGTTCCTCGTCGCAGCGGTCCTGCTCGCCCGCCTGGGGCTGCCCGCCACAGCCGTGGCGCGCCGCAGCTCGCCGTGGGCGGTGCTGCGGCAGGTCGACGACCACCGCTTCCTCGCACTCGCCGCGGTCAACGGCGCGATGTCGCTGCACATCTCCGTCCTCGGCATCGGTCTGCCGCTGTGGATCCTCACCTCGGACGTGCTGCCGCCCGCGGTGGTGCCCGGGGCCGTCCTGCTCAACACCCTGCTCGTCGTCGTCCTGCAGGTCCCGTTCAGCGCCGGGACCGAGCAACCGGGCCGGGCCCGGCGCGCGCTGCGGCTCGCAGGGTGGTCGCTCGCGGCGACCGCGGTGTGCCTCGCGGTGGTCCCCGACCTGCCGCTCGCCCCCGCGCTGGCCGCGCTGGCCGTGGGCACGGTGCTGCTGACCTGCGGTGAGCTGTGGCAGGCCGCCGGAGGGTGGGAGCTGTCGTTCGCCTACGCGCGGGACGACCGCCGGACCCTCGACCTCGCGACGTTCAACCTCGGCGCCGGCCTGCAGTCCGTCGCCGGGCCCGGCCTCGTGACCGCCGCCGTGACCCTCGGCCGACCGGGCTGGTTCCTCCTGGCCGCCCTGTTCTCGGTCCTCGCCCTGCTCGTCGGCCCCACGGTCGGCGCGCTCGAACGCCACCGGGCCACCCGCACGGGACACGTCGTCCTCGACTGAGACGTCCCGCCCGGCCCGCAGCCCGTGCTCACCTCCGCGACGAAGGCACCCGAACCATGTCACTCACGACGCAGGCTCCACGCCCCACCACGTCCCGTGCAGTGCTCGAGCGCGCGTGGCAGACGATGCAGGACCTCGCCGCCCCCGCACCGGACCGCTACGTCTCCCTGACGGCGGCCGGTCTGCACGAGACCGTGGCGCTCGTCCGGCAGGCCGTGCTGGCGCACGGCGCCGGCGGACGCCGGCGGGTGCCGTCCGCGGGCGCGATCTTCCCCTACGCACCGTACGTGCTGTGCACGACCGGCCCCGACGGCCGGTGGACGCTCCTGCGGGTCGACGAGGCCGAGCCGCACGGGTCCGCCGTCCTCGTGGACGTGCCGCAGCCCGACCTCGACCGGCTGGCGGCCCGCTGCGGCCCCGACCCGTCGGTCGTGCACGTCCTGCTCCTCGTGCGTCCCTGGCTCTCGATCCGCAAGTACGGGCCGCGCGGCTACCTGTACTCGATGATCGACGCCGCGCACGCGGCGACCAACCTGCTCGGCGTGGCGCAGCAGGAGGTCCGGGGCGCTCACCTGCGGCTGCTCGGCGGGGGCGACGGGGAGCTCGCGGCGCACCTCCCGTTCCAGGAGGTGCACTCGGTCGTGACGCTCCCGGTCGACGACCGGCCGCAGCGCGAGGCCACCGTCCGCGTGGAGGCGGTCGCGACCGCGCGGGACCGCACCGGCGACTACGAGCGTGTGCCGTGGACCGAGGTGGTGCGGCCGTTCCAGGCGACCCACACCCGCGAGCGGCTCGCCACGGCCCCGATGGTGGCCCTCCCGGCGACGGACGTGCCGCGCGACGCGCTGCTGGCGGACTGGTCGACGTGGTCCGAGCGGCGGCGCTCCGCGCGCTCGTTCGCGGACCGGCCGGTCGACGTCCGACAGCTGGCCGACGTGGTCGGGGCGCTCGCGACGCCGCTGCCGACGAACCTGCCGCGGACCCCGGAGGTCAGCGCGACCGTCGTCCTGGCCAGGACCCCCGTCGGGGACCTCGCCGCGGTACGCGCTGTCGCCGACGTGCACACACCGGACGGGGACGTGCGACCGCAGGACGTCGTGCGGGCCTGCATGGGCCAGCGCCACGTGGCCTCGGCCGCCGCCTTCCTCGTGCTGCACGCCCCGCGCCAGTCCGTCCTCGGCGACGGTGCGCAGCAGGACGCGCGCGACGCGCTGTTCCGGTGCGGCGCGGCGGCGCAGCTCACCTACCTCGGCGCGGCGCGAGCGGGGCTCGGCGTGTTCACGATCGGCGGGTTCGTGCAGTCCACCTGGCGCCGCCTCGCCGGGCTGACGCCCGAGCACGAGGTCCTGTGCCTGCTCGCGCTCGGCCCCGAGGAGTCCGAGCACACGCCCCGTGCCGACCGGCGCGAGCCCGCGGAGGCGCACGGTGAGCGCTGACACGGCACCCCGGCTGCTCCTCGACGCGCTCGTCGAGTCGCTCGTCGCCGGGCCCGGACGCCGGGTCGTCGTGCGCGACCGCCGCACGTGCCTGACGTCCGACGCCCTGCTCGCGGGCGCCCGCACGGTCGCGGACGCGCTGCCCGCGGCGTGCCCGGGGCTGCCGGCGCGCCCGCGCGTCGCCGTCGTGGCACCCAACAGCGCCCACTACGTGAGCGTGCTGCTCGGCCTGCTGTCGGCGGGCGCGCTGCCGGTGCTCGTCGACCCGACCGTCACCGAGCACCAGCTCCGTGCGCTCGTCGAGCAGACCGGTCTGGACGCGGTGGTCCGCGCCGCGGCGGCCTCCCCGACGGCGTCACCCCTGGCGCACGGCTTCGACGTCGAGCCGTTCGGGCGCACGTCGCGGGCGCGTCCGCCCGTCCACGGGACGACGGAGCTGTGCCGGCTGACGTCGGGCACGACGCGGACCCCGGGGTGCCTCGAGTTCTCGGGGGCCGCCGTGCTCGCGGCCGCCGGCGGGTGGCTGCGCGCCGGTGGCCTCGACCACGAGGACCGCGTGCTGTGCCTGGCGGGCGCCTACAACGGGCTGGCGTTCAACACGTCGATCGTCCCCGGCCTCCTGGCGGGGTGCACGCTCGTGCTGCCGTCCGGGCCGCCCACGACGAGCAGCGTGCGGCGCCTGCTCGCGGAGCACGACCCGACCGTGCTCGTGGCGTTCCCCGCCGTCTACGACGGCATCGCCCGCGCCGGCGCCGGCCACGAGCTCGCGCGCGTCCGGTCGTGCCTGTCGTCGGCCGCGCCCCTGTCGGCTGCGACGCGCGACGCCCTGCGCACGGCCGGCGCCGTCGTGGCGGACTACTACGGGCTCGCCGAGACGGGCCCCCTCACGGCGGGCAGCGACGGCGCGCCGGGGCAGGGGCCCCTGCTCGACCACGTCGACGCCCGCGTCGTCGACGGCGAGCTGAGCGTCCGGTCGGCGTCCATGGCGACGCGGTACCTCAACTACCCCGGCGAGCTCGAGAGCCGCCTGGACGACGACGGCTACTACCGCACGGGCGACGAGGGCACGGTCGCGCAGGGACGTCTGGTCCTCGGCGAGCGACTCGGCAAGGGGCTGAACGTCGCGGGACGCAAGGTGGGGCCCGGGCAGGTGCGCGACGCCCTGCTCGGCTCCCAGGCCCTGCGTGACGCCCACGTGCTGCTCCACCCGGCGGCACCCGGTTCCGACGTCGTGCTGCTGACCGCCCTGGTCGTGCCTGCCGACGCCGACGACGCGGCAGAGCTCCCCGCGCGGCTGCAGTCGCACGTCCGCGGCGTGCTCGCCCCGCACGAACGGCCCCAGCACTACGTCGTGGTCGATGCCATCCCGCGCAGCGGGAGCGGCAAGCCGCGGACGCACGAGATCACCGCACTGCTGCCGGACACGGCAGCCGAACGAGAGGAACGCCTGTGAGCACCACCAGCAGCACGACGCTGTCCGAGCGCATCGCCGCCGTCGTCGAGACCGTCTCCGGCGGCACGATCCCCGCGGAGAAGGCCGTCGCCCCGTCGGTCGACCTGGGCGACCACGGCCTGACGTCGCTCGGCTTCCTGCAGCTCATCGACGCCGTCGAGAACGAGTTCGGCGTCTACGTGGACCTCGAGGGCGGCACCGAGTTCCTGCGGACCGTCGAGGGCATCGCCGGCTACGTCGCCGCCCAGGGCGGCGCGTGACCGGCGCGCTGCGCGTCGGCGTCGTCGGCCACACCGGTCGGCTCGGCTCGGCGGTGGAGCGTGCCGCGCTCGCCGCCGGGCACGAGGTCGTGGCACGCGTCACCCGGACCCGCCGGGAGGTGGACGCGGCCCCGACGGTCGTCATCGACGCCGGGCACCCGGCCGGGCTCGACCGCACGCTGGACCTGTGCCGACCGACCGCGGCGGCCCTCGTGTACTGCGTGTCGGCGTACGACGAGCGCCACGAGGAGCTGCTCCGGGACTACGCCCGGGTCGCGCCCGTGACGCTCGCGACGAACCTCGCGCGCGGCCACTGGCTCCAGGTCGAGCTCGTGCGGCTCGCCGCCGAGCTGGTGGGCGCCGCACCCGACGTGGCGGTGGCCGTGCACGACCGTCACCCCCGCACGAAGGCGGACCGGCCCAGCCGGACCGCGCGCGAGCTGGCCCGCACGTGGCACGCCGCGTCCGGCATCGCCTGCACGGACGTGTCGAGCCGCCGCACCGGCGGCCCGGTGAGCACCCACACGGTCGAGATCGACCTGGCCGGCGAGCAGGTGACGGTGAGCCACGACGTCACCGACCTGGACGCGGCTGCCCGGTCCGCCGTCACGGTCGCCGCCTGGCTCGTCCAGCAGCACCCCGGGCTCCACCACCACCACGACGCCCTACGACCGACGAGGAGTGCACCATGACCACGACACTGCCGGAGACGACCACCCTGACGCCGGCGGAGGTCCGGCTCGTCGAGCAGATCTGCGTCGCCGCACGCGCTCTGTCGGGCAGCGGGCACGACGACTTCAACCAGGGTCAGGTGTCGGCGCGCATGCCCGGCTCCTCGACGTTCTTCATCAAGAACGCGACGACCGGGTTCTCCGAGTGCACGCCGGACGACGTCCTGGTCGCGAGCGTCGACCCCCACGCGCCCCTGCACCCGCTGCTGCCGCCCGAGGTGGTCCTGCACCAGGCCGTGTACGCCGCGCGTCCGGACGTCAACGGCGTCGTGCACTCGCACGCACCCCACACGCTCGTCTTCGGCGCGACGGACCTGGCGCTGCGCGCGATCTCGCACGACGGCGCGTTCTTCGAGAACCGCGTCCCGCGCTTCACGCTGACGAGCACGACGATCCTCGACCTGCCCGTCGCGACGGCGGTGGCCGAGGCGCTCGGCGACGCCCCGGCCGCGTTCCTGCGGAACCACGGCGGCGTCGTCGTGGGCAAGTCCGTGCGCCACGCCACGGTCGCGGCGCAGCTCCTCGAGCGCGCCTGCCAGCTCCAGCTGCTCGCGGAGTCGCTCCCCCACGGGTACCACAGCTCGTCGCCCGAGGACGTCGAGGCGAAGCGCGAGTTCAACTTCGCCGACCTGTCCATCCGGTCGTACTGGGACTACCTCGCACGACGGTTCGGCGGTGCCCGGGGTGCGTGAGACGGACACCTTCGCCCCCCCGGTGACGGCCGCGCAGTGGCTCACCGAGCTGCGGGAGCACGTCGCGCGGGAGGTCGCGCCCCTCGCGGACGAGCACGAGCACGCCCACCGCTTCCCCCACGAGCAGCTGCGCGCGCTGGCCGCGCGCGGCATCGTCGCGCTCGGCCTGGGGCTGGACCACCCGGCGCTACCGGACGTCCCCGCCGACGCCCGGCACGCGCTGTTCACCGAGGCCGTGGACCTCGTGGCGTCGGCGTGGCTGGCGCCGGCAGAGTCCCTGCACCTGCAGGTGCTCGCCGCCTGGGCCCTCGCCCACCACGGCGGGCCGGCGGTGCGCGAGCGGTACCTCGACGCGATGGTCCGGTTCGAGGTCGTCGGCGGCAGCTGCTGGACCGAGCCCGACGTGGGCTCCGACCTGGGCGCGATCGCGACCCGGGCGGTCGACGCCGGGGACCACTACGTGCTCGACGGCGTGAAGTCGTGGGTCGGCCACGCCCCGGTGGCCGACGTCCTGACGGTCTACTGCCGCACCGGCGGCCCGGGTCTCACCGGGATCTCGAGCCTGCTGGTGCCCGTCGGGACCCCGGGGGTGGTCGTCGGGCCGCCGCTCGGCAAGATCGCGGTCCGGTCGCTGCCCAACGCCGTCGTCGAGCTCCACGACGTCCACGTGCCGAAGACGCACCTGCTCGGACGGCCCGGGCGCGGGATGCTCGTCGGCGCCGAGGTCTTCCGCGCCGGCCGGCTGGGGCTGGCCGCGTGCGCCAACGGGCTGGCCCAGGCCGCGCTCGACGCCGCGCACGCCCACGCCCGCAGCCGCCGGCAGTTCGGACACGCCGTCATCGAGTTCCAGGGCGTGTCCTTCCTGCTGGCCGACGCCGCCACGCGCCTCGCCGCGTCGCGTGCGCTCGTCGCCCGCGCGGCGGGCGCACGCGGCGCGCGGGAGCGCGACCTGCTGGGCGCGCAGGCCAAGCTCTTCGCGTCCGACGGCGCCATGACGACGGCCGTGGACGCGGTGCAGGTGCTCGGCGCCGCCGGGTGCGGCACGGACCGTCCGGTCGAGCGGTACATGCGCGAGGCGAAGGTCCTGCAGATCATCGAAGGAACGAACCAGGTGCAGCGGGCGACCATCGCCTCGCTGCTGTGAGAGGTCCCCCATGACGACCACCCCCACGCGCTTCGGGTGCTTCCTGTCCCCGTTGCACCCCCTGGGCGAGAGCCCGGACCTGCTGCTGCAGCGCGACCTCGAGCTCGCCGAGCTCGCCGACGACCTCGGCCTCGACGAGTTCTGGGTCGGCGAGCACCACTCGGGCGGCTGGGGCCTGATCCCCGCACCCGAGCTGTTCATCGCGGCCGCCGCCCAGCGGGCGCCGCGCATCACGTTCGCCACGGGCGTGCTCACGGCCCCCTACCACCACCCCTTCATGGTGGCCCAGCGCGCCTCGACACTCTCCCACCTGCTGCGCGGGCGGTTCGTGCTCGGCCTGGGGGCGGGCTCCGTCACCGGCGACATGCACATGCTGGGCATCGACCCGGCGCACACCCGGACCCGGACCGCCGAGGCGGCGGAGACGGTCCAGGCCCTGCTGCGGGGCGACGTGGTCACCCGGACGACCGACTGGTTCACGCTGCACGACGCGCGCCTGCAGCTCCTGCCGTTCCGGCGGCGGCCGCCCGAGCTGGTCGTCGCGAGCGCCGCCACGCCGTCCGGGATGCGGCTCGCCGGGCGCCTCGGCATCCGGCCGCTGTCGCACGGCTCCCCGCCCTGGGGCGTCCTGCGCCCCGGGGACGGGCTGGGCATCGCCGCCCTGGCGTCGCAGTGGGAGCACTTCGCGCAGGCGGCCGCGGAGCACGGGCACGTCGCGGACCGGGCGGACTGGCGCGTGTCGTTCCCCGTGCACGTGAGCGACTCGCGGGAGACGGCGCGGGCCGAGATCCGCGACGGCTGGCTGCGCCAGCGTCGCCTGCTGTGGAAGGACACCATGGGCATGCCCATGTCGCAGGCCGAGGTCGGTGACGACAAGGCGTTCGACGCGACGCTGCGCGAGGGCGGCATCATCCACGGGTCGCCCGACGACTGCGTCGCGCAGATCCGCGAGCTCGCCGACGTCAGCGGCGGGTTCGGCACCCTGCTGCTCACCATGCAGGACTGGGCTCCCTTCGAGCTCCAGCGCCGCAGCCTCGACGCGTTCGCCCGGTGGGTGGTCCCGCAGCTCACCGACGAGCTCGAGGGGCTGCAGGGCTCCGCCGCGTGGACGCGCAGCGTCCGGCTCGAGCTGCAGGAGCGCAACGCCGCCGCGCGCGTGGGCCTCGCGTCCCCGCCCGCGCCCGTGGGGGCGAACGGCCGTGCCTGAGCCGCCCGGGAGCCTCCGCGACCCGACCACGCCGCCGACGCGGGGCGCGGCGGGGACGGCCACGGTCGAGGTCGCCGCGCCCCGCGGGGCCGTGGGTGCGCTCGTCTACTGCCAGGCCGCGTACTACGCCACGGTCGGCGTCGACCTGACCCTGACGGCCCTGGTCGGGCTCGCGCTCGCGCCGTCACCGGCGTGGGCCACGGTGCCGCTCGCGACGATCACGGCCACCGGCGCGGTCGCCTCCGTGGCGACCGGCCTCGTGGCCGCCCGCCTCGGGTACGGGCGGGCGATGGCCCTCGGTGCGCTGGTCGGCGCGGCCGGTGGCCTGGTGTCGGTCACGGCCGTCCTCGTGCAGTCGTTCCTGCTGCTGTGCGTGGGCACCGGGCTCGTCGGTGTCTACCGCGCGACCGGCGGCTACATCCGGTTCGTCGGCGCGGACCTCGCGGGCCCGGCGCGCCGCGACCGCGCGATCTCGACGATCCTCCTGGGGGGTCTGGCTGCGGCGTTCGTCGGCCCCTGGCTGGCCACGGCGTCGCAGGACGCGCTGCCGACGCGGTACGCCGCGCCGTTCCTGGTGGTGACGCTGCTGTGCCTGTCGACGCTGCCGGCACTGGCCCCGGTGCTGCGTGCCGAGCGCTCCCGCGCCGGCGACCGGGCCGGCGCACCCGCGCACGGTGCCGGTGCCGTCGCCCTGCGTGACGTCGAGGACCGCTCCACCCTGGTGCTGGGGGCACTGGTGCTGGTGTCCGCAGCCGTCCTGATGACGATGATCATGGCGATCGGCCCGCTCGCCAACCAGCACGCGGGCCACACCACGGCCGCGGGCGCGCTGATGATCCAGCTGCACCTCGTCGGCATGTTCGCGCCCGCGCTGTTCTCCGGCCCGCTGGTCGAGCGCCTCGGCGCGCGGCGCGTCGCCGTGACCGGCGGGCTGCTGTTCGTGGCGGGGGCGGTCGTCGGCTCGACCGGTGACGGCGTCGCCCGGTTCGTCGCGGCGCTCGCGTTCAACGGCGTCGCGTGGAACCTCCTGTTCGTCGCGGGCACGTCGCTCCTGGCGAGCTGCTACCCGCCGGGGCGCGGCGGCCGTGTCCAGGCGCTGGCCGAGGGCGCCGGCAACGGGGCGTCCGTGCTCGCGTCCCTGAGCGCCAGCGCCGTCCTCGTCACCGTCGGGTGGCACGGCGCGAACCTGTTCGCCGCGGCCGCCGCGACGGTCGTGACGCTGCTCGTGGTGCCGGCGACGCTGCGCGGGCGCCGGACCACCCCCGGAGAGGCAGGACGATGACGCACGCACCACTCACGTACGGCCAGAAGTCGGTGTGGCGGGACATCGAGCACCTGCCGCGCGCGCGCTGGCACGAGGCCAACCACGCGAACCTCATCACGCTGCCCGCACCGCGCCCCCTCCCCGAGGTCCAGGAGCGTCTGACTGCGCTCGAGCGGCGGCACGCGGCGCTGCGCACCGTGCTCGACCTCGACGACCCCGAGGCGCCGCGCCAGGTCGTCCTCGAGCCGCGCGACGTGGTGGCGCTCCCGCTGGCCGATCCCGAGGACGACGAGCTCGCCGCCACGGCCACCGGCGCGCGGGCCGTCGCGTTCGACCTGCGGCAGGACCTGCCGTGGCGGCCCGTCGCGCTCGCGTCGCGCACGTCCCCCGGTCTCGTGGACCGCGTCCTGCTGACCCAGCACCACATGGCGTTCGACGCGTGGGCGGTCGGGGTCGTCGAGCGTGAGCTGCGCGCGCCCGTGCTGCCCACGTCCCCGCCGCCCGACCTGCGGACGGTCGCACGCGAGCAGCAGGACGACCCCGTGTGGGCGGCCCGCGCCGACGCGCTGCGCCGCCACGTCGCGCAGGTGTACGGCGGCCCGGTCGCCCGGTGGTCCGGCACCGACGACGCCCACGGTGCCCATCAGGTCTCCCTGCGGTCGCGACAGCTCCTCGCGAGCGGCCGGCAGGCGGCCGTCGAGCTCAAGGTCTCGCTCGCGAACGTCCTGGTCGCCGCGGTCGTCGAGGCACTGGCCGACAAGGTCGGGCCGGGTGCCGTCGTCGCCGGGCTCATGTCCTCCAACCGCTTCGCGGCGCGGTGGTCCGACCTCGTCACGTCGATGAACCAGTGGGTCGCCGTCGACGCGGCATCCCGCGGCGAGCTCGACGCCACGGCGCTCGAGCTGCAACGTCGCGCGATGACCGCGTACCGCCTCGGCATCTACGACGTCGACGTGCTGCGCGACCTCGTACGGGCCCACGGCGTCACCGGCCCGTCGCTCCTGCCGACCGTGAACGTCAACGGGTTCGAGACGGACGAGGAGCCGGACGTCCCCGAGCACGAGCCGGACGGTCACGTCGAGCACGAGGCCGTGTTCTCGCGGGTCGGGGCGCCCGCCTACCTGCGGATCGTCGTCACCCCCGCCAGCATCTGCCTGCGGCTGCGGACCACGGGGATCGCCGTGGCCGCGGCCGAGCGGACGCTGCGCGACGTCCACCGGATCGTCACCTCCCGCGCGCCGCGCGCCTGACGCCACGTCCACGTCCACGTCCACAGACCGGAGCCACCGTGTCCACGCCCCGAGACCGTCAGCACGTCGTCGTCATCCACCGCTGGGTGGGGACCGTCGCCGACTACGCGACCGCCCTCGACCACGTCGCCACCAGGGTGAGCTACGTCGTCCCGCACGCGGGACGCGCCTCCTTCCCCGCCGAGCTCGCCCACGACGTCGAGTACGTCACCACGTCCGGGCACCCGATCGCGACGGACGCCGACGCCGCCACGTACCTGCGCGCGGTGCGGGCGCTCGAGCAGCGTGTCGGCCCCGTCGACCGCCTCGTCGCGCTCCACGAGGGCGACCTGCTCGCGGCCGCCGCGGTCCGGGAGGCGCTCCACCTGCCGGGCGCGCGCACCGCCGACGTCGAGCCGTTCCGGGACAAGGTCGTCATGGCGCAGCGGGTCACGGGCGAGGGGCTCGCCGTGCCGGCTACCGAGGCCGTGACGGGTCACGGTCAGCTGCGCGACTTCGGCGACCGCCACGGGTGGCCCGTGTTCGTCAAGGCGCGCGCGGGCACCGGCTCGGCGGCGGCTGCGCGGCTCGACGGCCCCGCGGACGTCGCTGCCGTGCCGCTGCACGACGACGAGGAGCGGGTCGTGCAGCCCTACGTCCCCGGTGACGTGCTCCACGTGGACGGCGTCTGGACCGGCGACCGGCTGGGAGCGTGGCGCGCCTCGGCCTACGTCGGCACGTGCTACGGCTTCGGGCGCGGCGACCGCGGCGACGTCCTGGGGTCGGTGGAGATCGACGACCCGCGGGTCCTGGCGGCGGTCGCGCGCGCGACCGCGACCGCGCTCGCCCGTCTCACGACGTCGGCCACGGTGTTCCACCTCGAGCTGATCGCCCGTGACGGGGACCCGACGGACCTCGTGTTCCTCGAGGCCGCGGCGCGCGTCGGCGGCGCCGAGATCCCCTACCTGTGGCGCGACGTGCACGGCCTCGACCTCGTCGCGGCAGCCGTCCACCTGCAGCTGGGCGGCACGGCGGACGACCTGCCCGGGTCCACGCCGGCCGACCAGGTCGCGGGCTGGCTCATCGTCCCCCCGACGGCGCCGCCGCCCTGCCGCGTCGTCGCCCGCGACTCCCAGCTCACGCACCCCGCGGTCGTCGCCGAGGTGCTGCCGACCGTCGGCACGGCGATCCCCGACGTCGGAGGGTACGAGCTGACGGGTGCCCGGTTCCGGCTGCGCGGCCGGACCAGCCAGGAGGTGCGCGACGCGGTCGAGGAGATCGCGCGCGGCTTCACGCTCGTGACCGAGCCGCTCGACGCGGACGCCGCGCAGGAGACGGTGGTGGTGCTGGGCAGCGGCGCCCACCTGTACCGGGAGTACGGCTTCCGTGCGCTGCACGCCCGGCGTGCGCGGGTCGTGCTGCTCGACACCCAGGAGCTGACGTGGCAGCGGCGCTGGCTCGACGCGTACCACCTCATCGACCGAGAGGACCCCGCTGCCGCGCTCCGGCTGGCGCGCAGCGTCGTCGAGGCGGCGCCCGGCCCCGTGGCCGTGCTCACGTGGGACGAGACCCTCGTCGAGCTCGCAGCCGAGATCACCCGCGCCTGCGGCCTGCCGGGGATCGCACCGCAGGCCGTGCGACGCTGCCGCGACAAGCTGGCGATGCGTGCCACGCTCGCGGCCGCCGGTGTCTCCCCCGTGCGCACGGCCCACGTCACGACGGTCGACGAGGCGCGGGCGGCGGTCGCCGCGATCGGGCTGCCGGTGGTCCTCAAGCCGCGGTCGCTCGCCGCAAGCGTCGGGGTGGTGCGTGTGGATCGCCCGGCCGACGTCGCGGCGGCGTTCGAGCAGGCGTCGGGCGCCGACTACCCGGGCCTGCTGACCCGCGAGGGCGTGCTGGTGGAGGAGCTGCTCGACGGGCCCGAGATCAGCGTCGACTGCCTCGTGCACCGGGGTCACGTCGTCGCGGCGAACGTCGCGCGCAAGCACCTGGGGCCGGCGCCCTTCTTCGAGGAGGTCGGGCACCGGGTGGAGCCGTGGTCCCACGAGCCGTGGTGGCCCGCGACGCAGGAGCTGCTGCAGGACGTGCACCGCGAGCTCGGGGTCGACCACGGCGTGACGCACGTCGAGCTCCGGCTCACGACGAGCGGGCCACGCGTGGTCGAGGTGAACTGCCGTCTCGGGGGCGACCTCATCCCGTACCTCGGACTCCTCGCCAACGGCGCCGACCTCGTGGGGGCGGCGCTCGACCTCGCGTTCGACCGCGCACCGGCGCCCGTCGTCGAGAGCGGCCGCTGCGCGGAGGTCTCCTTCGTGTACCCGGACGCCGACTGCGTGGTCGAGGACGTGGACGTCGCGGACGCGCGCCGCGCCGCCGGGGTGAGCGACGTGCTGGTGGTCACGCGCCCCGGTGCGGTGCTGCGCCTGCCACCGCGCGGCATCGTGCCCCGGGCGGCGGCCGTCCTGGTCGTGGCGGCCACCCCGTCGGAGAGCGCGCAGCGCGTCAGCGAGGCCGCGGCGCGGGTCCGCGTGACGGGCACGCCGACCGGGGCGGGCACGACGCCCGCACCCGACGCGGACCGGGTGCTCGTCCCGGCGGCCGCGCGGACTCCCTGACGACCCGGCGCGCCCGTCCCGGCGTCCGCGGGACCGCCGCGGTCCTGTCACGCCGGCGGTCGTGTCACGGGGCGGTCCTGTCACGGGCGGGCGGGTCCTCCAGCGCGGCGAGCCAGCGGCGCAGGACACGCTCGAGCGCGTCGGTGTCGGCGGGGTCCAGCGCGTCGAGCAGGCGGCGCTCGTTGGCCATGTGGTCGGTGAACGCCGCGTCGATCACCTCGCGGCCCCGGTCGGTCAGCGCGACGAGGCGCGCGCGGGCGTCGGTGTCGCTGACGCGCCGCGTGACCAGGCCGGCGCGTTCGAGGCGGTCGATGCGCTTGGTCATGCCACCGCTGGTGACGAGCGTGTGCGCGGCGAGGTCGCCGGGGGTGCGCTCGTACGGGGGGCCGGCGCGGCGCAGCGTGGCGAGGACGTCGAACTCCCCCTCGGTCAGGCCGTGCTGCGCGTAGACCTCGACGAGGTCGTCGGTGAGGTGCTTGGCGACGCGGTGCAGGCGGCCGATGACCTGCTGCGGGCGGACGTCGAGGTCGGGACGCTCGCGCCGCCACGCCTCGCCGACGAGGTCGAGGCGGTCGGGCCGGGGGGCGGCACGAGGGTCGGGTGCGGTCACGCGAGGAATATATCTTCCGCGTCAGGTATTTTGTCTTCCGTGGAAACCACCTGGCGCTGGTCGCTCCTCGCCGCGGTCGCGCCGGTCACCTGGGGCGCCGCCTACTTCGTCACGGCGCACACGCTGCCCGCGTCGCACCCGCTGTGGGGCTCGGTGCTGCGCGCGCTGCCCGCCGGGCTCGTGCTGCTCGCACTCGCCCGTCGCGCACCGCGCGGCGCCTGGTGGTGGCGGTCGGCGGTGCTCGGCGCGCTCAACATGAGCGCGTTCTTCGTGCTCGTCTACGTCGCGGCACAGCGCCTGCCCACGTCCGTCGCGTCGACCGTCATGGCGGTCTCGCCGTTCGCGCTCGCGCTCGTCGCGTGGCCGCTGCTGGGCCAGCGCCCCCGCGCCGCGTCGCTGGCCGGCGCCGGGCTCGGCCTGACGGGCGTCGTCGCGATGCTCGTCACGGGCGGCGTGGCCGTCGACCCGCTCGGGGTGCTGGCCGGCGCCACGGCCATGGTCATGTCGTCGATCGGGTTCGTCCTGGCCACACGCTGGAAGGACGACGTCGACGTGCTGACGACGACGTCGTGGCAGCTCGTCGCCGGCGGGCTGCTGCTCGTGCCCGCGGCCCTCGTCGCCGAGGGTGGCCCCCCGGCACTCGACGGACGCGCCTGGCTCGGGCTGGCGTTCCTCTCCCTGGCCGCGACCGCGCTCGCGTACCTCGCCTGGTTCACCGCGCTGCGCCACCTGCCCGCGAGCGCCGTCGGGCTCGTGGGCCTGCTCAACCCGGTGACGGGCGTCGCGATCGGCCTGCTGCTCGGGGGCGAACGTCTCACCGCGCTGCAGGTGCTCGGCGTGGCCGCGGTCCTCGCCGCGGTCCTCGTCGGTCAACCCGCCGTGGCGACGCGGCTCACCCGTCGTCGTGCGGCCCGCGCGCACCACCCCGGACCGACCGGTCCGCAGACCCACGGCCGCGTGCACGCGTCGACCACCGGCACCTGACCGGCGTCACCGCGAGCACGTGGCCCAGGACCTGCAGCCGAGCCGGTCGAGCGTCGGCGGCACCGGCGTGCCGTCGGTCGCGCGCTGCTCGAGGTACACGGCCCACCAGCCCGCGGACGACCGCGCCTCGAGCAGCAGGCCCGTGGCCGCGTCCCGGACGAGGACGACCTCCTCGCCGTCGGTCGCCGTCCGCCGCAGCACCTCGCCGGGACGTCCGCGGACGTCCTCACCCACGTCCGCCTCCGTCCCCGGCAGCCTCGCGGCGACCTGCCAGTAGGCGTCACGCAGCTCGCGGGTCAGCAGCGCGCCGCGGTGCAGCACGTCGCGGACCTGCATGAACGTGCCGTCGTCGACGTCGCGACCCGTCGCCAGACGTCCCGTGAGGGCCAGGGCGAGCTCCTGCGGGTCCGTCGGCAGCGCGCGCGGGTCCGACACCGGCTGCCGACCTCCGCCGAGCACGAGCTCACCGATCACGTCCAGCGGCCCGATGCCCGCCGCGTGGTCCAGGTCGCCGTCGAGCACCAGCAGGCCGGGCCGCTCGCGGCTGATCCAGGCCTCCAGGTGCTCCACCGGCTCGTCGGCGCCCGCGACCATCTCGACCGACATGTACCAGTAGGGCGCGTCCCCGTCCCACGGGTCGCCCGGGACACCCGTGACGGTGCCGTCGTCGGCGACCACCGCCGGCGCGGGGACACCACCGACGAGCGGGACGTCGGGTTCCGCCGTGGCATCGGGCAGGGCCGGTGCCACGGCGGCGCGGTCGGGCCCCAGCCCGTCGGCCGCGGCCCAGCCGGCCCCGAGGACCGCGACCAGCACGGCCGTCGTGCCGAGCCCGCGCGCCACGCGACGTCGCCGCCGTGCGCGCGGCACGACGCCGTCCACGTCCACGTCGACCCGTGGCAGCACGGCATCGACGCGCGCGCGCAGCTCCTGCGCGTAGCGCTCGTCGGTCGTCGTCATCGCGCTCCTCCGTCCCGCGCACCGTCGGCCGGTGCGGTCCTGTGGTCCTCGTCCCCCAGTGCCTGGCGCAGCGTGCGCAGCGCACGCGAGGCCGTCGACTTGACCGTCCCCACCGAGATCCCGAGGTCGTCGGCGACCTCCCGCTCGGTCAGCCCCTCGAGGTGCCGCAGCACGACCACGCGCCGCTGCCGGGGCGTGAGCAGCGCCAGCGCGCGCACGAGCTGGTCGCGGTCGTCGTGCACGTCCTGCCCGCCGTCGACACCGCGGTCCGGCAACCGGTCGGTCGCGGCCAGCACCTCGCGCCGCCGGCGCCGCCACGTCGAGACCCGCTGGTTCGCCAGCACCCGCCGCGCGTAGGCCAGCGGCTCGCGCTCGCGCGCCCGGTCCCACGCGAGGTACGTCCGGACGAGCGCCTGCTGGACGAGCTCGTCGGCCTGGTGCGCGTCGCCGCACAGCAGCCAGGCGGTGCGGGCGAGGGCCGGCGCGGCCGACGCCATGAACGCCGCGAACTCGGCGTCACGGTCGCGGCGCGACGGCGGCACGAGCGGCAGCGCCTCGGTCGCGGGTCCCGGCGTCGTCCCGTCCGCCACGGCGCCCCCCTCGGTCGCCTGCGGCGACGTCGTCGTCCTCATGCCCCCTACACGCGCGACGCCCCGCGAAGGTTGCGTCGCGGGGCGTCGGGAGCGAGGACGGGACGTCAGGCCTCGACGGCCTCACCCTCGCCGAGCAGCTTGCGCAGGTACGCGTAGGTGAGGTCGCCGGCGGTCTGGTCGTGCTGGTGCTCGTAGCCCGCCTTGTTGTAGAGCGCGATGTTCTGCAGCGAGTCGCGGCCCGTGAACACCCAGACCTCCTCGATGCCGTCGGGCAGGGTCGGCAGGATCGCGGACAGCAGCTCGGTGCCGATGCCCTTGCCCTGCAGGTCCGGTGCCACGGCGAAGCGGCCGAGCGTCGCCTTGGCGCCCTCGACCAGCACGCGGATCGACCCGACGAGGCGGTGGTCCCACCACGCGCCGAGCGTGATGACGCCGTCGGCGGCGAGGTCGGCCCTGAGCTCCTTGAGCGTCTGGGTGAGCGGCGGGATGTTCGGGTCGCCGTACTGCTGCGCCTCGGTGACGAAGGCGGCACGACGCAGCGTGAGCAGCTCACCCGCGTCGTCGACGGTGACCGGGCGGATGTCGAGGGCGGTCATGGCGCCATGGTGTCAGCCCGCGGCGCCCGCGCACTACTCTCGGACCTCGTGTCCCCCACATCGCCCGTCGACCCGACGCACCTCGTCCTGACCCTGTCCTGCCCCGACCGCCCCGGCATCGTCGCGGCCGTCGCCGGGCTGCTCGCCGAGCACGGCGGCAACATCACCGAGTCGCAGCAGTTCGGCGACCCGCTGTCGGGGCTGTTCTTCATGCGCGTGCAGGTCACGACCGCCGTCCCGGCCGAGCGCCTGCGCGCGGGCCTGGCAGGGCTCGCGGACCGGTTCGAGATGACCTGGCGGCTCGACGTGGCCGGACGTCCGGTGCGCACGCTCGTCATGGTCTCGACGACGGCGCACTGCCTCAACGACCTGGCGTTCCGGCAGCGCTCCGAGGGCCTGCCGGTGGACCTCGTCGCCGTGGTCTCGAACCACGACGTGCTGCGGCCGATGGCCGAGTTCTACGACATCCCGTTCCACCACGTGCCGGTGACGGCCGCGACCAAGGCCGCGGCCGAGGCGCACCTGCTCGAGCTGGTCGAGGAGCTCGACGTCGAGCTCGTCGTCCTCGCGCGGTACATGCAGATCCTGTCGGACGACCTGTGCCGTCGACTGCAGGGCCGCGTCATCAACATCCACCACTCGTTCCTGCCGTCGTTCAAGGGCGCGCGCCCCTACGCCCAGGCGCACGAGCGCGGCGTCAAGCTCATCGGTGCGACCGCGCACTACGTGACGGGCGACCTCGACGAGGGCCCGATCATCGAGCAGGACGTCGAGCGCGTCGACCACACGCACGCCGTCGAGGACCTCGTGGCGCTCGGCCAGGACGTCGAGCGTCGCGCCCTGGCGCGCGCGGTGCGGTGGCACGCCGAGCACCGCGTGCTGCTCGACGGGACCCGGACGATCGTCTTCCGCTGACGGCCGGCACTCGGGGCGATCCGGCGGGCCGCCAGGGCGCGAATCGTTTCGGTTCGTGCGGCGGACGCGGCCGGCGTCGCATGCTCGGAGGACGACGGTTCGACATCGTCATCGAACCGCGGACAGCGCCGTGCGCACCGCCGCGCCCGGCCGGGCCAGGAGGACACCCGCGATGAGACCGTTCCGTACCGGCGCACGCCGCCGCACCGCCGGGCGCGCGGGGCTGCTGGCCGCCGCGCTCGCTCTCGGCCTGACGGGTGCCGCGCAGCTCGCGACCGCCCCGGCCGCCCAGGCCGCGTCGCTCGTCGAGGTGTCGGGCTTCGGCAGCAACCCCGGCGGCCTCAGGATGCACCTGTTCGTGCCCGACCGGCTCGCGGCGAACCCGGGCGTCCTCGTCGTCGTGCACTACTGCACAGGCAGCGCGCAGGCCATGTACAGCGGCGCGCAGTTCGACGAGCTCGCGTCGCAGCACGGCTTCATCGCGGTCTACCCCGGCACCAACCGTCCCGGCAGCTGCTTCGACGTCTCGTCGACGGCTGCCATGACGCGTGACGGCGGCAGCGACCCGCAGTCGATCGTGCAGATGGTCAGGTACGTGCAGCAGCAGTACACGACCGACACGTCGCGCGTGTTCGTCACCGGCGTGTCGTCGGGCGCCATGACGACGCAGCTGCTCCTCGCCGAGTACCCCGACGTGTTCGCGGCCGGGTCCGCGTTCGCCGGCGTCCCGGCGACGTGCTTCTCGACCGGGGGCGCGAAGCCCGGGACGACCGCCGAGGCGGGCTGGAACAGCGAGTGCTCGGGCGGCCGCCGCATCCTCACCGGCCAGCAGTGGGGGGACCTCGCGCGGGCCACCTACCCGGGCTACACCGGCACGCGCCCACGCGTGCAGCTGTGGCACGGCACCGCCGACGAGATCCTCGACTTCCAGAACTTCACCGAGGCCACCAAGCAGTGGACCAACGTGCTGGGCCTCAGCGAGACACCGAGCTCGACCGAGACCATCGGCTCCAACCGCACCCGCGCACGCTACGGCGGCACGGGTACGCAGGCACCGCTCGAGACCAACCGGCTGCAGGGCACGCCGCACAACCTGCCGGTCGACGCGGCCGCCGCGATCGCGTTCTTCGGCCTGGACCAGGCGAGCCCGACGCCCACGCCGTCGCCGACACCCACGGCCACACCGTCCCCCACGCCCACCCCGACGCCGAGCACCACGCCGAGCCCGACGCCCACACCGACGCCGAGCACGACACCCACACCCACACCCACACCCACACCCACACCCACACCCACGACGATGCCGCCGCCCGCCGGCTGCTCCGTGACCTACGCGGTGAACCAGTGGAACACCGGCTTCACGGCCAACCTGACGATCCGCAACACGTCGACCTCACCGCTGAGCGGCTGGACGCTGGCGTGGACGTTCCCCTCGGGTCAGCAGGTGACGCAGGCGTGGAGCAGCACCGTCACCCAGTCGGGCAGCCAGGTCACCGCGGCCAACGCGCCCTGGAACGGCCAGATCCCGGCGGGCGGTGAGGTGCAGATCGGCTTCAACGGCTCGCACACCGGCACCAACACCAGCCCGGCGTCGTTCGCGCTCAACGGCTCACCCTGCGTCGTCGCCTGACGGACGCGCCGGGTCGGCCCTCCCCGCGCTGCGACGGGGAGGGCCGGGCACGCGGGACGTCACACGTCCGCGGGACACTGTGACTAGGGTCACACAAATCGTTTCGCCGGCTGTCTCCTTGAGAATTCACCCACCACCGTGGACCCACGGCGTCCACCGGGGGCGCCGGTCCCGTCCGGACCGAAGGGGTACCCCATGTCTGCCGACGTCGCTCCCAGCGCCGCACCCGCGCCCACCACCGTCACCACCGCACCGCGGGCCGCCCGCCGCACGCGTCTGCTCGGCACGCTGCTCACCGCGCTCGGCGTCCTCATGGCCGTCGCCGGCATCGGCACCTGGGCCGGCGTCGCCCAGGGCCTGGCGCAGGAGGAGATCGTGGTCTCCGAGCACGCCGCCGCGTTCGCCGGTCAGCCCGTCGTCACCCCGTGGGCCGCCTGGGCCCAGTCCGAGGTCATCCGCGCCGACGTCGCGCAGATGACCGGCGGGCTCACCTACGCCGAGATGGACCGCGACGACCCGCAGCGCCCGGCGGTCGCGACCGGCACCTTCCTGCGTGCGTCGCTCATCACGTCCGTCGTCGCGTTCGGCGTCGCGCTCGCGCTCGTCGGCATCGGCACCGGCTTCGTCATCGGCGGCCTCGGCCTGCGCAACGCGGCGGCCGGCTGACGCGCCCGCGTCGCGGCCCCACCGCGACCGGGACGTCCCCGCACCTGGCGGCGCGTCCGGGCCGCGCCGCCGGCCGCCGCTCAGCCCACGGCGCCGAGCGGCGGCCGCACCGGCGCCACCTGCGTGGCGCCGGTGATCGCGGCCAGGAGCTCCTCCTGGGACACGTGCCGCGTGTCGAACGACCCGTTGTTGCGGCCGTGGCGCAGCACCTCGATGCGGTCGGACACCGCGCGCACGTCGTTGAGGTTGTGGCTGATGAGGATCACGCCCAGCCCCAGCTCGCGCAGCCGCTCGATGTGCGTGAGCACCTCGGCCGTGTGGGCGACCGACAGCGCGGCCGTGGGCTCGTCCAGCACGACCAGGCGCGGCGACCCGATGAGCGTGCGCGCGATCGCGACGGTCTGGCGCTGCCCCGCGGACAGGTGGCCGATCGGCGTGCGCACCGACGGGATCCGGCTCGTCAGGTCCCGCAGGATGCCGCGCGCCACGCGCTCCATCTCGCCGTCCCGCATGAGCGTGTGCTCGCGCAGCTCGCGCCCCAGGAAGAGGTTCGCGGTGACGTCGAGGTTCTCGCACAGCGCGTAGTCCTGGAACACCGTGGCGATGCCCGCGCGGTGCGCGTCGGACGGCGACGCGAGCGTCACCGGCTCGCCGTCGAGCTCCACCAGCCCGCCGTCGGGCTGGACGACGCCCGACACGACCTTCGCGAGGGTCGACTTCCCCGCACCGTTGTCGCCGACCAGCGCGACGACCTCGTGCGGGTGCACGACCAGGTCGACGCCCACGAGCGCCTCGACCGGCCCGAACCGCTTGGACACCTGCCGCACCGACAGCACCGGCGTCCGCCTGCCGACAGCCACGGTCCCGACCACCTGCCCTCCGTCGCGCACGTGCTCACCAGTGAAGTCCGCGCCGACGGGCGCGTCAAACCTGCTCATCCGCCACCTCCGGTACCGACGTCCGACAGGTCCGCGACGTCGGTCGTGGCAGCCGGCCCGCCACCCACCGCCGCCTGGTCCGTCGCCTCGAGGACCATGGCGAGCGCACCGAGCACCGAGGCGCGCACGCCCAGCTCCGCGGTCACGACGTCGAGCGAGGCCACCTGGTTCAGCGGCACGCGGCGCGCGATCGCCTCGCGCATCGGCTGCAGCAGCACGTCGCCGGTCGCGGCCAGCTCACCACCCACCACGACGCACTGCGGGTTGACGACCATGGCCATCCCGGCGACCACGCCGCCGATCACGGCACCCGCGTCCGCGACGACCTGCCGGCACCCCGGGTCGCCGTCGGCGGCGCGCTGCACGACGTCGCGCAGCGTGAGCGCGCCGTGGCTGACCGCGAGCGGCTCGACCAGCGCCGGGTACCCGACGACCGTGTCGAGGCACCCGCGCGAGCCGCACCGGCAGATGCGCCCCTGCGGGTCGACCTGGACGTGGCCGATCTCGCCCGCCGTCCCGCCGAAGCCACGGTGCAGACGCCCCGACAGGACGATGCCGGCACCCGTACCGGCACCCACGGAGACGTACACCGCGTCCTGGTAGCCGCGCGCGGCACCGAACCGGGCCTCCGCGAGCGCACCGAGGTTGGCCTCGTTGTCGACGAGCACGGGCTTGGCCAGCCGCTTGGCCAGGACGTGCACGACCGGGACGTCGTCCCACCCGCGCAGCACGCCGCGCACGGTCACGGCACCGGTGCCGGGCTCGACGGGCGCGGGGAGGCCCACCCCCAGGCCGACGAGGTCGTCGAGCGTCGACCCGACGCGCTCGAGCAGGTCGACGACGAGCAGGGCGGCACGGTCCAGCGTGGTGTCGGCGCGGTGCTCGGCGGGCAGCGGCAGGCTCTGCTCGGCGACGATCTCGCGCGTCACGTCGGCCAGCGCGACCCGCAGGTGCCGGGGACCGACGTCGACCCCGGCCGCCAGGCCGGTGCGGTGCGCGATCGTCACGAGCTGCGCGCGGCGTCCCGACCGGGTGGTGCTGCGGGTGTCCACGACGCCCGCGGCGAGCAGCTCCTTGACGATCGAGCTGACGGTCGCGGGCGACAGGCCCGTGGCCGCGGTCAGCTCGACCTGCGTCAGGCCGCCGTAGCGCTTGACGGTCTCGACGACGAGCGCACGGTTCGCACCCCGCAGGGACGACTGCGATCCCGACATCGGTCCCCTCACGTCGGCGAGCCTAGCGGTGGGCCGCAGCCGGGCGGACCAGGTCCGCCCGGGCCGCGGCCCGTCGCTCCGGCGGACCCGCGCACGGGTCCGCCCGTGGCGTCAGCGCGCGTCGGCGCGGCGCTTGTTCCAGACGTCGAACGCGACGGCCAGCAGGAGCACGAGGCCCTTGACCATCTGCTGGATCGACTGGGGCACGCCCATGAGCTGCATGCCGTTGCTCATGACGGCCATGATCAGCGCACCGGTCATGGCGCCCGTCACGCGTCCGACGCCGCCGGTGGTCGACGCCCCGCCGATGAAGGCCGCGGCGATGGCGTCGAGCTCGAACATGTTCCCGGCGCTGGGCTGCGCGCCGTTCATGCGCGACGAGTACACGACGCCGGCGACCGACGCGAGCAGCCCCATGTTGACGAAGGTCCAGAACGTGACCTGGCGGACCTTCACCCCGGACAGCTGCGCGGCGTTGAGGTTGCCGCCGATCGCGTAGATGTGCCGCCCGAACACCGAGCGCTGCGTGATGACCGAGTACAGCATGATGAGCACCGCGAGCAGGATGAGGATGTTCGGCAGACCGCGGTACTGCGCGAGCTGGTAGCCGAACCACATCACGACGGCCGCGACGACGACGAGCCTGAGCACGAACAGCCACAGCGACTCGACCGTCTGCTGGTAGGCGATGCGGCCGCGACGCGTGCGCCACTGGCTCACGCCGTAGCCGGCGACCGCGACGCCGAAGATCACCAGCGTGAAGACGTCCACGCCGTAGCCGCCCAGCCAGCCGTTGGTCGAGAACCCGTTGGCGACGTCGTAGTAGGTGCCCCCGAACGGCGACAGCGACACGTTGTCGAGCACGCGGTACGTCATGCCGCGGAAGAGCAGCATGCCCGCGAGCGTCACGATGAAGCCGGGGATCCCGACGTAGGCGACCCAGAACCCCTGCCACATGCCGACCAGCAGGCCCACGACCAGCGCGGCGAGCACCCCGACCCACCAGGGGGCGCCGTTGCGGATCACGAGCACCGCGGACACGGCCCCGGTGAGCGCCACGACGGACCCGACGGACAGGTCGATCTGCCCCAGCACGATCACCATGACCATGCCGATCGCGAGGATCAGGATGTACGAGTACTGCAGGACGATGTTGGTGAGGTTCCCCGGGCTCAGGAAGTTCGAGTTGAGGAACGAGAAGAGCAGGACGATCGCGACGAACGCGACGAAGATGCCGCTCTGGCGGAGGTTCCGCGTCACCATGTCGCGGAAGCCGGCGATGGCCGTCATGATGCAAGGTCCTTTGCTGTCTCGCGCTCGATGGTCATGAGCTCCATCAGCCGCTCCTGGGTGGCCTCGGCGACGGGCAGCTCACCGGTGATGCGCCCGGACGCGAGGGTGTAGACGCGGTCGCAGATGCCGAGCAGCTCGGGCAGCTCGGAGGAGATGACGACGACCGCCTTGCCCGCCGCGACCATCCTGTTGATGATCGTGTAGATCTCGTACTTCGCCCCGACGTCGATGCCGCGCGTGGGCTCGTCGAGGATCAGCACGTCGGGCTCGGTGTAGAGCCACTTGGCCAGCACGACCTTCTGCTGGTTGCCGCCCGACAGCTTGCCGACGACCGCCATGACGGTGGGCGCCTTGATGTTGAGGCTCGCGCGGTACTCCTCCGCGACCTTGATCTCCTCGTTGCCGTTGACCCAGCCGCGTGGCGCGAGGCGGCGCATGCCGGCCGCGGAGATGTTGCGGCGGATGTCCTCGATGAGGTTCAGGCCGTAGCGCTTGCGGTCCTCGGTCGCGTACGCCAGGCCGTGCGCGATCGCCTCGTCGACGTCGCGGACCTGGATCTCCTGGCCGTTCTTGTAGAGCCGACCGCTGATCCCGCGGCCGTAGGAGCGGCCGAAGACGCTCATCGCGAGCTCGGTGCGCCCCGCGCCCATGAGGCCGGCGATGCCGATGACCTCGCCCGCACGGACGTGGAACGAGGCGCGGTCGATGACGACGCGGTCGGTCTGCGTCGGGTGCCGCACCGTCCAGTCCTCGACGCGCAGGACCTCCTCGCCGATCTCCGGCGTCCGCTCGGGGTACCGGTGCTCGAGGTCGCGCCCGACCATGCCGCGGATGATCCGGTCCTGCGTGGCGTCCGCGTCGGCCATGTCGATCGTCTCGATCGTGCGCCCGTCGCGGATGATCGTGGTGCGGTCGGCGATCTCGGCGATCTCGTTGAGCTTGTGGCTGATGATGATCGACGTGATGCCCTGCTCCTTGAGGTGGCGCAGGAGGTCGAGCAGGTGCTCGGAGTCGTTGTCGTTGAGCGCGGCGGTCGGCTCGTCGAGGATGAGGAGCCGGACCTCCTTCGACAGCGCCTTGGCGATCTCGATGAGCTGCTGCTTGCCGACACCCAGCTGCGAGACGTGCGTCGTGGGGTTCTCGTCGAGCCCGACGCGCGCGAGGAGCCTGGCGGCCTCGGCGTTGGCCTTGTTCCAGTCGATCAGCGGGCCGGAGCCGCGTACCTCGTTGCCGAGGAAGATGTTCTCGGCGACCGACAGGTACGGCACCAGCGCGAGCTCCTGGTGGATGATCACGATGCCGCGGCCCTCGGAGTCGTTGATCGAGCCGAACCCGACCTCCTCGTCCTCGAAGACGATCGCCCCGTCGTACGTGCCGTGCGGGTACACGCCGGACAGGACCTTCATGAGGGTCGACTTGCCGGCGCCGTTCTCCCCGCAGATGGCGTGGATCTCGCCGCGCCGCACGGTCAGGGTGACGTCCTGCAGCGCCTTGACGCCCGGGAAGGTCTTGGTGATGGACCGCATCTCGAGGATGTTGCTGTGGTCCATGACCCCTCCGTTCAGTGGTGGTCGGGTGGTGGGGCGGGCGCGCGGCCCGGCCGGGACGGCCGGCCGGGCCGCGCGGTCAGGACGTCCGGGTCACCTGGCGACGCCGGACGCGACCTCGGCCTCGCTCCAGTAGCCCGAGTCGACGAGCAGCGGCGCGATGTCCTCCGCGAAGACCGTGTCGACGGCCAGCAGGTAGGACGGCACGACCTTCTTGCCGTTGTCGTAGGTCTCGGTGTCGTTCGCCTCGGGCTCCTCGCCCTCGATGAACGCCTCGGCGACCTTGATGGACTGCTCCGCGAGCTTGCGGGTGTCCTTGAAGATCGTCGAGGACTGCACGCCGTCGGCGATGAGCTTGACCGACGCGATCTCGGCGTCCTGACCCGTGACGATCGGCAGGCCGGCCTCGATCGTCGGCCCCTGGCCCACTCCCTGCAGCGCGGTGATGATGCCGCGCGAGATGCCGTCGAACGGCGACAGGACGCCCGCGAGCGTCGAGCCGTCGGAGTACGTCGACGTGAGCAGGTCCTCCATGCGCTTCTGCGCGGCCTCCTGCGACCAGCGCAGCGTCGCGACGGTGTCGAAGGCGGTCTGCCCGGACTTCACGACGAGCGTGCCGTCGGTGATGAACGGGTCGAGGACCGACATGGCGCCCTCGAAGAAGAACCCGGCGTTGTTGTCGTCCGGCGAGCCCGCGAACAGCTCGACGTTGAACGGCCCGGTGACGCCGGAGACCTTGGTGCCGGCCTCGTCGAGGATGCCCATGCCGCGCAGCAGCGCGGTGCCCTGCGCGACGCCGACCGCGAAGTTGTCGAACGTCACGTAGAAGTCGACGTTCTCGCTGTCGCGGATGAGGCGGTCGTAGGCGATGACCGGGATGTTCTGCGCCGCGGCGTTCTCGAGCTGGCTCGTGAGCGCGGTGCCGTCGATCGAGGCGATGATCAGGACGTCGGCGCCGCTGGTGATCATCTGGTCGATCTGCTGCGTCTGGGTCGGGATGTCGTCGCCCGCGTACTGCAGGTCGACCTTGTACCCGAGCGCCTCGAGGCCGTCCTTGACGGCGTTGCCGTCGGCGATCCAGCGCTCGGAGGTCTCGGTCGGCATCGCGACACCGATCGTGATGTCGCTCTTGTCGGCGTCGCCGCCGGCACCGGCCGTGCCGTCGGTGCTGCCCGCACCGCCGCCGCCGCAGGCCGCGAGGCTGAGCGCGAGCGCTCCGGCTGCCGCGACCATGGTGATCTTGCGTCGCATCTCGTGTGCTCCTTCTCGTCGTCGAGAGGTTCCGATCCCGAACTCATCGGGTGTCCGAGTGCGGCAGCTGTGCCGCGCCCGACCGGAAGTACCGGCTGCTTCGGGCGCGGCTGGGGGTCGTCGTCGTCCCGGTGCAGTGCGCCTACTCTGCTTAAGTTCGGAACCCGAAGTCAATCCACAGCGATCGATCGTTGGTCACGAACTCATCACAGTCCGCGGGCTGCCAGCCCTCCAGGCGACGTGGGAACGCGACCACGCCACCGACGGGTGACGGGACGCGCACGACAGCACCAGGTGAGGTGCGGCGACCCGTGCGCGTGCGCGCGTGCGCGACGGCCCGCCACGACCCCCGGCCCAGCCCGGTGACCTCCTCCGGCGCCCCGGACCTCGCTGCCGGTGCCTCGACGACAGCCGTCAGCCGGGAGCGCCCGCGCAGACCACCCCGAGGCACTGCGGCTCGTTGCCGTTGCCCCACGCGCGGTTGCCGCCCAGGTCCGTCGCGCCGGGCGCGCGGATGCCCCACCCGGTGCTGTCGTGCACCACGTTGTCCCCGAGGTGGACGTCCGCCCCGTCCGGGGTGTCGATCGCGTCGACGTTGCCACGGAACGTGTTGCCCGTGACCCGCAGCGGGCCGTCCCACCAGTCGCCCCCCGGCAGCCGCGCGGTCACCCCGAGACGGTTGCCCTCGAAGACGTTGTCGACCACCGTCCCACCGCTGTTGGCGCCGTCGACGACCAGGCCGTTGCCGACGAACGTGTTGCCCCGCAGCGTGAACCCGTGCCAGTCGTACGCCCCGACCACCTCGCGGGACCCCTCGACGTAGCTCGAGACCATCTCCATGACGGACATGGCCCCGCCGTCGGCGAAGTCCTCGTTGTCGACGAACGTGCTGTCGCTGAACGTGTAGCTGGTGGCATCGGCGACGTTCGCCGCGACGAGCCGCGTCCCCTCGACGTGCGACCGCGCGAGCGTCACCCGCGTGTTCGGCCCGCCGGCGAAGACGACGTCGTTGTCGCGGAACGTCGAGTCCGTGACGTCGACGGACAGGAGCTCGTCCTTGCAGACGACCTTGGCGGTCTGCTCCACCACCAGCTCCTCGAGGCCGAAGCGGCCGCCGGCGCCGACGCAGCCGGCGGACGGGTCGTCCGGCCCCGTACCCACCGCCCAGCCGGTGATCCACCCGCCCCGCACCACCAGCGTGTCGTCGTCGGAGGGCCGCCCGGGCCGGTCGTGCGCGCGGAACGACACCGCGGTCCCCGTCCCGTCGCCCGCGAGGGTGTGCCCGGCGAGGTCCAGCGTCCCGGCGTGGGCGACCACGATCCCCTGTCCCGCGCACTGCAGGTCCTGCGCGAGGTACGCGTCGTCGTCGACGAGCTGACCGCACCGGGTGACCGGGACGGGACCGCCGTCCGGCGGCAGCTGCGGCGCCGGCTCCGCCTCCGTGCACACCACGCCGACGCACTGCGGCTCGTTCCCGTTGCCCGCCGCCCGGTTGCCGCCCAGGTCCGTGGCCCCGGGCGCGTGGATCCCCCACCCGGTGCTGCCGTGCACGAGGTTGTCCCCGAGGTGCACGTCCGCCCCCTCCGGCGTGCGGATCGCGTCCACGTCGTGCCGGAACCGGTTGCCGGTGACGACCAGCGCGCCGTCACCGGCGGCGCCGGTCCACGGCGCTGCCGTGACCGCGAGCCTGTTGCGCTCGAACAGGTTGTCCCGCACGGTCCCGCCTCCGGCCCCGGCGTCGACCACCACGCCGTTGTCGACGAGACGGCTCTCGACGACGCCGAGCGACGCCCACCCCGCACCCACGACCGTCGCGCTCCCCCGGACGTCGACCGACTGCAGGCGGACGTGAGCGCCCTCGCCCGCGCCGACCAGCTCCGTGTTGTCGCGCAGATCGCTCCGCGCGAACCCGTACGCGCTGCCGGGCGACGGCGCCACGACGCGTCGGTTCCGCTCGACGAGGGTCTCCTCGAAGCTGACGCTGCTGCCCGCCGCGACGTCGACCACGACGTCGTTGTCCCGCAGCGTGGACGAGCTGATGCTCCAGGACATGCTCACCCCCGTCTCGAGCACCGTCCCGACGTGGTCGACCTCGAGCGACCGGAGGGACGGCGCGAACGTCGCGCCGCCGACCTCGTGGTGGCCGACCGCGACGTCCCACCCGGTGATCCGCCCTCCGTCGAGCTGGAGCCAGGACGACTCGCCGGTCGAGCCGCGCAGCACCACCGCCGTACCCGTCCCGTCGCCCGCCAGCGTGTGGCCGTCGAGGTTCACGGCGCTGGGGAGCCCGTCGACGACGATCCCGGTCCCCGAGCACTGCAGGTCGTGCGCCAGGTACGCCTCGCCGGACACCACCTGCCCGCACTCCGTGAGGCGGGTGCCGCGGGGATCCGTGGTCGGTGACGGCGTCGGCGAGGGTGTCGGCGTCGGCGAAGGTGTCGGTGACGGCGTCGGCGCACCTGCCGGCCCGCAGACCGCACCCGTCAGCGCGAGCACGACGGCGACGAGGTGGGCCGGGAGCCGCGTGCGCCGCAACCAGGCCCTGAGCTCGGAGCAGGAGAGACGGCGGGCACGAGCAGCCATGACACGCTCCGGGGACTGGGTGCCTCGGCGGCTCTCCCTCGAGCCGTCGACAGCGTCCCCACCCTCCACCCGGCGCCCCCGGCGTCGCTAGACCGGTACGTCCTCTTTCACCCGCTTCGTGCCCCTAGGGGCCACATCACCATCGCGCCCCGCCCGCGCCGGCCGGAACCCGACTCCCCCGTGGCGGTCCCGTGCGGTGACGGGGGTTCCGGTCGCGGTGGTCGTGGCGCCGGTCCCACGGAGGTGTGCCGATCCTCCGGGGACGAGCGACGCCGTCGCTCACGACGACAGCGCCTGCGACGCGGGGCCCGTCCGCTGGTAGGCACCCGTGATCGCCCCGAGGATCTTCTCGTACCCGGTCGTGCGCGCGTCGAACGACCCGTTGTTGCGCCCGTGACGCAGCACCTCGATGCGGTCGGCGACCGAGCGCACGTCGGTCATGTTGTGGCTGATGAGGATCACGCCCAGCCCCAGGTCCCGCAGACCCTCGATGTGCACGAGCACCTCGGCCGTCTGCGCGACCGACAGGGCGGCCGTCGGCTCGTCGAGCACCACGATGCGCGGCGACCCGATGAGCGTGCGCGCGATCGCGACGGACTGCCGCTGGCCCGCCGACAGGTGCGACAGCGGGATCCGCACCGACGGGATGCGGCTCGTCAGGTCCCGCAGGATCTGCCGCGCCTGCTGCTCCATGCGCTCGTCGTCCCGCACGCCGCGCGCGTCGCGCAGCTCACGCCCGAGGAACAGGTTGGACGTGACGTCGAGGTTGTCGCACAGCGCGAGGTCCTGGAACACCGTCGCGACGCCGAGCGCGTGCGACGCCGCCGGCGTCGGGATGCTCACCGGCACGCCGTCGATCTCGACCAGGCCCGTGTCCGGCGTGAGCACGCCCGCGACCATCTTGGCCAGCGTCGACTTGCCGGCGCCGTTGTCGCCCACCAGCGCGACGACCTCGTGCCGGTGCACGTCGAGGTCGACGCCCACGAGCGCCTCGACCCCGCCGAACCGCTTGCTGATGCCCCGCATCGACAGCAACGGCACCCGTGTCGCGTCAGTCATGCCTGGACCCACCTGCTCCCCGTCGCGCACGTGTCACGTGCAGTGAATCCCCCTGCCCTCCCGTGGTCAACCCTCGCCACCCTGCCCGCCCGCCCCGGGGACGCCGTCGGCGAGCGGCACCTCGTCCTCGACGCGCACGGGCACGTCCGCCGACCGCAGCGCCAGGACCAGCGCACCCATCACCTCGGCGCGCTGCCCCAGCGCCGCCGGGACCACCTCGAGCGGCGCGATCTGGTTGAGCAGCACGCGACGACGCACGGCGTCGCGCAGCGGGCCCAGCAGCACCTCGCCCGTCTCCGACAGCTCGCCGCCCACGACCACGCACTGCGGGTTGACCGCCGTGCCGAGCCCTGCGACGACCGAGCCGATCACCGCTCCCGCGTCGGCGACCACGCGCGCGAAGCCCGGGTCGCCGTCGCGCGTGCGCGCGATGACGTCGCGCAGCGCGAGCGACCCGTGCGTCGCGCGCAGCGGCTCGACCAGGGCGTTCGCACCCACCACCGTGTCGAGGCAGCCGCGCGAGCCGCACCGGCAGATGTGCCCCGTGGGGTCGACCTGCACGTGCCCGATCTCCCCGGCCGTCCCGGCGAACCCGCGGTGCACCTGCCCGTTGATGACGATGCCGGCGCCCGTGCCGTACGACGCGCGCACGTACACCGCGTCGCGGTAGCCGCGCGCCGCGCCCAGCACCGCCTCCGCGAGCGCCCCGAGGTTCGCGTCGTTGTCCACGAGCACGGGCCGGCCCAGCCGCTTGGTGAGCACCTGCCCCAGGTGCTCACCCTCCCAGCCGCGCATGACGCCCGGGACCGAGACCATGCCCGTGTCGGTGTCGACCGGTGCGGGCACGCCCACACCGATCCCGACGACCTCGTCCAACCCCGACCCGATGCGCTCGAGCAGGTCCATGACCAGCAGCGCGGCACGGTCCAGCGTGGTGTCCGACGGGTGCTCGTACGGCAGCGGCAGCATCTGCTCGGCCACCACGTCGTGCGCGAAGTCCCCGAGCGCGACCCGCAGGTGGCGGTGGCCGACCTGCACGCCGACGGCGAGCCCGACGCGGCGGGCGAGCGTGACCAGCTGGGCACGCCGCCCGCTGCGCGTCGTGACGGCCGTGTCGACGAGCCCCGCGGCGAGCAGCTCGCGGACGATCGTCGACACGGTCGCCTGGGACAGCCCCGTGGCGGCGGCGAGCTCGACCTGCGTGAGCCCGCCGTACCGCTGGACGGTCCCGACGACGAGCGCCTTGTTGGCCTCGCGCAGGGACGTCTGCGAGCCTGCTGCCGCCGCTCGCCTGCTCACGGGGGCAACCTACCGGCGTGCACGACGGCCACCGTGGGACGCCACGCCTACTGCGTGCCTGCGCGCCGCTTGTTGAGCAGGTCGAACGCGACGGCCAGCAGCAGCACCATGCCCTTGATCGCCATCTGCCACGACGGGTCGACGGACAGGATCGACAGGCCCATGTTGAGCACGCCCATGATGAGCGCGCCGACGATGGCCCCCGCGATCCGGCCGATGCCGCCCGTGACGGCCGCGCCGCCGATGAAGCAGGCGGCGATCGCGTCGAGCTCGAAGTTCTGGCCGGCGGCGGCGATCGCGGCACCCGCGCGCGCCGTCGTCACGATGGCCGCGACGCCCGCGAGCAGACCCATGTTGACGAAGATCCAGAAGTCGACCTTGCGGGTGTTCACCCCGGACAGCGCCGCGGCCTGCCGGTTGCCGCCGATCGCGTAGATGTGGCGGCCGAAGACGGTGCGCCCCATGAGGAACGAGTACGCGACGACCAGGACGCCGACGATCACCAGCACTATCGGCGTGCCGCCGGCGGAGAACGACAGGATGACGGTGAGCACGCCGATGCCCACCGCGATCATCGCGATCTTGGCGACGAACAGGCCGAGCGCCTCGACGTGCAGGTCGTGGCGGCGCAGCGCACGGCGTGCCCGCACCTGCGTGAGCGCGAGCGCGGCGATCGCGAGCCCGCCGATGGCGAGCGTGACGACGTCCATGTTGTTGACGAAGCCCAGGACGTTCGGCAGCGACCCCTTGGAGATCCGGATGAACGCGGAGGGCAGCCCCGCGAGCGTCTCGCCCACGACGACGAGCGCGAGCCCGCGGAACACGAGCATGCCCGCGAGCGTCACGATGAACGCGGGGATGCCGACGTACGCGACCCAGAAGCCTTGCCACGCCCCCACGAGCGCGCCGACCGCGAGCCCGACGAGGACGGCCGTGATCCACGGCAGGCCGATCGGGTCACGCATCGTGACCGCGACGATCCCGCCGACGAACGCGACGACGGACCCGACCGACAGGTCGATGTGCCCGGCCACGATCACCATGACCATGCCGATCGCGAGGATCATGACGTACGCGTTCTGCTGGAAGAGCGCCGCGACGTTGTTGGCGAGCAGCAGCTTGCCGTCGGTCAGCACCTGGAACAGCAGCACGATGACGACGAGCGCGCCGAAGATGCCGTACTGGCGCGCGTTGCCGCCGAGGCCCTGCAGCCGCTGCGCGAGCGGCACGCGGGGTGCGCCGGGCGGGGTCGGCGAGGGGACGTTGACGTCGGTGGTGGTGCTCATCGGGCGATCCCGTCCTTGTCCATCGTCATGAAGTGCATGAGGTGCTCCTGGGTCGCGTCGGCCCGGGCCACCTCGCCCGTGACGCGTCCCTGGCTGAGCGCGTAGATGCGGTCGCAGACCCCGAGCAGCTCGGGCAGCTCGGAGGAGATGACGAGCACCCCCTTGCCCGCGTCGGCCAGCCTGTTGATGATCGTGTAGATCTCGAACTTCGCGCCCACGTCGATGCCGCGCGTCGGCTCGTCGAGGATCAGCACGTCCGGGTCGGCGTAGATCCACTTGCTGAGCACGACCTTCTGCTGGTTGCCGCCCGAGAGCTTGCCGACCAGCGCCGCGACCGTGGGGGTGCGGATGTTGAGGTCCTTGCGGTACTGCTCGGCGATCTTCGACTCCGCCTCGCGGTCCACGACGCCGCCGCGCGCGAGCTTGCCCAGGGCAGCCGCCGACACGTTGTGCTGCACGGTGTCGATGAGGTTGAGGCCGAACCGCTTGCGGTCCTCGGTCGCGTACGCGATGCCGTGCGCGATGGCCTGCTGCACGGTGCCGACCGTGACCTCGTGCCCGTCCTTGTAGACCCGGCCGGAGATGCGGGTGCCGTACGAGCGGCCGAACACGCTCATCGCGAGCTCGGTCCGGCCGGCGCCCATGAGCCCGGCGAGGCCGACGATCTCGCCCCGGCGCACCGTGAGGCTGGCACCGTCGACGACCTTGCGCGCCTGGTCGACGGGGTGGTGGACGGTCCAGTCCTCGATGCGCAGCACCTCGTCGCCGATCGACGGGGTGTGCTCGGGGAACCGGTGGTCGAGCGGGCGCCCGACCATGCCGCGGATGATCCGCTCCTCGGTCACCCGGACGTCCCCGCGCATGGGGAGGGACTCGATCGTCTGCCCGTCGCGGATGATCGTCGTGGTGTCGGCGATCGCCTCGATCTCGTTGAGCTTGTGGCTGATGATGATCGAGGTGATGCCCTCGGCACGCAGGCCCTCGATCAGGCCGAGCAGGTGCGCGCTGTCCTCGTCGTTGAGGGCCGCCGTCGGCTCGTCGAGGATCAGCAGCCGCACCTCCTTGGACAGGGCCTTGGCGATCTCGACGAGCTGCTGCTTGCCGACGCCGATGTCGCTGACCCGGGTGTCGGGACGCTCGGCGAGCCCGACGCGGGCCAGCAGGCGCGCCGCCTCGGCGTTGGTGCGGTTCCAGTCGACGACGCCGCGCTGCGCGCGCTCGTTGCCGAGGAAGATGTTCTCGGCGATCGACAGGTAGGGCGAGAGCGCGAGCTCCTGGTGGATGATGACGATGCCCTGCCGCTCGGAGTCGCGGATGCCGCGGAACTCCTGCACCTCGCCGTCGAGGACGATGTCGCCCTCGTAGGTGCCGTGGGGGTAGATGCCGGACAGGACCTTCATGAGCGTCGACTTGCCGGCGCCGTTCTCGCCGCAGATCGCGTGGATCTCGCCGCGCCGCACCGCGAGGGTGACGTCGGAGAGCGCCTTCACGCCCGGGAAGGTCTTGGTGATGCCGCGCATCTCGAGGATGTGCTCGGTGTCCATGGGTCCTCGCTGGTCGTCGCGGTGGGGCGGCCGGCCGCGCGACCGTGGTGGTCGCGCGGCCGGCCGGGGTCTCACAGGCCCAGGTCGGAGGCCTTGTAGAAGCCCGACTCCACCAGCACGTCGACGGTGTCCGGCGTGATGACCTGCGGCGGCAGCAGGTAGGTCGGCACGACCTTCTCGCCGTTGTCGTACGTCTCCTCGTCGTTGACCTCGACGGTCTCGCCGGCGACGATCTGCTGGACCATCTTGGCCACCTGGTCACCCAGCGTGCGGGTGTCCTTCCAGACCGACATCGACTGCTTGCCGGCGATCATGTTGAGCACGTTCGCCTGGTCCGCGTCCTGGCCGGTGAGCACCGGGTAGTCCGGGCCGGGCGCGTAGCCGGCGCCCTCGAGCGCCTGGGCGATGCCGAGCGCGAGCGAGTCGTTGGGCGACAGGACGACGTCGACCTTGGTCCCGCCGGCGTAGAACGAGTTGAGCCGGTTCTCCATCTCGGACTGGGCCGTGTCGGAGCTCCAGCCCTGGACGCCGATCGACGCCCAGTCGTCGTTGGAGGCCGGGGCCTTGCCGGACGGCACGACGAGCTGGCCGCTGTCCACGTACTCGGACAGCACGTCCCACGCGCCGGCGAAGAAGAACTTCGCGTTGTTGTCGTCCGGCGACCCGGCGAACGGCTCGAGGTTGAACGGGCCGGCGCCACCGGCGAGGTCGAGGGCGTCCTCGATGAACTCGCCCTGCATGGTGCCGACGCCGTAGTTGTCGAAGGTCGCGTAGTAGTCGACGTTCGGGGTGTCGTTGATGAGCCGGTCGTAGGCGATGACCGTGATGCCCGCGTCGCCGGCCTGCTCGAGGGTCGGCGCGAGGGCCGTGCCGTCGATCGAGGCGATGACGAGGATGTCGGCACCCTGGTTGATCATGTTCTCGAGCTGGGTGATCTGCTGGTCGACCTTGTTGTCGGCGTACTGCAGGCTCGTCTCGAAGCCGGCGTCCTTCAGCAGGCTCTCGAGGTGCGCACCGTCGCGGTTCCACCGCTCGAGGCTCTTGGTCGGCATCGCGATGCCGACCAGGGTGTCCTCGGCGCTGCCCGCGCCGTCCGTGCCGCCCGGTCCCGCATCGCGCTCGGTGCTGCAGGCCGCCATCGACCCCACGAGCACACCTGCGGCGACCATCGCGATCGCGCTCTTCTTCCACGCCAGTGACATCGTTGTCCGCTCCCTCGTCTTGCCGCTGACCCGGCCAGGACGTCCGTCGTCCCGGCCACCCGGGTCCGGCGCCAGTGCCGGTGCGCCGGGTACGGCGTCGTCTTGAATTCAAGACCTGAAGGCTAGTGATCGGCAAGTGTCGTGACCATTCCGTGTCCTGACCGTATCCGGGCGCGTGCCGAGGACCACTCGGGCGGGTGACCGCCACTGGTGCGGGCCATGTCGGACACCGCGGGCACCGACAGCGCCCGATGCCTTCGATAGATGAAGACATTGGGCGCTTGTCCGGCTGGCGTACGTCAGCGGTGGACGCCGGACCACCAGTGCCGCAGAGCGCGGCACAGGTCCGCCCACCCACCACCGCCGCCGCCGCTCGACGACACCGGCTCCACGAGCACCGCGACCGTCCGCGCGGGCACGCCCACCGTGCCGGTCGCCCGGTCGAACGTCGTGCCGCGCACCACCGGGTCCGCGCCCGACGCCTGCACCGGCGAGAGCACGTACCGACGGCCCGCGAGCGCACCGACCTGCTGCGTCGTCGGCTCGTCCGACGCGTTGACCACGACGAGCAGACCGTCGAGGCGGCGGTCGACGTCCGTGCGCCAGCGCCGTGCGCCCGTGTCCCAGCCGGTCCGGTCGTCGACGTGCATGACGACCACACCGGGGTCGGCGCCCGGTCCGGAGCCCGGGAACGTGACCTTCTGCTCGATCAGGCGCGCGTCGCCCAGCCGGAACAGCCGTGTCGACGAGCGCAGCTCGAGCAGCTCGGTCGCCGCCACGCCCGCGGCCGCGATGTCCTGCGGCGCCGGCACGAGCGCGGGGTCGGCCAGCAGCGGCTGCTGGAACGGCCACTTCGCCTCGTTGTCCGGGGCGGGCGGCAGCCCACGGGCGAACCCGTTGGTCTGCTGCGACCAGTCGAGCACGTTGAACCAGTCCCCCGAGTCGTAGGAGTTGCGGTCCAGGGACTTGCTGCGCAGCAGGTCCGCGCCCGCGTGCCAGAACGACGGCGTCTGCGCGAGCGTCGCCGTCGCGAGCGACACCGTGTTCATGCGCACCCGGTCCGCCATGGGCGTGTCCTGCGGCAGCTTGAGGTAGAGGTTGTCGAACAGCGTCTCGTTGTCGTGCGCGTCGACGTACGTCACGACCTCCTCCGGGGAGTCGGCGTACCCCGCGGGCTGCCCGTTGTAGTCGAGCTCGTCACCGCGCTTCACGGTGCCGTCGCTCGCGAGGAGCTCGTAGCTGCGCAGGTTGCCGGCCAGGCCGAGCCGGACGAGATCCGCCTGGTGCTGCACGCGTGCGAGCTGCTCGTCCCGCGTCCCGTTGACCGCGGCGCCGTTCGGGTCGGTGAACGCCCCCGAGCCGAAGCCCTGCAGCCGCGGGTCCTCGTCGAACGGGCCGCCGCCGCGCACCGCGTCGCGCAGCCGGTCGGAGAACGTGCCGGTGCCCGTCCCCCCGAGCTGCCCCTGCGTCGCCTGCTCGAACAGCCTGTTGCCGGCCACCTCGCCGAAGTCCCAGCCCTCGCCGTACAGGTAGACCCTGCGCCCGTCGACGCCGTCGCGGCGTGGCGTCAGCCGGTCGAGCGCCTCGCGCACGGCCTGCATGGTCCGACGCGAGTGGTGGCCCATGAGGTCGAACCGGAAGCCGTCGACCTTGTGGTCCCGGGCCCAGGTGACGACCGAGTCGACCATCATCTTCTCGGCCATCGCGTGCTCGGTCGCGACGTTCTGGCAGCACGTCGACGTCTCGACCCGGCCCGTCGCGTCCAGCCGGTGGTAGTACCCCGGGACCACGCGGTCGAGCACGCTCTTCGGGTCCTGACCGCTCGCCGCGGTGTGGTTGAACACCTGGTCGAGCACGACCTGCAGACCGTCGGCGTGCAGCGCGCCGACCATGCTGCGGAACTCCGCGAGCCGCGCGCCGCCGTGCGCGTCGACCGCGTACGAGCCCTCGGGCGCGGTCCAGTGCCACGGGTCGTAGCCCCAGTTGAACGCGTCGCCCGCGGCGACCGCGCGGACGCACTCCTGCTGCTGCGGCGAGTCCGGGGGCAGCGCCGCCAGGTCGCAGTCCGGTGCCGCCTGCGCCGTGCGGTCCTCCTCGATCGACGCGATGTCGAAGGTCGGCAGCAGGTGCACGGTCGTCAGGCCCGCCGCGGCGAGCGCGCGCAGGTGGTCGCGCCCGTCGCTGGTGCGCACCGCGAACGCGCCGTACGTGCCACGCAGCGCGGCCGGCACCGTGGCGTCGGAGACCGAGAAGTCCCGCACGTGCAGCTCGTAGATCGTCTGGTCGACGGGCCGGACGACGGGCTGCGCCGTGCGCTCCCACTGCCGGGGCCGGTAGCGGGGGTCGTCGAGGTCGACGAGCACGCCGTGCGTCGAGCCGAGCGTGAGCGCGACGGCGTACGGGTCGGTGACCCGGTTGACCTCGACGTCGCCCGTGCTCGGCGCGTAGACCGTGACCTCCCACAGGTACGCGCCGCCCGCCCACGCCGCCGGGCCGGACGCGGTCCACGAGCCGTCGGCCTGCCGCGTCGCGCCGGTCCGGACCGGGTCGGCGGCCGTGTCGACCGCTCCGCGCCGGTCCGCGGGCCAGACCAGCAGGTCGACGTCCTGCGCCGTGGGCGCCCACAACGCGAGCCGGGGCGACCCCTTCGACCACGTCGTACCGAAAGTACGCTTGGCGGCCTTGCTGCTGTACAGGTCGTCCAGCACGCCCGGGACCTGCACACCGGTGACCGCCTGCGCGACGTCGGCGGCGTCCGCCTGCCGCACCAGGAGCTGGCCGGTGAGCAGCCGCTCGACCGCCCGCCGCCCCGCGTCGACCCGCAGCGCGAGGTACCCGTCGAGCGCCGGGAAGCGCTCCGTCTGGGCCGCCGTGAGCCCGCCGGGCACGAGCGTCAGCGCGACGTCCTCCCCGCCCGTGACCTGCCCGTCGACGACCTCGAGCGAGGCGTCGGGCGAGCCGTGCAGCGAGAACCGCAGCGTCGCGGCGTCGGTCCCGCCCGGGACCAGCGAGGTGGGCCACGCGATCGTGCGGGCGTCGACCCAGTGCGCCTGCGACTGCCCGGTGCCGGGCAGCGGGGGGTCGGTGACCTGCACGGTCAGCACGTGCGTCGTCAGGTCGTACGCGAACGTCACGGGTGTGCCGCCCGGTGCGACGAAGGCGGTGTTCGCACCGTCCCGCACACCACCGGCACCGTAGTTCTCCGCCCACGACAGCCCGTGCGCGACCTTGGTCTCGTACGTGCCGGCCGCGAGGTCCGGCAGCGTGAACGTCGCGCTGCCGTCGCCGTCGCCGTCGACCAGCACGGTCGCCAGGCACGCCGGGTCCCAGTCCGCCGCGCAGCCGGCCTCGCTCTGGTACGAGCCGGGCAGCGTGACGAGCGCACCCTGCGCCGAGGACGTGGCCTGGTGCGTCGACGCGTCGTACACGAACGTCACCTGCTGCGGTACGTCGCCCGTGACCGTGTAGGCGATGTTCGCGCCGCCAGGTGCGCCACCGGCACCGTAGTTCTCGTCCCACGTGCCACCGACCGCGACCTTGTACTCGTACGACCCCGGCGGGATCGTGAACGTGCCCGAGTACACCAGGCCGTTCGTCGACGTCAGACGCGCGCCCTCGCACGCCGGCTGCCAGTCGGCCGCGCACCCCATGGCCGCGTTGTGCGAGCCCGGGACCGTGACGAGCACGTCGCCCGGCCCGGCGGGCGGCTCGACGCCGTCGACGGCGACACCCACGCTCGCGTAGGTCGACGCGGCGCTGCGGCGGCCCGTGACGTCCTGCCGCACCGCGCGGTACTCGACGAGCGTCCCGGCGGCCAGGCCGGCCACGTCGTGGAAGACGCGCGGGTCGGTCGTCTCGGCCGTGCCGAGCGGCGTCCAGGCGTCGCCACCCACGACCCGGTACGCGAACGACGTCGTCGCCCAGGCGTCGTCGGTGTCCGCCGCGACCGGCGCCAGGCCGGCGAGCGCCGCGCCCGCACGCGGTGCGCCCAGCGTGATCGCGCCGTCACCCGGCGCGACCGTGGCACCGGCACGCAGCACGACCGACCCGAACGCCGGCACGGTGAGCTCGACCGTACCGTCCGCGGCGGCCGTGACCGCCGCGGCGTCGACGACGTCGGTGCCCGAGGTCGAGAGCAGCGGCGCGAACTGCGCGCCCGGCGTCAGCGTGCCGACCGTGACGGTCGCCGCGGTCGCCGCGTTGTTGAGGGCCACGAGGTGCTCGACCTCGTCGTCGCCGACGCGCGAGAACGCGTAGACCGGACCGTCCGCGTACCGCTCGACCTGGGCGCCGGACGTGAGCGCGGGCGTCGCCGCACGCAGGCCCGCGAGCGCCGCGATGTGCCGGTACAGGGCCGCGTCCGTGCCGTACCGGTCGACCGACCCCGCCGGCGTGCCGTCCAGCAGCGCCTGGTCCGTGTACTCGGCGACCTGGGACGCGAACACCGACTGGCGCGCGTCCTTGTCGGTGCCGCCGAGCGTGCCGTCGCCGACGAACCCCTGCTCGTCGCCGTAGTAGACGACCGGCTGCCCCCGCGTGAGGTACATGAGCGCGTGCGCCAGGCCCGAGCGCGCCTGCGCGTCGCCCGCGTCCTTGACGGCGTACCCGATGCGTCCCATGTCGTGGTTGCCGAGGAACGTCGGCAGCGCGTGGGCGTTGCTGGTCGGCGTCGTGTAGAGGTCGTCGCTCGCGAACAGCGCCCGCAGACCCGCCGCCGGGGAGCCCTTGGCGTAGCCGGCGGCCGCCGCCTGGAACGAGAAGTCGAGGACCGCGTTCATGTCGGTCTCCCGCACGTACGGCGCCGTGAGCGCGGCGTCGGCGTCGTATACCTCGCCGAACATGAAGAAGTCCGGGTTGCCCACCGCCGCCGCGTGCTGCGCGATCGCGGTGGTGAACACGTCCCAGAACTCGCGGTTCACGTGCTTGACGGTGTCGATCCGGAACCCGTCGATCCCCAGGTCCACCCACGCCTCGTAGACGGCGACGAAGCCGTCGACGACCGTGGGGTGCTCGGTCATCAGGTCGTCGAGCCCGTCGAAGTCGCCGTGGGTGACCGACTCGCCCGCCCACGTCGAGTTGCCGCGGTTGTGGTACAGCGTCGGATCGTTGAGCCAGGCGGGGACCTTGAGGTCGGCCTCGGACGCGTCGACCACCGGGGTGTAGGGGAACGACGTGGCCGCGTCGAGCGCCGGGAAGGCGTCGGTGCCCGCGACGTCCGCCGGGTCGAACGGCACGCCCGCGGCGTCACGGTACGGCCGGGTCGCCTGGTCGACGTACGCGTACTGCCCCTGCGCGTAGTCGATGACGTCGGCCGTGTGGTTGGTGATGATGTCGAAGTAGACCTTGATGCCGCGCTCGTGGGCGTCGTCGACCAGCGCCTCGAGCTCGGCGTTGGTGCCGAGGTGCGGGTCGATGCGTGTGAAGTCGGTGATCCAGTACCCGTGGTAGCCGGCCGACGCGTCCGCGCCGGTGCCCTGCACGGGCCGGTTGAGGAACGACGGGGTCAGCCAGATCGCGGTGGTCCCCAGCCCCTCGACGTAGTCGAGCCGCTCGCGCAGGCCCGCGAGGTCGCCGCCGTGGTAGAAGCCCTTGTCGGTGGGGTCCAGGCCCGTGGTGAGGCGGTCGCCCGTCAGCCCGCCCGTGTCGTTGCCCGGGTCGCCGTTGGCGAACCGGTCGGTGAGGACGAAGTAGAAGGTCTCCCCCGCGCCGGGGTCGCGCACGGGGTCGGCGACGAGCGCGGCGTCGGCGTCGGTGTAGCCGTCGGCGAGGTCCTCGACGACGACGGACGTGCGGTGCGTGGCGTCGTCGTAGGTGAACGTCAGCGCCGCCGGTCCGGCCAGGACGAGCGGCGTGTTCCCGGTGCCGCCGTCGGCGCCGTAGGACGCGTCCCAGGCGCCGTCGAGCGCGACCTTCCACTCGTGCGCGCCGCCGGGCACCTCGAACGTGGCGGCGAAGCGGCCGGGCACGTCGGTCGGTGCGAGCGCCGTGGCGGTGCAGGCGGGGTCCCAGTCGGCCGCGCAGCCCAGCTCGTCCTGCAGGCTGCCGACGAGCGCGACCGAGCCGGCCGCGGCGACGGCGACCGTGGCGGGCAGCGCGGCGACCGCACCCGTCGCGGCGACCGCGGCGGCGGCGAGCCCGGCGAGCGCGCGACGTGCGGCACGGGGTGCGGGGGGACGAGGCAGTGCGGCGCCGACCATCGGGACTCCTTCGTCACGGCACGTCGTCGTGCCGTCGGTGGGGCTGTCTCCGTGACCGTAACCCGTTGCAACAAGTTGCAGCAAGGGTTTCGGTCATAGTTCGCGGTCCGGGGCGATCCCGTCAGGGCGGCAGCCCGCCGGCACGCGGTGGCAGCATGGGCGCATGGGAACGGTCGACGACTACCTCTCGGGCCTCGACGCTGCCGACGCCGACGCCGTGCGGCACGTCTACGACGTCGCGCGCGAGGTGGTCGACGACGCGGAGCAGGGCACGGGCTACGGCATGCCCGCGCTCGTGCACCGCGGCAAGCCCCTGCTGTCCGTCATGCGCACCGCCAAGCACATCGGCGTCTACCCGTTCAGCCCTGCCGCGGTCGACGCCGCCCGTGACCTGCTGCCCGGGTACGACCTCGACAAGGGCACGATCCGGTTCCAGCCCGACCGGCCGCTGCCCGACGACGCCGTCCGCGCGCTCGTCGCGGCCCGCCGCGACCAGATCGAGGGCTGACACCGTCCCCTCAGGCGTCGAGCAGACCGGCGACCCGCGCACGCAGCGCGTCGTCCGCGACGCCCTCGTCGATCTCGACCACCTTGTCGCGACTCGTCGCACCCGTCACGAGCGCGACGTGCCGGCGCCGGACGCCCAGCGCGTCCGCCACCGCGGTCAGTGCCGCCTCGGTCGCGGCACCGTCGACGGCGCGTGCCGACACCGCGACGACGAGCCGGTCGCCGTACCGGCCGCCGACGCGCGTGCGTGACGCCCCCGGGCGCACCCGGACCGCGACGCGCACGCCCCTCACCCCCCGGACGGGCGCGGTCAGACGAGCCCGAGCGCGCGCACGGCCTCGCGCTCCTCGACCAGCTCGGCGACCGACGCGTCGATCCGCTCGCGCGAGAACGCGTCGACGTCGAGGTCCGGGACGATCGTGTACGCGCCGCCCGCCGCGGTCACCGGGAACGACGAGATCAGCCCCTCGGGCACGCCGTACGACCCGTCGGACACCACGCCCGCCGACGTCCAGTCCCCCGACGCCGTCCCGTGCACCCACGTGTGCACGTGGTCGACCGCCGCGTTCGCCGCCGACGCGGCCGACGACGCGCCCCGCGCCTCGATGATCGCGGCACCGCGCTTGGCGACCGTCGGGATGAACGTGTCCCGCACCCACGCGTCGTCCCCGACGACCTCGAGCGCCGGGCGCCCGCCGATCGTCGCGTGCGTCAGGTCGGGGTACTGCGTCGCCGAGTGGTTCCCCCAGATCGCGACGCGCGCGATGTCGGCGATCGCGGCGCCCGTGCGGTGCCGCAGCTGCCCGAGCGCGCGGTTGTGGTCGAGCCGCGTCATCGCGGTGAACCGGTCGGCGGGCACGTCGGGCGCGTGCGAGGACGCGATGAACGCGTTGGTGTTGGCGGGGTTGCCGACGACGAGGACGCGCACGTCGGACGCGGCACCCGCGTTGATCGCCGCACCCTGGGGACCGAAGATGCCGCCGTTGGCGCTCAGCAGGTCACCGCGCTCCATGCCCTTGGTCCGCGGCCGCGCGCCGACGAGCAGCGCGACGTTCACGCCGTCGAACGCGGCCGTCGCGTCGTCGGTGACGTCGATGCCGTCGAGCAGCGGGAACGCGCAGTCGTCGAGCTCCATCGCGACACCCTCCGCGGCCTTCACGGCCGGCGGGATCTCGAGCATCCGCAGCCGCACCGGGGTGTCGGGGCCGAGGAGCTGACCCGACGCGATGCGGAAGGCGAGGGCGTACCCGATCTGACCGGCGGCGCCGGTGACGGTGACGACGGCGGGCGTGATGACGGACACGGACGGGCTCCTTCGGTCGGCCGGCGCGGCGGCGCGACGTCTCGACGTCGACGCCTGCGTCGAACCTACCGGAGCACGGGCCGCGGCGGGCGGCGCCCCCGCACCCGCGCCAGGCCCGGACCACGCGTCCGCACCCGGGGGTGCCGCGCGAGCACCCCGGCCGTCACGCGACCATCGAGGACCGCAGCGCGGCGACCTCCTCGACGATGCGCCCGGCGCTGCCGGCGGCCGCCGCGAGCCGCTCGCTCACCTCGCCGGCGGTCGTGGCCTGCACGGCCGCACGGTCCGCGATCTCGTCCTGCAGCGCGGCGATCCTGTCCACCGCCGCCGTCGTCTCGTCGAACGCCGCGAGCACCTGCGCGGTCGCGCCCTGCACCTCGGCCACCGCCCGGTCGATCATCGCGACCGACTCCCCGGTGTCCGCGGCCAGCGTCTTGACCTCGGTGCTGACGACCGCGAACCCCTTGCCCGCCTCGCCGGCGCGTGCCGCCTCGATCGTGGCGTTGAGCGCGAGCATGTTCGTCTGCGCAGAGATGGCCCCGACGCGGGCGATGACCTCGGAGATGCGCGCGGCGGTGGACTCCAGCGCGAGGGCCTGCTCCCGCGACCGAGCCGCCACGAGCCTCCCCTCACCGGCCGCGCCGGCCGCGGTGCGCGCGCTCGTCGACATCTCGGTGGCCGCCGAGGCCAGCGTGGCCGTGCGCTCGTCCGCCGACGCGACGGCGGACGACGCCTCCGCGGCGAGGCCGGAGATCTGCGCGGCCTGCCCCGACAGCGACGACAGCAGCGCGTCGAGGCGCGACGCGCGCTCCTGCTCGAGCGCCGTGCGCTCCTGCTCGGCGCGGGCCGCGGCGTCCGCGGCGTCGGCGCGCTCCTGGGCGGCCGCCGCCTCGGCGGCCCGCACCTCCGCCTCCGTCTGCTCCGCGAAGTGCCAGAACACGAGGATCCCGACCACCTGGACGATCACGAACCCCGCGTGCAGCGCAACCATGCCGACGAGCTGAGCGCTCGTGAGCACCTCGGGGTGCCCGTGCACGCCCGTCATCCCGCCGAAGACGTGCGCAGGCGACAGCACGCCGATGACCGCGTGGTGCACCACGACGGCGAGCACCGACCACAGCAGGGCCGACCACCGCTGGTAGAGCGAGACGAAGACCAGCGCGACGAACAGGTGGAAGTGCGCGTCGATCCGCCCGCCGGAGAAGTGGATCGCGGCGTAGGAGCACAGCATGAGGGCGATGCTCGTCAGGTCGGCGCGCAGCCCGGGGCCGGAGACCACCCGGCCGGCGAGGTTGAGCGCCGCCACCACCAGGAGCGCGAGCACGACGTGGGTCCACGGCTCACCGGACAGCAGCCCGACCGGCAGCAGCACGACGACGTTCGCCCACACGAACCCCGAGACGATCCGGTGGCGCGCCTCGAACGATGCACGTGTGAGCGTCGCTCCCCGCGGCAGCCGGAAGCGCTGCGCGGTCGGTTCGGGACGCGGCATGGAGGACCTCCGACAAGGCGTGCAGACGTCAGGACGTGCAGGGCGCGACCTGCGGGCGCAACCTGCCTGTCGGCCGCCGTCGTCCCGACCTGAGCACACGACGCCTGTCATCTGGGTCACGCGGCCCCGCGGACCGACGCCCCTCGCCCGTCCCGGCCCCCCGGGCGGCCCCGTCGACGACGGACGGCGCCCTCCCCTGCGGGGGGGCGCCGTCGCGGTGCGCGTCCTGCGCCGTGCCGGGCGCGTCAGCCCAGGCGCGCGGCGAGGTTCTCGTCGAGGGCCGCGAGGAAGGCCTCGGTCGTCAGCCACTCCTGCTCCGGGCCGATGAGCAGCGCGAGGTCCTTGGTCATCTTGCCGCTCTCGACGGTCGTGACGACGACGTCCTCGAGCGTCTCGGCGAACTGCGTGACCTCCGGCGTGCCGTCCAGCTTGCCGCGGTGCTTGAGGCCACCGGTCCACGCGAAGATCGACGCGATCGGGTTCGTCGAGGTCGGCTTGCCCTGCTGGTGCTGGCGGTAGTGGCGCGTCACGGTGCCGTGCGCGGCCTCGGCCTCGACCGTCCGGCCGTCGGGCGTCATGAGGACCGACGTCATGAGGCCGAGCGAGCCGAAGCCCTGCGCGACGGTGTCGGACTGGACGTCGCCGTCGTAGTTCTTGCACGCCCAGACGTAGCCGCCCTCCCACTTCATCGCGGCCGCGACCATGTCGTCGATGAGGCGGTGCTCGTACGTCAGCCCGGCGGCGTCGAACTGCTCCTTGAACTCCGCCTCGAACACCTCGGCGAAGATGTCCTTGAACGCACCGTCGTACGCCTTGAGGATCGTGTTCTTCGTCGACAGGTAGACCGGGTACCCGCGCTGCAGGCCGTACGCGAACGACGCGCGCGCGAAGTCGCGGATCGAGTCGTTGAAGTTGTACATGCCCATCGCCACGCCCCCGCCCTCGGGGTAGGTGACGACCTGCTGGTGGATCGGCTCGGAGCCGTCCGCCGGGGTGTAGGTCAGCGTCAGCGTGCCGGCGCCCGGGACCTTGAAGTTCGTGGCCTTGTACTGGTCGCCGTGGGCGTGACGGCCGATGATGATCGGCTTGTTCCAGCCCGGGACCAGGCGCGGGATGTTCGAGATGATGATCGGCTCGCGGAACACCACGCCGCCGAGGATGTTGCGGATCGTGCCGTTGGGCGACAGCCACATCTTCTTCAGGCCGAACTCCTCGACGCGCGCCTCGTCGGGCGTGATCGTCGCGCACTTGACGCCGACGCCGTGCTCCTTGATGGCGTGGGCCGCGTCGACCGTCACCTGGTCGTCGGTGGCGTCGCGGTTCTGGATCGACAGGTCGTAGTAGCGCAGGTCGACGTCGAGGTACGGGTGGATCAGGCGGTCCTTGATGAACTGCCAGATGATGCGCGTCATCTCGTCGCCGTCGAGCTCGACGACCGGGCCGACGACCTTGATCTTCGCCATGCGGGGGCCTGCCTCCTGTGCCGTGGGTGTGCCGCCCAGGTTACTCGACATCGAGAGACCTGTTGCTCGACGTCGACAGACCCGGGACGGCCGGTCCGCGCGGGGCACCAGACCGGCCCGGTTCCCCGTGCTCCCTGTGCGCGCACAGCATGGACTGGCATGCTGACCCCTGCGTAGTTCGCCCCGTGTCGCCCCAGCTCGTCCACCCCCCGGATGCAGCTGGGGCGGGACGCACCGACCGGTGGCTCACCCACCTGACACGACAGGACCGACATGTCCCAGCAGAAGCCAGAGACCCCCGACGGCACCCCGGAGCCCGAGGACACCACGGCCGCCGCGGCCGCCGACGCGACGGCCCCGGACGAGGCCGCGACCCCCGCCGACGCCGTCGAGGAGACGGTCGTCGAGGAGAGCGTCGCCGTGACCGCCACGGAGCCCGTCGCGGCGCCCGTCGCGCAGCCCGCCGCCGCGGACGACGACGAGGACGACGCGTACCTCGTGCCCGCCGGCACGGTCGTCGCGGCGGGCCCGGGCCTGCTCGCACGCCTCGGCGCCGAGGCGTTCGGCACGTTCTTCCTCGTGCTCGTCGGCGTCGGCATCGCGCTGTACTCGACGTTCAGCAACGTCGGCGGCGGTCTCGGTGTCGGTCTCGGCTTCGGCGTCGCCGTGCTCGCCGCCATCATCGCCGTGGGTCACGTCTCCGGCGGTCACTTCAACCCGGCCGTGACCCTCGGCGCCGCCCTCGCGGGTCGCACGCCGTTCCGCGACCTGCTCCCGTACTGGCTCGCCCAGGTCGTCGGCGGTGCGCTCGCGGCCGCCGTGCTGTTCCTCACCGTGCCGTCGAACCTGCCGGGCCTGGTGAGCCAGACCGGTGAGGCGTCGGTGCGCTCGTTCTTCAGCAGCACGGCCAACGGGTTCGGCACCCACTCGCCGCTCGCCACGCTGTCGGGCGGCCAGGCCGAGTTCGGGCTGGTCGCGGCGCTGCTCGTCGAGGTCGTCGGCACCGCGGTGTTCGTCGGCGTCATCCTGGGCGCCACCGACCGGCGCGCCAACAAGCAGCACGTGCCGTTCGCCGTGGGCCTGACGCTCACCGTGGTGATCCTGCTCGCGACGCCCGTCACCAACGCCTCGATCAACCCGGCGCGCTCGCTGGCCGCGGCGATCTTCTCCGACTCGTGGGCGTTCGAGCAGGTGTGGCTCTTCTGGGTCGCGCCCCTGCTCGGCGCCGCCATCGCCGCGCTCGTCTACCGCGCGTTCGCGGCCGAGCCGGTCGAGGACTCGCTGTTCGCCGAGGACGAGCTGTACGTCGCCGAGGAGGACGTGCTCGTCGTCGAGCGCTGACGGTCCGCGCACACCACGACGGCCCGGGAGCACTGCTCCCGGGCCGTCGTGCGCGGGCGTCTCCCCACCGGCCGGGACGCCGGACTCAGGCCCTCGGCACCACGCAGGCGAGCACGACGAGCACGACGGCGGCACCGGTGAGCACCGCGACGTCGAGCGCCTTCGAGCGCACGGCGACGGCGGCCGGGCCCGGTGCGCGTCCGACCGCGCGGACGACGGCGTAGCAGAGCAGCAGCGCGGCGAGCGCGAACGTCCCGACGAACGCGTCCCACACGTACGCGACCCCGACCGCTGCCGCGATGCCCGCGAGCGTCCACCACAAGGAGCTGTTGCGTCCCGCGGCGAGCGAGGCCCGCGCGATGCCGCGCGGGTCGAGGGCCAGCTCGGCGGCGGGCACCTCGGTCGCGGTGTCGGCCTCGACGGCCACCCCCGCGGGAGGCGCCGGGACGAGCGGCTGCCTGGCGCGCACCGGCGCGACGACCGGCGCGCCGGGCCGCGGGTGCGACCCGGCCGGCCGGACGCCGGCGGCGCGTGCGGGAGGGCCTCCGTACGCCCCCGGACGCTCGGGCGTCACCGGCACGGCCGGGGGCACGAGCACGGTCGGCGGTACGGGGCGGGCAGGCCACACGGGCGCGGGCGATCCCGCGGCCGGGGTGCGCGCGGGGGTCGACATCCGTGCGCTCCTTCCGTCCGGTCCACCGGATCACGCAGGCCACGGGGCCTGACCTCGATCGTGCCGCGCACGTGCACCCTGCGGGCGCGCGGTCGTCCCAGAGTAGCCGCGAACCCCCTCGCTACGGTGTTCCCGTGACGTCCGACGTGCCCTCCGCACCTGTCCCGCCGGCCGACGTCCTCGTCGTGGGTGGGGGGCTGGCCGCGCTGCGGACGGTCGCCGCGCTGCGCGAGCACGGTCACGACGGCCCCGTGCGCGTGCTCGCCGCCGAGGGCGTGGACCCGTACGACCGGCCCCCGCTGTCGAAGCACCTGCTGGACCGCACGTCGCCCGCGTGGCTCGCGGACGACCTGGGGCACGACCTGCACGCGCTGGCCGACGAGGTGCACCTGGCACGCCCGGCCCGGCGGTTGCGTCCGCTGCCCGGCGGCGGCGCGGTCGTCGGCACCGACGACGGCGACGTACGGGCCTCGTGCGTCGTCCTGGCGACCGGTGCCCACGCGGTCGACGTGCCCGGCTGGGCCGCACGGACGCTGCACACCGCGGCCGACGCCGACGGGCTGCGCGCCGCGCTCGGCCCGGGGCCACGGCGGCTCGTCGTCGTCGGGGCCGGGTGGGTGGGCGCCGAGGTCGCCGGCGTGACCGCGGCGGCCGGGCACGACGTCACGGTGCTCGAGGCCCGCGACGCCCCGCTCGCGACGGCGCTCGGCGAGCGGGTCGGTGCGCTCACCGCACCCTGGTACGCGGCCGCCGGCGTGGACCTGCGGACCGGGGTGCGCGTCGCGGGCGCCGACGTCGACGGCGTGCGGCTGACGGACGGCGCGCGGCTGCCCGCCGACGTCGTGCTGGTCGCGGTCGGCGCGCGCCCGGCGACCGCGTGGCTCGCCGACGCGGTCCCGCTGCGCGGCCACGCGGTGCCGGTCGACGAGTCGTACCGGGTGCTCGGGGCCACGGGTCCGCTGCCGGGCCTGCTGGCCGTCGGCGACGTCGCGGTCCGCCGTTCGGCGCGCCACGGCTGGGTCGCCGGCGGGCACTGGGACGAGGCCCTGCACGGCCCGGACGTGCTGGTCCGGCGCCTGCTGGGCGTACCGGTGACGGACCCCGAGCCGGTGCCGTACGTGTTCTCGACGCAGCTCGGTCACGACCTGACGATGTTCGGCCTGCCGGCGGCCGACGACCGTGCGACCGTGCTGGGCGACCCCGCGTCGGCCGACGCCGGGGGCGCCGGCTGGACCGTGCTGTGGTCGCGCGGGGACGTGGTGACCGGTGCGCTCGTGGTCGACCGTCCCCGCGACGTGGGCGCCGCGCGACGGCTGTTCGCGCGCGCCGACCTGCCCCGTGTCGCGGTGGCGTCCGGCCACCTGCCCGACGACCTGCGCACGCTGCTGCGCACCTCACCCGCGACCTGAGCGCGGGAACTGAGCGCGGGACCTGAGCGCGGGACCGGGCCGACCGCTCGGCGCGAGAGGTCGGCCCGGCCCCCGGCGGCTCAGTGCGCGAAGTGGCGGGTGCCCGTGAGGTAGAGCGTCACGCCCGCGGCGGCCGCCGCGGCGACGACCTCCTCGTCACGCACGGACCCGCCGGGCTGCACGACGGCGCGCACCCCCGCGTCGAGCAGCACCTGCAGGCCGTCGGCGAACGGGAAGAACGCGTCGGACGCCGCGACGGCACCGCGTGCGCGCTCGGTGCCGCCGGAGTTCGCGCGCTCGACGGCCAGGCGGCACGAGTCGACGCGGTTGACCTGGCCCATGCCGACACCGACCGACGCGCCGGCGTCCGCGAGCAGGATCGCGTTGGACTTCACGGCCCGCACGGCGCGCCACGCGAACGCGAGGTCCGCGAGCGTCGCGTCGTCGGCCGCGTCGCCGGCGGCGAGCGTCCACGACCCGGGGTCGTCACCGGGCGCGTCGATGCGGTCCACCGACTGCAGGAGCAGCCCGCCGGACACCGGTCGCGTCTCGACCTGCGCCGCGGGCGGCGTGTCGACGACGAGCAGGCGGATGTTCTTCTTCTGCGTGAGCAGCTCGAGCGCGTCGTCGTCGAACCCGGGCGCGACGACGACCTCGGTGAAGACGGGCGCGATCTGCTCGGCCGCCGCGCGCGTGACCTGCCGGTTGGTCGCGATGACGCCGCCGAACGCCGACACGGGGTCGCACGCGTGGGCGCGGGCGTGCGCGTCCGCGACGTCGGCGCCGACCGCGATGCCGCACGGGTTGGCGTGCTTGACGATCGCGACGGCGACCGCGTCGCCGTGGTCGTGGGCGGCTCGCCACGCGGCGTCGGCGTCGACGTAGTTGTTGTAGCTCATGGCCTTGCCGTGCAGCTGACGGGCCTGCGCGAGCCCGGCCGGGCCGTACCCGGTGGTGTAGAGCGCGGCGCGCTGGTGCGGGTTCTCGCCGTACCGCAGCACGTCCGCGCGCTGCCAGGTCGCGCCGACCCAGGCGGGGAACCCCGTGGCGACGCCGTCGACCTCGTCGGTCGTCGTCGCGACGCTGCCCATCCAGGACGCCACCGCGACGTCGTACGTGGCGGTGTGGACGAACGCCTGCGCGGCGAGCCGCGTGCGGTCCGCCAGGGTGAAGCCGCCGGCCGCGACCGCCGCGACGACGTCGTCGTAGCGCGCGGGCTCGACGACGACCGCGACGCTCGGGTGGTTCTTGGCGGCGGCGCGCACCATCGACGGCCCGCCGATGTCGATCTGCTCGACGCACTCGTCGACGCCGGCGCCCGACGCGACGGTCTGCGTGAACGGGTAGAGGTTGACCACGACGAGCTCGAACGCGGCGACGCCCAGCTCGTCGAGCTGCGCGAGGTGCTCGGGGCGGCGCGTGTCCGCCAGGATGCCGGCGTGGACGCGCGGGTGCAGCGTCTTGACGCGCCCGTCGAGGCACTCGGGGAAGCCGGTGAGGTCCTCGACGCGGGTCACGGGGACGCCCGCGGCCGCGACGGTCGCGGCGGTCGAGCCGGTCGAGACGAGCTCGACGCCTGCGGCGTGCAGCGCGGTGGCGAGCTCGACGAGGCCGGTCTTGTCGTAGACCGACAGCAGCGCGCGGCGCACGGGCCGGCGCGTGGCGTCGGAGGTCGCGTCGGCGACGGGGGCGAGGGGGGTCGGGTCGTGCGGCATGGCGCACCTTCCTGGGTCGGTCGGTGGTCCGGGTGGACCTCGGCAGGGACCCAGGCACCCAGGCGGGCGGTGCACGGACAGGGGTGGTGCTCGGTCGCTCCCCGGTGGTCCTCCACCTGCGCCAGTCACGACCGGCGACGAGTCTAGCGGGCCGTGCCCGGCTCACCCCAGACGGCGGCGAGGTCGATCCGCAGCCCGACGCCGGCGGCGGCGGTCGCGACGACGACGTCGAAGGCGCGCGCGTGGTCGGCCGCGACCCCCTTGAGATGCCCGAACAGCTCGGCGCTCAGGGCGCCGACGAGGGTGGTGAACAGCGTCAGGCAGCGGGCGGCGTCGGCCGGCTCGACCAGGCGGCCGTCGTGGTGGCGTGCGGCGGCGAACGCGAGGACGTCGTCGGTCACGACGTCGCCGGCGGCGAAGGGCTCGCCGGCCGGGCGCAGAGTGCCGTCGCGGCGCGCGGCGACGAGCACGTCGACGACGACGCCCCACAGCCGCACCGCGGGGGCGACGGTGTCCGGCGGGGCGACGTAGCCGGGCACGGGCGTGCCGTAGATGAGCTCGTACGCGTGCGGGTCGCCCAGGGCCCAGCCGCGGAACGCGCGCGCGACCTCGAGCCACGTGCGCGCGGGGTCGTGACCTGCGGCGACGGCCGCACGGTGGGCCTCCTCGACGGTCTGCCCCACCGCGTCGTACGACTCGGTGACCAGCAGCGTGAGCAGCGCGTCGCGCGAGTCGACGTAGCGGTAGACCGCCGACGACGCGAGGCCGAGGTCGCGGGCGACGGCGCGCAGCGAGAGCTGGTGGGGGCCGTCCTGCACGAGCCGGACGCGCGCCGCGGCAAGCAGGTCGCGCATGAGCTCGGCCCGCGCCCGCTCGCGCGGCGTGGGGCGGGCGGGGGTGTCGGCCATGTCCGCCAGCATGGCTGACGAGAGCGGTGCACGCAAACAAGAGCACCGCTCTTGACAGGGATCGGGCGTCGCGCGAGCATTGCTCACTGACGAGAGCAGTGCTCACACATCCGGAGGTTCCCATGGCACGGCACACGATCCTCGGCAAGGGCCCGATCGGCGGCACGCTCGCCACGCACCTCGCCGACGCGGGCCACGAGGTCCACGTCCTGTCCCGCTCGGGCGCCCGCCCCGGCGCGCCCACCCGCACCGAGCGGGCGCACGGCGGCAGCATCGAGCACCACCGCGTCGACGGCACGGACGCCGAGGCGCTCACGGCCCTCACCCACGGATCGGTCGCGCTCTACAACTGCCTCAACCCCGCCTACCACCGCTGGGCCACCGACTGGCCACCCGTCGCAGCCGCGCTGCTCACCGCCGCCGAGCGCACCGGCGCCGTGCTCGTCACCACAGGCAACCTCTACGGGTACGGCGCCGGCCGGCGGCACATGCACGAGGGCGACCCGCTCGCGAGCCGCGAGACCAAGGGCCGCGTCCGCGCGCGGATGTGGGCCGACGCGCTCGCCCGGCACGACGCGGGCACGCTGCGCGCCACCGAGGTGCGCGGCAGCGACTACCTCGGCCCGGGCGCGCAGGCGCACGCGCACGCCGGACCGCGCATGCTCACACCCCTGCTCGCCGGCCGGGTGCTGCGCCCCGTGGGCTCCGCCGACCAGCCGCACACCTGGACGTACCTGCCCGACTTCGCGGCCGCCCTGGCGCGTGCCGCCGAGCTGCCCGCGGCATGGGGCCGGCCGTGGCACGTGCCCTCGCCCGAGCCGCTCACGCTGCGGCAGGTCGCCGAGCGCTTCGCCGCGGCAGCCGGGGCGCCCGCGCCCCGCATCTCGCCGATCCCGGTCGCAGCCGTCCGCGCCCTCGGCGTCGTGCACCCGATGATGCGCGAGATCGCCGCGGTCACCTACCAGCTCACCGAGCCGTTCGTCGCCGACGACACCGCGAGCCGACGCACGCTGGGCCTCGAGCCGACGGACTGGGACACGATCGTCGCGCAGACCCTCGCGTCCCACCGCGCCGACCACCCCGTCGCCGTGCCGAGGTGACCGGCGGTGGCGACGCGACCCGGCCGAGACGCTCGCTGCGCCCCCGGGGGGTGTACGACGCCGCCTACGTCGCCCTCGCGACGCACCTGGACGTGCCGCTGCTCACCGGCTCACGCACGCCCCGGGGGTCACGTGCGAGTCGTCACGGTCTGACCAGCTGCGTCGCGGACCCGCCCCGCCAAGCGAGCGGCTCGCGACCGTCGTCGGCCACACGCCGGGCACTGCTTGCCCCGCCACCCGGCGAGCGCGGTACTCGTCCACCGAGCGCGGGCAAAACGAGTACCGCCCTGGGTGGACGAGTACCGCGCTGGCGACTCGGGGCACCCCGCGGCGCCTCACCAACAGCGGGGTCGCCACGGGCGCCTCGCCGAGGCATCGCCGCCGCGCTCCGACCACGCCCGCCATCCCGCCCCGGTCGGGCTCGGGACCGGTCGGGGGATGATGTCGTTGCGGGACATGGCTGCCAGCACCTCGAGGTCCGGTGGCGGGTCGAGGACGGCCCGCGCGATCCGGACCGTGTTGCAGTACTCCGGGGTCAGGAGCGGACGTAGGTCACTCATCGACGTCGCCGCGCCTGCCGATACTGCGCGCGGAGGTGGTCACGGCGGGCTACGCAGTGGTGGACGTCGAGACGACCGGGCTCGCGCCCGGGCGCACGGCCACGCCGCCGCCGCCATGCGCAGGCCAGCTTCGCACAGTGCTGTTCTCGCCGACGGGCGGAACGTCGAGCGATGACCCCGCCGGGTCTCCACGGGGCAGCGCACGGGCGTCGATGGTGACGGGACGCGCCACCGTCGACGAGCAGCAGTCGCTCCGGCCGGGCGACGACGACCCGGTGTCCTGGACAGTCGTGCCGCGCGCGCTGCCGGGCAGTGAGCCTCTCCCAGTAGCGCTGTGATCGTGTCATGTGGTGCGGTCGTGCTCGATGTGGATCAGGACGAAGATCGCGGCGGTGATCGGTCCGACGCTTTCGGCCCCCGACGATCCTGCGCTCCCTCGCAGGCACCTACTCCAACCTCGCCGTCGACGACAGCGACGAGTCGAGCCCTCACGTGACGTCCGACGGTGACGCCACGGCACGCCGACTCCTCGCAGGTCTAGCACCGCACATGGGACTGCCGATCTCCGACGCGTGGTACGCAACGACTTTGTTTCGACGAGAAGACGTCACACGCGCCTGGATCGCGGTCGCAGGACCTCCGGACCTCCCCGCGCTCGTGACCTCGTGGGGGCGGACGGGGGACATCCTGCCGGCGCCCGCCTCCCACTCCGGAGCAGTCGCCTGGGCGTGACGTCGCCAGCATGGCGGGGCCAGCGCCGCGTGTCGGTGGCCGGATCTACCGTGACCCTCACCGTGGAAGGGGGCTCACGAATGGACGGATTCTCGAACGGCTTCGGGCAGATCGTCGGACCGATCTCGTTCGCACTGCTCAGCTTGCTGATCGCCCAGCTGGTGTTCGCGTACCGGTTGCCCACGTGGCACACGGCACTCGCGACTGCCCTCGACGACGAGCTCGGGCGCCGCGGCGTGCCCGCCATCCTGGAGCTGACCGAGGCGCAGCGGGTGGCCGTTGACGCCATGCGCCGCGATCACAGCACGCTCGGCGTCGGCGCCGCGGAAGCGACGGCGCAGTTCATCGCGCGGAACACCCGCCTGACCACGTCCGACCTGGAAGATCGGCGCACCGACGCCACGGCGGCCGCACTCGACCTCGTGCGCTCACGGTCCGCACGGATTCGTCACCTCGACGTTCTCGTCCGGTGCTGGCCAGCGCTGACGTTCCTGGCTGGCGCGTACGTCGCTGTCGTTGCCACGAAGGACCTCGGCCGGCAGGTCGCAGAGTCGATCTTCCACCGGTTCAGCCGCCGCCTCGGCCACGTCAGCGCGACCGCGGCGGTCGTGGCCGTGATCGCCTGGCCGTCGGTCTACCGATCCGACGCGTCAGCAGTGCTGACGTGGCAGGCGTTCGTCGGCGCGATGCTCAATCTCGCCGTGGGACTCGCCGTCCTGTGGACCCTCGCCGACCAAGTGCGCACCCTTCTACCGCCATCTCGACCTCGGACTCGTCATGACCGGTTCGCGCTCGGTCTCGGCCTGGCACTGGCGGGCGCGGTCGCCGTCACGGCGCAGACCGGCCACTTGGAGCTCGTCATCCGCCTCGTCAATGTCATGATCGCGTCGTGGTTCGAGCAGCTCGACGACACCACGGTCGCTGCCATCGGCCTGGTCGGCATCGTCGCCTTCCTCGTCTGGCGGTCTCGGGCTCACATTCTCCGCTGCGCCACCCAGCGCGACCTCGTCGCTCGTGCAGACGCGATCGCACTTGCCGCCTTCGGCACCTCGATGGCCGTCACGTTCACCGCCGCCATGCTGCGACTTCCGATGCCAGTTCTGACCGGGGCCGGCATCGTCATGGTGCTGGCCATGTGCGCCACGGTGGCGCTCTCCGTCACCCAACGGCTCCTCACCTACCGCAGGTGGCGCGCGACGATCTCGACCTACGGAGGTTCGTCCACGCCGAGCATGGGCGCGCGAGTCGTGTGGTGCCTCGCACCTCTCTGCCCAATCATCGCCATCTCTGCGAGCGCCGCGGGCACGGCACTCCAGCACGCCGCCGGTGCGCTTCCGCTGACGCTCGTGCTGGCAGTCACCATGGCTCTCTCGATGCTCGCTTGGGTGCCGCTCATGGTGGCGTCCGTCGTCCTTGCCATACGGCACTGGCAGCGGATGCGCGCGACGGTCGAAGACATCGCTCGCCGACACGGCTCGATGGCATGGACGGAGTCCGCTACGGCTCGCGCCGTGGCTGACGATCGGCAGGACCGTGACGGGGCACGCCTCGGAGCAACGGAGCGGTCGAGCTCCTGATCCGGCCGGCAGCTCCGGTCGGGCCGGGGCCGGTGACCACGCGCGGGCACATCGGCTCGGAGGCACCAGACCAGTCAGACGACGGGTCACACCGGCCACCCGACCACAGCCCACCGCATCCGTCGAGGCTGCGCCGAGATCCTCGCAGTCAGCCGAGGCGGGCGCGCCGGCCGTCGACCGTCAGCCCCTCACGCGCGAGCCGCCCCACGACGTCCACGAGCAACCGGCGCTCGACGACTTTGATGCGCTCGTGCAGCGTCTCCTCGTCGTCGTCGTCGGCCACCGGCACGGTCTCCTGCGCGATGATCGGGCCCGCGTCGACCCCGTCGTCGACGACGATCACGGAGCACCCGCTGACCTTGACGCCGTACGCCAGCGCGTCGCGCACGCCGTGCGCCCCCGGGAACGACGGCAGCAGCGCGGGGTGCGTGTTGATCGTCCGCCCACCGAAGCGGTCGAGGAACGCCGCGCCGACCAGCTTCATGAACCCCGCCAGCACGACCGTGTCCGGCGAGAACACCGCGACGGCCTCGGTCAGCGCACGGTCCCAGGCGGCGCGGTCCGGGAAGTCGCGCAGGGCGACGACCGCCGTGGGCACGCCGGCCTCGCGGGCACGGTCGAGCGCCGCGACACCCGGCCGGTCGGAGACCACGCCGACGACGCGCGCACCGTACGCCGGGTCACCGTGCGCGTCGAGCAGCGCCGCGAGGTTGGACCCCGCACCGGAGACCAGCACCACGAGACGGTGGGTCCGTGCGACGGGGCGGGAGGGCGGGACGGGACCGGGGCGGGCGGAGGACGTCACACCGCGCAAACCTACCCGCCCACCTCCCCGACCCCTGCTCCCCGGTCTGCCGGGGGCGTGTGCAGGGTTGGTAGCCCCGGGCGCTACCAACCCTGCACACCTCAGCCTCTGGAGCGCGCATGTCCACCTCCCGCGTGCGGGAGAATGGCCCCCATGGGCAACCCGTGGGCACCTCCGGACAGCACGCAGCCGCCCGGCACGCGGGCACCCGAGCAGCACGCGCCCACGGCGCCCGGTGACCCCGTCGGCCCCCGCACGCAGCAGGTGCCCCCGGGGCCGCACCCGCCGCGCCCCGCTCCCCCGCCGCCCGACCCCGCCGGCGTCGTGCGTGCCACCCGGACGTCCGCGTGGAGCGCGGGCGTGCTGCTGCTCGGGGTCGTCCTCGTGGGTGCGCCCTACCCCGCGCTGTTCGTCGCACCCCTCGCTGCGGTCGGTGCGCTCACGCTCGCGATCCTCGCTGTCGTCCGGGCGGCGCGCGCCCGCGCCCAGGGACCGGTCGTCGCGCTGTCGGTCGTGCTCGTCGTGGCGTCGCTCGGGTGGACGGGTGTCAGCGCGCAGACGCTGCTGTACGCCGACGCCGCCCGCGAGCACCACCGGTGCGAGGCCGCCGCGCTCACGCAGCAGGCGCAGCGCGCGTGCGCGGCGCAGCTCGAGCGCGACATGAGCGACCGGCTCGGGTCGCTCGTGGGGATCGTCGGCAGGCCGACGACCTCGCCCTGACCGCCCCGGGCTGCTCAGGGCGTGTCGCGTACCGGCCCCGGGTCGGTCCCGGGGGTCGCGGCCGCGCCGCGGCGCCGCTCACGCCACCGGCGCAGACCAGCCCTGGTCCCCGCGTCGAACGGCACGCTCGCGCACGCCGCGGCGACCCCGCAGCCGGCCGCCGTGAGCAGCCCCACCGCCACCGGGTGCGCCCCCACGTGCGCCATGCGGCCCGGACCGGCGGCGCCGCTCGCGGCCGCCACCAGCAGCGCCACGACGACGCCGCACGTCGCCGCGACGACACCGACGGCGGTCCACACGTCGCGCGCACCGACCGGTGCGAGCCACCGGTGCACCGCGAGCCCCGCCAGCACCCCGACGCCCAGAACGAGGGCCGGCGCGACCAGCACGGCACCCCCCGCCGTGTCCGGCAGCGCACCGAGCAGGGGCAGCGCCGGCAGCGGTCCCGCGACCACCTCGTCGGGGGCGAAGCGCGTCCCGGCCCCCACCGCGAAGCCCGGGCCGACGAGCCAGGCGAGCGCCCACACGACCAGGTTGGGCACGAACGCGAGCTCCGCGAGCGCGAGCACGACCCCGCCGACGGCGTCGAGGGACAGCCCGCGCACGACGTCGACGACCGTCGCGCGGCCCGCCAGCACCCACAGCAGCGTGAGCACGGCCGCGAGCAGCAGCAGCCCCGCGGCGGCGACCAGGCCCGCACGCAGGCCGACGAGCACGGGCGCGGGGCACCGGTCGCGCAGGGGCGCGACCACGCGTGACCACGGAGGCGACTCGGGGCGCCGCAGCAGGCCGAGCCCGAGCCCGAGCGCCCCGACCACGAGCCCGCCGAGCAGTGCGCGCAGCAGCCCCGGCCCGTCGGCGCCCACGACGAGCGCGACCAGCGCGGTCAGGACGGTGTACCCCCCGACGGACGCCCACGCACCGGTACGCGTCGCGTGCCCCGACCGCCGCGCCGAGGCGTAGCACGTGAAGACGGCCAGGACCGTCAGCCCGAGCGGGACCACGGACACCACGGTCCCCCCGAGGATGGCCGGTACGCCGTGCGCGAGCAGCCACAGGTGGGCGGCGACCACGACCGCACGGGTCCACGCGACCTCGGCGTTGGCCGGGTCCGCCGACGTCGCGACGTACACCGCGACGGCCGGGACCGCGAGCGTCAGCAGCGACAGCGCGGCGGCCTGCACGGCCGTGAGGACGCCCACCGCCCAACGCGGCGCACCGTCGATCGCGGACGTGAAGAACGACGGGCGCGGGTCGTCCTGCAGGACGCGGCGGGCGCGCCCCGCGACGGGCACGGGACCTGTGGACGTGGGCACCCGCCCATGGTCGCCGCTGCCGCGGGCGCGTCGCCGGACCCGGCCCGGCGCGTCGCCCCCACCCCGCGCGCGACAGGTCGATCCGGCCCGTGACGCGCCACCGGCCCCGGTCCGTGGGGACCGGGGCCGGTGGTGCGTGGTGTCAGGCGCTGAGGATCTCGCGCGCGAGCGCCGCGGTCTCCGACGGCGTCCTGCCGACCTTGACGCCCGCGGCCTCGAGGGCCTCCTTCTTGGCCTGCGCGGTGCCCGACGAGCCCGACACGATCGCGCCGGCGTGGCCCATCGTCTTGCCCTCGGGCGCGGTGAAGCCCGCGACGTAGCCGACGACCGGCTTGGTGACGTTCGCCTGGATGTAGGCCGCCGCCCGCTCCTCGGCGTCGCCGCCGATCTCGCCGATCATGACGATGACCTCGGTCTCGGGGTCCGCCTCGAACGCGGCGAGCGCGTCGATGTGCGTCGTGCCGATGATCGGGTCGCCGCCGATGCCGATGGCGGTCGAGAACCCGAAGTCCCGCAGCTCGTACATCATCTGGTAGGTCAGGGTGCCGGACTTCGACACCAGGCCGACCTTGCCGGGGCCCGTGATGTCGGCCGGGATGATGCCGACGTTGGACTTGCCGGGGCTGATGAGGCCCGGGCAGTTGGGGCCGATGAGCCGCACGCCCTTCTCCTGCGCGTAGGCGAAGAACTCTGCGGTGTCGGCCACCGGGACGCCCTCGGTGATGATGACGGCCAGCGGGATGCCGGCGTCGACGGCCTCGACCACGGCGCCCTTGGTGTGCGCGGGCGGGACGAAGATCACGGAGACGTCTGCGCCCGTCTTGTCGATGGCCTCGGCCACCGAGCCGAACACCGGGACGTCGACGTCGCCGAACGTCACGGACGTGCCGGCCTTGCGGGGGTTCACGCCGCCGACCACGTTCGTGCCGGACGCGAGCATGCGGTTCGTGTGCTTCTGGCCCTCGGAACCCGTCATGCCCTGGACGATGACCTTGGAGTCCTCGGTCAGGAAGATCGCCATGTGGAGTCTGCTTCTCTCTGCGTCGGGTCGGGTCTCAGGCGGCGGCGTGCGCCAGGCGGGCGGCCTCGTCGGCCCCGCCGTCCATGGTGTCGGCGAGCGTGACGAGCGGGTGGCCGGCCTCGGCGAGGATGCGGCGGCCCTCGGCCACGTTGTTGCCGTCGAGGCGGACGACGAGCGGCTTGGACGCCTCGTCGCCGAGGATCCCCAGGGCCGCGACGATGCCGTCGGCCACGGCGTCGCACGCCGTGATCCCACCGAAGACGTTGACGAACACGGACTTGACCTGCGGGTCCGTGAGGATGATGTCGAGGCCCGCGGCCATCACCTCGGCCGACGCGCCGCCGCCGATGTCGAGGAAGTTGGCGGGCTTGACGCCGCCGTGCGCCTCGCCGGCGTACGCGACGACGTCGAGCGTGCTCATGACGAGGCCCGCGCCGTTGCCGATGATGCCGACCTCGCCGTCGAGCTTGACGTAGTTGAGGTCCTTCTCCTTGGCGCGCGCCTCCAGCGGGTCGGCGGCGGCCTTGTCCTCGAGCGCGGCGTGGTCGGCGTGCCGGAAGTCGGCGTTCGCGTCGAGCGTGACCTTGCCGTCGAGCGCGACGACGTCGCCGCCCTCGGTGAGGACCAGCGGGTTGACCTCGACGAGCGTCGCGTCCTCGTTCGTGTAGACGAGCCACAGCTTCTGCAGGACGTCGGCCACCTGGGACGCGATCTCGGGTGCGAAGCCCGCCGCGGCGACGATCTCGTCGGCCGTGGCCTGGTCGATGCCCGTGCGCGGGTCGACGGCGACCTTCGCGAGCGCCTCGGGACGCTCGACCGCGAGCTGCTCGATCTCCATGCCGCCCTCGACGGACGCCATCGCGAGGTAGCGGCGCTCGGCACGGTCCAGCAGGAGCGAGAAGTAGAACTCCTGGGCGATCCGCGCGCCCGCCGCGACCATGACGCGGTGCACGGTGTGGCCCTTGATGTCCATGCCGAGGATCTCGCCGGCCTTCTCCGCGGCCTCGTCGGCGGACCGCGCGAGCTTGACGCCGCCGGCCTTGCCGCGGCCGCCGGTCTTCACCTGGGCCTTGACGACGACCACGCCGCCGTCCGGCGGGAGCAGCTGCTCGGCCGCCGCGCGGGCCTCCTCGGGCGTCGTGGCGACGATGCCGCCGAGCACGGGCACGCCGTGCTTCTCGAAGATGTCACGTGCCTGGTACTCGAACAGGTCCACCTGGTCCGGTTTCCTCTCGTCGACCGCGTGCAGCGGCCCGGTGCGGCCGCATCGCCCGGATGATGGTATCGCCGGGACCGAGGTCCCTCGACATCGAGAGACTGTGGTCGCGCTCACCCTCGCGTGACCCGTCCGCGCGCGGTGACCCACGTCCCGCCGCGGTCACCGTGCCCGCGGCCCGACCACGGGTAGCGTCGCCCACGTGGGTGACGAGCGCTCCCGGCTCCTGCAGCAGGTCGCCGCCGCGGTGCCCGACCCGCGCACGCTGGGTCGTCCCGTGCGGGTGGGCGTCGACGGCGTCGACGGCGCGGGCAAGACGACGTTCGCCGACGCGCTCGGCGACGTGCTGGTGGCCGGCGGGACACGCGTGCTGCGCACCTCGGTGGACGGCTTCCACGCGCCGGCCGCGCAGCGGTACCGGCGCGGCCGGACCAGCCCGCAGGGGTTCTACCTCGACTCGTACGACCTCGAGGCGTTCCGCACGGTGCTGCTGGGACCGCTGGGCCCCGGCCACGTCGGTCCGCGCCGCGTCCGCACGGCCGTGCACGACGTCGCCACCGACACCGACCCCGGCCGGCCCTGGGTGCACGTCGACGACGCGACGGTCGCGGTCGTCGACGGCATCTTCCTGCACCGCGACGAGCTGGCCGGCGCGTGGGACCTGTCGGTCTGGCTCGACGTGCCCTTCGACGTCGCCTACGCGCGGATGGCGGTGCGCGACGGCTGCCCGCCGGACCCGCACGACCCCGCGAACGCCCGCTACCGCGAGGGCCAGCTCCTGTACCTCGCCGCGTGCGCGCCCGCCGACCGCGCCGACCTCGTCGTCGACAACGCCGACGCGGCGCGCCCGCGGCTCGTCCGCGGCCCCTGACGTGCGCCCGGTGGCCGCCAGGTGAACGTGCGACGACGGGCCACCGACGGGACGCCGAACGACGCGGGCGTGCCCCGCGGCCGGTGGCAGGATCGCCGGACGTGACCTCGCCCTACCTGCGCAGCGCTCTCGCGGCGCCCCCTCGCACGCTGCTGGACGTGCTCGCCGCGACCGTCGCGGCGCACGCCGACGCGCCCGCGATCGACGACGGTCACGTCGTGCTGACGTACGCCGAGCTCGCGACGCAGGTCCGCGCCGGGGCCGCGCGCCTCGCCGCGTCGGGCGTGGTCCGCGGCGACCGCGTGGGCGTGCGGGTCCCGTCGGGCACGGCCGAGCTGTACGTCGCGGTCCTCGCGGTGCTCGCGGCCGGTGCCGCGTACGTCCCGGTGGACGTCGACGACCCGGACGAGCGCGCCCGCACCGTGCTCGCCGAGGCGCGCGTCGTGCGCGTGCTGGGCGAGGGCGACCTCGCCGGCGACCCGGCGCCCGGCACCCGGACCGGCCCGTGGCGCCGCGGGCCGGCCCCCGTCGCGGACGTCCCCGTCCCCGCAGGGCTCGACGACGACGCGTGGGTCATCTTCACCAGCGGCTCGACGGGTGTGCCCAAGGGCGTCGCGGTCACGCACCGCTCGGCCGCGGCGTTCGTCGACGCCGAGGCGCGGCTGTTCCTGCAGGACGCGCCGCTGGGCCCGGGCGACCGCGTGCTCGCGGGCCTGTCGGTCGCGTTCGACGCGTCGTGCGAGGAGATGTGGCTCGCGTGGCGGTACGGCGCGTGCCTCGTCCCCGCGCCGCGCGCGCTCGTGCGCACCGGCATGGACCTCGGGCCGTGGCTCGTCGCGCAGCGCATCACCGTCATCTCGACCGTCCCCACGCTCGCGGGGCTGTGGTCGCCCGAGCAGCTCGCGGACGTGCGGCTGCTGATCTTCGGCGGCGAGGCCTGCCCGCCCGAGCTCGCGTCGCGGCTCGCGACTCCCGGGCGCGAGGTGTGGAACACGTACGGCCCCACCGAGACCACGGTCGTCGCGTGCGCCCACCTGCTCGACGGTGCCGGGCCCGTGCGCATCGGCCACGCGCTCGACGGCTGGGACCTGGCGGTCGTCGGACCGGACGGCGCACCGGTCGCCGAGGGCGGCACGGGTGAGCTCGTCATCGGCGGTGTCGGGCTGGCGCGGTACCTCGACGCGGCGAAGGACGCCGAGCGGTTCGCGCCCGCACCGGCCCTCGGCTGGCCGCGTGCGTACCGCAGCGGCGACCTCGTGCGGTACGAGGCCGCGGGCCTGGTCTTCGTGGGACGCGCGGACGACCAGGTCAAGGTGGGTGGGCGACGTATCGAGCTGGGCGAGGTCGACGCCGCCCTGGCCGCCCTGGCGGGCGTCGGCGCGGCCGCCGCGGCCGTGCGACGCACGCCGGCCGGCACGGCGGTGCTCGTCGGCTACCTCGCGCCGCTGCCGGGGGCCGAGCTCGACCTCGACGCGGCCCGCCGCGACCTGCGCGCCGTCCTGCCCGCCGCGCTCGTGCCGCTGCTCGCGGTCGTCGAGGAGATCCCGACGCGCGGGTCCGGCAAGGTCGACCGCGACGCGCTGCCGTGGCCGCTCGCCGGCACCGGCGACCCCGTGGACGCACCGGTGCCCGGGCTGGACGCCACCGCCTCCTGGGTCGCCGGCCGCTGGACCGCCGCCCTCGGCGCGGCCGTGCGCGGCGCCGACGACGACTTCTTCGCCTCCGGCGGCGGCAGCCTCGTCGCCGCCCAGCTCGTGTCCGCGCTGCGCGAGCGCTACCCGACCGTCACGGTCGCCGACGTGTACGAGAACCCGCGCCTCGCGGACCTCGCGCGGCGCCTCGACGAGCTGACACCTCCCACGGTCGACGACGCGCACGTCCCGGCACCGACGCCGCTGCGCGCCCAGGTGGTCCAGACGCTGCTGGGGCTGCCGCTGGCGGTGCTCGTCGGGCTGCGGTGGCTCACGTGGGCGCTGGGGGCCGACGCGCTGCTCGTCGCGGCCGGCGTCGCGTGGGCGCCGGCCGTGCCGGGTGCCGCCTGGTGGTGGGCCGCGGGGTGGCTGCTGCTCGTGAGCCCGGTCGGCCGCATGGGCTCGACCGTGCTCGTCGCACGCACGCTGCTGGGCGGCGTCACCCCCGGCCGGTACCCGCGGGGCGGGTCGGCGCACCTGCGGCTGTGGTTCGCCGAGCAGTGGGCCGTCGCCGCGGGTGCCGGCAACCTGTCCTGCGCACCGTGGAACGCGGTCTACGCGCGGGCGCTCGGCGCACGCGTCGGCAGCGGCGTCGACCTGCACGCACCGCCCCCCGTGACGGGTCACCTGGTGCTGGGCGACCGGTGCGCGGTCGAGCCCGAGGTCGACCTGTCGGGGCACTGGCTCGACGGCGACGTCCTGCACGTCGGACGCGTGCGCGTCGACAAGCGCGCGACCGTCGGCACGCGCAGCACCCTGGGCCCCGGCAGCCGCGTGGGGCAGGGCGCCGAGGTCGCGCCCGGGACCGTGGTCACGGGCTCGGTGCCGCCGGGCGAGCTGTGGGCGGGGTCGCCCGCCGCGTTCGAGGGACCGGCCCGCGAGCGCTGGCCGCACCGCCGGCCCGCGCGCGGTCGGCGCTGGGTCGCCGTGTACGGGCTCAGCGCGGGTCTGCTGGCGGCGCTGCCGCCCGCCGCGCTGGCCGTCGGGCTCGTGGTGGTGGGGGCGGCCACGCGCGACGCCGACGACGTGCCCGGTGCGCTCGTGGCCACGCTGCCCGCGCTGCCGCTGGGTGCGGCCGCGGCGGCCGCGGTCCAGCTCGTGGCGACGTGGGCCGCGACCCGGCTGCTCGCGGTCGGGCTGACGGCCGGCTCGCACGCGGTGCGCAGCCGCCGCGGGTGGCAGGCGTGGGCGACGTTGCGGCTCATGGACGACGCCCGCACGCGGCTGTACCCGCTGTACGCGAGCAGCGTGACGCCCGCGTGGCTGCGTGCGCTCGGGGCGCGGGTCGGCCGGGACGTGGAGGCGTCGACCGTGCTGCTCCTGCCGTCGATGACGAGCGTCGGCGACGGCGCGTTCCTCGCCGACGACACGCTCGTCGGCTCCTACGAGCTGGGCGGCGGGTACCTGCGCGTCGAGCCCGCGAGCGTCGGCAAGCGCGCGTTCCTCGGCAACTCGGGGATGATCGCGCCCGGCCGGGCGGTCCCCAAGCGCGGGCTCGTCGCGGTGCTGTCGGCCACGCCCGAGCGCGCCAAGAAGGGCACGTCGTGGCTCGGGTCGCCGCCGCAGCGGCTGCGCCGCGTCGCGGGTGACGCGCCCGACGACCGCACGTTCGCCCCGCCCCCGCACCTGCGCGTGGCACGTGCGCTGGTCGAGGCGTGCCGGTTCGTGCCCGTCGTCCTGTCGTTCGCGCTGGTCGTGGGCGTGCTGCTCGTGCTCGCGCACGTGCTCGCGGCGCGCGGCCCGCTGCTCGCCGCGCTCGTCTCCCCCGTGCTCGTGCTGTCCGCCGGCCTCGTCGCGTGCGTCGTCGCGACCGCCGCCAAGTGGGCGCTGGTCGGTCGCATCGGCGCCGGTGAGCACCCGCTGTGGAGCGCGTTCGTGTGGCGCGACGAGCTGGCGGACGCGTTCGTCGAGGTGCTCGCCGTGCCGTGGCTGGGACCCGCGGCGCACGGCTCGCCCGCGCTCACGTGGTGGCTGCGGTCCCTCGGTGCGCGCATCGGCCGCGGCGCCTGGGTGGAGACGTACTGGCTGCCGGAAGCCGACCTCGTGACGGTCGGCGACGGCGCGACGGTGAACCGCGGATGTGTGCTGCAGACCCACCTGTTCCATGATCGGGTGATGAGCCTGGACACGGTGCGGATCGACGCGGGCGCGAGCCTGGGACCCCACGGCGTCGTGCTGCCCGCGGCGCACCTGCACGCGGGTGCCGGTGTCGGCCCCGGCTCGCTCGTGCTGCGCGGCGACGCGCTGCCGGCGGGGACGCGGTGGGCGGGCAACCCGGTCGCGCCGGCATGAGCGTCGACGGCCGCCCCGCCCGCACCTCCCCCGCCGACGCGCCCGACGCGGACCCGTACCTGCCCGGCCGGCCCGACCCCGGGCTGACGGTGGCGTCGTACGACCTCGACCTCGACTACCGCGTGGCGACCAACCGCCTCGACGCCGTGGCGGTCGTCGAGGCGACGGCCACGCGCGCGCTGGACGAGGTGCGCCTCGAGCTCGCCGGTCTGCGGGTCACCGACGTGCGGCTCGACGGCCGCCGCCCGGCCGCCTGGCGCCTGCGCTCCGGGCGCCTGGTGGTCCGGCCGGCGCGCACGCTGCCGGCGGGCACGCGGTTCTCGCTGCGGGTGGCGTACCAGGGGCAGCCGCGCCCGCTCGTCGGGCGGTGGGGCGACGTGGGCTGGGAGGAGCTGACCGACGGTGCGCTCGTGGCGGGGCAGCCCGACGGCGCACCGTCGTGGTTCCCGTGCCACGACAGCCCCGGGGACAAGGCGGCGTTCCGGGTCGCGGTGAGCGCCGAGGCCCCGTACACGGTGGTCGCGACGGGGGTGCTGACCGAGCGTCGCGCGCGCGCCGGGCGGGTGCGGTGGGTGTACGAGCAGCCCGCGCCGACGGCGCCCTACCTGGCGGCGGTGCAGGTGGGCCGCTACGCCGAGGTGCTGCTGGCCGACGGCCCGGTGACGCAGCGGCTCCACGCGCCGGCGCACCTGCTGGCGCGCGCACAGGCCGACCTGGCGCGGCAGCCGGCGATGATGGCGCTGTTCTGCGACCTGTTCGGGCCCTACCCGTTCGCCGAGTACGCGGTCGTCGTGACCGCCGACGACCTGGAGGTGCCGCTCGAGGCGCAGGCGATGTCGACGTTCGGCGCCAACCACGTCGACGGCCGCGGCACGTGGGAGCGGCTGGTCGCGCACGAGCTCGCGCACCAGTGGTTCGGCAACAGCCTGACGGTCGGCACGTGGCGGGACATCTGGTTGCACGAGGGCTTCGCGTGCTACGCCGAGTGGCTGTGGTCGGCCGCGTCGGGCGGCCGTGGCGCCGACCAGCTCGCGCGCGCGGCGCACACGCGGCTGGGCTCGCTGCCGCAGGACCTCGACGTCGCGGACCCCGGTGCCGTCCTGATGTTCGACGACCGCCTGTACAAGCGCGGCGCGCTCGTGCTGCACGCGCTGCGCCTCGACCTCGGCGAGGACGCGTTCGCGCGGCTCCTGCGGACGTGGGTCGCCACGTACCGGCACGGCACGGTGAGCACCGCGGCGTTCGTCGCGTGCGCGTCGTCGGTCGCGGGACGCCCGGTCGACGACCTCGTGGCCCGCTGGCTCGCGCCGGCCCTGCCGCCGTGGCCCGTCCGGCCCGCCCGCCCGGCCCGCTGACTCGCCCGGCACGCTGACCAGCGGGCGCTGACCGGCAGGGCCTACAGCTTGGTGACCGGCGAGTACCGCAGCAGCAGCCGCTTCTCGCCGTTCGTGCCGAAGTCGATCTTGGCCACGGCGTTCTGCCCCGCGCCCTCGAGGGCCACGACGGTGCCCAGCCCGTACGCGTCGTGCGTGACCTTGTCGCCGACCCCCAGGTCGGGCACGACCGCTCGCGGCGTCGCCGAGCCGAACGACGCGCCCGTGCGGGGCAGCGGATCGCGCTGCTGCGTGCGCACCGGCCCGCTGCTCGACCCCGAGCCGCCGCGCTCGCCCCACGACGACCCGCCGCGCGCACCGCCGCCGGAGCCGAAGCCGGAGCCCCAGCCGCCGCGCAGCCGCGACGTCGAGGACTCCCGGCGCCGCCAGTCGACGAGCTCCTCGGGGATGTCGTCGAGGAACCGGCTGGGCGGGAACTCGTTGGGCACCCCCCACGCGGTGCGCACGGCGGCGCGCGACACGTACAGCCGCTGCCGCGCGCGGGTGAGCCCCACGTACGCGAGACGCCGCTCCTCGGCGAGCTGGTCGGGGTCGGCCAGCGAGCGCATGTGCGGGAACGTCCCGTCCTCCATGCCGGTGAGGAAGACCACCGGGAACTCCAGCCCCTTGGCGGTGTGCAGCGTCATGAGCGTGACGACGCCCGCGGCCCGCGCCGCGGCCGCGGTCGCCTCGTCGTCGGCGCCGTCCGGGACGGGGATCTGGTCGGAGTCCGCCACGAGGGACACCCGCTCGAGGAAGTCCGTGAGGTCGCCCTCCGGGTCCGACTCCTCGAACTCGGCGGCCACGGCGTGCAGCTCGGCGAGGTTGTCGACCCGTGACCCGTCCTGCGGGTCGTCGCTGCCGCGCAGCGTCGTGAGGTAGCCGCTGCGGTCGAGCGCGGCCCCGAGCACCTGCGCGGGGCCGGCGCCCGACGCGGCGAGGTCGCGCAGCTCGTCGAGCATCGCGGCGAACGCGGCGAGCCCGGTCAGCGCGCGGGTCCCGAGGCCCGGCACCTCGTCGAGGCGGGTCAGCGCGGCGCCGAAGGAGATGCGCTCCCGCTCGGCGAACGCCGCGACCATCGCCTCCGAGCGCTCCCCCAGCCCGCGCTTGGGCTCGTTGAGGATGCGCCGGGTGCTGACGTCGTCGTCGGGGTTCGCGATGGCCCGCAGGTACGCGACGGCGTCCTTGATCTCCCTGCGCTCGTAGAAGCGCGTGCCGCCGACGACCTTGTAGGGCAGGCCGACGCGGACGAGCACCTCCTCGAGCGCACGCGACTGCGCGTTGGCGCGGTAGAAGACCGCGACGTCGCCGGGGCGCACGCCGTCGGAGTCGCCGAGCCGGTCGATCTCCTCGGCGACGAACCGCGCCTCCTCGTGCTCGGTGTCCGCGACGTACGCGACGATCTGCGGCCCGGCACCGGAGTCGGTCCACAGGCGCTTGGCCTGGCGGCCCGAGTTCTTGCTGATGACGGCGTTGGCGGCCGACAGGATGGTCTGCGTCGAGCGGTAGTTCTGCTCGAGCAGGATCGTCGTGGCGTCCGGGTAGTCGGCCTCGAACTCCATGATGTTGCGGATCGACGCGCCGCGGAACGCGTAGATCGACTGGTCCGCGTCGCCGACGACCGTCAGCTCGCCGCGCTCGACCCCGCCGTCCTGCGGCGTGCCGACGCCCGCCAGCTCGCGCACCAGCACGTACTGCGCGTGGTTGGTGTCCTGGTACTCGTCGACCAGCACGTGCCGGAACCGGCGGCGGTAGTGCTCGGCGACCTGCGGGAACGCCTGCAGCAGGTGCACGGTGCGCATGATGAGGTCGTCGAAGTCGAGCGCGTTGGCCTGCTGCAGCCGCTGCTGGTAGCGCGTGTAGACCTGCGCAAGCACGGTGTCGAACTCGTCGGCGCGCCCGCCGCCGTTGCTCGCGGCGAACGCGTCGGGGTCGACCAGCTCGTCCTTGAGCGCCGAGATCTTGTGGCCGAGCGCCTTGGCGGGGTACCGCTTGGGGTCCAGCTCGAGCTCGCGCGCCACGAGCGTCAGCAGCCGCTGCGAGTCGGCCTGGTCGTAGATCGAGAAGCTCGTGCGCAGCCCCAGCGTCGTCGCCTCGCGGCGCAGGATGCGCACGCACGCCGAGTGGAACGTCGAGACCCACATGCGCTGCGCCGACGGCCCGACCAGGTGCTCGACGCGCTCGCGCATCTCGGCTGCGGCCTTGTTGGTGAACGTGATGGCGAGGATCTCCCCCGCGCGCGCCCGGTGCGTGGCCAGCAGGTGCGCGATGCGGTGCGTCAGCACGCGCGTCTTGCCGGACCCGGCGCCCGCGACGATGAGCAGCGGACCGCCCGCGTGCAGCACGGCGGCACGCTGCTGCGGGTTGAGCCCGTCGAGCAGGGCGGCTGCGCGCTGCTCGTCGACCGCTGCTGCGCGCTGGGCCGCGGCGTCCGGACGCGCGCGGTCGTCGGCCGCACCGGGGTCGACGTCGTCGTCCCGCGGCGGGACGACGAGTGGCAGCCCGGAGGACTCACCGGCGTGCGAGCGCGCGGCGGCGGCGCGCGCACCGGGAGATCCGCCGGACGATCGGCCGGGGGCTCCGGGGACGGGCAGGGACAGGCTCTCGAACAACGACGTCATGGCACCGCTCAGCCTAGGCGCCGGGACCGACATCGCCGTCCCGTGGCACCGGACGGGCCGCGGGCCGGCCGGCGCGACCCCTCGACGGGGCGGCTCACCGCGCGACGAGCGCGACGACCCACACCCCGACGACGAGCATCGCGGCGGCGAGCTCGACGAGGATCGTCAGACCGGTCGCCTGCAGCGCGCGCACCGTGGCGCGCCACGCCGTGCGCACGTCGCGCGCCCGCAGCCACTCGACCAGGAGGACCGCGGCGACGAAGAACAGGAACAGCCCCACGACGGGCACGACGAAGAACCCGACGACGCCGGCGACCCCGCCCCACACGAGCGTGCTGCTGCGTACGCCCGAGCGCTGCAGGTGGCGCCCCGCGACGAGGTACTTGACGACCTGCCCGACGGCCGTGAGGACGACGGCCACGACGGCGACCGCCCAGCCGGCGCCGGTGCCCTGCAGCGCTCCCCACAGCGTCACGGCACCACCGACGAGGAACGCACCGGGCAGCACCTGCACGACGACGCCCACCAGCCCGACGACCACGAGGACCGTCACCAGCAGGTCGAGCTCGGCGGCCCAGTCGATCGTCACGGGCGCGACGCTAGCGGGTCACCCCGACCCCCGCCGACCGGAACCCCACTCACGTCCCCGGCCCCCCAACGGTGAGCCGTGTCCCGCTCGCGGGCGCAGCCCCCGCCGACCGGAACCCCACTCACGCACGGCGGGCCCGAACGGTGAGTCCGGTACCGGTCGGTGGTGGGACGGCCCGCGTGCGGCGGCAGCGGGTCGGTGGTGGGGGCGTCAGCGCCAGAGGACGGCGATCGCCACGTTGAGGGCCGTCAGACCGGCGATGCCGCCGAGGAAGCCGCGGGTCACGAGCTCGGGACGGCGCCGGCCGACGACGACCATCGCCGTGACCGCGAGCGCGACGACGAGCTTGACCGCGATCTTCGCGTTGTCCGGCTCGTGGCCCGCGACGCCCGACGACGCGAGCCCGACGAGCACGATGCCGGTCACGAGCGCGGTGAGCACCCCGTGGAACGCACCCGGGTTGAGGGTGGCCCCCTTCATCCCGGCGAGCACGCCGCCGAACACCATCGCCCACCCGAGCAGGTGGAGCACCACGAGCACCCCGTACACGACGTCCATGACACCCACCCTACTCGATCTGACACCTCGTCAGATCCCGCCGCACCCGCGAGGGAGCCACTCCCGCACCGAGGGAGGCCGTCCGGACGCCGTCCGTGGGTGCGGGAGTGGCTCCCTCGGCGGGAGGGGTCACAGGAGGCGGCGGGCGGCCGCCCAGCGGGTCAGCTCGTTGCGGTTCGACAGCTGCAGCTTGCGCAGCACCGCGCTCACGTGGGTCTCGACCGTCTTGACTGAGATGAACAGCTCGCCCGCGACCTCGCGGTACGTGTACCCGCGCGCGATGAGCCGCATCACCTCGCGCTCGCGCGCCGACAGCCGGTCGAGCTCGTCGTCGCCCGTCGCGACGTCGCCCGCCGCGGCACCGAACGCGTCGAGCACGAAGCCCGCGAGCCGCGGCGAGAACACCGCGTCGCCACCCGCCACGCGCAGCACCGCGTCGGACAGCGCCTTCGCGTCGATCGCCTTGGTCACGTAGCCGCGCGCCCCGACGCGGATGACGGCGACGACGTCCTCGGCGGCGTCGGACACCGACAGCGCGAGGAAGCGCGTGCCGGACACGTCGACGCAGCGGCGCACCACCTCGGCACCACCGCCGCCGTCACCACCCGGCAGGTGCACGTCGAGCAGCACGACGGGCGGCGCGAGGTCGTGCACGACCTGGACCGCCTCGTCGACCGTCGCCGCCTCCCCCACGACGCGCACGCGCGCGTCGAGGGACGCCTTGACGCCCGCACGGAACATGTGGTGGTCGTCGACCAGCACCACGTCGACCGGTTCGCTCACGCCTCGCGCTCCTCGTCCTCGTCCGCCGCGTGCCCCGACCCGCCGCCGCCGACGGGCATGCACAGGTGCACCTCGGTACCCCGCTCGGGGCTGCTCGTCACGCGTGCCGTGCCCCCGCGGCGCCGCACGCGTCCCATGATCGACTCCCGCACGCCGAAGCGGTCGGGACCCACGTCGTCGAGGTCGAACCCGCCGCCGCGGTCCCGCACGAACACCTCGACGGCCTGGGGGCCGACCTCCAGGTACAACGACACCGGCGGCCTGCCGTGCACGACCGCGTTGACCAGGGCCTCACGCGTGGCCTGCAGCAGCGCGAGCGTGTCGGGCTCGGGCACGCGGTCCCCGACGACGACGACGTCGACCGCCACCGGGTCGCCCTCCGGACCCGAGCGCGAGTCCTCGACCTCGGCGACCACGGCGCGCAGCGCCGCGACCAGCGACGTGCCCGGCTCGTGCCGGTCGTCGTACAGCCACTCGCGCAGCTCGCGCTCCTGCGCGCGCGCCATGCGCGCGACCTCGGCCGGCTCGTCGGACCGCGCCCGGATGAGCGCGAGGGTCTGCAGCACCGAGTCGTGCAGGTGAGCCGCGATGTCGGCGCGCTCGGCCTCGCGCGCCCGCGCGGCACGCTCGTCGCCGAGCTCGCGCGCGAGCCGCACCCACCACGGCGCCATGACGAGCCCGACGCCCAGCAGCACCGCGAGCGCCGCGACGGCCGACTGCACCAGCAGCGCGGGCTCGACCCCCTGCCCCACGGCCTGCCCGGCGACCAGCAGCACGCCCGCCGCCGCGAGCAGACCGCCGCCGATGAGGCGCAGCACGCTGATGCGCCGCCCGTCCTGCCGGCCGCGCTGCACCGCGTCGAGCTGGCTCCACGCGAGCGCGACGCCCACGAGCACGACGAGCACGGGCAGGGCCCACGCCGCGTCGAGGCTCGCGCCCAGGCGCATCGCGACCAGCACGCCGGCGGCGAGCACGAGCAGCGCGCCGAGCGCGAGCTCCGCCCAGGGGACGCGGCGCCCGTCGGCGCGCAGCGGCTGCCGGCGGGCGAGGCGCTGCAGCGCGCTCGGCCGGGCCGCGGCGGCCGCGGCGGCCGGGTCGCCCACGGGCACCGCGAGCCACCAGAACACGTACAGGGCGATGCCGACGCCCGCGACGGGCGCGAGCGCGACGAGCACGAGACGCACCAGGGCGACCGGCAGGTCGAGGTGCGCCGCGAGCCCGGTGGCGACACCCGCGAACCACCTCCCGTGCTCGGGCCGGCGCAGCGGCAGGCGGGCGCGCGCCGGCGTGCCGGGCTGCGCGGGGGCGCCGTACGGTGCGGTGGTCACGCACAGATCGTCACACGCCGACCGGGCGCCGGGCGCGCACCCGGGGGCAGGTTCAGGGCCTGCGCCCCGGTTCTGGGGGTGCACCCCAGGGTCGGGTCAGGGGTGGTCCCCGATGTCGCGGGCACGACGTCGCAGGCAGGCTCGAGCCATGGACACGCAGACTCCCGCCGGCGGCGACGCCGGCACGACGGGCACCACGCCCGGCACGGGTCCCGGACCGCACCCGGGCACCACGCCCCCGCCCGCACCCCACGCCTTCTGGGCCGGGGTGCGCCGCACGGGGCTGTACCGCTCCGACGAGCGCTGGGTCGGCGGCGTGGCCGGCGGCCTGGCCGAGCGCGTCGGGGTCGACCCCCTGCTCGTGCGCGGGCTGCTCGCCGTCACGTTCCTCATCGGCGGGCTCGGCCTCGTGCTGTACGGCGTCGCGTGGGCCCTGCTGCCCGACGCGCGCGACAACCGCATCCTGCTGGAGAGGCTCGGCGCGGGTGACGCGAACGGTGCGCTGCTCGGTTCGCTCGCGTTCGTCGTCGTCGGCCTCGCGCGCGGAGACGGCTGGTGGTGGTTCTGGGACGGCGGCGGCGCGCTCGGCGGCCTGCTGTGGCTCGCGTGCGTCGCCGGGATCGTCGCGCTCGTCGTGACCGCCGTGCAGCGCCGCGGCCGCCCGGCCGCATCCTGGCAGCCGCCGGCACCCACGTCCGCGCCCGGCGCCGCCCCGACGGCGAGCGCCGCCGCGCAGCCGCCGGCCGGGGCGTGGGCACAGGCACCGACGGCCCCCCTGCCCACCTCCGGGACCACCCCGACGGCGCCGGTCGGCCCGGGCGCACCGCCCCCGCCGCCGTACCCGCCGTACGGCAGCGCCCCCGTCCCACCGGCGCCGCCCGCACCGCCGCGTCCACCGCGACGTGGCGCGGACGGTGCGACCGTGGGAGCGGTCGTCGGGCTCAGCGTCGTCGGCCTCGGGGTCCTCATGCTGGCCGAGCGTGCCGGCGCCTTCGACGGCCCGGTGTGGCTCACGGCGGGCGGCATCGCGCTCGTGCTGGCGGGCCTCGGCATCGTGACGCTGGGGCTGCGCGGCCGCAGCAGCGGGTTCGTCGGGTTCGTCGCGGTCGTCGCCGCTCTCGTGTGGGTCCCCACGGCGCTCGTGCACCAGACCGACTGGTCGGACGCCGTCCGCACGTGGGAGGGCAGGGGCCGCGACGTGTCGGTCACGAGCCGCACGGTCGCGAGCGACGGCTTCGACCTGGGCGCGGGCAGCTCGCGCATCGACCTCACGGGCCTCCCGCTGTCCGACGACGTGCTGCGCGTGCCGATCTCGATCGGCGCCGGGCAGCTGACGGTCGTCGTCCCGAGCGAGGCGGCCGTGCGTGCCCACGTCACCGCGGGCATCGGGTCGGTCCGCTGGGAGGTCGACGACGACGTGCAGGAGCAGAGCGGGCTCGGCCTCGACGACCTGACGTTCGAGGACCGTGACGCCGCGGCCGGGTCGCCGAACCTGGTGCTCGACATCAGCTCGGGCGTCGGCGAGGTCCGCATCATCGAGGAGGACGCAGCATGAGCACCGACGACTTCACCCCGGACGAGACGTCGACCACCGACGTGCCCGCACGCGACCACCGACCCGCGGTCCGCGTCGGAGCCGTGGTGTGGGGGCTGATCGTCGCGCTCGTCGGCGTCGGCGTCCTGCTGGTCGCCGCCGGGTACACGATCGACGTCCAGCTCGCCTCGATCGTGCTGCTGATCGCGGCGGGCGTCGGGCTGATCCTCGGACCGCTGGTCCAGGGCCTGCGCCGCGGCCGCGCCGGCGAGCACTGAGCGGCACCGCACCAGCACCGGAGCCCCGCCGGAGGGGGCGGGGCTCCTCGCACGGCCGAGGGCCGGTACCCGTGACGGGTACCGGCCCTCGGTCGTCTGCCGTGCGGTCCGCTCACCGGACCGCGCGGGGCGCGACCCGTGGAGGAGCGGGCGGCTCAGAGGGACTGGGGTGCGGGGACCGCGACCGCGGGCGCCTCGACCCGGACCGCGATGCGGCGCAGGGCCTCACCGGTGACGATGAAGACGACGCCCAGGCCGAACACGAGGAGCGACACGCCGAACGCGAGCACCGAGGTGAACAGCGACGCGCGCAGGAACGAGCCGTTCATGACGGTCGCGCGGGCCGGGTCCTCGCGGTCGAGCTGCGCGTAGGTCTTGCCCTCCGACGCGGCGAGCGCGTGGTGGTTGATGATGTCGGCCTGCGCCCACGCCTCCCACGGCGTGTCGACGAGCTGCCCGGCGAACGCCGAGGCGTCGTCGGCGACGGTCACCTGCTCGGCGCGCAGGTTGTTCGACACCAGGATCCAGGTGCCGGTGCCGGCGACGGCGAACAGGCCGCCGAAGGCGAGGACGATGATGGCGAGCACCTTGAGGTGCGCGGGCTTCTGGACTGCGGCTGCGTTGGACATTCGATCTCCCCGATCGCTTCGGTCTTCCCCCACGTGACCGGAGGTCCGGCCCGGTGAGCCCTGTGCTCACGTGAACAGCGTCGTCGCAGGTCGGGCCGATCCGGTGGGACTCTGGTCCTGCGGGCGTGTCGCCCTGATCACCCTGACGGGTGACACGTCGACGCTACCCCGGACCAAGGGCCCGGGGTAGCGGTGCCACCTGGCGCGGTGCGGGGCCCGCGGGCGGACGCCGGTCAGGCGGGGCAGACGCCGTTGCTCGGCTCGTGCTCGAACCCCCGGGCGAAGACGGTCCAGGTCCAGCCGTTGAGGTTGCGGAGCGTCACGACCTGTCCGGGGCAGCCCGTGAGAGCCGTGTTCCAGTGCGGCTCCCACGACCGGGGCACCCAGTCGATGTACCGTCCGGTGTCGAGCGTGATCTCCATGAGGTGCTCGACGTGCGGGCCGTCCGGCGTCGCGACGATCGTCCAGACGACCTCGCGCTCACCGTTCCCGTACTCCCAGACCTGGTGGCTCTCCACCCGTGCGGTGCAGGTCGACCCGGCAGGGCTCAGCACCCGGCACTCGAGCACCCCGTCCGGCGGCTCGGGCGGCTGCGGCGACTGCCACGTCGTCGGCAACCCGTACCCGCCGACGACGACGAGCGCGGAGCGGACCGTGGTCGGGTCGAACGCGGCCGGCGCCGTGACGGCACCGGTCAGCCCGCCGGTGGCGACGGCGACCACGCCCGTCGCGTCGGCGAGGTGGACCTCGACCGGCGCACCGGCGCACGCACCGGACGTGGGCAGCCCCGACACCTCGACGGTCGCGGTCGGGTCGGTGGACGCGGTGGACACCGTGACGGGCGCGTCGGTGCAGCGGGTCTCGGCGCTCGACGTCGTGCCGACGGCGCGCACGTCGAGGCGCGACGCCTGGGCCGTGCCGACGTTCAGCCCCAGGAGCAGCGCGACACCCGCCGCGGTGAGCGCGACGGCGCGACGGGGACCGAGGCGTCGCCCGCGGGCGCGGCTCACGCGGCACCTGCGACGACGAGTGAGGTGCGGTGGGCGGCCGTCGGGTCGAGCGCCGTGTCCAGCGGGAGGTCGACGGCGCCGTCGACGACACCGCGCGCGGTGGCCAGCAGCGCGCCGTCCGCGGCGAGCAGGCGGACGTCGACGTGGGCGCCCGCGCAGGTGCCGGAGCCGTCGACGACGCGCACGGCGGTGACCCGGAAGCCGTCGGCCTCGTACGTGTGGACGGGGGTCGCGGCGAGGTCGTCCTGGCAGCGGGCGACGACGCCGACGCCCGACGCCACGCCGGTGCCGGCGACGTCGAGGCGGGAGGCCGCCGCGACGCCGAGACCGAGCAGGACCAGCACGACGAGCCCGAGTGCCGGCACCCGGGGGGACGCCGAGCGGGCGGGGTGGGACGTGGCGCGCACGAGACCTCCTTCGGGTCACGCAGGACGGGACGGACGGGCGGGGTCGCCGTCAGGCGTCCCGGGATCGACCTCGACGGTCACGACGTCGTCGCGGCGGACGGGACCACGCAGGAGCCCGAGGCCGATGAGGACGACCGACAGCCAGACCAGCGGGGTGCGCGCGAGGCGTGTCAGCCACGCGACGCCCGGGACGTGGAGGACGACGATGCCGACGACGTCGTCGTTCGTGGGGCGGAACGGATCGAGCCATTCGTTCGCGTCGCCCCGCATCACCCAGCCGTCGGGGCCGCCGCCGACGACGCGGTGCACGATGAGGCCGTCGACGGACCGTGGGGAGTAGACGACGACGTCGCCGACGCCCGGCTCGCCGCAGCGGCCGACGACGAGGTCGCCGTCGGCGTAGGTGCCGTCCATCGAGTGGCCCGAGACGATCGTGAGGCTCGCGCAGCCGCCCCAGCGGGCGGGCCAGAGCAGGACGACCCCGGCGACGAGCGCGACGAGCAACCCGGCCGAGACCGCGCGCGCCCACCACGGGCGCGCGGTGGCGGCCGTGGTGAGGGCGGGTGCGTGCGGGGTGCTCATCGCCGGTGCCGGTCTCAGCCGATGATGACGGCGACGGACTCGACCTGGTGGTTGGTGACGTCGTGGGTGACGTCGATCGTCACGTCGCCCTCCTGGGCGGTGGCGGACTCGCGGGCGAGCTCGGCACCGTCCGCGCCCAGCAGCGCGACCTGGAGACCGGCCTCGGCGCACGCGGCGGGGATCTCGCCGACCGTGACGCTCGTGATCGGCAGGGAGCCGTCGGTGCCGATCTCTGCGCGGTCGACGTCGTAGGACGCGGTGACCGAGTCGGCGCACGCGGCGAACGTGTCGACGCCCGAGACGACGTGCTCCGAGGCGTTGACGGTGAGCTGCGACGCCGACGCGAGCCCGAGGCCGGCGACGCCGAGCCCGACGAGCGCGAGGGCGGCCGGCCGGATGCGCCGGCGGGTGGTGGTCGTGGTGCTGGTCGTGGTGGTGGCAGCGGTCATGGGTAACCCCCTCGGTGGTCCGACGCGGCGCCGGCGGTGGCCGTCGCCCGGTCGGGCGATCTGGACGTGTGTCCAGCATTAGCCCGAACGGCGTAACGGCGGTGGGACGTCCGGCCCAGCACGCACGCTGACCTGCGCCGTCACCCCGCCCGTTTCACCCGCTGCCCGGGTGGCCGGCGGGACACCGGGACGCGACGCCGGTGCACCGGGCGCGGACGGCAGGGGGCGATCAGACGAGCTGCGCGGCGCGCGCGTACTGCGCGTCGGCCGCGGCCAGGACGTGCTCCCAGTCGAACGGCGGCGGCACCGTGGCTGCGTGGTGCCGCAGCGCGGCCAGCAGGTCGCGGTCCTGCGCGACACGCACGATCGCGTCGGTCATCGCCGCGTCGTCGGCCACGAGGTACCCGTCGACCCCGTCGGTGACGAACTCCCCCACCCCGGTCCCGGCGCGCGCGAGCACCACGAGCCCCGCGGTGCGGGCCTCGAGCGCCGCGATGCCGAACGCCTCGAGCCGGGCCGGGGCGAGGAACACGTCGGCGTCGCGGTAGGTCGCGCGGACCTGGGTGCGGTCGAGGCGTCCGCGCAGGTCGACGACGTCCACCAGGCCCGCGGCGGCGACCCGGGACCGCACGGCGTCGCGCGCCGGCCCGTCACCGACGAGCGTGAGCCGCACCGCACCCGGCGGCAGCCGTCGCACGGCCGCGGCGACCAGGTCGACCAGCGGCACCGCCCGCTTGCGCGGTGCGAGCCGCATCGTGGCCACGAGGTGCACGGGCGCGGCGGGGTCGGGCGTCGCGGCGGGGTCGGGCGTCGCGACGGGGTCGGGCGTCGCGACGGGGTCGGGCGTCGCGACGGGGTCGGGCGCCCAGGTGCCGACGTCGATGCCGTTGGGGACGACGTCGACGCGCGTGTCGAACAGCGCGCGCACGCGCTCGGCGGCCGCACCGCTGACGGCGCTCAGCGCGGCCGGGAGCCGTCGCCACCGGGTGTGCCGCACGACCGGCCGGCCGACGCCGAGCGTGCCGTCGAGCATGCAGTGCCACGTGATCGCGGTCGGCAGCCGCAGCGCGGTGGCGACGCGCACACCGTCGAACGCGAACGGCGACAGCACGCCCGCGTGCACGTGCACGACGTCCGGGCGGACCCCGCGCAGCGCGGTCCGGACCAGCCGCGGACCGGCCACGGGGTTCACGGGCAGGTCGAACGGCAGCCGCGCGCCGAGCCGGTGCACGTGCACGCCGCCCTCGACGTCGACGACGCCGCCGCGCTCACCACCCGCCCCGAGCGTCGCGGTCAGGACGTGCACCTCGTGGCCCGCACGCACCTGGTGCCGGGCCAGGTCACCGACCTGCGTCTCGATGCCGCCCGTGCGCGGCGCGAAGCAGTCGGAGACGTGGACGATCCGCACGCGCCGGCCGTCCGGCGTCAGTCCTGCGACCCGGCGGCCGCGTCGATGCGCGCCTGCGCGTCGGCGTGCACGCGGCGCTCCAGGACGAACGACATCACGGGCACCACGCCCGCGGCCGCCATCGTCAGGAGCCTGCCCAGCCGCCAGCGCAGCGTCGACCACAGGTCGAACACCGTGACGAGGTACAGCACGTAGATCCAGCCGTGCGCGAAGGCGATCCAGTTGCCCAGGACCGGCAGGTGGTCGCCCTGCGCGTCGTAGCCGTTGAGGGCCACGACGTACTTGAGCACCATCTCGACGCACAGCAGCAGGAGCATCGAGCCCGTGATCCACGCCATGACGCGGTAGCGGGTCAGCGCGCCGCGGGCCTTGCGCGCCCACGCGGCCGCCTCGGGTGCCCGTGGGGCGTCGGTCGGGGCGTCGGCCGGGCTGCCGGTCGGGGTGCTCGTGGGTTCGGTGCTCACGCTCGTCCTCTCGTCGTCGCGCGTCGATTGTCCCCCACGCAGCGCGTGGTCAGCGGCCCATGAGCGCCACGACGCTCGCGAACCACAGCCCGCCACCGCCGAACATCAGCCCCATGAGCAGCAGCAGCACACCGCCCATCGACGACGCGGACGATCCCGCGCCCAGGCGCACCGCGACGGGGTCGCGAGGATCGACCCACACGGTGATCCGGTCCCCCGGGCGCGCGACACGCCCTTCGGCGGTGGTCGCCGGCAGGCCCTCGACGCGGCGGGCGCGCAGCCACCCGCCGGGCACCGGGTAGTCGAACGTCACGCTCGACGGACGCACGTGCGAGGTGCGGTGCACGACGACGGCCTCGACGGGTACCCGCGTGACCGGCTGGCGCGCGTTGCGGCGCAGCACCAGGACGCCGCCGGCCACCAGCGCGGCACCGACGACGACGAACCCGAGCGCGAACAGCGCGCCCACGCTCACGCTGCGGGTCCGCCCGTGACCACGCGGCTCACTCCCACTCGATGGTGCCCGGCGGCTTGCTCGTGACGTCGAGCACGACACGGTTGACCTCGGGCACCTCGTTGGTGATGCGCGTCGAGATGAGCGCGAGGACGTCGTACGGCAGGCGCGTCCAGTCGGCCGTCATCGCGTCCTCGGACGACACCGGGCGCAGCACGACCGGGTGCCCGTACGTCCGCCCGTCACCCTGCACACCGACCGAGCGCACGTCACCGAGCAGCACGACCGGGCACTGCCAGATCTCGCGGTCCAGACCCGCACGCGTGAGCTCCTCGCGCGCGATCGCGTCGGCCGCGCGCAGCGTGTCGAGCCGCTCGGCCGTGACCTCGCCGACGATCCGGATGCCCAGGCCGGGGCCGGGGAACGGCTGGCGCCACACGATGACCTCGGGCACACCGAGCTCCAGGCCCACCGCGCGGACCTCGTCCTTGAACAGCGTGCGCAACGGCTCGACGAGCTCGAACTGCAGGTCCTCCGGCAGGCCGCCGACGTTGTGGTGCGACTTGATGTTGGCCGCGCCCTCACCCCCGCCGGACTCGACGACGTCCGGGTACAGCGTGCCCTGGACGAGGAACTTCACGGTCTCGCCGTGCGCGCCCGCGTCCTCGACGACCTCGCGCGCGGCGTCCTCGAACACGCGGATGAACTCGCGGCCGATGATCTTGCGCTTGGTCTCGGGGTCGCTGACCCCCGCGAGCGCGGTGAGGAACCGCTCGCGCGCGTCGACGACCTTGAGCTGCACACCGGTGGCCGCCACGAAGTCCTGCTCGACCTGCTCGGCCTCGCCCGCGCGCAGCAGGCCGTGGTCGACGAACACGCACGTGAGCTGGTCGCCCACGGCGCGCTGCACGAGCGCCGCCGCGACCGACGAGTCCACGCCGCCGGACAGCCCGCAGATCACGCGCGCGTCTCCGACCTGCGCGCGGATGCGCTCGACCTGCTCGGCGATGACGTTGCCGGGGTTCCAGTCCGGGGCCAGCCCCGCGCCGCGGTACAGGAAGTTCTCGATCGCGGCCTGCCCGAGCGGCGAGTGCTTGACCTCGGGGTGCCACTGCACGCCGTACAGCCGCCGCTCGCGGTCCTCGAACGCGGCGACGGGGCTGCCGGCGCTCGTCGCGAGCACCTCGAAGCCCGCGGGCGCGGCGTGCACGGCGTCGCCGTGGCTCATCCAGACGGTCTGCCCCTGCGGGCTGCCGTCGAGGACCGTGCCGGGCGCGGTGACCTCGACGGCCGTGCCGCCGTACTCGCGCTGGCCGGTCTGGGCCACCGTGCCACCCAGGGCCTGCGCCATCGCCTGGAAGCCGTAGCAGATGCCCAGCACGGGCACGCCGGCCTCGAACAGCTCCGGGCCGACGAACGGCGCGCCGTCCGCGTACACCGACGACGGACCGCCCGACAGGATGATCGCCGCCGGGTCCTTGGCCAGCAGCTGCTCCACCGTCGCGGTGTGCGGCACGATCTCGGAGTACACGTTCGCCTCACGCACACGCCGCGCGATGAGCTGCGCGTACTGGGCGCCGAAGTCGACGACGAGGACCGGCCGGTGCGTCGTGGGCTGGGAGGGCGTGGCGGGATCGGGGGTCTGCGTCACGCGGGTCAGCCTAGTCGCCGTCGGAGGCCCGGCCGCGGCCCGTCCGGTGCCGCAGCAGCAGCACCACGACCGTGGCCACGACGAGGACGAGCAACGGCTGCGCGGCGACGACCGGGCCGCGCTCGGCCGCGGGCGGGCCGCCGTGCAGCTCCGCCTGGACGCTCCCCCACCAGGTGAGAGCGCCGGCCACGACGGCGGCCGGCGCCGCGACGAGGATCCCGGCGACGGGGTGGGCCGACCTGCCCGCGCGGGCGACGAGCGGGGCGAGCACCCCCGCGAGGACCGCCGGCAGCACCGTCAGCCACCACGTCGGCGGCACCTCGCGCGTCGCCGCGACGACCGCGCCGACCACGGCACCCCCGCCGACCAGACCGACCGCGTGCACGACGACCCCGACCGACGCACCCAGCAGCACGCGCCCTCGCGTCACGCCGCACCTCCCAGCGCACGGCGCGTCGCCCAGCCGAGCACGACGAGCGCTGGCCCGACCACCAGCAGCACCACGCCGAAGCCCGGCGTGCCTGCCACGCTCGGGTCCGCGGACACCGCGACCTGCGTCAGGCCGGGACCGGAGCACGTCACCGTCGCCGCGGCGTCCGTGCCCGCCGTGACGCCCAGCAGGACCCAGCGGCCCGTGCCGCCCGCGTCCTGCACCTGCGCCGGCCGCTCGTCGACCGGACCCGTCGTGAGCTCGGCGACGACGTCGCCCGACGAGCGGGCGGTGGTGCAGACCGCGCCGTCGCCGTCGGGCTGCCCCCACACCGCCGCGTCGCGGCCCGCCGGCAGCAGCTCGACCGGTGCGCCCGGCGTCCCCGTGCGCCACATCTCGACCGGGCGCGGGGCGCCGGGGCCCGCACCCGCGACCAGCAGGACGCCCAGGAGCAGGACCAGCGGACCTCCCAGGAGCGCGACCCAGGACCACAGGTGGGCGGCGCGCCGCACGTTGCGCCGGGTGAAGACGGCCATCAGCCCACCGTCACCGACGCGAGCACGTCGTGCGCACCCGAACCGTCGAACTCGTCGGCCGGTGCGACGACCGCGACGATCGCCTGCGTGTCGTCACCCAGGTCGAGCACCAGGTACTCGTAGCGCACGTCGACCTGCTCACCGCCCACGGTCACGGTCGCCTCGTACCCGAGCCAGCCGGCGGCCCGGGCACCGGGCCACGTCACAGCGGCCTCCTCGACGTCCCGCGCGCCGACGCTCGCGTCGCCGACCGACCGCAGGTTCGCGACGGCCGCGGCCGCGTCACGGCGCCGCTCGTCCGTCACCGACGTGTGCACACCCGTGCCGGCACCCTCGCCCGGGGCGCGCAGCGCGTACGCCTCGGACGAGTCGTCCCCGGGCGCGACGTCGAGCGCCTCCCACTCGCCGGGGGCGTGCAGACCGACGGGTCCCATGCCGTGCGCCACCCAGCCGTCGGGCGCGGCCGCGGGCACGAGCGGCCCGTCCGTCGCGTCGTCCCCGGACGCGCACGCCCCGAGCAGGACGGGCAGGAGCAGCGTCGCGGCCGCGGTGCGGCGACGACGGGGGCCTGGGGTCACGGGTCCTCCTGGGTCGTGGGGTGCTGGACGGCTGCGGGGCACGAGGATCACACGACGCACTCGGCCCGGTCCACCATGCCGGTCCCGTCGTAGTACCGGTAGCCGGTGGTGGAGCGGCTGCTCTCGACGTCCTGCAGGTTCAGGCCGAGCTCGACACCCACCTTGCCCTGCGCGTTCACGCCGTCGGTGCTGCTCCACGTCGTGTACGTCTGCTCGTAGATGTACCCGCGGTCCGCGGCCGCGGTGCCGAGCTCGACCGCGAGGTCGACGGGGTTGAACCGGTCGAGCACCGTCTGCGGCACGTCGACCTCGTCCGTCACGCCCGGGTAGTACGGCACGCCGGCCGCGTGCATGACGCGGGTGGCGAGGCGGCGGTCGGCCGCCGTCTCCAGCGGGATCTCGACGACGCGCTCGGTGTACGTCGGGTCGCCGTCGATGCCGCCGGGCCCCGAGTAGCTCTCGTCACCGACCGGGTTCCAGCTCGTCACGCTGCGGATCCGGAACGCCACGGGGTTGCCGGCGGCGTCGCGGTCCACCTCCATGACGGCACCCATCGAGCCGTCGAGCGTGAACTGCTTGTAGAGGTCGTACCCGGCGCCGGTCACGGTGTGCCCCTGGATGCCACCACCGATGCCCATGTCGGCACGCAGGTAGTCGGTCGACGTCCCGTCCTTGCGCGACGTGCGTCCCAGGTACATGTCGAGGAACGCCTCGGCGTCGCCCGAGACGACGAGGGCGTTGACGCCCGCCGAGGCGTCTCCCTCGACACCCGCCTCGACGAACCACTCGTCGGGGTCGAGCTGCTCGTACCGGTTGCTGCCACCGAGCTGCTCGTTGAGCCAGTCCGCACCGTCGCGCAGCAGGTTGTCGTCGCCGAACCAGAGATCCTTGGTCTCGTCGTTGCGCTTGTGGTCGAGGATGCGGCGCGCCTCCTCCGCGGACGACGCGAGGTACGACTCCCCGCCGCCGACGACCACGGCGACGCTCGCGTCGGCGTACGCCCCGACGCCGTACGTGGCGTTGTCGTTCGTGACGCTCACGTCGAAGCCGACCCCCACGCCGATCCCGAGCCCGCCCTCACGCGCACGGGTCAGCCGGTAGGTGCCGTCACCCAGCCGCTCGATGACCCACCGCTCACCGCCCTCGAGGGTGACGACGACCGTCAGCGACCCGCTCTCGTCACGACCGTTCGACGACACCACGCACGGTTCGAGCGGCACGTAGTCCGCGGGGTCCCGCTCGGTGCCGGGGACGTCGTCGCACGCACCGCCCTCCCCGACCGCCACGAGGATGCGGCAGATCGCGGCCTGCGCGTGCTGCTGGAAGCGTGCCGACGACACCGACAGCACCACGGCGGTGACGAGCAGCGCCGCGAGGGTCACGATCCCGAGGTACTCGATCGTCCCGATGCCCACGTCCCCGCGCAGCGCGCGCTCGCGCGACCGGCGCCACCGTGCCATCACGCGTACCCCACCCTCGCCTCGGCGCGCGCCCGGCCGAGCACCACGGCCGCGGTGGCGACGACCACGCCCGTCCACGCGACCAGGTCCACGACGAGCGTCGCCGCCCCCGCGGGCAGCACGAGCTGACCGAGGTACGTGCGTGCGGCCCACGTGAACGGATCGGCCGCGAACCCGACGAGCGCGGCCAGCGCGACCAGCCCGAGGCGGTGCGGTGCCGCGCCCACGTCGCGCGTGCCGCGCCACGTGACGACCACGAGCACCCCGGTCACCAGCAGCGCCTTGAGCACCAGCGCGGCGACCGTCGGCACACCCGCCAGCGCGAGCACCGCCACCGCCCACGAGACGACCGCCGCACCGGCGGCGTACGCCGCCGCCATGACGATCAGCCGGGTTGCCTGCACGGGGCGCCTCCTCCTGCGCGGCAGGGGCGCCGCGGTCGGACCAGCGTGCCCGCGTCGCGGCCACCGCCGATGGGCCGAGGGGTCCGTTCTGCGCACCACCGTCAGCTGCCCGTCTGGGCCCGGAACTGGGCTCGCGGGCCCATCGGGCGTCCCGCGGGCCGCGTAGCGTCCCGGGGACCCGCGGGTGCAGACGCGCCCGCGGACGTCCCGACCCGACGAAGGGCGCCCTCCCCCATGCGACCTGCACTCATCGCCCAGGTGGCCGCGACGACCGCTCTCGGAGCGCTGGTCAGCACGTTCGCAGCGCTGTACGTCGCGCAGCAGACCCTCGACCTCAGGGCCGGACTCCTGCTGCGGGCGCTGCTCGTGACGGTCGTGCTGCTGCTGGCGACGTGGTTCGCGGTGCGCCCCCGGCTGCTGAGCGCCACCCGGGGGCAGCTGCGCGCCGGCTCCCTCCTCGGCCTGCTGCTCGGGTACCTCGTCGCCCCCGGCACCTGGGGCGGGCGGACGTACGCCGGGCAGCTCGTCACCGAGCCGGGCACCACGACCCTGCTGGTCGACCTCGCGCTGTGGCTGCTCGTCGGCGGCGCCATGGCGCTCGCCGCGAGCGCACCGGCGAGCGCCCACCAGCGCGCGACCTACGCGGCACGGTGACCGGCCGGCCTGACGACGCGTCCCGTGCTCCGCCGATCCCGGCCCGCCCGGGCCGACGTCACGCCGACGGCCCAGCGCACCCAGGACGGCACGACGGACATGGCGTCGACCTGGCCCGGCACCGGGTCGGCGCACCACCTGACCTACCTGCAGGACACCACGATCGGCGGCACGTCGGTCCGGCACCGCGCCGAGTGGGTCTACGCCGACCTGCCCGACGGCACCCAGGTCGTCGTCGGCGTCCTGGCGCCGGTCGACCTGTTCGACGAGCCGGCGCTGCACGACGTGCTCGCGTCCTGGCGCCCGACCCCGTGAGCACCGGCGCGAACGCGCGGCGGACCGTCCGGCTCTCCGGGTACGCCGCGTGCCTGGCGACCGTGCTGTTCCTCGTCGCCGGGACGTCGTACCTGCAGCGCGTCGACACCCCGCCGCGGCTGTGGCCGGACCGGTGGGCGGCCGGCGAGCCGATCGAGCTCGACGACCGTCCCGAGGTCTCGAGCGCGGCTCGGCGATCGCGTTCCACGTCGGTGCCGCCGTCGCCGCCCTGTGGGCGTTCGTCACGCTGCGCACCACCCGCCGCCGCGCCTGAGGGCGGCGGCCGGGCAGGCCGGCCGGGCTGGTCGTCGTCCGGGTCACTGCCGGCGGTGCGCCGGGGTGCCCGTGCCCACGTCCGTCTGGTCCGTCGCACCGCTGCCCGCCTCGTCACGGGGAGGAACCCAGGGGCGTCGTCGAGGTCCACGGTCGGTCCCGGCTCATCCCGGGCCCCACGGCGTGCGCTCGCCCGTCACTCCCAGGTCACGGGCACCGAGGTCACGGGGTCCAGTCCGGGGACGGCCACGGTCACGGTCGTCACCCCCGCGGGGAGCGGCGGCAGGACGGCACTCAGCGTGACGGGTCGGTCCTCCTGCAGCGTCCGCGGGAACATCGCGCACGCGCAGTGGTTCTCGGGCTCGTCGTCCTGCCGCAGCGTGTACGGCTGCAACCGCCAGCCGCCGGCGGACTCGTCGACCACCTCGACCCCCCGGATGTCGTCGTAGCTCCGCAGCGGACCCGACGACCACCCCCGCATCGACCCCAGGGCGAAGTCCCCCCGGACCGTCAGCTCGAGCGTCGTCCCCGAGGCGTCGGCGCGCACGGCCACCACACCCACCTGCACGGGCTCACCGTCCGGGAGCGTGCCGCTGACCTGCCCGACCACGTCGAGCTCGTCAGGCGCCCCGTCACCCAGCACCTCGGCAGCGAACTCCTCGACCGTGTACCCCGTGGACCCCGACGCCGTCGTCGAGCCCCCCGTCGGCTCCGGACCGGGCCCGGGGTCCGACGTGCACCCCGCCACCAGCACCCCCACCGCCAGGAGCACTCCCGCGACGCGCGCCGCCCTCATCGCCCCTCCTGCACCTGGTACGTCACCGTCACCCGACGGTTGGCCTGCATGTTCTCCTCGGAGTCGTTCGGCGCGACCGGCTCGTCCTCGCCACGACCCTGCGCCACCAGCCGCACGCTCGACCCGGCCCACGGCGCCAACGCCGCCACCACCGCCTCGGCCCGCTGCTGGGACAGCACCTGGTTCGACTCGCTCGACCCGTCGGAGTCGGTGTGCCCCACCACGACCACGTCCCCCGACGCCCGCGCCGCGATGTCCGCACCGACAGCCGCCAACGCATCCTGCGCGGCCGGCGTCAGCACCGCCGAGCCCTTGTCGAACAGGACGTTCGCGTCGAACGTCGCCGCGACCTCCTGCGGCGACTCCGCGATCGCCGCCACCTGGTCGGTCGTGCTGCGGTGCGAGATGAGGTCGTACACCGACCGCTCGGGCTCGGCCAGGGTCAGGACCACGTCGTCCAGCGCCCGGGGCCACCCCTCACCCACGAGCGGGATCTCCTCGTCGACGAACGGCTCGAGCAGGCCGTCGGCGACCTCGATCCCGTCGACGAGCGAGTCGGTGGGACCGGCGAGCACGTCGACGACGTCGACGCCGGGCGGCAGCTCCGGGAAGGCGACCCACACGACGTGCAGGGAGCCGGGCACCATGAACAGCCCCGTCGGCTTGGAGGAGAAGACCGCCCCGCCTCCCCGCAGCGGCCGGTACGCCTTGCCACCGACGCGGTCGACGAGCGTGACGTTGGAGATCGAGTTGCCCTCGTAGGCCAGGGTCGAGTCGAAGACGCTGGTCAGCACGACCTCGTCGTCGGCGCCCTCGGCGAGCCCCGCCGAGAGGTAGACCACGGTCGCGCCGTCCACGCGCTGGACCCCGTGCACCAGGCCCCGCACGACGTCCCGCTCGACGTCCGCGGCAGGGTACGTCGAGAAGGCGCCGCGCACGGGCACCTCGACGCCCGCGACGTCCACCACGTCCGGCAGGTCACCCCCACCGGCCGCTCCGGCCGGCGGCACGAGCAGGACGACGGCGACAGCCGCGGCCGCCAGCACCGACCCCGCACGGGTCGAGCGGCGCGGACGAGACCTCAACGGCATGCGGGAACCTCCGGGTAGCGGCCCAGACCGGGCGTCATCATCGCACGGGCCTGGCCCGGAGCCGGCCGTCCAGCCGGCGCCGGCCGTCGTCGCGCGCAGGGTGGAAGTCCATGTCGTCGGGGCGGGTCGCGCGCGTCCCTGGCGGCAGTCGTGGTCGACAGCGCCGTCAGGGCGCCCGCCTCCGCCCGGTGCAGGCGTCAGTCCGAGCCGACGACGGTCAGACTCTCCTGCAGGTGCGCGACCACCTCGGGATCGAGGTCCTGCCCGGTGAGCTGCAACGCGACCGCGTGGTGCTGGCGATCCAGCGATGCCGTCCACAGCACACCCTCGTGGACCACACCGTCCTCGGGCTCGTACGTGAAGTCGAGCCGCGTCAGCTCCTTCCAGCTGTGCCCGAGCTCGTCCTCGTCGTGGTTCTGCACGACCGAGTACCCCGGAAGCCCGCCGATCTGGGCCGACGACACCAGCACGCCCTGCGCCGTGAACGCGTCGTAGAAGCCGACCTCCGGCGCCGCCGCGAGCTGCACCCGTGCGTCGTCGCCCGCCACGTCCTGCCACGAGAGCGTCCACCGCTCGTTCAGCTCACCGGTGTCGACCCAGTCCTGGGGCACGTCGAACCGCATCCCGGCCTCGGCGACACCGACCCAGCCCTCGGGGGTGGCACCGCCGGAGCACCCCGCGGCGAACGCGAGCACGACGAGCAGCGGCAGGGCACGAGCAGGGCGACGCAGCGACATGGCAGACCTCGATGGTGGTGACGGCGGTCAGGAGGAGTAGGTGGGCGGTGCGTCCGGCTGCCGGCGGGCGGGCAGCAGCCGCCCGCCGGCCCGCGCGAGCGCCCCGGAGGCGGCGCCGGCGCACGCGGCGAGCAGGACCTGCACGAGGACGCCGACGGCGAGCTCACCGCCGGCCGCACCGAGCGTGACGAACCAGGTGACCGGCGCGGCGGCCAGCGGGACGAGCCCGCCCACCAGCGGCCAGTGCCACCACGCCGGACGCGCACGCAGCAGCACCAGGACGACGGCAGCGACCACGCCGCACAGCAGCGGGCCTGCGACCCACGGCAGCCACACCCACGACGGGACCGCCGCGGCGCCTCCGTCGCCGATCGTGGCGGCGACGAGGGCGCCGGTGCCGTACTCACCGACGAGGTAGCCGACGAGCCCACCCGTCCAGCACAGGACGAGATCGAGCACACCGACGTCCGCCGGCCGGCGCAGCCCTGTCACGCGACGCAGGTCGTGTCGGGGATCAGGGGCCGCACGCCGCCCTGACCCGGCGCGCCGAGGAACTCCGAGCTCACCGCGTCGGCGGTCGCCTCCTCGCCGGTGATGCTGAAGCCGAACTCCCAGCCCTTCTTCACGGACGCCTCGAACTCCCACTTGTCCCGGACGTTGTGGTAGGTGATCACGCTCGTCGTCGCCTTCTCGTACAGGTGCTGCAGGAACGGGTCGTCCGACGGCCGGTCCGGGACCATCGCCGAGAAAGGCAGCGACAACGCCACACCGTAGTCGTTGCGCTCCGTGAGCCACCGGTCCACCAGTGCCCTGTTCGACGCGTCGACCGTGAGCCGCGTCGTCGTCACGGTGGAGTTCGACGACTCCTTCGTCCCTCCTCCGCCGACGTCGAACGAGTCGTTGCCGACCGTGCCGGAGATGCCCCCCTCACGCACGGAGTTGAAGACGAGCTCGGTGACCTTCCCGTCCTTGTCACGGGTCACGGTGAACGCGCCCTGCGTCATGCCCTGGGCAGCACCCGAGACGACGATCGCGGACGCCTCGACCGATCCCTGGCCCGTCAGCTCGTACGTGTAGCTGCGCTCACCGGTCGCGTAGTTGCTCTCGATGATCACGGCGGTGCCGGCGGATCCCTCGAGGGTCAGCCCGATGTTCGGGTCGAAGTACTCGGGGTCGCCCTTCTCGTCGAACGTCCCCGTGGGATCCTTGAGCCCCAGACCGACCTCGAGACCGACCTCGAGCTCGACCCGCGCGAACCCGACCTGCGGGTCCTTCGGCGGTTCCTTCCACCCCATCGCCTTGGCGGCGAAGACACCGCCCTCGGGGTTGTTCTTGATGATGGCCTGCTGCACGAGGTAGTCGTCGAGCGCCCCCTTCATCTCCTGCCACTGCTCGGGCGAGTCGAACTCCCACGTGTCCCCGTAGGAGAACTTCACGCCGCCGCCGAGGTCGATGTCGAGACCCGCCTTCTGCCCGTCACCGAGCTTGCCCGCGTCGAACGTCTTCGACGTCAGGGCACCGGACGCCCCGATCCCCGCCCCGTCGGTCACCGTCACCCGCACGGAGCCGTCGGCGAACTCCTGGACGATGAAGCCCGAGTCCTGCCCGAAGGTCAGGAACCAGACCTTGACCTCGGCGGAGTACTTCTCGCTCTCCTCGTGCAGCATGCACACCGGCGGACGGAAGTCGTCGTCGTCGGGCCCGGTGACCGGCGGGGCGGACTCGGCGCACGCCGCACCCGACGACCCGCTCACCGCGGCCGTCAGCCTGCAGAGCGCCGCCTGCAGCTGAGGCGAGTACATCGCGGCCGCGGCGATCGCGCCGACGACGAGGAGCGCGGCGACCACCACGATCCCCAACGCCTCGATCGTGCTCACACCCGCGTCACCGCGACGCGTACCTCGGGCCACCATAGACATGCAGAACCTCCTCGACCCCGCGCCCACGCTAGGCGGCGGGAGCGCCGGCCCGGTGGGTCCGGGGGACCAGACCCTGCGTCGGCACGAGCCCGGACTGGGTCCGACGACTCAGGCCGGAGCGGACGTGCGTCCCTCCCTCGCCTCACCCGCCACGTGGCTCAGGACAGGAAGACCAGCGTGGCGACGCCCAGGGCGACCACGACGACGACCCCGGACGTTGGGCCCGACGGCACATCGCGCACCTCCAGCACTCGCGCATATTGCGTCGATGAGTTCCTTCCATGCCGCCTCCGCCACGCGACACGTGCACGCCGCCCTGGCGCGTCGTCGCGATACCGGCGTCGGTTCGCTGGAGCTGATCGGCGTGGTCACGGTCGCGGTCGTCCTCATCAGCGCCGTGGTGGTGTCGGTCCGCGCGCTGGACTACCAGGGGTACGCCTCAGCGGCCCTCTGCCGGATCACCGAGGCGTTCGGGCTCGGCGGCAGCTGCGAGACCCCCGACCCGCATGAGCGCGAGGACTACCTTCCTCCCGAGGAGTGCGTCGTCACCGCGGACGGCGGGTCCGCCGGCGTCCGCGGAGCAGTCGTGCTGCTCGGAGGCGCCAACGGCGACTGGCTCGTCGAGAAGCTCGGTGACGAGAGCTACCGACTGACCCGCGGCGCGGGCCTCGAGGGGGGCGCGACAGTCGGCGTCGGGTTCGATGTCTCCGGCACGATCGACGGACATCGGTACGGCGCGGGGCCCCGTGCCGTCGATGGTGGCGTCGTACCGCACGAACACCGCGGTGTCCGCGCCCGGCCAGTCGACCTCCTCCGTCCGGGCGCCCTGGGCGCCCACGAGCCGCTCGCCGTCGTCGACGAGACGCTGCGCCTCCTGGTTCACGTCCCGCTCGGGCGAGCGCCACACGAGCGTCTGCACGGCGGCAGCGGGGACGTCCGCGGTCCGCAGCGCCCACCCCTCGTCGGTGTCCGCGGTGTCCGCGGCGAACTCGCTCCAGTCGTCGGGCGCCGCGATCGTCACCGGTCCCATGGCGTGCTCCACCCAGCCCGAGGGCGGGTCGGCCGGCTGCGGCGGGCCGTCGGCGGCTCCCCCGTCGGCGGTCGTGCACGAGACGAGCAGACCTGCGACCGCAGCGACCGCGAGGACGACGCGGACGCGGGGCCGCGCAGGGTGGGACATCTCAGAACCTCTCGATCACCGGTGACACCGGTGCGGACCGGACGCGGACGGACGTCACCGCCAGGTGACGGGGACGTCGGTGATGGGGTCGAGCCCGGGGATCTCGACGGTGACCGAGGACGTCCCGTCCTCGAGCGGCGGCAGCAGCGCGCGCACCTGGAACGGGTCGTCGGCCGTGGTCGTCTTCGGGAACCTGCTGCACGTGCAGTCGACGGGTGTCTTGTGCTCCTCGTCGGGGATCGTGTAGGCCTTCAGCTTCCAGGCCGACTCCGGACCCGACACGACGATGCCGCGGACGTCCGTGTAGATCCCCCGGCTCGCCGACCAGTCCGTCATGTCGCCGCTCGACGTCGCGCCGGTCAGCGCCAGGACGAGCTCGCTGCCCGTCTCGTCCGCCGTCATCGCGACCACGCGCACGTCGACCGTGCCCTTGCCGACCGGGCCCGACGCGGTGCCCAGGTCCTCGTCGACCCCGGACGTCGTGGCCAGCTCGAGCATCTCCCGGGCGAAGCCCTCGACCGTCTGCCCGTCGGGCGTCGCGGCAGCGGTCCGCGACGCCGTGGGTGAGGGCTGAGGATCGTCCGACGTGCAACCGGCGACCGCCAGGGCCAGCACCGCGACGGCCACCGTCATCACCCGTGACCGCATCACCGACCACCGTCCTTCACCTGGTATGTCACCGTCACGCGGCGGTTGAGCTGCATGTTCTCCGGTGACGAGTTCGACACCAGCGGCTCCGACTCGCCCCGCCCCTGCGCGGCGAAGGTCACGGCGCCGCCCGCCAGCGGCTGCAGTGCCGCCACCACGCCGGCCGCGCGCTGCTCCGACAGCAGCTGGTTCGACTGGTCGGACCCGTCCGAGTCGGTGTGCCCGACGACGACCACCTCGCCCTGGCCACGCGCAGCGATGTCGGCGGCGAGGGTGGCGAGCGCCTGCTGCGCGGCGGGGCTCAGTGCCGCGGAGCTCTTGTCGAACAGCACGTCGGCAGCGAGCGTCGCGTCGACCTGCTCCGAGGTCTCGGCGAGCTGCGTCGTGTCGTCGGTCGACTCGCGGTGCGCCGTCATCGGGCGGATCGACCGCTGCGGGTCGACCTGCGCCAGGGACGCCTGCTGCGCGACCTCGGGCCAGCCCTCACCCACCAGCGGTGCGGGGTCGTCGACCGTGGGGGTGAGCGCGCCGTCCTCGACCGCGATCGCCGGCACCGGCGTCAGTGTCTTGCCGATGAGCACGTCCACCTGCTCCACGTCCGGCGGCAGCTCCGGGAACGCGACCCACACCACCGCGAGCTCGTCCGGCTCGAGCGACACGTCGCGCTCGAGGGTCGAGTACGCCTCCTCGCCCATGAGCGGCCGGTACGCCGTCAGACCCGGCCGGTCGACCAGGGTGATGTCGGAGATCGCGCCGCTCGCGTAGCCCTGGCGCGAGTCGAAGAGCCCTGACGCGACGGCGGTGCGGGAGTCGTCCGCGGGCAGTCCCAGCGAGAGGTAGAGCACCGTGGCGCCCTCGACGCGGCGCACACCGTGCACGACCCCGCCGACCGTGCGGTCGCCCGCTCCACCGCCGTAGCTCACCGCGAAGGTGGCGAGCACGGGCACGTCGACCCCGGCGACGTCGACGACGTCCGCCCGCGCCGTACCGACCGCCGCGGGTGCCGACGCCCCGACGAGCCCGAGCGCCATCGCCCCCGCGAGCAGCGTCGAAGCAGCGCGTCGCCGCTGACGAGCCCGCATGCTGAGACCTCCGAGTCCGATAACCGCCATGGGCCGCGTCATGATTGCACAAGCCTCACGTCGAGCCTGCCGGGCACCCACGCCCTCCCGGCGGCGAGCGCGACATCGACGTCGTCCGTCCAGGGCGACCTGAGCGAGGCGCCGCCGCGGCCCTCGCACACGAACCGGTAGTCGGTGACCGTGACGCTCACCGGCGGCGGCGGCGGCGTGGGCGTCGGCGTCGGCGAGGGGGTCGCGCCGGGGCTCGGCGTGGGCGTCGGGGTGGGCGAAGGAGTGGGCGCCGGGGGGCGCGTAGGCGTGTGGCCGGGTGACGTGCCTGCGCGCGGGGACGAGGAGCGCGCCGGCGACGAGAGCACCGCAGAAGACCCCGACAGTGAGAAGCGTCGACCCGGCCTCGATCGGCTCGCCTGTGCCGACGGCCGCCGCCGAACCGACGACGATGACCACGACGGACGACACCCCTCCTGCCGCGAGTGCTGTCGGCACCGTCGCGGACCGTCGTTCCGAGTCCCGCCGTGAACGCAGAACGAGAGCCGTCACGCTCCCGCCGAGCACGAGTGGAGCACAGGTCGCCGCGAGCACGACGAGCGCAGCGGTCAGGGCGGTATTTCCAGGAGCACCGGTATCAGCGCAGGTACGACCACGGCGGTGACGACGAAGTACCCCACCGCGGCCACTCCGGCACCCGCACCAGCCGGCGCGAGCGCGACGTTCGACATCGGAGACGTCCTCTCTGCGTGCATGCTGGTCATCGACCTTCTCCGGGGCCCACTCATCCTGGGGCACCGGTCACACGGACCGCCACGAACAGCAGCGCGAAGCTGCACGCGAGCACGCCGATCACCAGGACCATGAGTCCGCCGAGCCCACCGGGGCTGGACCACGGGGACAACCGCACGTCCTCCGGACGATCCGGGTCGACCCACACGACCACGCGATCGCCCGGCTTCGGCACACCACCCGTGACACTCGACGTCGGGAGCCCCTCGATGAGCGTCACACGCCGCCACCCCCCAGGAACGGGGTAGTCGAGCGTCACCCGGGCCGGCTCGGCCATGAACGTCCGCCCGACACAGTAGGCCTCGACCGGGATCCGTCTGTCCGGGATGCGCGAGGTCCTCCGCAGCATCGCGACGCCGCCGGCGACGAGTCCCAGTCCGACGAGGAGGACGAGCGTCACGAACACGCCGAACATGACGGCGCCCGGGCTCACCGGCGGTCTCCCGACGGCAGGTGATCCGGGAGCAGTGCAGACTCTGGGGGTCGCCTTCTGCCGTGCCCGCAACCATCGCGGCGTCCCACCGGGTCACCCGCCTGCATCGCCACACCCGAACGGTACAGAAGCGGACATCTCGATCGGTGGGCCGACGGGCCCAGGCCGTGTGCCGCAGCCACCCCGGTGCGGCTCGCTCCGTGTCGAGGACCAGACTCTCGTCGATCCTCTTGATGAGCTCATCGTCGAGCGATGGTGCGGTCAGCTGGACCGCGGCCGGCTGCTCGCGTCCTTCCCCGATGTCGTGGACTCCGGGGCTGCCGTGGGACCCGTCGGCGCCGGTTCACCACCCGTGCACCCGACGAGAAGACCGACCACGCGGTGATCGCCCCGGGGTACCACCGCGGCACCGCGTACACCGCGCCCACCAGCAGCGCGGCGACCGCTACCGCGCCGAGCATCTCGAGGGTGGAGACACCCTCGTCGCACCGACGCGGCGCTCGCGTCCTCGTACCCGCCGCTGTGCCGCTCGTCGTCATCCGCGGGCCACCGGGATCCCCTCCAGGGAGGGGAAGCCGGGGACCTCGAGGATGATGTCGGTAGTCGCAGGGTCGAGCGGCGGGAAGGTCGCCGACAGCTCGCCGCCGACGTCCGACATGGTCGGAGGCTGCTTCGCGCACGTGCACAGCACGTCGGTGCGGGACTCGCCGCTGGTCCCGAGGAACGGCTGCATCCGAATCCCCGCCACCGGGTCGATGATCGAGATGTCCCGCACATCCCGGGCCCCGGTGTTCAGGCGGCTGAAGGCGTACGGCTCGAAGTAGACCTCCTCGCCACCGCCCGAGCGCAGCACGAACGTCACCGTCGTCCCGTGGTCGTCGGCGGACGCGCCTGTGACCAGGATGCGGGCAGGCTTGTCGGGGCCGACGACCTGGTAGAGCGCGCCGTCGACGGTGGCGAGCACGTCGGCCTCCTCGACAGGCACGTCGAGAGTGGCACGCGCCAGCTCCTCCGCCGTCCACGTGTCGCCGTCCGCGCTGGGCTCGGGCGTCGATGACGTCGGTGCCGGGTCCGGGTCACCGCTCGTGCACCCGGCGAGGACCACGACGGCGAGCCCCGTCACCAGCAGCCCTCTGGTCCGCATCCTCACTTCTCCCTCACCTGATACGTCACCGTGACACGCCGGTTGAGCTGCATGTTCTCCGGCGAGTCGTTCGGCACGACCGGCTCGGCCTCGCCGCGCCCTTCGGCACGGAACGTCACGGCGCCTCCTGCGCCCGGCTGCATCGCCGCCACGACCGACGCGGCACGCTGCTCCGACAGCACCTGGTTCGACGCGTCCGACCCGTCGTCGTCGGTGTGCCCGACGACGACGACCTCGCCGGTCCCCCGCGCCGCGATGTCCGCCGCCACGTCCGCCAGCGCCCGCTGCGCCTCGGGACGCAGGTCGGCGGATGACTTGTCGAACAGCACGTTCGCGTCGAGGGTCACGGCGACCTCCTCGGCCGTCTCCTCCACGGCGGCGGCGCCGTCGACGCTCCCGGTGCGCCGGACCAGGTCGAACGTCACCGACGCCGGGTCCGCGCCGGCGATCTCGTCGCCCTGGGGAACCTTCGGCCATCCCTCCCCGAGGACGACGGCGGTCTCGTCGGTCGTCGGCTCGAGCGCCCCCTCCTCGACCGGGACCTCGCCGGCGGACGTCCCCCGCGGCATGACCACCTGGACCGCGTCCACGCCGTCCGGCAGCTCGGGGAACACCGCCCAGCCCACCCGCAGCACGCCGGACGAGCCACCGAGGTCGTGGCGGTTGACCGCGAACGTCGTCCTGCCGTCGTACAGCGGTTGGTACGCCCTCAGGCCGGCGGTGTCGACCAGCGTGACGTCGGCCCCGGCGTTCAGCTCGTACGGAGGCCCACCGTCACGGAACGCGTAGTACGGCGAGAAGCTCTGCTCGGAGGACGCGACGCCGATGGAGTAGTAGAGAACGGTGCCGCCGGGCACGCGCCGCACACCGTGCACGAGCCCGCTCACCAGGGGGTGCTCGTTGTTGATCCGCTGGCGGAACGAGAACCTGGCGTGCACGGGGACCTCGACGCCGTCGACGTCAACCACGCCGCGAGGCACCTCGTCACGCGTCTGCGCGGCGGCTGCGGGTGCCGGCACCAGGAGGAGCCCGGCGAGGACCACCCCCCACGCCCGTGCGCCGAACCGGCGGTCGTGCTGGTGCATGTCGTCCTCCTCGTGCTGGTTCGTGCAGACGTGGCGCGCCATCATGGCACGAGGCGCGGACGGGCCCTGTCGTGCAGCCGGTCGGCCGCACGGTCGCGGACCTGCGTGAACGACGCCCCGCTCTCGGCGAAGCCGCGCTCGCCCGGGCACGAGAACGTGAAGCCCCAGGGCCCGTAGACCGGTGCGGGCACGAACGGCGGCGGGGTCGGCGTGGGCGTCGGGGTCGGGGTGGGCGTGGGCGTCGGGGTCGGGCTCGGTGTCGGGCTCGGTGTCGGCGTGGGCGTGGGCGTCGTCCACCCGACGACCTCGCGCCCGGCGTCGAACCGGCACGCGGCAAGGTCGAGCCCAAGCTGCGCGGCCGCGGTCGCCTCGGCGTGCCCCTCGTTGGGCGCCCGCTCGCGCAGCTCCACGCCCGCTCGCACCCGGTCGCCGGACGCGTCGTACGAGTACCGCCCCGAGTGCAGGACACCGGCGTTGTGCCGGGCGTAGGCCTCGGCGGCACTGAACCCGCTCATCGGTGTGACCGAGGTGGCCAACCGCCACGACCCGTTCAGCTCGCCCAGGGCGAGGTCCACGAGGCGGGCACCTCGAAGCTCGGCCTCCGCACGGTCGCGCACGCTGGCCGCACCGGCGAGCGCGGCGGCGTCAGCGGCCGTCTGGGCGCGCGCCGACTGCTCGGTGCCCGACAGCAACGGGACGATCGCCAGCAGGAGCAGCGCGATGAGCGCCAGCGTGACGGCGACCAGGACACCGGTCACCGCGGCACCACGGTCGTCACGAGGCCGCAGGCGTCCCGCCATCGTCCACCTTCCTGTCGTCATTCGTCCGGTACAACGCGACTGCGGGGCCGCCTGTCCGGCGGCCCCGCAGTACTGGTGCACGATCAGCCGGGGATCGCGTTCGTGATCTTGTCGAGCTGGCCCTGAACGAGCTCCTGGAGGTTGAACGAGCCCCCGTTGAACACGGCGATGAGGGCGAGGATGAGGATCGCGGCGACGACCACGATTCCGAGGTACTCCAGCGTGCCCTGGCCGGCGTCGCCGCGCAGGCGCGCCTCGAGCGCCTTCTGCGCCCGGACCTTGGCGTTCACGAACATGCGGGTCATGGTGGTCTCCGTCTCTGACGCTGTGTCGCCCGGGTGCCGGGCCCTTGCTGACGAGAGGAACGTTACGTATCGGGCACCCCTGCGCGACGGGCCCGGGGACCCATCTACGGGCCCAAACCAGCGTCACCCAGGACCCGGGCTGCCCCCGAGCCACAGGGAGACGGCCTCCGCGCGCGTCCGGACCCCGAGCTTGGCGAAGATGTGGTTGACGTGGTTCTTCACGGTCTTCTCGGCCAGGAAGCACTCCGCGGCGATCTGGCTGTTGGAACGGCCACGGGCAATCAGCTCCATCACCTCCGCCTCGCGCGCCGATAGGCCGACGTCCGGCCGTGACGGCGCGGCAGGAACCGCCGGCGGTGCCCCCCAGCCGGCGCGCATCGCCTCAGCGGCCACCGGCGACAGGACGAACGACCCGCCCGCGACCGCGAGCACGGTCCGCTCCAGCTCGTGCGCGGCGAACTGCCCGTGGACGAGGTAGCCGCTCGCGCCGGCACCCACGGCGGCGCGGACCACGTCGGGCGCGTCGGAGTAGGTGAGCATGAGGACCTTGCTCCAACGGCTGACCTCCGCGGCGACCTGCACGCCGTCGCGACGCGGCATGCGCACGTCAAGCAGGACGACGTCGGGCACGGTCTCGCGGACCACGCGAACGGCGGCGTCGCCGTCCCCCGCCTCCCCGACGAGGCGCAGGCTCGGCGTCGCCTCGATCAGGCTACGCAGGCCCATGCGGATGACCGCGTTGTCGTCGACCACGACGACGCTCACGGGGCGGGGCGACGCCTGTGACGTGTCCTCCACGGTGTGCTCAGACGCGGACGTCATCGGTCTCCAGTCCCACGGGTCGGTCGGTGTCCACGCCCGAGCGGTCGAGGACGACGCGCGTCCCACCGCCGGGGCGCGACCTGATGTCGAGCACGGCGCCGATGGCGGCTGCGCGCTCCGTCATGCCTACGAGCCCGTAGTGACCGGCGGGGCCACGACGGTCGGCCGGGACGACGAAGCCTTGGCCGTCGTCCTCCACCGCGATGCGCCAGCCGTCGCCGCGTCTGACGAAGGTGACCTCGACCGAGGACGCGTCCGCATGGCGCGCGACGTTCTCCAGCGCCTCGCAGACGATCGCAAGGACCTCCCGCAGGACGGCCGGTTCCAGGTCGGCGACGCCGGCGGTCGTGAAGTGGCAGCGCACGCCATGCTCCTCCTGCCACCGGCCGCACACCTCGGCGACGACCTCGACGGTGGGCCGGTCCGTCTCCTCCAGGCGCAAGTTCCGCAGCAGCTCGCGCGCCTCCCGTGCCGCCTGGTCGGCCCCGTCGGCCAGCGCCGCTGCCTGCCGCACCGCGGTCGCCGGGTCACGCTCGACCCACATCGGCAGCGCTCGCGCGGCCAGCGCCAGGCCGTGGATCGTCTTGCCCAGCGAGTCGTGCATCTCGCGCGCGAGGCGTGCGCGCTCCTCGGCCACCGCCGCCACGTTGCGTGCGCGCTCGAGCTCAGCCGCCGCGTTGGTGTGCTGCTCGTGGGCGGTACGTGCGGCAGAGCCGATCGCCGCCATCGCGATGTAGAGCATGGGCACCCCGACGGTCAGCATGAACGCGCTGTCGACACCAGGCTGCAGCCACGCGACGAGGGCGTACCCGCTGCACATCACGACGACGACGGGGAAGACCGAGCGTCGCTCGAGGAGCAGACCCACGACCAGGGCGCTCGAGAACGTCGCCAGGACCAGAGGGCTCTCCACGCCGAGCGCCGCCACCGTCCCGAGCGACAGCAGCACGTCGACGACGAGGAGCATGGGGTGCCGCACGACGAGACCGATCGCGCGCGGCGAGAGCATCAGCGCCAGCGTGGAGCCGCTCAGCACCAGCACGCACGCGAGCACGGCGGCGGTCATGGTCACCCCGACGAGACCACCGAGCGCGACGGCGATCGCCCCCAGGCGAATCAGCAGCGCGGTGCTCAGGAGCCGCTGCAGGAAGTCACGACGGGGCGACGTCACTCGATGGTCCCGGTGAGCGACGTGAGGTCGACGTCGGCGCCCAGCCACAGCCCGACGACGATGAAGATCAGGGCTCCGGGCACGAGGACGAGCGACGTCACGAGCGTCACGCGCGGGGACGTGCGCGCGGCCTTCTGCCGCTGGCGCTGACCGCTGTCGCGCCGCATGTCCTCGGCGATCTGCTGCAGCGACTCGGCGAGCGGCGCTCCCAGCTCCTGCGACTGCAGCAGTGCCGACACGAACTGACCGACAGGCTCCGACGCGCTGCGCCGGCGCAGGTCCGTGAAGGCGTCGCGCACCGACGCCCCGTTGGCGATCTGGTGCAGCGTGAGCTGCACCTCGTCCGCGAGCGGCCCCGGGAACCTGACGGCGACCCGGCTCAGCGCCTGCCGGAAGTTCACGCCCGCCATCACCGTGACCGCGAGGACGTCGAGGAAGTCCGGCAGGTCGCGGTCCATCGCGGCGCGCCGCCGACGGTGCGCCGCGGACAGCACGCCGAACGGCAGGAGCACGGGGACGGCGGCGCTCAGGAGCGCAGCCAGGGCGCTTCCCCGGACGCCGAACAGCAGGACCAGCGGAGCCATCAGCACCGCCCACATGCCGACGCGCTCGAGGAATCCGTCGACCGACATCCCCTCGGGCCTGCCCGCCTCGCTGATCCGCCGGTCGAGAGCCGCGAGCCGAGCCGGCCCCAGGGCGCGCCGCATGGAGGGGACGAGCCGGCGGGCGGCGTTGCCCAGCAGGGTGTCGCCGCTCGCACGGCGCCGCTGCTCGGGGCGCAGCAACCGCAGGTCGTCGGCTGCGAGCGTGTCGAGCGTGTCGCTGCGGATCGTCCGCAGGCCGACGGCGAGGAGGACGGCGGACGTGGCCGCGAGGAGACCGACGAGGAGCGCGGTCATCACTGGATCCTCGTCATGCGTCGGATCAGGAGGAAGCCGCCCACGAACAGCCCGCTGCCCACGACGAGCGCCGCGCGCCCCAGCCAGGCGCCGGTCATCGCCTCGACCGTGCCCGGCTGGATCGTGTTGAGCAGGAAGAGCAGGCCGAATCCCATGCCGATGACGAGGTAGCCCGTCGACGTCGCCTGGGCGAGCGTGGTGCGAACCTCACGTCGGATCTCCTTGCGTTCGTCGAGGGTGTCGGCGATGTCCCGCAGCGCGGTGACCAGGGACCCACCGCTGCGCGCGCTGACGAGGAGCGTCGAGACGAGCACCGAGACCTCGCGCGACGGCAGCCGCTCCTCGAGGCCGCTCATGGCGGTGTCGAGGCTGTCGCCGAACCGCATGCGCTGCGCCACCCGCGCGAGCTCGGGGCCCGCCGGCTCGGCCAGCTCGGTGGCGGCGACGCCGATCGCGGAGGCGATCGACAGACCCGCGCTCGTGGCGTTCGACAGCACGCGCGCGAGCTCGGGCATCTGGGCGATGAACTGCTCGTTGCGTCGCTCCTGCGCCCGTCCGAGCCACCACTTGATGCCTACGACCACGGCGACGATGCCGAGGAGCCCGAAGACCGGCGCCAGGCCGACGGCCAGGACCCAGCCCACGCCGGCCCCGGCGAGGAGGGCGACGAGTGCGACCACGAGCGGTGTCCGCTTCTCCTCGCCGGCGAGCGCGAGCTCACGCTCGACCCAACGCCCCCAGCGCGTACGGACGAACCGGCTGTCCCAGGCCCGCAGGGTGGCACCGGGACCTCCGGTCTCGTCGTCCAGCACACCGGCGACGAGCGCCCGGCGCCGCGAGGCGACGCTGCCCAGCAGGTAGACCCCGCTCACGAACAGGACCGCGGCGGCCAGCACGCCGCCCAGGATGATGAGCATCATCACGAGGTCCGCCACCCCGCCGTCGTGGCGTCGTCACCGGGCGACATCCCCACGTCCGCGATGCGCAGCTTGTCGATCACGGCCTGCGGCAGGGGGTGCCGTACGAAGGCACCGCGCGTCGTCGAGCCGGGCGTCGTGGCCTCGGGGTCCCACTGCATGATCGGACGGACGTCGAAGTCCTCGCGGTGCCTCGACGCGACCCAGCCGATCTCGACGACGCGACGGGTGCCGTCCGAGCTGCGCAGCAGCTGGACGACGATGTCGATCGCGCTGTTGACCTGGTCACGCAGGGCGTGGAACGGCACCTCGACGTCGCTCATGGACGCCAGGGTCTCGAGGCGGATGAGGGCGTCCACCGTGCGGTTCGCGTGGACCGTGGCGAGGGACCCCTCGTGACCGGTGTTCATGGCCTGGAGCATGTCGAGCGCCTCGCCCCCTCGGACCTCGCCGACGATGATGCGGTCCGGGCGCATGCGCAGGGAGTTGCGCACGAGGTCGCGGATGGTGACCTGGCCGTTCCCCTCGACGTTGGCCGGACGCGTCTCGAGCCGCACGACGTGCTCCTGCGGCAGCGAGAGCTCTGCGGCGTCCTCGATCGTGATGATGCGCTGCTTGCTCGGGATGAACGCGGACAGGGCGTTGAGGAAGGTGGTCTTGCCCGAGCTGGTCCCGCCTGAGACGACGATGTTGAGACGCGCCCGCACGCACGCGGCGAGCAGCCGCGCCGACGCCTCGTCGAGGCTGCCGCGGCGCAGCAGCTCCTCGAGCCCGTACGCCTTCGGGAAGAGGCGGATCGTGACCGTCGGGCCGTTGAGGACCAGCGGTGGCAGGACGACGTGGACGCGCGCGCCGCGCGGCATCCGCTCGTCCGGGGGGAGCCGCGCGTCCACCATCGGGCTGGACTCGTCGACGCGCCGGTTGACCGTCGACACGATCCGGTCGATCGTCTGGCGCAGCTGCTCCTCGGACGCGAACGCGGCCTTGACCCGCTCGACCTGGCCGAACCGCTCGACGTAGATCGTCTCCGGCCCGTTGATCATGATCTCGGAGACGGTCTCGTCGGCGAGCAGCGGCTCGAGGACCCCGAGACCGATCGACTCGTCGACGACGCGGCGGATCAGCGCGTTGCGCTCGCGCGTGCTGAGGATGACGCCCTCGGTCGAGACCAGGTGCGCCACGACCCGTTCCAGACGGATCCTGCGCTGCGCGGCGTCGAGCCGACCGAGCTCGTGCAGGTCGACCTCGTCGAGGAGCTTGCGCTTGAAGAGGACGACGAGCGACTCGTCGACCTCGCTGCGCGACAGCCCGCCGACCACGGGCACCACGGCCTCGGTACGCGTGCCCCCGCCCCACTCGTCGAACCCGCCCGCCATCACGGCACCGTCCGCGGCATGGTCGCCTGACGTGCGACGGTGAGCTGCGGCATGATCGCGATCCGGGGAACCCGCACCTCGATCCGCACCCCACCGGCCGGGTAGGTGATCCGGCTGGCCGTCAGGTTGTCCGGCAGGGACTGCTCGATCGCCACCTCCGCCGAGCGTCCCAGCGACAGCGCCCGTGCCCCGTCCCGGACGGCCTGGTTCGCGGCCGACACGGTCATGGAGAACGCCACGACCTGGAGGACGACGAGGATGATCACGCACGCGATCGGCACGAAGCCCAGGACCTCGAGCGTCGAGGTCCCCTCGTCCCCGCGTCCGGTGTCTCCCCTGCGCACGGGGCTCACGGCTCACGCACCACCCTCCGGTCGACGTCGAACGAGAACGGCGTCGAGACGACACCGGGCATCACGGCCGGCACGCGCACGCTGACCCGGACGTCCGAGGGGGTCGGGTACCCGACGCGGACGTCGGTCTGCCCGCGCATCAGGCCGGGCATGCGGTCCTTCGCGGCGTCGACGGTCCGCTCGTACGTCTCGCCCAGCGCCACCGAACGCGCCGCCGCCGACGCGGCGTACCCCGCCCACACGTACGTCAGACCCGTCAGGGAGAGCTGCCACATCACCGCGAGGATGATCGCGACGACCGGCAGCGAGCCGAGCAGCTCGAGCGACGCCGACCCCTGGTCGCGCCTCGCCGCCCGGCGCGTGGGCTCCGCGGGAGACGTGACGGCCCGCTCCTGCGGCTCGGCCACGCGCACGACGCCGACCTCGCGGCCCACGGCGCGCAGCGCCCGCCACCACGCCACGTCCGTGACGTACTCCGGCGAGCGCGAGTTGACGGACGCCTCCAGCTTGCTGCCCATGTCGGGCAGCACCGCGTCGAGCAGCGGCGCGGGCGACAACCGACGCACCGCCTCCGGCTGGACCTCGACGGACCGCGAGGTGCGGTTGAGCAGGACGTGCACCTCGTCGGGCTTGCGCACCTGCAGCGACTCCCACCACCCGAGGTTGCGGCGCAGGGCCCGGATGCTGACGAGGTCCGGCGTGACGAGCGCGACCACCTCGTCCGCGACCTCGACGACCGCCGCCTGCACGGGCGTGACCCGGGCACCGACGTCGACGAGGACGATGTCGTACTGCTGACGCAGCAGCGCCAGGATCTGCCGGATCGCCTGCGGCGTGACCTCGGCGGCCTCCCGGACGTCCTCCGGAGGGAGCAGCAGGTGCAGCCCCGACACGTGCTCGAGCACCGCGTCCTGCACGGTGCGCAGGGACAGGTCGTCGGCGACCTTGGCGAGGTCGGCGACCGACGTCCGGTGCCGCGCCTCGACGAAGCTCGTCACGTCGCCCTTCTCGAGGTCCAGGTCGAGGACGAGCACCTTGAGGTTGGGCAGCTCGCGCCGGATGTCCCAGGCGAGGTGGGTCACGACCGTGGTCGTCCCGACGCCGCCCTTGGTCCCCGCGACCGCGACGACGCGAGCACGACCGCGCACGCCGGTCGCGCGGTCTCCCCCGTCGGTCAGGAGGGCCTGCATGTGCCGCGCCCACTCGAGCGCCGCGCCGATGCGCTGCTGCACCTCCGCGAACGAGAACGGGTGCACCAGCACGCCGCGCGCACCCGAGTCCATGGCGGCGGCCATGGACTCCGGGCCGGTGTCCGTCGTGAGCACGAGCGCCACCGTGCCGGGCCGCCGGATGCCGAGGTCCCGCAGCACCTGGTGGATGGGCTCGGGGCCGAGCACGTCGTGCACGACCACGAGGTCCGGCTCGGACTCCACGACGAGCCGTGCCAGCTCCGTGGTGGTCTCCGCGACACCCACGACCTCGAGCTCGGCCGCCTCCGCCAGCTGGGCGCGCAGCTCGTAGCCGAGCGCCTGGTCCGCGCAGCCCAGCACCACCGTGCCCGCCATCAGCCGACACCTCCTTCGGGGACGGCCACGCCGCCGAGGTTCTCGGCGTCGAAGTCGTCGCCCTCGTCGGTGCGGTCGCCCGCCGTGCCCGTCGGCAGTCCGACGAGCCGGACCTCCTCGGCGAACGCGGCCGCGTAGGTGACGGCCAGCGCGTCGTCGGGCTCGAGCGCCAGGGTGACCGGGACGACGTTCTGCCGGCCGACGGCGCTGTCCTCGTCCACGCGGACCTGGCTGCCGGACACCGAGATCACCCTGACGTCACGCACCAGCACGCGCACCTGCTTGGGCAGCCCCGGGACGTCGGCGAAGACCGCGTAGATGTCGACGAAGTCGCCCGGACGCACACGTGAGGCGATGCCGGTGACCTGGTTCACCTCGATCGCGATCTCACGTTCCGTCGCGCTGAGGTCGGACGGCGGTACGAGCATGTCGGACGACAGCAGCGTGCCTGCGACGACGTTGAACCCCACCTTGCGCCCCACGAGGTCCTCGAGGCTCACGCGCGCGGTGTCCGAGAGCCAACGGACCGGCACCTCGTCGGCGACGACGTCCCCCTCGTCGAGGGTCGTGTAGGCGGGCAGGTCGTCAGCGGCGCGGTAGACGGTCACGACGGCGCCGACCTGGCTCGAGACGTTCCCGACGTACGAGGCGATCATGAAGAACACGACGACGGCGAGCAGGACGGACAGCAGGACGAACAGAACTCCACGTCGTTGGCGGGGGTTCACGCGGGGACTCCTCGGGGGTCGACGCCGGCGGGGCGCACGTTGCAGAAGGGGCAGGTCTCGGAGAAGACCAGCGCGTCGCAGACGGGACACCGGCCGCGTGCGGGCGGCAGCTCCATGCGCTGCTCGACGGGCAGGGCGACGAGCTCGACGGCCCGGTCGACGCCGACGCGGCCACGCGTGTCGAGCGCGAGCGCGGGCAGGTCCACCGTCCCGGTGGCCCCGGCGGTCGTCAGCACGTCCTGCAGAGCGGCCGCGGGGATGCGGCCGAGGCCGGCCCCGTAGACCTCGCCGCGGGCGAGGACCGGCTCGGCGGCCGACGCGCGTCCGGCGGGCCGGGTCTCGGGCAGGGGCCCGGAGAACGTCACGACGAAGCCGTCCCCGCCGGGGAGCCACGACCGCAGGTGCTGACCGACCGCGACGTCCGGGTGCTCGAGCTTCGCGACGCTCGACGTCCAGGCACCGCTCCAGGTCTGCTCGAGCAGCCGGTCCGCGATGACGACCGCGATGCCGGCGTCGACACCGGCGGCGGCGACCTGGTTGGCCACGAGGACGAGGGCGGCGGGCCCGTGGTGCACGGCGCGCCACGCCACGGGGCTGCCGGTGTCGCAGATCAGGGCGGCCTGCCGCCGGATGAGCGGTTCGTGCCGCTTTTCACCCAGGAGGAGGACGTGCGGTGCACGACCCCCGAGATCGCGGAGCCGTTCGGCCAGTGCCGGCAGGTCGTCGGGCGGGACCAGCAGCAGGGCGTCGTTCTCGACGAGCTCGCGCGCCTCCGGGGTGGGCGGCACGAGCGCCGACAGGACGATGCGCTGCATGGATACCGTGCTCTCCTTGGTGCTGCGGCCTGCGCGGGCACTGCCCCTGCCTGCGGCGACGAGCCCGAGAATCGTGCATCGCGGCACGAAACGGACATCTGACACATGGTATGACCCGGGGGACACCGGACCTGCGGATGATAGTGGGAGACGAGAGATGGGCAATTGCGACGTTCGGCTGATCGTGGACGGGCACGACGTCGCCGGCGTCGTCGTCGCCGACACCTGGGTCCGCCGTGCGCGCGGGATGCTGGCGCGCCGGCCCCTGCCGGAGGCCATGTGGTTCGTCGGCGAGTCCGGGGTGCACGGCGTGGGCATGACGCGGTCCCTCGACGTCGCGCTCCTCGGCCGCGACGGGCGGGTGCTCGCGACGACCGTCCTGCGTCCGTTCGGCATGACGCGGCCCCGGCGCGGGGTGGTCGACGTGCTCGAGGCACCGCGTGGCAGCTTCGACGCGTGGGGGCTCGCCGTCGGGAGCACGCTGGCGCGCCGGGACGGCGGTGCGGCGCGGGCCGACGGGTGGTGAGGCACTCTCACATCCTCGGCACCCGACGGGGCCGGACGTAGGGCCCACGGACCGGTTCCGCGCTCCGTGCTGGGTCCGTGCTGGGCCCCGCGGTGGGCCCCTCGGCCCACGCCGGACGCGACCGGCCACGGACATCCCTTCCTGCGACGGGCGACGTACCGCGCGCCGTCGTTCGACGCGTCCACGACGACCGCCGGCTCGCCTGATGCGCCGTGCACGAGTTGCCAGGTTGTGCCCCGTGACCGCGCAGACGTCCTCGGCCGTCGCCCACGGGCGGAGACGAGCGGGTGCTGCTCGTCCGGGTGGAGACGATGCCCCTGGTGAAGACGGTCACCTGCCAGGGCGGCGGGCTCGAGAGCATCGGCAGCTCCGTCGCAGGCAACGCCGGCACCGAGCGCGTCTTCGGGTTCCTCCTGCTTCTCCTCGCGCCTGTGCTGCTGGTGATCGGGTTCGTCGCGCGCCGCGCCTCCCGGCCGCCCGCGCGCTGAGCCGCCGCGCCGCCGTCCGGGTCGGCCCGCCACGGCCGCGGTCCCGGGGGTGCGCAGTGCGGTAATACCTTGCCGCGATGTCGGTACCGGCCCGTAACGTTGACGAACGTGCGTTCCCTTCCTCTCGCCGATCCCGGCACCCCGCCGCTGCGCGGGCCGGCCGCCTACCTGGGATGGCTCGCCCGGCGCCAGTGGGGCATCCTGCTGGCCGCCGTCGCGTGCGGCGTCGTGCAGTTCGCCTGCCAGGCGCTGCTGCCGTACCTGACCGGCCGCGCGATCGACGACGGGCTCGCGCACGGCTTCGGCCCCGACCTGCTGCGCGCCGCGGGGGCGCTGCTCGTCCTCGGCCTCGTCAGCGCCGGCGCCGGCGCGCTGGGCCACCGGTACGACGTGGCCAACTGGCTGCGCGCGGCGTTCACGACGTCGCAGCTCGTGGGCCGCACGTCGGCGCGCTCGGGCCACGCGATCACGGCCGAGCTGCCGACCGGCGAGGTCGTCTCCGCGGTCGCGAACGACGCGCTGCGCGTCGGCGAGGTGTTCGCCGTCATGGCCCGGTTCGTCGGCTCGATCACCGCGTACGCGGCCGTCGCGGTCCTCATGCTGCGCGTGTCGGTGCCGCTGGGCCTCGTCGTGCTGCTCGGCCTGCCGACCGTCGCCGCCGCCCTGGGCCTGCTGGTCAAGCCGCTGCAGCGCCGCCAGGCCGCGCAGCGCGAGGCGTCGGGCCGCCTGACGACGCTCGGCGCGGACACCGTCTCGGGCCTGCGCGTGCTGCGCGGCATCGGCGGGGAGTCCGTGTTCACGGGCCGCTACCGCCGCCAGTCCCAGCTCGTGCGCGAGCGCGGCGAGCAGGTCGCGGTCACGCAGTCGTGGCTCGACGCGCTGCAGGTGCTGCTGCCCGGCATGTTCGTCGTCGCGCTCGTGTGGCTGGGCGCCCACATGGCCCTCGCGGGCACCATCACCCCGGGACAGCTCGTCACGACGTACGGCTACGCGGCGTTCCTCGGCTGGCCCGTGCAGAACGCCACCGAGTTCCTGCAGGCCACCACGCGCGCCGTCGTGGGGACGCGCAAGGTCCTCGCGGTGCTGCGCGTCGTGCCGGCCGCGGGCGCGACGCCCGGGACCGCCGCCGCGACGCCCCCCGAGGGGTCCCCGCTGGTCGACGAGGCCAGCGGCGTCACGCTCGAGGCGGGGCGCGTCGTCGCGCTCGTGTCGGCCGACCCCGACGAGTCGGCGCGCATCGCGACCCGGCTGGGCCGGTTCGACGACGCGGCCGAGGCCGGGACCCCGGTGCTGCTCGGCGGTGTGCCGCTGCGCGACCTGCCGCTCGCCGCGGTCCGGCGCCGCGTCGTGGTCGCCGAGGCCATGCCGCAGCTCTTCTCGGGCACCCTCGCGACGGGTCTCGACGTGCGCGGCGGGACCAGCCGTGACGACCTGCTCGCCGCGATCGGGCTCGCCGACGCGCAGGACGTGCTCGACTCCGTGCCCGAGGGCCTCGACGGCGAGCTGCCGGAGAAGGGCCGCTCGCTGTCGGGCGGTCAGCGGCAGCGCGTCGCGCTCGCCCGGGCCCTGCTCACCGACGCCGAGATCCTCGTGCTCGTCGAGCCCACGAGCGCCGTCGACGCGCACACCGAGGCCCGCATCGCGGCGCGCCTGGCCGACGCCCGCCGCGGCCGCACGACGCTCGTCGTGACCGCGAGCCCGCTCGTGCTCGACCACGTCGACGAGGTGCAGCTCGTGCAGGACGGTGCGCTCGTGGCGCGCGGCACGCACGCCGGTCTGCTCGACGGCGCCGCCGGCGCGGGCGTCGCCGCGACGTACCGCGCGGTCGTGGGCCGCCGGCTCGACGACGACCTGCCGGTCGAGGAGTCCTTCGGCGGCACGCAGGAGGACGACGCGCAGGACCACGAGCTCTCCCCCGCCGACCTGTCCACCGGAGGTGCCGCATGAAGCTGCCGATCGCCGACGCGGCGACCGTGCGCGCCTACGCCGCCGCGCTGCTGCGCCGCCACCGCCGCCCGCTGAGCCGGCTCGCGCTGCTGCACACCCTCGCGGCCGTCGCGGGTCTCGCCGGTCCGCTGCTGCTGGGCCGACTCGTCGACGCCGTGACCCGCGGCACCGACGCGGCGTACGTCAACACGCTCGTCGCCGTGGGCGCGGTCGCGGTGCTGACGCAGACCGGTCTCATCCGGTACGCGCAGCGCGCGTCCATGCTGTTCGGCGAGAAGGTCTTCGCCGAGCTGCGCGAGGAGTTCCTCGAGACCGTGACGGCGCTGCCGCTGTCGGTCGTCGAGCGTGCCGGCACGGGCGACCTCGTCGCGCGGACCACCAACGACGTCAACAAGCTGCAGCACGCCGTCCGGTTCGGCGTGCCGCGCGTGATCGTCGCGGTCGTGACGATCACGCTCACCGTCGTCGCGTGCCTGGTCATCGACCCGCTGGTCGCGCTCGGGCTGTTCGTCGGCGTGCCGTCGATGGTCGCGGTCGTCCGCTGGTACCTGCGGCGCGCCACGCCCGCGTACGTGCGGGAGTCGGCGGCGTACGCCGAGCTCAACGGCACGATCACCGAGACGGTCGAGGGTGCCCGCACGGTCGACGCGCTGAGCCTCGCCGACGCGCGCGAGCGGCACGTGCACGACGACCTGCGCGAGGCGTTCGACGCCGAGCGCGCGACGCTGCGGCTGCGCACGATCCTGTTCCCCGGCGTGGACCTCGCGTTCGTGCTCGCCCCGGTCGCCGTGCTCGTGTGGGGCGGCTACCTCGCGTCGACCGGGCACGTGACGCTCGGTGCGGTCACGACGATCGTGCTGTACGCGTTCCAGGTGATCGGCCCGGTGTGGGAGCTCATCTACTGGGTCGACGAGATCCAGGTGGCCGCGACCGCGCTCGCGCGCATCGTCGGCGTGCGGCTCGTCGACACCGACCGCGAGGAGGGCGAGGCACGCCCCGCCGACGAGCGCGTCGCGACCCGCGCGCTGCGGTACGCGTACCGCGAGGGCCACGACGTGCTGCACGGCATCGACCTCGACCTCGCCCCGGGTGAGCGGCTGGCCGTCGTCGGGCCGTCGGGCGCGGGCAAGTCGACGCTGGGCCGCATGCTCGCGGGCATCCACCCGCCCACGGGCGGCACCGCGACCGTGGGCGGCGTGCCGCTGGTCGACCTGCCGCTCGACGAGCTGCGCGGCCACGTCGCCCTGGTCACGCAGGAGCACCACGTGTTCGTCGGGACGGTCGCGGACAACCTGCGCCTGGCGAAGGTCGAGGCCGACGACGCCGAGCTCGAGCACGCGCTGCGCGCGGTCGACGCGTGGGAGTGGGTGCAGGGCCTGCCCGACGGCCTGGCCACCGAGGTCGGCTCGGGCGGCACGGCGCTGACGCCCGCGCAGGCCCAGCAGGTCGCGCTCGCGCGGCTCGTGCTGCTCGACCCGCACACGCTCGTGCTCGACGAGGCGACCTCGCTGCTCGACCCGCGCGCCGCGCGGCACCTCGAGCGGTCGCTGTCGGCGGTCCTCGCCGGCCGCACGGTCGTCGCGATCGCGCACCGGCTGCACACCGCCCACGACGCCGACCGGGTCGCGGTGGTCGACTCCGGGCGCATCAGCGAGATCGGCCCGCACGACGAGCTCGTCGCGGCGGGCGGCGAGTACGCGGCCCTGTGGCGGTCCTGGCAGCACGAGTCCGCGTGACCGAGTCGCCGGTCCGGACCCCCCGTCCGCTCGGCACCGGCCCGAGAACGCGGCTGGCGTCAAGGTGGAGAACGTCGCCGGTCGACCCGTGAGGCGCGACGCGTGACGCGTGTCAATGGTATGTCGAAGCCTGCGTAAACGGTATGACGAAAGCCGTGTGGATGGTAGTTTCAGCCCATGCCACCACCTGCCTCGCCTGACCGCTCCTACCGCGACCGACTGGTCGACCGCCTGCTGGTCGGGGACCTCGGCAGCATCGGCGCTGTGCTCATCGAGGGCGTCAAGAGCTGCGGCAAGACTGCGACTGCTCGTCGCCACGCCGCGAGCGAGATCCTGCTCGACCGGGTCCCCGACGCGGCCCAGCTGGTGCAGGTCAGCCCCCAGGTGCTGCTGGATGGTGCGAGACCACGACTCGTCGACGAATGGCAACGCGCTCCTGCGGTGTGGGACGCCGTGCGGCGCTCCGTGGACGACGCACCGGCCCCGGGGCAGTTCCTCCTGACGGGGTCGGCGACTCCGTCGGACGAGGTACCTCGGCACTCGGGGGCCGGGCGGTTCGCCGTGCGCCGGATGAGGCCGATGGCGCTGTGCGAGACGGGCCACGCGGAACCTGTGGTGTCGCTCCGCGGCCTGCTCGCCGGGGCACCGCAGCCTTCCGCGCGGGGCGCGCTCTGCGTCGAGGACTACGCCGAGCGCATCGTCGTGGGCGGCTGGCCGCAGCTCCTCGACGCAGACCCCGGGACGGCAGCACGCTTCATCGACGCCTACCTCGACAACCTCGTGGAGGTCGACGTCTCGCAGGTCTCCGCCGGCCGGGCACGCAATCCCCACCTCGTGCGCCGCTACCTCCTCGCGTACGCGCAGCTGACGGCACATCCGGTGCCGGAGGCGGCGATCATCCGGCGTGCAAGCGGAACCGATGACGCCCTCTCCCGCACTGCGGCGACTGCCTACCTCGACGCCCTGCGTCGACTCATGGTCGTCGACGAGGTCGGGGCGTGGAACCCCACGCTTCGGTCCCGGAGCCGGCTGACGGCGTACCCGAAGCGGCACCTCGTCGACCCATCCCTGGCCGCAGGGCTGCTGCGCGCGTCACCGGGGCGCCTTCTCGGAGACCTCGAAACGTTCGGCTTCCTCTTCGAGTCGCTCGTCACGCGTGACCTTCGCACCCTCGCGTCAGCATCCGGCGCCGACGTATTCCACTACCGGGAGCAGTCAGGGCGCATGGAGGTCGACCTGGTCGTCGAGGACCGCGAGGGCGCCTGGATCGGGGTCGAGGTCAAGGTCGGCGGCACCCACGCCGTCGATCGCGCCGCTGCGACGCTCCTCCAGCTCCACGAAGACCGACTCCAGCGCCCGGCGGCCGCGCTCGTCGTCATCACCGCCGGCGAGTACTGCTACCGGCGGCCCGACGGCGTCTACGTCGTGCCGCTGGCGTGCCTGGGGCCGTAGCGACGACGTACGAACATGCAGTGGGTCGTCCCTGTCGGATGCCCGACGACCGGGAGGCACGCGTCAGCCGGGACGCGCGGCCACCGGTGCGTCCTCGCGGTGCGCGCGGCCGTCGGCCGGGTCGTCCGGCAGCGGGGGCCGGCCCGCGGCCTCGTCGCGCACCAGCCGCCACCACAGGCCGGCGGCGAACAGACCGAAGATCCACCACTGCGCCGCGTAGGCGAGGTTCTGCACGTTGAGGCCGGAGCCCGCGCGCGTCGGCGGGGCGAGCGCGTCGAGCGCGGCCGGGTCGGCGGGGACGCTCGACTGCACGACCAGGTACCCGGTGTAGACCGGCCCGCCCCAGGTGGCCAGGAGCTGTGCGGCGCTGATCGCGTCGACGCGTCCGTCGACGACCGCCGCCCCCGCCTCCTCGGCGACCTGCAGCCACCCGACGACCTCGACGTCGCCCGCCGGCGCGCGCGCGACGTCGGACGTCGCGGACCAGCCGCGGACCACGGGCAGCACGGCGGTGCCGCCGCCCGCGGGCACGCGCAACGGTGTCAGGACGAGGTAGCCGTCGGTGCGTCCGTCGTGCTCACGACCGGTGACCAGCAGCGTCGCGTCGTCGTCGTAGGTACCGGTCACGACGGCCTTGCGGGCGACGAGGTCGCCGACGAACGTCTGGCCGGGCGCCAGCAGGTCGGCCAGCGGCTCCGGGTCGGCCGTGAGGACCCGCTCGGCCTCGCGCGCCGCGGACGCGGCGCCGCGTACCTCGGCGCGCTCGAGCTGCCACACGCCGAGCCGCGCGCACACGGCGGCGGCCGCGAGGAGCAGGACGAGCAGGCCGAGCATCCGCGGACGCACCGCGGCGCGCCACAGGGAGGTGGGGGTGTCGGCCACACCTCACGGTACCCGCCGCGCGGTGCGCCACGGTCCCCCTGCGGGGGCGCCCCATGTGCGCTTGTATGGCTGTGGTCAGGAGCACAGGCGACGTGGGCCGGACGTCCCACCTCTCGCCGGGACCTCACGGAAGGCTGGGGAACGACCCAGCCGGAACGGCTTCCCTCGGGAGGGGACATGACATCCACCGCCTCGGACCCGCAGCGCACCTCGGGCGCCGGGCCGATCGCCCCGGGGCTGTTCGCGGCCGCGGAGGCGCGCACCGCGTGGCGCAGGGGCACGGGCGACGTCGACGACGCGACGCTGCACCGCATCGAGAAGTGGTGGCGCGCCGCGAACTTCCTGTCGGTCGGCCAGATCTACCTTCTCGACAACCCGCTGCTGCGCCGCCCGCTGAGCCGCGACGACGTCAAGCCGCGCCTGCTCGGCCACTGGGGCACCACGCCGGGTCTGAACTTCCTGTACGCGCACCTCAACCGTGCGGTCGCGCAGCGTGAGCAGTCGACGATCTACCTCACGGGCCCCGGCCACGGCGGGCCCGGCCTGGTCGCGAGCGCGTACCTCGACGGCACGTACTCCGAGGTGTACTCCGACATCACGGAGGACGAGGAGGGGCTGCGCCGGCTGTTCCGGCAGTTCTCGTTCCCCGGTGGCATCCCCTCGCACGTCGCACCCGAGACGCCCGGGTCGATCCACGAGGGCGGTGAGCTCGGGTACGCGCTGAGCCACGCGTACGGCGCCGCGTTCGACAACCCGCACCTGCTGGTCGCGGCCGTCGTCGGCGACGGCGAGGCGGAGACGGGCCCGCTGGCCACGAGCTGGCACTCCAACAAGTTCGTCAACCCGGCGCAGGACGGCATCGTGCTGCCGATCCTGCACCTCAACGGGTACAAGATCGCCAACCCGACGATCCTCGCGCGCATCAGCGACGACGAGCTGCACGACCTCATGGTCGGGTACGGCCACAAGCCCCACGTGTTCGTCGCGGGCTTCGACGACGAGGACGACCTGTCGATCCACCGCCGGTTCGCCGTCCTGCTCGACGACGTGCTGGACGAGATCGCCGACATCAAGGCACGCGCCGCGCAGGGCGACCTCACGCGGCCGATGTACCCGATGATCGTGTTCCGCACCCCCAAGGGCTGGACGGGCCCGGCGGACATCGACGGCAAGAAGACGACGGACTCGTGGCGCGCGCACCAGGTCCCGCTCGCGAACGCCCGCGACACCCCCGAGCACCTGGCCGTGCTCGAGGAGTGGCTGACGTCCTACCGCCCCGCCGAGCTGTTCGACGCGACGGGACGCCTCGACGACGACATCTCGGCGCTCGCGCCCGTGGGTGACCTGCGCATGAGCGCCAACCCGCACGCCAACGGGGGCCTGCTGCTGCGCGACCTGCGGCTGCCGGACTTCCGGGACTACGCGCAGGACGTGCCGGCACCGGGTGCGACGTTCGCGGAGGCGCCGCGCGTGCTGGGCGAGTTCCTCACCGAGGTCATCCGCCGCAACCCGGACAACTTCCGGATCTTCGGCCCGGACGAGACGGCGTCGAACCGCCTGCAGGCGGTGTACGAGGTGACGGCCAAGCAGTGGAACGCCGAGTTCTACGGTCCCGACGTCGACGAGCACCTCGAGCGCGCCGGGCGCGTCATGGAGATGCTGTCGGAGCACCAGTGCCAGGGCTGGCTCGAGGGCTACCTGCTGACAGGGCGGCACGGCCTGTTCACGTCGTACGAGGCGTTCATCCACATCGTCGACTCGATGTTCAACCAGCACGCGAAGTGGCTCAAGGTCACCAACCACATCCCGTGGCGTCGCCCGGTCGCGAGCCTCAACTACCTGCTGTCGAGCCACGTGTGGCGTCAGGACCACAACGGGTTCAGCCACCAGGACCCCGGCTTCATCGACCACGTGGTCAACAAGAAGGCCGAGGTCGTGCGGGTGTACCTGCCGCCGGACGCCAACACGCTGCTGAGCACGTACGACCACTGCCTGCGCAGCCGGCAGTACGTCAACGTCGTCGTGTCCGGCAAGCAGCCCGCACCGAACTTCCTGACGATGGACCAGGCGGTCGCCCACTGCACGCGCGGTCTGGGCATCTGGGAGTGGGCCGGGTCGGAGGCGCAGGACGAGGAGCCGGACGTCGTGCTCGCGTGCGCGGGAGACGTCCCGACGCTCGAGGTGCTGGCCGCGGCCGACATCCTGCGCAGCGAGCTGCCGCAGCTCAAGGTGCGTGTCGTCAACGTCGTCGACCTCATGCGCCTGCAGGACGAGCGCGAGCACCCGCACGGCCTGTCCGACGCCGAGTTCGACACGATCTTCACGGCCGACCGCCCGATCGTGTTCGCGTACCACGGCTACCCGTGGCTCATCCACCGCCTCACGTACCGGCGCAACGGGCACTCCAACCTGCACGTGCGCGGGTACAAGGAGGAGGGCACCACCACGACGCCCTTCGACATGGTGATGCTCAACGACCTGGACCGCTACCACCTCGTGATCGACGTCATCGACCACGTGCACTGGCTGCGCGCGTCGCACGCGGGCCTGCGTCAGCGCATGGTCGACGCCCGCCTCCGGGCACGGCAGTACACGCGCGAGCACGGCGAGGACATCCCCGAGGTGCGCGACTGGGTGTGGCCCGACGCGGGCGACGCCGCGTCGAGCGAGGAGATCTCCGCCTCACTGTCCACCGGTGGGGACAACGAGTAGGCAGACTGTCACCGTGCGTGCCCGGGCCCACCGGCCCGGGCACGCACGTACGACGCCGACCAGCCCCCACCCGGGGTGACAGGGAGTGAGCAGCACAGTGGCCCGGACGATCTACGTCATGTCGGCCGAGGGGGACACGGGCAAGTCCGTGGTCGCACTCGGTCTCGTCGACCTGCTCACCCGCACGGTGCAGCGCGTCGGCGTCTTCCGCCCCGTCGCCCGCTCGACGGACGAGCGCGACTACGTGCTCGAGCTGCTGCTCGAGCACGACGGCGTCGACATCGCCTACGAGGAGGCGGTCGGCGCGACGTACGACGAGGTGATCGCCGACCCCGAGGCCGCGCTGTCGCGCATCGTGTCGCGCTTCCACGACGTCGAGCGCCGCTGCGACGCGGTCGTGGTCGTCGGCACCGACTACACGGACGTCGCCGGTCCCACCGAGCTCGCGTACAACGCGCGGATCGCCGCCAACCTGGGTGCGCCGGTCGTGCTCGTCGTCAACGGCGCCCACCGGTCGTCCGACGACGTCCACCACGCGGCGGACGTCGCGAGCACCGAGATCGTGGCCAACCACGCGCAGGTCGTCTCCGTCATCGTCAACCGCTGCGCACCGAACTCGCTCGACCAGGTGCGCAACGCCCTCGCGGGGCCGGCGCCGGTGTGGGCGCTGCCGGACTCGCCGCTGCTGTACGCCCCGACGCTGCGCCAGCTCATGGACGCCGTGGGCGGCACGCTGACCAGCGGCGACGAGGAGCTGCTGGGCCGCGAGGTGCTCGACGTGCTGGTCGGCGCGATGTCGATCGAGCACCTGCTGGACCGGCTGCAGGACGGTGCCGTGGTCATCACGCCCGGCGACCGTGCGGACGTCCTGCTGGGTCTGCTGATGGCGCACCAGGCCGACAACTTCCCGTCGCTCGCGGGCCTCATCCTCAACGGGGGCCTGACGCCCGCCCCGACGATCCGGCGGCTCGTCGAGGGCCTGGGCTCGCGCCTGCCGCTCATCACGACGTCCCTGGGGACGTTCCGCTCGGCCTCGGCCGCGGCGACGACCCGGGGGCGCCTCACGCACGACGCGCAGCGCAAGGTCGACACCGCGCTCGCGCTGTTCGAGCAGCACGTGGACGGCGAGGCGCTGCTGGCCGCGCTCGACGTGCCGCGCCCCGAGGTCGTCACGCCGCTGATGTTCGAGTACGCGCTCCTCGACCGCGCCCGGACCGACCGCAAGCACGTCGTGCTGCCCGAGGGCAACGACGACCGCATCCTGCGCGCCGCCTCCACGCTCCTGCAGCGCCAGGTCGCGGACCTCACGATCCTCGGGGACGAGGCCGCGATCCGCGCCCGCGCGACCGAGCTCGGCCTCGACCTCGACGGCGCCCAGGTGCTCGACCCGAAGAACGGCGAGACGCTCGGGCGGTTCGCGGAGATCTACACCGAGCTGCGCCGGCACAAGGGCATGACCGCCGAGCGCGCGCGCGAGATCGTGTCGTCGGTGTCGTACTTCGGCACCCTCATGGTGCAGCTCGGCATGGCCGACGGCATGGTGTCCGGCGCGGTGCACACCACGGCGCACACCATCAAGCCGGCGTTCGAGATCATCAAGACGACCCCCGGGGTCGGCAGCGTGTCGAGCTGCTTCCTCATGTGCCTCGAGGACCGCGTGCTCGTGTACGCCGACTGCGCCGTCATCCCGGACCCCACGGCCGAGCAGCTCGCGGACATCGCGATCTCGTCGGCGGAGACGGCCACGCAGTTCGGCATCGACCCGCGCATCGCCATGCTGTCGTACTCGACCGGCGAGTCCGGCTCGGGTGCCGACGTCGAGAAGGTGCGCGAGGCGACGCGCCTGGTGCGCGAGCGGCGCCCCGACCTGTCGGTCGAGGGGCCGATCCAGTACGACGCCGCGGTCGACGCGTCCGTCGCGAAGACGAAGATGCCGGACTCGGCCGTCGCCGGGCGCGCCACGGTCTTCGTCTTCCCCGACCTCAACACGGGCAACAACACGTACAAGGCCGTGCAGCGCTCCGCCGGCGCCGTGGCCATCGGCCCGGTGCTGCAGGGACTGCGCAAGCCCGTGAACGACCTGTCGCGCGGAGCGCTCGTGCAGGACATCGTCAACACCGTCGCGATCACCGCGATCCAGGCGCAGGCGCTCGACCAGGCCGCCTCCGCCGCCGGCGAGCCCGGCACCGTCCCGACCCCGGAGGCATCCGCACGATGAGCACGACCACCCCGTCCGAGCACCGCACGAGCGTGCTCGTCATCAACTCCGGCTCGTCGTCGATCAAGTACCAGCTCGTCACCCCCGACGACGGCGAGGCGATCGCGTCGGGCCTGGTCGAGCGCATCGGCGAGGGCACGGGTGCCGTCAAGCACGTCACCGGCGGCACGACGACGCGCCGCGAGGTCCCGGTCCCGGACCACGCCGAGGGGCTGCGGATCGTGCTCGGCCTGTTCGACGAGATCGGGCCCGACCTCGAGGACGCGCACGTCGTGGCCGTCGGCCACCGCGTCGTGCAGGGCGGGGCGCGCTACGACGGGCCCGTGCTCGTCGACGCCGACGTCGAGCGCACCATCGAGGAGCTGTCACCGCTCGCGCCGCTGCACAACCCGCCGAACCTCACGGGCATCCGCGTCGCGCAGGCCCTGCTGCCGGACGTGCCCCACGTCGCGGTCTTCGACACCGCGTTCTTCCGGCACCTGCCGGACGCCGCGGCGACGTACGCGATCGACGCGCAGGTCGCGGCCACGCACCGCGTGCGCCGGTACGGCGCGCACGGCACGTCCCACCAGTACGTGTCGCAGCAGGTCGCGCAGCTCCTCGACCGGCCGCTGGCCGACCTCCACCAGATCGTGCTGCACCTGGGCAACGGCGCGTCGGCGTCGGCCGTGCGCGGCGGGGTCGCGGTCGAGACGTCGATGGGCCTGACGCCGCTCGAGGGCCTGGTCATGGGCACGCGCTCGGGCGACATCGACCCCGCCGTCGTGTTCCACCTGCACCGCAACGCCGGCATGAGCATCGACGAGATCGACGACCTGCTCAACCGCCGCTCGGGCATCAAGGGGCTGTCGGGCGAGAACGACTTCCGCGCGCTGCACGACCTGGTCGCCGCGGGCGACGCCGGTGCGCGCCTCGCGCTCGACGTGTACCTGCACCGGCTACGCAAGTACGTCGGCGCCTACCACGCGGTCCTCGGCCGGCTGGACGTCATCGCGTTCACCGCGGGCGTCGGCGAGAACGACGACGTCGTGCGCGCCGGCGCGCTCGCGGGCCTGGAGCCGCTGGGCATCGAGGTCGACCCCGCGCGCAACGAGGGCCGCAAGAGCGAGCCCACGGTCATCTCCCCCGACGGCGCGAGGGTCACGGTCCTCGTCGTGCCGACCAACGAGGAGCTCGCGATCGCCCGCCAGGCACTCGAGGCCATCGCCCCCTGACCTCCGCAGGAGCATCCCGGCCCGGTCAGGGAAGGCGGAGGGACCGCTCGGCCCGCAGCAGCCGGGTGACCACGCGCGGCCAGACGTCGGCGCCGAGGTCGTGGAGCTGGCGCATGCCGATGCCGCGGCCGGTGTGGACGCCGCGCTGCGCGACGACCGTCTGCGTCCACGTCGTCTCCCACAAGCCCTCGCGGCCGTGCCGGCGCCCGTACCCGGACGCCCCCACGCCGCCGAGGGGCGCCCCGACGCTCCCCCACAGCACGTGGTGGGTGTCGTTGACGACGACGGCGCCGGCCCGCACCCGGGCCGCGAGCGCCGCCCCGCGCGCCGCCGAGCGCGTCCACACGGCCGCGACGAGCCCGAGCCCGGAGTCGTTCACGGCCGCGACGGCCTCGTCGTCCGACGCCACCGGGTACACCGCCACGACCGGGCCGAAGGTCTCCTCGCGGTGCAGGCGCGCCGCCGACGGCACGTCCGTCAGGACGGTCGGCTCGTAGAAGTACGGGCCCACGTCCGGGCGCTGCTCGGCGCCCGTCAGCACGGTGGCACCGTGGCCGACGGCGTCCTCGACGTGCTCGACGACGCGCGCGAGCTGCGCGGGCCCGACGAGCGAGCCCAGGTCCGCGCGGTAGTCGAGCCCGGAGCCGAGCCGCAGGTCCTCGGTGCGGCGCACGAACGCGGCGACGAACGCGTCACGCACGTCCTCGTGCACGTAGAGCCGCTCGATGCTCGCGCAGAGCTGGCCCGCGGACCCGAAGCACGCGCGGACGGCACCCTCGGCGGCGGCCTCGACGTCGACGTCGTCCGCCACGTACATCGCGTTCTTGCCGCCGAGCTCGAGCGTGACGGGCACGCCCAGCTCCCCCGCGCGGCCGGCGAACACCCGCCCCGAGCGCGTCGAGCCCGTGAACCCGGCGTGGTCGACGTGCTCGAGCAGCGCCATCCCGACGTCGGGGCCCCCGACGACGACCTGCAGCAGGTCCGTGGGCAGGCCGGCGTCGTCGAGCAGCTCGGCGCACCACAGCAGCGTGAGCGCGGTCTGCGGGTCGGCGCGCAGCAGCACGGCGTTGCCGGCGACGAGGGCGGGCAGCGCGTCGCCGAGGCCGAGGGACAGCGGGTAGTTCCACGGCGTGACGATCCCGACGACGCCGACGGGGTGGCGCAGCACGCGCGCGGACGTGAACGGGCCGAACATGCCGCGCACGGTGCGTGGTGCCAGCAGCCGACGCGTGCGCAGCGCGTAGTAGCGCGCGACGTTGGCGACGTCGCCGACCTCGTCCCAGGCGTGGGTGCGGGCCTTGCCCGTCTCGACCTGCAGGAGGTCCAGCACGTCGGACTGCCGCGCGAGCAGCAGGTCGTGCGCGCGCAGCAGCACCTGGGCCCGGTCGGTCACGGTGCGGGCCGCCCACAGCCGCTGCGCGGCGCGGGCGCGACGGGCCGCGTCGGGCAGGTCGTCGGGCGACGTCAGCGGGACGGCCGCGATGGGCGCGCCCGTGAAGGGGGCGATGGACGAGGACGTCGTGTGCCCGGGGCTCGCGACGACGCGCGCGAGGAGCGGCCGCACGTCGTCGGGCTCGAGCACGTACGTCGCGAGCGGGTCGGTCTCCGGGTCGTGCAGGTCGGCATGCTCGTGCGCCATCGCGTCAGGGTACGCCGCGGGCCCGCACCGGGCGCCGGACGCGCCGCCGTCACAGCGCGAGCGTCGTGCGCACCTCCGGGTCCACGAGGTCCAGGGCCGCGGCGCGTGCCTCGGCGGCCGTGCGCGCCCCCAGGGCCGCGTCCGCGATCTCCTCGCACCGCTGCAGCGTGTGCCGGCGCAGGGCGTACCGCACGGCCGGCAGCGCACCGGCGGCCATCGACAGGCTCGTGACACCGAGCCCGGCCAGCGCGAGCGCCATGAGCGGGTCGCCGGCGGACTCGCCGCACACGCCGACGGGCTTGCGCGTGGCCCGCCCGGCCCGCGCGGTCGCGGCGACGAGGTCGAGCACGGCGGGCTGCCACATGTCGAGCAGGTCGGCGAGCTCGCCGCGCAGGCGGTCGGTGGCCATCGCGTACTGCGCGAGGTCGTTGGTGCCGAGGGACACGAAGTCGACCTCGGCGAGGATCTCGCGTGCCCGCAGCGCCGCCGCGGGCACCTCGACCATGACGCCCACCGTCGCGACACCCGCCGCGCGGGCGCGCGCGGCGAACGCACGGGCCTCGTCGGGCGTCGCGATCATGGGCGCCATGACCCACGGCGTCGAGCCCGTGGTCTCCTGCGCGCGCACGAGCGCGGCGAGCTGCGTGTCGAGCAGCTCGGGGTGCGAGCGCACCAGGCGGTAGCCGCGCACGCCGAGCGCCGGGTTCTCCTCGTCCGGCTGGGTGGCGAACGCCAGCGGCTTGTCGGCACCCGCGTCGAGCGTGCGGACGACGACCTTGCGCCCGGCCGCCGCGCGCAGCGCAGCGGCGTAGGCGTCGGCCTGCTCCTCGACGGTCGGCGCGGCCACCCGCTCGAGGAACAGCACCTCGGTGCGGAACAGCCCGACGCCCTCGGCGCCCGCACCGACGCGCTCGGCGTCCGCCGCGGTGCCGATGTTGGCGAGCAGCGCCACCGCGTGCCCGTCGGACGTCGCACCGGGCGACGTGTCCGCGGCGAGCGCGTCCTGCGCGGTGCGGCGACGCTCGAACGCCTCGCGCACGGCGTCGTCCGGGTGCGGCTGCACGGTGCCGGCGGCGGCGTCGACGGCCACGACCGTGCCGTCCTCGAGGTCGGTGGCGCCCGTGACGCGCACGACGCAGGGCAGCCCGAGCTGCCCGGCGATGATCGCGGTGTGGCCCGTCGGCCCGCCGAGCTCGGTGACGATCGCCAGGACGTTCGCCAGGTCGAGCGCGGCGGTGTCGGCGGGGGCCAGGTCGCGCGCGACGACCACCGACGGGCGGTCCAGGTGCGGGACGCCCGGGTCGGGCAGGCCCATCGTGCGGGCCACGACCCGGTCGCGCACGGAGCGCAGGTCGGTGACCCGCTCGGCCAGGTAGCCACCGGCCTGCTCGAACATGCCGGCGAACATCTGCACGACGCCGTCGATCGCGCCCACGGGCGGCTCACCGGCGTCGACGCGCGCGAGCACCTGGCTGCGCAGCGCGGCGTCGTCGGCCATCTGCGCGGTCGCCGCGAGCACGTCGCGCACCGTGCCGGACGCACCCGCGGACTGCTCGCGCAGCCGCGCGGCGACGTCCGTGAACGCGCGCTCGACCGCCGCGTGCACCTGCGCGGGCCCCGCGGTCGCGCCGTCGACGACGAGGGGCGCGTCGGCCGGCACGACGGGCGCGGGCCGCACGCGTGCGACGGGTCCGACCACGGCGCGTCGTCCGACGCCCACACCGTGCAGCACGCCGCCGGCCGGTGCGCCGAGCGTCTGGGACGTCACGACGCGCCCCCGGTCGGTGCGCCCTGCGTCTCGGGTGCGTCGAGGTCCGTGGACAGCAGCTCGACGAGCTCGTCGAGCACGCGGTCGGCGTCCGGACCCTCGGCCGCGAGCGTGACCTCCTCGCCGTGCGGGACGCCGAGGGACATGACGAACAGGATGCTCGACGCGTCGACGGGTGCTCCGCCCGCCTTGGCGATCGTGACGGGCACGCCGGCGGCGGCGACGGCCTGGGTGAACAGCATCGCGGGGCGGGCGTGGAGCCCGACGCGGGAGGCGACGGCGACGGTGCGCTGGGCCATGGGTTCTCTCCTTCGAGGACGGCGGGTGGTGGTCAGGCGGCCTGGGCGGCGAGGGTGGCGTCGCGCTGCTCCTCGGCGGCGCGCTCGGCACCGACGACGGGGTCGTGCGCGAGCGTCTTGAGGACGACGACGATCGCGGCGGTGACCGCGGTGCCCACGACGACGGCGAGCAGGAAGCCCAGCGGGTTGCCGATGAGCGGCAGCACCCAGATCCCGCCGTGCGGGGCGACCAGCGTCGAGCCGACCCCCATGACGATCGCGCCGGTGGCGGCCGACCCGACGACCGACGACACGATGACGCGCCACGGGTCGGCGGCCGCGAACGGGATGGCGCCCTCGGAGATGAACGACGCGCCGAGCAGCCACGCGGCCTTGCCGTTCTCCTGCTCGGCGTGCGTGAAGAGCCGCTTGCGGACGCTCGTGGCGAGCGCCATCGCCAGCGGTGCGACCATGCCGGCCGCCATCACGGCGGCCATGACGCGGTACTGCGTCGCATCGGCCGTGAGGCCCTGGGTGGCCAGGCCCGTCACGGCGAACGTGTAGGCGACCTTGTTGACCGGCCCGCCGAGGTCGAAGCCCATCATGGCGCCGAGCAGGATGCCGAGCAGCACGGCGCTCGAGCCGGACAGCCCGTTCAGCCAGCTCGTCAGCCCGTCCATCGCGGCGGCGATGGGCCGCCCGACGAGCACGAGCATGACGACACCGACGACCGCCGAGGACAGCAGCGGGATCACGACGACCGGCATGATGCCGCGCACGCCCCGGGGCACGTTCCAGCGGCTGATCCACAGCGCGACACCCCCGGCGAGGAAGCCCGTGACGAGCCCGCCGAGGAACCCGGCGCCGACGAACACCGCGGCGGCACCGCCGAGGAACCCGGGCACGAGGCCGGGGCGGTCGGCGATCGCGTACGCGATGAACCCCGACAGCACGGGCACGAGGAACCCGAACGCGAGCTGCCCGGTCGCGAGCAGGATGACCGACCAGTGCTGGAGGGACGCGGGGTCGAACGCCGCGACGACCTGCGACTGGTCGACCGCGGTGACCTCGATCGCGCCCTCGGCGCCGCCCCACGCGACCTGCGCGAGCATGAACGACAGCGCGATGAGGATCCCGCCCGCGGCGACGAACGGGATCATGTACGACACGCCCGTCATGAGCCACTGGCGCACCTTGGTGCCGGCGCCGGCGTTGCGGTCGACCTTCGTGACGGGTGCGGGTGCGCCCGCGGCGGCCGGCGTCTCCCCCGCGCCGGCCGTCACCCCCGCCTCGACCGCGGCGACGGCCGCGGCGATCACACCGGGCGCGTCGTGCACGGCCTTCTTGACGCCGACGTCGACGAACGGCTTGCCCGCGAAGCGCTGCTTGTCCTTGACCTCGAGGTCGGCGGCGTAGATGACGCCGTCGGCCGCGGCGATGACCGCGGGGTCCAGCGGCGTCGATCCGGCGGCGCCCTGCGTCTCGACGTGGACCTCGTGCCCGGCGGCCTTGCCCGCCTGCTCGAGCGCCTCGGCGGCCATGTACGTGTGGGCGATCCCCGTGGGGCACGAGGACACGGCGACGAGCCTCATGCCGGCACCACCTCGCGCGTGACGATCTCGGCGACGGTCGCGGCGTCGGGCGCCTCGAGCAGCGACGTCCGGAACGACTCGTGCACGAGGCGACGAGCCAGCGCCGCGAGGATCTGCAGGTGGTCGGCGTCGCCCGACGCGGGCGCGGCGATGAGGAACACGAGGCGCGCGGGCCCGTCGGGTGCGCCCCAGTCGACGCCCTGGGCGAGCTTGCCGACCGCGAGGCTCGGTGCGACGACGTGCTCCGAGCGCGCGTGCGGCAGGCCGACGCCGCCGGGCATGCCGGTGGCCATCTGCGCCTCGCGGGCCGCGACGTCGGCGGCGAAGCCGTTGCCGTCGGTCACGCGCCCGGCGGCGACCAGCAGGTCGATCAGCCGGCGCGTCACGTCGGTGCGGTCGGTCGCGGCCAGGTCGACGGCGACCAGGTCCGCGGTGATCAGGGGGGTCGTGGTGCTCATGTCACAGCTCCTTGAGTGCGAGGTCCGGGTCGGGGCCCTCGACGACGCGGACCGCGTCGAGGTCGAGCTGCGCGGGGTCGGGGACCTCCGTGCCGGGCAGCAGCACCGCGGCGCGCCCCCACGCCACGGCGGTCCGGAGCTTGTCGGCGCACGTGCCGGCACCCGCGAGGAAGCCGGCGAGCGTCGAGTCGCCGGCGCCCACGGTCGACAGCGGCACGAGCGGCGGGCCGCCGGCCCACCACGTGCCGTCGGGGCGCACGAGCAGCGCACCGTGCGCGCCGAGGCTCACGAGGACGGCCGACGTGCCCTGCGCGATGACCTCGCGTGCCGCGTCGACGACGTCGCCGACGCATCGCAGGTCGCGCCCCACGAGCTCGGCGAGCTCGTCCTCGTTCGGCTTGACCAGGCCCAGCCCGCCCGAGCGGACGGCCCGCGCGAGCGGCGCGCCCGACGTGTCGAGCACGACCGGGACGCCGTACCGGCCGGCGAGCCCGGCGAGCCGGACGAAGAACGCCTCCCCCGCCCCGGCGGGCAGCGAGCCGGCGGCGACCAGCGCGCGCGGGCCCGTCGTGAGCTGGTCCTCGACCGCGGCGAGCAGCGCGTCGACCTCGGCGTCGGACAGCCGCGGGCCGGGCGCGTTGACCTTGGTGGTGGCACCGTCGGCCTCGACGAGCGTGATGTTGGTGCGGGTGTCCCCCGTGACCGGCACCGGGACGGCGGGGACGCCGTGCTCGCCCAGCAGCGCGACGAGGCGCTCGCCGTCGGCGCCGCCGACGGGCACGACCGCGACGGCCGCCTCGCCGTTGCGGGCCAGGGCGCGCGCGACGTTGATGCCCTTGCCGCCGGGGTGCACGTGCGCCGCGTGCGCGCGGTTGACCTCGCCGACGTCGAGCCGGTCGACGTCGAGCGCGCGGTCGAGGCTCGGGTTGGGGGTCACGGTGACGATCACGCGCGCACCACCCGGGTGCCGGCGGCCTCGATCTCGTCGGCGAGCTCGGGCTGGACCTCGGAGTCGGTGACGAGCGTGTCGATGTCCGCGAGCGCGGCGACGCGTGCCAGGTCGACGCGGCCGACCTTGGTGTGGTCGGCGAGGACCACCGTGCGGCGGGCGGCCGTGACCAGGGCGCGCTTGACGGCGGCCTCCGCGAGGTCCGGCGTCGTGACGCCGTGCTCGGCGGTGATGCCGTTGGCGCCGAGGAACGCGACGTCGACGTGGATCTCGGCGAGGTCGCGCAGCGCCCAGGTCCCGACGGCGGCGAGCGTGCGGCCTCGCACGGTGCCGCCGACGAGGTGCAGCGTGGTGCCCGGCCGGGTCGCGAGCACGGTCGCGACGGGCAGGGCGTGCGTGACGACCGTGAGCTCGCGGTCGGTGGGCAGCAGCTCGGCCAGGCGCACGGTCGTCGTGCCCGCGTCGAGGATGACGGCGCCGCCGTCGGGGACCTCGTCGAGCGCGGCCTTGGCGATGCGCTCCTTCTCCCCCGACAGCAGACCCTCGCGGTCGGCGAGGCCGGGCTCGAACCCGAGGCGCTCGACGGGGATGGCGCCGCCGTGCACGCGCCGCACGAGGCCGTGGCGCTCGAGCGCGGTGAGGTCGCGGCGGATCGTCTCGGGCGTGACGTCGAGCTCGACGGCGAGCCGTGCGACGTCGACACGGCCGTCGGTCCTCGCCCTGGTGAGGATCTGCTGGTGCCGCTCGGGTGCGTACACATCGACTCCGTCGTCCCGGGCCGCCGGGGGTGGCGACTGCTTCCAGCATCGCCGCCCCCGGCGGGCGTGTCAACCTATTCGGACATGTTCGGAACTGGACTGATGTCCGTTTGTGTTGGAGCGGACATCGGCACTCAGCCCTCGTTGACCTGGCCCACGAGCGCGTACAGCTCGTCCACGGTCGCCGCGTCCGCGACCCGCTCGGCCTGCTCGGCGTCGGCGAACAGCACGGCTATCCGGGACAGCACCTCCAGGTGCTCGCCCCCCGCCCCCGCGATGCCCACGACCACCCGGACCGGCGCGCCCTTCCAGTCGATCGGCTGCGCGTACCGGACGACGCACACGGCCGAGCGCCGGATGTACGGCGTCGAGTCGAGCGTCCCGTGCGGGATCGCCAGACCGTTGCCCATGGACGTCGTCATGGTCCGCTCGCGCTCGAGCATGCCGTCGACGTACCGCGGCTCGACCGCACCGGACGCCACGAGCAGCGCACCGGCCTCCCGCACCGCGTCCTCGTACGTCGTCGCCCGGCCGTCCGCCACGCACAGCTCGCGCGTCAGCACGTCGCTCATGTCGCCACCGTCCCCCGCCCGTCGTCCTGCGCCGCCAGCACCTGACCCACGACCTCGTCGTACACCGGGCTGTTCATGAAGTTGTCGACCGACACGTGCCGCGTCGTCGGCGCCTTGATCCGCGCGCGCTCGGTGAGCTCACGCTGGCTGATGACGAGGTCGGCCTCGTCGTCGAGGTTCGCGACCGCCTTGTTGACGACCGTCACCCCCTCGGCACCGGCCTTGCGCAGCTTGTCGCGCAGCACCGCCGCGCCCATCGCCGAGGACCCCATGCCCGCGTCGCACGCGAACACGATGAGCCGTACCGCGGAGGCCGTCGCCACGGTGGCACCCTGCGCGCCCTGCGCGGCGGCACCCTCGGCGACGAGCGCGCTCAGCGCCGCGCTCGACCGGCCCTTGTTCGCCTCGGTCTGCGCGACCGCCGCCGCCAGGTCGCCGCTCTCGCCCGCCGCGAGGTCGCGCTTGCGGGTGGCCCGCAGGATCACGGCGGCGACCAGGAACGACACGACGGCCGACAGCACGACCGACAGCGTGACGCCGAGGTAGCTGTCGCGCGCCGTCTGCGCGAAGACCGCGAAGATGCTCCCCGGTGCGGCCGGCCCGACGAGCCCGCTGCCCATGACCACGTTGGTCGCGATGCCCGTGGCGCCGCCCGCGATCGCCGCGATGATGAGCGTCGGCTTCATGAGGACGAACGGGAAGTAGACCTCGTGGATGCCGCCGAGGAACTGCACGACGATCGCACCCGGCGCCGTCGAGCGGGCCACACCCACGCCGAGCAGCGTGTAGGCGAGCAGGATGCCCAGGCCCGGGCCGGGGTTCGCCTCGACCAGGTACAGCAGCGACTTGCCGTCCTGGACGACCTGCTGCGCGCCCAGGGGCACGAGCACGCCGTTGCCGATCGCGTTGTTGAGGAACAGCACCTTGGCCGGCTCGACGACGACGCTCATGACCGGCAGCAGGTGGTGGTCCGCGAGCCAGCCCACCATGGCGCCGAGCCACGTGCTGATCTGCGTCACGATCGGCGCGATGCCGAAGAACGCACCGACGGACAGCGCCCCGCCGACGATCGCGGCGGAGAACATGTTGACGAGCATCTCGAAGCCGGGCCGGATCTTGCCGTCCCAGATCGCGTCGACCTTCTTCATGACCCACGCGGACAGGGGGCCGACGATCATCGCGCCGAGGAACATCGGCACCGTGCTGCCGACGATGATGCCGACGGTCGCGATCGTCGCGACGACGCCGCCGCGCTCGCCGTGCACCATGCGGCCGCCGGCGTTCGCGATGAGCAGGGGCAGCAGGTAGGTCACCATCGGGCCGACGAGCCCGACGTACTGCTGGAACGTCGTGCCGTCCCCGGCCTCGACGAGCCGGGTCGCGGCGCCCTGCCAGGCGCCGGCGGCGCCCGCGTCGCCGAACCCGCCGAGGATGCCGTTGGGCAGCCAGCCGACGTCGATGAACAGGGCGGTGATCAGGCCCCACGCGAGGAACGCGGGCAGGTTCGGCATGATCATGCCGGTGAGGAACGCGCCGAACCGCTGCAGGTGGACCTGAGCGGTCCGCCCTCGCGTGAGGCTCGGTGCGGCAGGTGCGGTGGTCGTCATGGCCGGTTCACGCTCCGCTGGTCGGGCCGGCGGCCTCGTCGCCGCCGGCCGGTGATCGTCGTTGATCCCCCTGCACCGCCGCGTGCGCGGCGGGTGGTGCGGGTGGTGCGTCGGGGCCCTGCGGGTCAGGGCTCGATGGTGACCTTGATGCCCGCCCCCGAGCGGACGACGTCGATGCCCTCGACCACGCGGTCGAGGGGCAGCCGGTGGGTGATGAGGTCCGCCACCGGCACCGAGCCGTCGGCGATGAGGGCGAGCGCCTTGCGGTTGTGCTCGGGGCTCGACCCGTTGGCGCCGACGATCGTCAGCTCCTTGTAGTGCACGAGGTTCGAGTCGAGCGTGATCGTCGGGCGGTCCTTGGGCAGCCCGCCGAAGAAGCTGATCCGCCCGCGCGGGGCGACCATGCGCAGCGCCTGCTCCTGCGCGGCACCGGACGCGGCGGCGGTGATGACGACGTCGGCGCCGCGCCGGCCGGTGAGCTCGAGCACGGCCTCGACGGGGTCGACGTCGCTCGCGCAGATCGCCGCGTCGGGCTCGACGACCTTCGCGGCCAGGTCGAGGCGCTCACGGCTGAGCTCGACGAGGTAGACGGCCGACGCGCCGCGTGCCCGCGCGAGCCGCACGTGCAGGCACCCGATGGGACCGGAGCCGACCACGACGACCGTGTCGCCGTCGTGCACGTCCGCGATCTCCTGGGCGTTGATCGCACAGGCGAACGGCTCGGCGACCGAGGCCTCGGCGTACCCGACGCCCTCGGGGATGCGGTTGAGGCCGTCGACCGCGAGCACGGTGGCCGGCACGACCATGAACGGCGCGAAGCCGCCGTCGTAGTCGTAGCCCATCGAGACCTGGTGCGGGCAGATCGTCTCCAGGCCGCGCGCGCACCAGTCGCAGCGCCCGCACGGGATCGCGGCGATGACCTGCACGCGGTCCCCGGGCGCCCAGCCGGTGACGCCGTCGCCGACCTGCACGACCTCGCCGGCGATCTCGTGGCCCATGACGCGCGGCGGCACGATCCGCTGGTGCCCGGAGGTCGAGATCTTGACGTCCGTGCCGCACATCGAGCACGCGCGGACCCGGATCTTCACCTCCCCCGCGGCGGCCTCGGGCTCGGGGCCGTCCTCGAGACGGACGTCGCCGGGTGCGTAGAAACGGAAGACCTTCATCGCTCTCCTCGTGGCACGTGCGGTGGCAGCTCCGCCTCCGCGTCCTCGCCCAGGATGGCCCGAGGGATGAGACGTGTCAACCCATTCCCACATGTTCGGCGGTAAACGGGTCCCGTTTGATGTGACTATCGGCGTCGACATGCGACAGGACGCCGTGAACCGGGCCGTCGAGACGCCCACCCGGACACGAAACGGGGGTCGGCATGTCCGGATGCCGGGGGTGAGCGGGCCGCGCGACCGGTGCGTGACGGGCCCTGCCGTGTCGCTCACGTCACGCTGCTGACGCGCACCTCGTTGCCGTAAGGTAAGCCTCACCTATCGCGCCCGCCCCCCGCGGGCCCGTCGGACGTCCGCGCCCGCGCGCCGTCGCGACGACAGCGACCCCTGCGAAGGACACCATGCGCACTGCGCCCTCCCGCCGCGCCCTGCGACCCCTGGTCGCCGCGACCGCCGCCGCGCTCCTGCTCACCGCGTGCGCCACCGGTGGCACGGACGACGCCGGCGGCGGCACCACCACGTCCGGCACCGGCTCGGACGTCTTCCCCGTCACGCTGACCAGCGCGTTCGGCGACACGACGATCGAGTCGGAGCCCACGGCCGTCGCCACGGTCAACTGGGGCAACCACGACGTCCCGATCGCGCTCGGCATCGTGCCCGTCGGCTTCGCCGGGTCGACCTACGGCGACGACGACGCCGACGGCGTCCTGCCCTGGACGTACGAGGCCCTCGAGGCGCTCGACGCGACCGGCGACGCGCTGCCCGTGCTGTTCGACGAGACCGACGGCATCCCGTTCGAGGCCGTCAACAACACCGCGCCCGACGTCGTCCTCGCCGCGTACTCCGGCCTGACCGAGGAGGACTGGACGACCCTGTCCCAGATCGCGCCCACGGTGTCGTGGCCCGAGTTCGCGTGGGGCACCAACTGGAAGGACATGGCACTCGTCAACGGCGAGGCGCTCGGCCGCAAGGCGCAGGCCCAGGAGCTCGTCGACGACGTCCTCGCGCAGATCGACGACGCGCTCGCGGCCCGCCCCGACGTCGAGGGCAAGACCGTGGCCTTCACGTGGATCGACCCCGCGGACCCCAGCACCATCGGCGTCTACACGCCGCTGGACGCACGCGTGCAGCTCCTCGAGGACCTCGGTCTGCGGACCGCGCCGTCCGTCGTCGAGCTCGCCGGCGGCACCGACCAGTTCTTCGTGAACCTCGCCTCCGAGCAGGCCGACACGCTCGCCGACGTCGACGTCCTCGCCACCTACGGTGACGACACGACGCTCGCGTGGCTGCAGGCCGACCCGCTGCTGAGCAAGATCCCGGCCGTCGCACGCGGCTCGGTGGTCGTCGTGCCGGACGGTGCACCGCTCGCGTCGGCCACCTCGGGCCCGACCGTCCTGTCCGTGCCCTGGGCGCTCGACGCCTACCTCGACCTGTTCCAGACCGCCGCCGAGCGGGTCGGATGACGCTGACCGCCACACCAGGGACGCCGGCCGCACCCGCAGGGGTGCGGCCGGCGTCCCTGCGCCGACGGCGCACGCTCGGGCTCGCCGCGTGCGTCCTCGCCGTGCTGCTCGCCGTCGTCGCCTCGCTCGCGTTCGGGGCGCGCGTCGTCAGCTGGTCCGACGTCGTCGCCGGCGTGCTCCACCCCGACACGTCCGACATCGCGCAGGCCGCCGTGCAGTCCCGCGTCGCGCGCACCGTGCTGGGCCTGCTCGTCGGCGCCGCGCTCGGGATCGGCGGCGCCGTGCTGCAGGGCCTGACGCGCAACCCGCTCGCCGACCCCGCCCTGCTCGGCATCAGCTCCGGCGCATCGCTCGCGGTCGTCCTCGGCATCATGCTGCTCGGCATGTCGACGCTCACGCAGTACGTGTGGATGGCGTTCGCCGGCGCCACGCTCGCCTCGCTGCTGGTCTACGCGATCGGGTCGCTCGGACGCGAGGGCGCGACCCCGCTCAAGCTCGCGCTCGCCGGCGCCGCCACGACCGCCGCGCTCGGCTCGGGCGTCTCGATGGTCCTGCTGTCACGCACCGACGTGCTCGACACGTTCCGGTTCTGGCAGGTCGGCTCGATCGGGCGGGCGTCGTTCGCCGAGATCGGCCAGGTCGCGCCGTTCCTCGTCGTGGGCGCCGTGCTGGCCGTCGGCTGCGCGCGCGGCATGGACGCCATCGCGCTCGGCGACGACGTCGCGGTCGGCCTCGGCCAGCACGTCGGCGCCGTACGCGCCGTCGGCGGGGCCGCCGCCGTGCTGCTGTGCGGCACGGCCGTCGCCGCGGCCGGGCCCATCGGCTTCGTCGGGCTCGTCATGCCGCACCTCGCGCGCACGTTCACCGGCCCCGGCCACCGCTGGCTGCTGCCCTGCTCGGGCGCGCTCGGCGCCGCGCTGCTGGTGGCCGCCGACGTCGTCGGCCGCGTCGTCGCGCGCCCCCAGGAGATCGAGGTCGGCATCGTCACCGCCGTGCTCGGTGCGCCCGTCTTCATCGCGATCATCCGCCGTCACAAGGTGCGCGAGCTGTGACCGCCGTCCTGCCGGACGCACCCGCCGGCGCCGTCGTCGCCCGCGGACGACGCGCACGAGCCCGGCGGCACCGCACCGTCGTCCTCGTGCTCGTCCTCGCGGTCCTGGTCGTCGCCACCGTCGCGCTGTGCGTCGGCGAGCGCACCTACGCACCGTCGGAGGTGCTGCGCGTGCTGCTCGGCGAGCAGGTGCCCGGTGCGTCGTTCAACGTCGGGGTGCTGCGAGCGCCCCGCGTGCTCACCGCGGTCCTCGTCGGCCTCGCGTTCGGCATGGGCGGCGTGGTGTTCCAGACCATGCTGCGCAACCCGCTGGCCAGCCCCGACATCATCGGGGTGAGCGCCGGGTCGAGCGCCGCCGCGGTCATCGCGATCACGATGTTCGGGTTGTCGGGCGCCGCGCTGTCGGTCGTCGCCGTCGTCGCCGGGCTGGCCGTGGCCGGCGGCATCTACACGCTGTCGTGGCGCAGCGGCGTGCAGGGCGCACGGCTCGTCCTCATCGGCATCGCGGTCGGCGCGATGCTCGACTCGGTCATCGGGTACGCGATGACGCGGGCCGGCGTGTACGACGCGAGCGAGGCGCTGCGGTGGCTCACCGGATCGCTCAACTCGGCCTTCTGGCCCGGCGTCGGCCCGCTCGCCACGGCGCTCGCCGTGCTCGTGCCGACGCTCGTCGTGCTCGCGCGCCGGCTGCCCGCGCTGCAGCTCGGCGACGACGCCGCCGCCGGCCTCGGGGTCGCGCCCGACCGGTCGCGCCTCGCGCTGCTGCTCGTGGCCGTCGCCGTCATCGCGGTCGCCACCGCCGCGACCGGCCCGATCGCGTTCGTGGCCTTCCTGTCCGGCCCCATCGCCCACCGCCTGCTGCGCGGTACCGGTGGGCTGCTCGTGCCCGCGGCCCTCGTCGGTGCGCTCCTGGTCCTCGTCGCGGACCTCGTCGGGCAGCACCTGCTCGTCGCCCGGTTCCCCGTGGGGGTCGTCACGGGGGTCCTGGGGGCGCCCTACCTGCTCTGGCTGCTGGCCAGGACCAACCGTTCCGGAGGCTCCCTGTGACGGACTCCCCCCAGGCCCACACGCTCGTCGTCGAGGGCGCGACGGTCGGCTACGACGACCGGGTCGTGGTGCACGACATGACGCTCGAGGTCGCCACCGGCGCCGTCACCGCGATCGTTGGCGCCAACGGCTGCGGCAAGTCCACGCTGCTGCGCGCGATGGCGCGGCTCCTGAAGGTCAGCGCGGGGCGCGTGCTCCTCGACGGGACCCCGATCGACGCCCTGCCGTCACGTCAGGTCGCCACCGTGCTGGGCCTGCTGCCGCAGACCCCGGTGTGCCCCGAGGGCATCGCCGTCGCGGACCTCGTGGGCCGCGGCCGCTACCCGCACCAGGGCTGGTTCCGCCGCTGGACGGCGCAGGACGACGCGGTCGTCGAGCAGGCGCTGGTCGACACCGACATCCTCGACCTGGCCGACCGCCCGGTCGACGAGCTGTCCGGCGGTCAGCGCCAGCGCGTGTGGATCGCGATGGCCCTCGCCCAGCAGACCGACGTGCTGCTGCTCGACGAGCCCACGACGTTCCTCGACGTCGCGCACCAGGTCGAGGTCCTCGACCTGCTGACCGACCTCAACCGCGAGCGCGGGACCACGATCGTCATGGTCCTGCACGACCTCA
>Ga0160438_1000026_pt1 | contig 136612 bp, 107 predicted proteins | sample HID1975K_E0MG_FD_108203 | JGI IMG/M metagenome (GOLD analysis project Ga0160438, IMG submission 108203) | Enriched soil microbial communities from UW Madison campus, WI, USA - HID1975K_E0 MG | ecosystem: Environmental > Terrestrial > Soil > Unclassified | place: USA: Madison, Wisconsin...
GCCCAGCAACTCAACGGTCGACCACGCAAGACGCTCGGCTGGAAGACACCAGCCGAGCGCCTGCGTGATCTACTGACAACCACTTAGGCCATCAGGTGTTGCGAGGACCATTGGAATCCGCCGAGGGGACCGGGGCCGTCGTCGCGTGCTCCCACCCGGCCACCGGCACGCCAAGCCCGCCACCCCGTCGACCGGAACCTGGTTCCCCGTTGGACCCGACTTTGATCACGGATCGGCGGTTCTGACGGTCGCGCGTTGCTGACCTGCGGGTTCGTGGCTGTGGCGGGGCTGATCTGTGCACTAACGGGGGCTCCAGTCTGGCGGGGTGGCCCCGCACATCCGCACGGTGAGGACCGCGTCCGGGGCGCGGGCGGTGCAGATCGTGTACTCCAACCGCAAGGGCGCCCGGGACATCGAGCACATCGGGTCCGCGCACGACGACGTCGAGCTTGAGCTGTTGAAGACGGTCGCGCGTCAGCGTCTGGCCGCTGGGCAGGACGAGCTGGACCTGGGTCTGCAGCCATCGCCGCAGGCGGGTGGTCCGTTGCCGATCAAGACCTCCCGCATGGGGCATCTGTGGGACGCGTTGAGCTGCGCGTACGACGCACTCGGCCTGGCCGCGGCGGCGGGCGGAGACGAGGTGTTCCGGCACCTGGTCCTGGCTCGGATCATCGAGCCGACCTCGAAGATCGACTCGTTGTGGGTGCTCGCCGAGGCCGGTGTCGCGACGGTCTCCTACCCGACGATCACCCGACGGCTGCGGGTCTACAGCGCCGAGGGGTGGCGTGAACGGCTCGCCGCGGCGTGCGCGAAGCACGCGGCACTGGGCCCGGCCACACTCGTGCTCTACGACGTGACCACGTTGTACTTCGAGACCCACCAGGGCGACGGGTTCCGCGAGTCGGGGTTCTGCAAGGAACGACGCGTCGAGCCGCAGATCACCGTCGGGCTGCTCACGGACGCGGCCGGGTTCCCGCTCATGGTCAACGCGTTCGAGGGCAACAAGGCCGGGACCACCACGATGCTGCCGACCCTCAAGGCGTTCATGACCGCCCACCGGCTCACCGACGTGGTGATCGTCGCCGACGCGGGCATGATCTCGGATGCGAACAAGCGCGCGATCGAGGCCGAAGGCCTGTCGTTCATCCTCGGCGCCAAGACACCCGAGGTCCCCTACCAGGTCACCAAGTGGCACCGCGAACACCCCGGCGAGCAGGTCCCTGACGGGCACGTGTTCACCCAGCCGTGGCCCGCGGTCCCGTCGGACAAGCGCCGTGACCAGGTCTTCTACTACCAGTACTCGGCCGACCGGGCACGACGCACCCTGCACGGCATCGACGAGCAGGTCCGCAAGGCCGAGGACGCCGTCGCCGGCCGCGCCCCGGTCAAGCGCAACCGGTTCGTCCAGCTGACCGGCGCGACCAAGGCCGTCAACCGGGACCTGGAGACCAAGGCCCGCGCCCTGGCCGGCATCAAGGCCTACGTCACGAACATCCCCGACCCGACCCCCGAACTCGTCATCGGGTCCTACCGGCGGCTGCTGCAGATCGAGAAGTCGTTCCGGATGGCGAAGTCCGACCTCGCCGCCTGCCCGATCTACGCACGCACCCGCGACTCGATCGAGGCACACTTGAGCATCGTGTTCGCCGCGATCGCCGTCAGCCGATGGATCGAGGAAACCACCGGATGGTCCCTGCGCAAGTTCGTCAAGACCGCCCGCCGCTACCGCACCATCGAGATCACCCTGGGCGAGCACACGATCACCGCCGCCGACCCCCTACCCGACGACCTCGCCACCGCCCTCGACGCCATCAAGAACCGAACCGCTACGCACTAACTTGATCAAACTCCGGTCGCGTGCTCCCACCCGGCCACCCGCACGCCACGCCCGCCACCCCGTCGACCGGAACCTGGTTCCCCGTTGGAGGCTCTTGAGGACCAGGCGCGCCCGTGCTTACAACGACGCATCGTCCAGGGCATCGATCCGACCAATCGAGCTGGAGTTCGAGTTCCACTGACGTCGTCGTGATCGAGGGCGGAGGACTTGGAGAACGGCTGGGGAGGTCGCCATTGTGCGTGGTCGCCGTAGTCTGTACCGTGTGCCCACATCAGGGGGCAAAGGGGGCACGGTGAGGCGCAAGCTTGCAGTGGCAATTGTCTGTGCAGTTCTCACGGCGGGAGCGGCAGCACCGTCCCACGCTCAGAGTGTCGACCAGGGCGTCGAACGAGGCGGTGACCGCGCGGCACTCGCGGAGGCGGAGCGCGTCGCGAGGAGCAACCCCGCGCCGGCGCTTCTGCGGCAGGTCGGTGACCTGCAGAAGGGCGGCCACCTCGCGGACGTCTTCTTCCCGCGATGGCTGCCGGAGGACGAGCTCATCGAGTTGGTTGTGGACGAGCGCAGGGCGGCCGCGCTGCAGAGTGCGGTCGACGCCCTGCCCGACGCGCGCAGCTTCGTCGTCACCACGAGCCCGCACAACCCGGACGTGATGCAGCTGGAGCTGGACCGCATCGTCGGGCTCGGCACGCTGCCGGACGGCAGCACGGTGACCTGGGCGAAGCCCAGCCTCCCCGACGCCTCTGGCATCGTCGTCGGGATCCAGCCGTCCAGCAGCACCGCCTCGGCCGAGCGGCGCTCCGCGGACGCCGACGCGACCCTCGCCGTAGACGCCGCCGTCACCGCGATCGGCAGCGCCTACGACGTCGTCGTCGAGGAGGGAGCCCTGCCGGCGGTGACCGCCGGTGCGCGCCGGACCAGCACCGCGCCGTTTGTCGGCGGTGCGCGGATGCGCAACAAGGCATCCGGGGTGATCTGCACGACGGGAATCCCTCTAGTGCGGACCGACCGCTCCGACGGCCTGTTGGGCCCGGCGTTCCTCACCGCCGACCATTGCGGCAATGCCGGGGACGAGTGGGTCACCTCGGCGTCGACGGCGCCGACGCTCGGGAGGATGCGCAGCTTCTTCTCCGCAGGTGCCGACCTGAAGTTCTTGGAGGACGGGCGCGGGGTGAGCGACTTCACCACCCGTCGCCTCGGTCGGCTCTACTCAGGCCCCGGCAATACCTACGCGACCATCCCGATCTACGGCCGCACGGTGCCGCTGCTGGGCACCACCGTCTGCATGGGCGGCGCGTCGTCCGGCACCGTGTGCGACGCGAAGATCAACTGGATGGGCGTCACGTACCTCGCGGCCGGGGGGCGGGCGGGGTCGTGTACCGGGACGGGATTCAGACGGACAGCCCTGCCGCGAAGCCTCCGGCGGGCGACGGTGACTCCGGCGGCCCGGTGTACTACCCCCACACGTCGAGCAGCTCGCTCGGCAACGGCGCGATCGTCGTCGGCATCGTGAGCGCCCGCAACCCGCTGTACGACGTCCCGTGTCTCGGCGACCCGACGAGCGCGTCGCGTGGCTGCTCCACGCAGAACTGGTTCGCTCCGATGGACGCGATATCACGCCGCACCGACGGGTCGAAGTACATTTTTCTCTACTACAACGAGACCACGACGCAGCGGACCTTCGGCAGGACGCCGACGCTCGTCGCCGAGGAGTTGTGACGGTGTGTCGTTGCCACCGACCACTCGGGCCGCCCGTCTCCTGACGGCCGCCGGGCTGCTCCTACTCGCCGGTTGCGCTGCGAACGGTGTGGAGGAACGGCGCGACCGGGGCCTGCCGGACGGGGTCGAGTGGAACGACGTGATCGACCGGCCTGTCGTCCTCCGGGGCGACGAGCAGGGTCGTGTCGTCTTCGTCGCGTACGGCAGCGGGTCGTGCCCGGTGCTCGTCCACGATGTGACCTGGGAGGACGACGACCACGTCGTCCTCACGGCGCGTCGGACCGTCCCGCCGTTCTCGGCCTGCACCTCCGACCTTGCACCGATGACCAGCGTGCTCGACCTGTCCGCCCACGACGACGGTGGGCCTCTGACGGTCGCGGTGGAGTTCCCCGGCTACCCCGACATGGACTTCACGACCGAGCTGCCGGCCGCCGACTGGCAGTGAGGATGTAGGCGAACCCCCGTAGTGGTCGTTCCTGACTCCGACGAAGCCAGTCGGAGTACCGGCCCCGGCCGACAGCCTGAGGCGGCGGCGCCGCGCACGCTCGTCCGCCTCGGCTCCACGACGACCCCCGCGTCCCCCCGGGCGAGCTCAGGGCAAGCCATGACCTCGGCGGCTTCTGGAGGATCGGAAGCCGCCGAGGTCACGGTTCGTGGGCTGGCGGACGGGTCAGGCGCGGCGCCGGGTGGTCGGGTCCGTGATCGACGGCGGGTGGTAGCCCGCGTCGGCGGGGTTGAGCGTCACGCCGGGCGGGACGATGCGGTCGATCTCGTCGAGGACGTCGGCCGGCAACCGGACGTCGAGCGCCGTGAGGGCCGCGTCGAGGTGGGCCTGCGTGCGCGGCCCGATGATCGCGCTGCTCACGGCCGGGTGCTCGAGGACGAACCCCAGCGCGAGCTGCAGGAGGGTCAGCCCGGCCGCCTCGGCGACCTTCGACAGCTGCTGCACCGCCTCGGCCTTGCTGACGTTCTCCGGCAGCGACGGGTCGTGCCGCCCGGGCTGGCGCTGGTGACGCGGCGAGTCGCCACGCGTCCCGTCGAGCGGACGCCCCGACAGCCAGCCGCCGGCCAGCGGGCTCCACGGCAGCACGCCCAGCCCGTACTCGAGCGCGAGCGGCAGCACCTCGCGCTCGACGCCGCGCGCGAGGACCGAGTACGGCGGCTGCTCGGTGGCGGGGCGCGCGAACCCGCGGTCCGCCGCGACCCACTGCGCCTGCACGACCTGCGACGGCAGGAACGTCGACGTCCCGACATACAGCACCTTGCCCGCGCGCACGAGGTCGTCGAGGGCGCCGAGCGTCTCGTCGATCGCCGTGCCCGGCTCGGGGCGGTGCACCTGGTAGACGTCGATGCGGTCGGTCTGCAGCCGGCGCAGCGAGTCCTCGACGGCCCGCACGATCCACCGCCGCGAGTTGCCCGCGTGGTTGACCTCGTCGGACAGCCGGCCGTGGACCTTCGTCGCGAGGACGACGTCGTCACGACGGCCCGCCAGGGCCTTGCCGACGATCGTCTCGGACTCGCCGCGCGAGTACACGTCGGCCGTGTCGACGACGTTGATCCCGGCGTCGAGCGCGCGGTGGAGGATCGCGGCGGAGTCGTCGTGGTCCGGGTTGCCCCAGGCGCCGAAGTTCATGGTGCCGAGCGTCAGCGGGGACACCTGGACGCCGGTGCGGCCGAGCGGGCGGTACGTCGTCATGCGTGTGCTCCTTGGTGGGTGGTGCCGGTGAGACGGTGGGGGACGGGGCTCGTCACGTCGCGACGAGGCCGACCGCGAGATCGGACCCCGCGCGGTGCCGCGGGTGCACGGGACGCGCGAGGCCGTAGTGGTCGCGCAGCGTCGTCCCCGTGTACTCCGTGCGGAACAGGCCGCGGTCGACGAGCACGGGCACGACCTGGTCGACGAAGTCCTCCAGGCCCGACGGCAGCACCGCGGGCATGATGTTGAACCCGTCGGCGGCGCCCGCGTCCCACCACTCCTGGACCGCGTCGGCGACCTGCTCGGCCGTCCCGGAGAACGTGCGGTGCCCGCGCCCGCCGCCGAGCCGGCCGATGAGCTGGCGGACGGTGAGCCGCTCGCGGCGAGCGAGCTCGACGATCAGCGTGTACCGGGACTTCGCGCCCTCGATCTCGTCCTCGCTCGGCAGGTCGGCCGGCAGCTCGCGGTCGAGCGGCAGGTCCTCGGGGTCGACGCGCAGGGTCTTGGCGAGCTGGCGGCGCGCGTACTCCGGGCGGATGAGCCGGTCGAGCTCGTCCTCCTTCTCGCGTGCCTCGGCCTCCGTGGCGCCGATGACGGGCACGATGCCCGGCAGCACGAGCAGACCGGCGGGGTCGCGGCCCCACTCGACGGCCCGCCGCTTGAGGTCCGTCGCGAACGCGAGCGCGTCGTCCAGGGTCTGCTGCGCGGTGAACACGGCCTCGGCGTAGCGTGCGGCGAGGTCTCGGCCGTCCTCCGACGACCCGGCCTGCACCAGCAGCGGGTACGCCTGCGGCGAGCGCGGCGTCGTCAGCGGCCCGGCCACGCGGAAGTGCTCGCCGACGTGCTCGGGGGCGTGGATCTTCTCGGAGTCGCCCCAGACGCCGGCTTCCTTGTCGCCGAGCTCGACGTCGTCCTCCCACGAGTCCCACAGCTTGAGGGCGACGTCGATGAACTCCGCCGCGCGCTCGTACCGGGTCCGGTGCGACGGCAGCTCGTCGAGGCCGAAGTTGCGCGCGGCCTCCAGGTGGGCGGTCGTCACGATGTTCCAGCCGGCGCGCCCGCCGCTGATGTGGTCGACCGACGCGAACCGGCGGGCCAGGTTGTACGGGTCGTTGTACGTGGTCGACGCGGTCGCGATCAGGCCGATGCGGCTCGTCACGGCGGCGATGGCCGCCAGCACGACCGTCGGCTCGAGCGTGCCCGACGGCCGCCGGCCCACGTCGCGGAACAGCGCCGGGCCGTCGGCGAAGAAGATCGAGTCGAGGTGGCCCCGCTCGGCCGTCTGGGCGAGGCGCTGCAGGTACGCGATGTTGGTGCTCTGGTACGACGGGTCGGACTCGGGCAGCCGCCACGACGCCTCGTGGTGGCCCGTGCTCATGAGGAAGGCGTTGAGGTGCAGCAGCCCCTCGCGGCGGGGTCGGGACGTCATGGGGTGCTCCTGTCGGAGTCGGGAGAGGACGGGCCGACGACGGCCGGGACGCCGAGCGCGTCGAGCAGCTCGCGGCGCAGCGCCACGTAGCCCGCGTCGGCGGGGTCGCGGTGGGTGACGGACGTGTCCAGGGCGATGCGCCCGGCGTCGAGCACGACGACGCGGTCGGCCAGCACGATCGCCTCGTCGACGTCGTGCGTGACCAGCAGGACCGCGGGCCGGTGACGTGCGCACAGGTCGCGCAGCAGCGCGTGCATGCGGGTGCGGGTCAGGGCGTCGAGCGCGCCGAACGGCTCGTCGGCCAGCAGCAGCTGCGGCTCGCGCACGAGCGACCGCGCGAGGGACACCCGCTGCTGCTCACCACCGGACAGCTCGGTGGGCCACGCGCGCTCGCGGCCCGCCAGCCCGACCTCCGCGAGGCGCTCGGCGCCCAGCTCGCGGGCGCCCGGACCCGTGAGGCCGAGCACCACGTTGTCGAGCACCCGTGCCCACGGCAGCAGCCGCGAGTCCTGGAACACGACCGACACGCGCTCGGGGACGGCGATCGTGCCCGTCCCGTGCACGTCGTGGTCGAGGCCGGCCAGCGCACGCAGCAGCGTGCTCTTGCCGGACCCGCTGCGCCCCAGGATGGCGACGAACTCGCCCGCCGCGATCGTGAGGTCCAGGTCGCGCAGGACGCGGCCGTCACCCTCGCCGAGCCCGTACGCGCGGACCAGGTCGTGCACGACGACCGAGCCGTCGTGCGTGGTGACGCGCTCGTCGGCGAGCACGCCCTGGGCCGGGGCCGGCACGGCCGACCGGGCGGGGACGCGCGCGTCCTCGGTGGGGCCGGGTGCGGTCAGCCCGCCAGCGTGCGCCGCCATGACAGGGCCCTCCTCTGCACGAGACGGACGAGCAGGTCGGAGCCGTAGCCGAGGATCCCGTACAGGACCAGGCCGACGACGATGATGTCGGTCTGCCCGTAGGTGCGGGCGAGCTCCATCATGTAGCCGATGCCGGCGGTGCCGTTGATCTGCTCGACGACGACGAGCGCGAGCCAGCAGCTCGTGACGGCGAACCGCAGCCCGAGCAGGAACCCGGGCAGCGCACCGGGCAGCACGACCTTGGTGAGGAAGTGCCACCGCGACAGCCCGACGGTCTCGGCGAGCTCGACGTACCGCGCGTCGATGGTCCGCAGCCCGTTGTGGGTGTGGATGTACACCGGCACGAGCACGCCGAGCAGGATCGTGACGACCTTCATGGTCTCGCCGATGCCGAGCCACAGGATCAGCAGCGGCAGCAGCGCGAGGCTCGGGATGGCGCGCTTGAGCTGCACCGGCCCGTCGACGAGCGCCTCGCCCCACCGGCTCAGGCCGGAGACGACGGCGAGGACGGTGCCGACGACGATGCCGAGCGCGAGCCCGGACAGCGCGCGGCCGGCCGACACGGCGAGGTTCGCCTGCAGGCGGCCGTCGGCGATGAGGTCGCCGGCCGTGGTCACGACGGTCCACGGCGCGGACAGCGTGCGCTGGTCGATGAACCCGACGGCCGAGCCGACGGACCAGACGACCAGCAGCGCGCCGAGGCCGATGAGCGGGCCGCCGCGCAGCGGACGCCCGGGTCCCAGGCGCCGGCCGGTGCGCGGTCCGCGCCGCACGGCGACGGCCGGGGCCACCGCGGGCGCGACGGGGCGCCGCGTCAGGCCCTGGGGCAGGGACAGGATCGACATCAGCCGGCCTCCTTCTCGCGGTAGGCGGCCGCGGCGTCGGCGACGACGGGCGCGAACCGCTGGTCCCACAGGTCCGCGGCGTCGAGCACGTCGTTGCCGGTCGCCTCGGCGAGCAGCTCGATCGTCTTCTGGTGCTGGGCGATGCGCTCGGTCCACTCCTCGGGGATGTCGGGGATGCCGGCGCGCTCGACGAGGTAGTCGGCGTCCGCCGGGCTCAGCCCCTGGTCGGCGACGTAGTAGCCGGCCTTCCACTCCTGCGGGTGCGCGTGGATCCAGAGCTTGGCCTGAGCCCAGAGCTGCACGTACGCGCGCAGGGCGGCGGCCTTGGCGGGGTCGTCGATCACGGACGTCGGCACGTACAGGTGGCTGGGGTCGTCGCGCAGCCCGTGGCGCACGGTGTGGGCGCCGTCGGGCCCGTAGTTCTCGAGGTAGCGGGCGATCTGCACGCCGCCGATGGGTGCGATGTCGACCTCGCCCGCCGCGAGGGCGGTCGCGTACACGTCGCCCGTGCTGGGCAGCTCGACGAGCGTCACGTCGTCCTTCCCGAGCCCCGCCTCCTCGAGCGCCCGCAGGACGATGACCCCCTGCGCCTGCCCCGGGGAGTACGCGATGCGGTGGCCGGCGAAGTCCTCGAGGGACTCGACGCCGTCGACGCCGGGTGCGACGCCGAACTCGTAGATGGGGTTCTCCTGCCAGTCCTCGCGGTAGACGGCGGCGACGATCTTGACGTCGAGCCCCGTCCACTCGGCGTGGATGGGCGGGATGTCGGCGACGGCGCCGACGTCGAGCGCACCGGCCCGGAACGCCTCGGTGGTCTGCGGCCCGCCGGACAGGTTGGCCCACTCGATCTCGAAGCCGAGGTCGGAGTCGAGGTCGTCGCCCGCGATCTCGACGGCCTTCTGCGTCGTCGGGTCCCCGACCACCAGCGTCGTCCCGGCGGGGATCTCGGTGGGCAGCTCGGCCGTCGCGGCGGCCGCAGGCGTGGGGTCGCCGGCCGACGCACCGTCGGCGCACGCGGCGAGCAGGGCGGGCAGGAGGGCGGCGGCGGTGACCGCGACGAGGCGGTGACGCGCGGTGCGGCCGGACGTCGTCCGGTCGGGAGGTGCGAACGGCATGGCGGAGCCTTCCGGGCAGGGGTGGGCCGCCGGCGTCGTGACGCGGGGCGGCGGTCGGGCGGGTGGTGGGGTCACGTCGCACCGTCCCGGCGCCGGTCCTGGGGTGGCGGACGACGACGGGTGGGGACGTGCCGGGGGCGGTGGCCGGGCGCCCGGGACAGGTGGCGCGGGCCGGAGGCCTGACGACGCGGTCGGTGGACGACCGGTCAGGGGCGGGAGCCGCTGGTCAGCGACAGCGCGTGGCCGGACACGACCGACACGCACAGGCGAGCAGCGGGGAGGCTGCGGTGTGCGGGGCGGTGGTCATGCCCACGACAATGACATACCGAATAAGTAGGGAATAGCCCTCTGCCCGCATCCTGAGACGCGCGCCCACCTGGCCCCCCGCCCGAGGCGCCCGTGCCCGCCGACGTCGCACGTCGCCCGCCCTCACGGCTGCCGACCTCGTACTTCGACGGCTCACCCAGCTGCCGAACTCGTACTTCGGCGGCTCACACGGCCTCGGAGGCCGCCGAAGTACGAGGTCGGCGGATGGGTGGGGGGTCAGGGGGTGGAGAGGGCGGTGCGGAGGGTTGTCGTCAGCGGCTCGCGGACGACGCAGCGGTCCAGGCGGAAGTCGTCGGCCAGGGCGCGGACCGCCTCGGCGTCGAGGCCCGCGAAGCAGCGGGCGTAGTCGTCGACCAGGGGCTCGGCGAGCAGGATGTTCCGCACCAGCAGGTGGACCCACTGCCGCGTGCCCCACGGGTACGGGTCGAAGTCGGGGAACTCGCGCGCCAGCAGGGCCTCGACCGGGTCGAGGACGTCGCGCACGTGCGTGTCGCGCCCGCCCCACGAGTCGGTCCCGAGCCGACGCTTCTTCTCCAGCGCCGGGGCGATGGTCGTCAGGTACGGCGCGTCCGGCCGCACGTGCACGACGCCCTGCAGGCCGATGTCCTTGTACGTCCACAGGCTCCAGCCGGCGTCGTGCTCGGCGTAGATCTCGAGCTGGTCGCGCAGCAGCCGGTCGCAGCCCGCGTCGCGCTCGGCGTCCCCGGTGTAGACGGGGCCGAACTCGCCGACCCACACGGGTGTGCCGCCGCGCCGCATGTGCTCGGTGCGGCGCAGGAACGTCGCCTCGACGACGTCCCGGTCGTGGTGCTCGCCGCGCGTCGTGCCCGGGTAAGCGCTCGGTGACGCGATGCCGGGCAGCGCGTAGTCGTGCGCCGCCCACACGACGTTCTCGAGCGTGAGCCCGTCAAACGGGCGGAAGTCGGTCGCGTACGTGTTGCCGTCGAGGAACAGCACGTGGTGCGGGTCGACCGCGCGCACGGCGCGCTCGAGCCGCGCGTAGAACGGCCCGACGACCTCGCCGGTCGCGTCGGCCGGCTCGTTGAGCAGGTTGTACCCCGCGACCCACGGGTCGTCGCGGTAGCGGTCGGCCAGGGCCTCCCACAGGTGCACGACGCGGTCCTGGAAGTGCCGGTGCGTCCAGAACATCGCACGGTGGGTCGGGTTGTCGGAGTGCCAGTGCTGGTTCTGGTACCCGGGCGCGGCGTGCAGGTCGAGGATCGTGCGGATGCCGCGGTCGGCCAGCAGCCGCACGACGCGGTCGAGCCGGGCGAACCCGCTCTCCTTCAGCTCGAACGGCGCCAGGTCGTCCTCCAGGTGGTGGTACGAGAACGGCACGCGCACGCACGTCACCCCGAGCGCCGCCAGGTGGTCGGCGTCGGCGGCGTCGAAGAACGTCTGCCAGAAGCGGTCGAGGAACGCCTCGTACGCGTCGTCGCCGAGCGTCCGGCGCAGCGCGCGCCGCATCTGGGACTCGGTGCCGGGGTAGCCGGTGATGAAGTTCTCCATCGTCATCCAGCCGCCCAGGCCGACGCCGCGCAGGTGCACGCGCTCCCCGGTCCCGTCGACGATCGCGTCGCCCGCGACCCGCAGCATGCGTGCGTCCACGCTTCACCCTCCCCGTCGAGGTAACCGGTTACGCACCGGCGCTCCGCACACCGTAGGCTGCGCGTCGGGGCGCTGTCCACGGGTGACGCGCGGGTGCGGACGGAGGCCGGATGTCGGCGACCATGCGCGACGTCGCGCGCCTCGCGGGCGTGTCGGTCAAGACCGTGTCGAACGTCGTCAACGAGTTCCCGCACGTGAGCGCCGGGACGCGACGCCGCGTGCACGCCGCGATCGAGCAGCTCGGCTACCGCATGAACCACTCGGCACGCAGCCTCAGCCGGGGGCGCACGGGGCTCGTGAGCCTCGCGGTGCCGCAGCTGCGCCTGCCGTACTTCGCCGAGCTCGCCGACGCCGTCATCGCGGCCGCCGAGGAGCGCGGGCTGCGCGTGCTCATCGAGCAGACCGGTGGTGTGCGCGACCGCGAGCTCGCCGTGCTCGACGGCGACGACCGCCGCATGACCGACGGGCTGATCCTCGCGCCCATCGCCCTGCGCACGTCGGACCGCCCGCTGCTGCGCGCCGACCCGCCGCTCGTCCTGCTCGGCGAGCGCCAGCTGACCGACGCGGTGGACCACGTGACGATGGCCAACCGCGACGGTGCGCGGGCGGTCACCGAGCACCTGCTCGCCACCGGGCGGCGCGCGATCGCGCTGGTGGGCACGTTCGAGCCGGGTGAGGAGGGCGCGGGGTCGCTGCGCACGCGCGGGTTCCTCGACGCGCTCGGTGCGGCCGGCCTGGCGTACGACGAGCGGCGGACGGGCGCCGCGCTCGACTGGACCCGGGAGGCCGGCGCCGCCGCGATGGCGGACGTGCTGGCGCGGGACGTCGGGATCGACGCCGTGCTCGCGCTCAACGACGCGCTCGCGCTGGGCGCGATGCGCGCGCTGTTCGAGGCCGGTGTGCGCGTCCCGGAGGACGTGGCCGTGGCCGGCTTCGACGACATCCGGGAGGCCGCGTTCGCGCGCCCGGGCCTGACGACCGTGCAGCCGGGTCTCGCCCAGATCGCGCGGACGGCCGTCGAGCTGCTGCTCGACCAGGTCGACGCGCGCACGACCGGACGCCTGCACGTGCCGCGGCACGACGAGGTGGGCTGCACGCTCGTCGTGCGCGAGTCCACCGCCTAGCGCCGCACCGCCGTCCGCCGCAGGGCGTTGACTCCCCTGCGGGGCGTGTGGTCTTCTGACACCGGTGGAGATGTACACCGGTGTAACCGGACGATCGGGGAGATCGCGCCCGGGGACGTGAACTCTCCCGTCAGCGACGACGGGTGCACGAGCACGGCGCACGACCAGCGCACGACCACAGCACGCGACAGCATCAGGCCGGCACGGCGCCGGTGGGCGACCTACCCGCAACGGCGCGGAGGGAAGGACAGCGATGCGCACGACGCTCAGTTCGACCAGAGGATCGAGCACGGGACCGAGCCGGGCACCCGGCAGCAGGACGCCCGGCCGGGCACGCACGCGGGCAGGCAGGACGGGCCGCGTGCTCGCCGCCGGCACGGCCGCGCTCGCGCTCGCGGCGACCGCCGCGTGCAGCGGCGGCGACGCCGCGGCGGACGCCGACGCGACCGTCGGCGGCGAGGCCGTCACCCTGCGGTTCTCGTGGTGGGGCAACGAGGAACGCGCCAAGATCACCAACGCCGCGGTCGACGCGTTCGAGGCCGCGAACCCCGGCATCACCGTCGAGACGGAGTTCGCCGACTTCAACGCGTACTTCGACCGGCTGGCGACGTCGGTCGCGGCGAACGACGAGCCCGACGTCATCACGATGGGCGGTGCCTACCCGCGCGAGTACGGGTCGCGGGGTGTGCTGCTCGACCTCGCGGACGTCGACGACGTGCTCGACGCGTCGGTGTACGACGAGGCCGCGCTGCAGAACGGCTACTTCGACGGCGCGCAGTACGGCATCCCGACGGGCGTCAACAGCTTCGGCGTCATCGCCAACCCGGCCGTCTTCGAGGCGGCGGGCGTCGACCTGCCCGACGACGACACGTGGGACTGGGACGACTTCGCGCGCATCGCGACCGAGGTCGCCGCCGGGTCCCCGGAGGGCACGTTCGGTGTCGAGGACCCGACGGCCCCCGACGTGCTCGACCTCTTCTCCGACCAGAGCACGGGCACGGGCCTGTACACCGCGGACGGCGAGCTCGGTGTCACGGCCGAGACCGTCACACGCTGGTTCGAGCTCACGACGGGGCTCATGGCCAGCGGCGCGACGCCGTCGGCCGCGCTGACCTCCGAGCTGTCCGGCCAGCCCAACCCCGAGCAGACGCTGCTGGGCCAGGGCCGCGCCGGCATGAAGTTCGCGTGGACCAACCAGCTCTCGGCGTACACGACCGCGAGCGGCGCCGAGCTCGTCATGCTGCGCGTGCCGGGGGAGACGACCGAGCTGGAGCCCGGTCAGTGGCTCCAGGCGTCGCAGCTCTACACGATCAGCGCACGCAGCGCGCACCCCGAGGCGGCCGCGCGGCTCGTCGCGTTCCTCACGCAGGCGACCGAGGCGGCCGACCACATCGGCTCGGACCGCGGCGTGCCGGCGGTGGCCGCGGTGCGCGCGCACCTGCAGCCGGGCCTCAGCCCGGTGCAGCAGGTCGAGTTCGCGTACATCGACCGCGTCGCGGACCTCGTGGACGGCGAGTTCGTGGTCGGCCCGACGGGCTCGACCGAGTCCGTGCAGATCCTCACACGCGTCAACCAGGCCGTGCTGTTCGGGCAGCTCACACCCGAGCAGGGGGCCGAGCAGTTCATCAGCGAGCTCGGCGCCGCGATCTCCTGACCCGACCGACGAGGCGCGCGGCGAGCGGGACGACGAGCAGGAGCGGAGGCGGGGCGATGGTCCGGGCAGCGGTCGACCGGGCGGCGGTGGTCCGCCGGCACACGGTCGTGCTCACGGGCGTCGACCCCGCCTCCGCGCTGCAGGTCGGCAACGGTGAGATCGCGATGGCCGTCGACGTCACGGGCGTCCAGACGTTCCCGGACCTGTACCCCGTCGACGAGCCCACGGGAGGCCCGCCGGGCACCCTGCTCGGCACGCAGTCGCAGTGGGGCTGGCACAGCACGCCGCGACCGGCGGGCGCCGACCTCGACGCGACGCGGCGGCGCTACCGCACGCCCCGCGGCGACGTCCTCTACGTCGACGCCGACCCGCAGGACGGCTCCGACGACTCGGCGCTCGACGCGGGCGTGCGGTGGCTGCGCGCCAACCCGCACCGCCTCGACCTGGGCCGCCTGGGGCTCGTCGTCGCGGAGGGCGACGGGTGGCGCGCCCCGACGCCCGACGAGCTCACGGACCCGCGCCAGGAGCTCGACCTGTGGACGGGCGTGCTGACGAGCCACGTGACGCTCGCGGGCCGGCGACTGCGCGTCACGACCGCGTGCCACCCGGAGCACGACGCGTTCGCGGTGCGCGTCGAGCCGCTGCGCGACGGCGTGCCGGTCGCGCTGCGGCTCGCGTTCGCGTACGGCTCGCAGGCGTGGGCGCGCAGCACCGACGACACGCGGCCCGGAGCGCACGTCACCGACGTCGTCGACGGCACGGTCGTGCACCGCCGGTTCGACGGTGCGCACGAGGCGACGCACACGCTGCGCCTGACGACCACCGGGCGCGTCGTGCCGACTGCCCGCCACACGCTCGTCGTCCTCGCGGGCGGCCCGCTGGACCTCGTCGTCGCGCACACCCCGGGCGGCTCGCCGGGGCCGGCGTTGCACGTCGACGACGTGCTCGCCGCCGCCCGCCGGCACTGGCCGGGCTTCTGGGAGCGCGGCGCCGCGCTCGACCTGGCCGACGCGACCGACCCGCGCGCGCCCGAGCTCGAACGGCGCGTCGTGCTGTCGCAGTACCTCACGGCCGTGCAGTGCGCCGGGTCGCTGCCGCCGCAGGAGACGGGCCTGGGCGTGAGCTCGTGGCGCGGGCGCTTCCACCTCGAGATGCACTGGTGGCACGCCGCGCACTTCGCGCTGTGGGGGCGCGGCGACCTGCTCGAGCGCTCGATGGGCTTCTACGTGCGCACGCTCCCGGCCGCACGCGCGACCGCCGCGCTGCAGGGGTACGCCGGTGCGCGCTGGCCCAAGCAGGTCGGCCCGGACGCGCGCGAGAGCCCCAGCGAGATCGGCCCGTTCCTGCTGTGGCAGCAGCCGCACCCGCTGCACCTGGCCGAGCTGCTGCGTCGCGCGGCGCGGCACCACGGCGGCCCGACGGCCGCGCGCGTCACGGCCGCCCGGTACGCCGACGTCGTCGACGCGACCGCGCGGTTCATGGCCGACGTCGTCGAGCCGACGCCCGCCGGGTACGCGCTCGGACCACCGCTCGTGCCCGCGCAGGAGTCGTACGCCGCGATCCGTGCCCGGGCGACGAACCCGCCGTTCGAGCTCGCGTCGTGGGCGTGGGGCCTGGGCCTCGCGCAGGAGTGGCGCCGCGAGCGCGGCCTGCGGCCCGAGCCGCGCTGGGACGAGGTCCGCCGGGGGCTCGTGCCGCCACCCGTGCACGGCGACGCGTACGCCGCGATCGGCGTGCCGCCGTGGACCGTGCGCACCGACCACCCGTCGGTGGTCTACGGGCTCGGCGTCGTCCCCGACACCGGGTACCTCGACCGTGCCCGCGTCGCCGCGACGCTCGCCGACGTGCGCCGCGACTGGGACTGGGCGAGCACGTGGGGCTGGGACCCACCGGCGCTCGCGATGACCGCCGCCCGCCTGGGGGACCGGGACGCCGCGGTCGACCTGCTGCTCGCCGACACGCCCAAGAACGGGTACGTCGCGAGCGGTCACAACCGCCAGACCCCGTCCCTGCCCGTGTACCTGCCCGGCAACGGCGGGCTGCTCGCGGCCGTCGCGCTCATGGTCGGCGGGTGGGACGGCTCGGGTCACGTCTGCTGCCCGGGCCTGCCGGAGGAGGGCTGGCGGGCCCGGCACGAGGGGTTCGTGCCCGCACCCTGACGTGGGTCGCGGCAGCGACCACCAGCGCGCACACCAGGCCCCGCGGGGCCGGACGAGAGGGAGGACCGACGTGGAGCACGACGAGGTGCGGACGGCGGGCACGCGGTGAGCCGCCGGTTCGGGGTGGTGGGCACGGGGTCGCGGTCCCACATGTTCGTCACGGCGCTCGCGGGCGAGCACGCCGACGTGGGTGACGTGGTCGCGTGGTGCGAGCCGAACCCCGCGCGCATGGACTACGCCGACGTGGTGTGGCGCGGGGCGCTGCACGGGACGCGCGGCGACGCGCCGGCGCCCCGGCGGTACGGGCCCGACGCGATCGAGCAGATGGTCGCCGACGAGCGTCTCGACGCCGTCGTCGTCACGAGCCCGGACCACACGCACGCCGACGTCGCGGCACGCGTGCTGCGCGCCGGGGCCGACGTCGTCCTCGAGAAGCCGATGGCGACGACCGTCGAGGGCTGCCGCACGATCGTCGGGGCCGTCGAGGAGACGGGCCGCTCGCTCGTCCTGACGTTCAACTACCGGTACGCGCCGCGCAACGCCGCCCTCAAGGAGGTCGTCGCGTCGGGACGCATCGGGCGGGTGCTGTCGCTCGACTTCACGTGGCTGCTCGACACGATGCACGGTGCCGACTACTTCCGCCGCTGGCACCGCGACAAGCGGAACTCCGGCGGCCTCGCCGTGCACAAGGCCACGCACCACTACGACCTGGTCAACTGGTGGCTCGACGACGTGCCGTCGTGGGTGTTCGCGGCCGGGCGCCTCGCGTTCTACGGCGACGCGAACGCGCGCGAGCGGGGCCTGGGACAGCGGCCCGACCGCGGGACGGTCGACCCGCCCAGCACCGACCCGTTCGCGCTCGACCTGCGCACCGACCCGCGGCTCGCGGCCATGTACCTCGACGCCGAGCGGTACGACGGGTACCGCCGCGACCAGGACGTCTTCGCCCCCGGCGTGACGATCGAGGACACCCTGGGGCTGCTCGTCGGGTACGAGCGCGGGCCCGTCATGACGTACTCGCTCAACGCGCACGGGCCGTGGGAGGGGTACCGGGTCGCGGTGAACGGCACCGAGGGGCGGGCCGAGCTCGAGGTCGTCGAGCGCGCGGCCGTGCTGCCCGGCACCGACGGCCGCGTCGTGCTCGACGCGAGCACGGTCGAGGACGTCGTCGCGGACGGCGACGTGCGTCGCAGGGGAGAGCGGCTGCTGGTGCAGCGGCACTGGGAGCGCGCGGTCGAGGTACCGATCGTCACGACCGCGGGCGGTCACGGCGGCGGTGACGCGCTGCTGCTGCGTGACGTCTTCCGCGGCGTCCAGGGGCCCGACCCGCTGGGCAGGCAGGCGGACCAGCGCGACGGCCTGCGGTCGGTCGCGGTGGGGCTCGCGGCGAACCTGTCGATGCGCACCGGCGCGCGCGTCGACGTCGCCGACCTCGGTCTGCCCCTGCACGCGGCGGTGGCGCGGTGAGCGCGGTCTCCGAGCTCGCGAGCCTGCGCCGCGGGGGCAAGCGCCCCACGCCCAGCCCGGCGCAGCGCGGCGACGGCCGCGCGGCGGCCCTCTTCCTCGCGCCCTGGTTCGCGGGTCTCGCGCTCGTCACGGTCGGTCCGATGGTCGCGTCGCTGTACCTGTCGTTCACGGACTACGACCTGCTGCGCCCGCCGACGTGGGTCGGCGTCGAGAACTACCTCGCGATGCTCGACGACCCGCGGCTGCGCACGTCGCTGCGGGTGACGTTCACGTACGTCGTCGTCGGGGTGCCCGCGCAGCTGCTCGTCGCGCTGGGGCTGGCGCTGCTGCTCGACCGGGGGATGCGCGGCCTCGCGCTGTACCGGTCGGTGTTCTACCTGCCGTCGCTGCTCGGCGGGTCGGTCGCCATCGCGATCCTGTGGCGGCAGATCTTCGGCACGGCGGGCCTGGTCAACCAGGTGCTCGGGTTCTTCGGCATCGCCGGCGAGGGCTGGATCTCGCACCCCGACCACGCGCTGAACACGCTGATCATCCTGCACGTGTGGACCTTCGGCGCGCCGATGATCATCTTCCTCGCCGGGCTGCGGCAGATCCCGGAGATGTACTACGAGGCCGCCGCGATCGACGGTGCGAGCACGTGGCGGCGGTTCCGGTCCATCACGATCCCGCTGCTCACACCGATCATCTTCTTCAACCTCGTGCTGCAGGTCATCGGGGCCATGCAGTCGTTCACGCAGGCGTTCGTCGTCAGCGGCGGCACGGGCGGTCCGATCGACTCGACGCTCTTCTACACGCTGTACCTCTACCAGCGCGGGTTCACGGCGCTCGACATGGGCTACGCGTCCGCGATGGCGTGGTTCCTCGTCGTGCTCATCGCGGCCCTCACGGCGCTGAACTTCGCGCTGTCCAGGTACTGGGTCTTCTACGATGACTGAGCCGCTCACCGCCCCCGTCGACCGCCCCGTCGCGGTCCCGGCCGCGGCGTCGGCGTCGCCGCACGCACGCCGCCGCGGCCGCCGCGCCGTCGTGTCCGTGCTCAAGCACGTCGGCCTGATCGCGCTGGCCGCGCTCATGATCTACCCGCTGCTGTGGATGCTCGCGAGCTCGTTCAAGCCGACCGCGCTGATCTTCCGCGACCCGGGCCTGATCCCGTCCGAGCTCGACCTCACCAACTACGCGCAGGGCTGGACCGCGCTGTCGCACCCGTTCTCGCGGTACCTGCTCAACTCGTTCGCGATCGTCGCGGGCGCGGTCCTGGGCAACCTGCTGTCCTGCTCGATGGCGGCCTACGCGTTCGCGCGCCTGCACTTCCGCAGCCGCACGGTGTGGTTCGCGATCATGCTCGGCTCGGTGATGCTGCCGATCCACGTCGTGATCGTGCCGCAGTACATCCTGTTCTCGCACCTGGGCTGGATCAACACGTACCTGCCGTTCGTGGTGCCCAAGCTGCTGGCCACGGACGCCTTCTTCGTGTTCCTCCTGGTGCAGTTCTTCCGTGGCATCCCGCGCGAGCTCGACGAGGCCGCGCGCATCGACGGGGCCGGGCACGGGCGCATCTACTGGCGGATCATGCTGCCGCTGTCCGCGCCCGCGCTCGCGACCACGGCGATCTTCACGTTCATCTGGGTGTGGAACGACTTCTTCAGCCAGCTGATCTTCCTCACGCGCCCGGACATGTACACGGTGCCCGTGGCGCTGCGCACGTTCCTCGACGCGACGGGCCAGAGCTCCTGGGGCCCGATGTTCGCGATGTCGATCGTGTCGCTCGTCCCCGTCTTCCTGGTGTTCCTCGTGGGCCAGCGCCACCTGGTCAAGGGCATCGCGACCACGGGCCTGAAGTAGCCGCGGCGACCGCCCTCCCCCCGAGCGCGCGCCCTCTCCCGAGCGGTACCCACCCGCCGAGTGCGGTACTCACCCGCCGAGTGCGGTAGTCGTTTCCCCCGCGCTCGGCACGTGAGTACCGCACTCGGCGGGTGGTGGGGCAGGGTGGGGCGCATGCGGAGGCAGGTGCTGGGAGAGGCCGGTGCAGGGGCCCGGGCCGGGAGACGGGCGTGCGGCGGGGCCGGGGTGGGTGCGTGCGGTGGTGCGGGGGTCGTCGGCAGGGTGGTCGCGGGCGTCGTCGCGGTGCTGGTGGGCGGCGCGGTGCTCGGGGGGTGCGCCGGTGGGTCGTCCGGGTCACCGGCGAGAGGGCCGGCCGAGATCGTCGACGTGGCGGACTGCGCGGTGCGCGAGACGCTGCAGGCGTTCGGGTCCGGCGGCGGCGAGGACCTGCCCGCGGCGCCGCGTGCCGGCGCCGTGCCCGACGGGTTCGTCCCGGTCGCGGCGGTCGAGTGCCGCATGGCGGCCGTCCAGGTGCTCCCGGCGCCGGAGCCGCCGCGTCTCCTCGAGCCCGACGAGCCGCTGGTCCCGGCGCCGGACGTCGCACCCGACGGGCAGGTCGAGCTGCTGCCCGACAGCGCCGAGGACGAGCCGTCGAACGAGCCGGGTGGGTCGGGTGGGTCGGGTGGGTCGAGCACGTCCGCGTCGTCGGACGGCACGTCGGTGACGGACGAACCGTCCCCGACGCCGCCGGCCGGCACACCCGTCGACGTCGTGCGGCTCGAGGGTGACCTCGCTCCGCTGCTGCAGCAGCTGCGGCGCCCGGACGTCCCGGCGGCGCCGGACCAGGTGTGCATGGCGATGTTCCAGGTCGTGCCCGTGCTCTACCTCCTCGACGCGGGCGACCGCGCGGTGCGCGTGCAGTGGCCGACCGACGCGTGCGGGTTCCTGCTCGACGGCGCGGCCGAGTCCGTCGCGGCCCTCCACCAGGTCGACCGGACGACCCTCACGCTCCCCTGACCCCGAGCAGGCCCGCTCACCGAGTGCGGGCCCCTCCCCGAGTGCGGTACACACCCGCCGAGTGCGGTAGTCGTTTCCCCCGCACTCGGCGGGTGAGTACCGCACTCGGCGGGTGGGGTGGCGTGCCGTGGACCGCGTCTCCGCGACTGCCGGGTCGCTCAGGTGGCGACCGTCCACCAGGTCGCCGGGCCGGGGGTGTAGGTGGTCGCGGGGGCGGTGTCGGCGGCCGAGAGCAGGACGCCCGTCGCCGTGTCGACGAGGCGGACCCGGGAGCCCTCGCGCCACGGTCCGCCGCCGTCGACGACGACACGCCAGACGGTCGGCACCCCGGCGGCGGCGAGCGTCGCGGTGTCGCCGGTGACGCGTGCACCGGCCCCCGGCGCGTCCCCTGCCGGTGCCGCACCGGGCGGGGGCGGCGCGACCTCGGCCGGTGCCCCGTCGGGGACGAGGATCGGGGTGGCGGAGACGAGCGCGACGGCGGTGGGCCCGCCGGTGCCGGCGCTCGCGACGAGCCGCACGAGCGCACCGTCGGCCAGCGGTCGCGGGAGGCCCGGTGCCGTCGGCGTCCACGTCGTCGTGCCCGCCGCGCGCAGCGCCGGTGCCCCGTCGTCGACGACGAGCAGGCGACCCGTCGCGACGTGCGCGAGCGCGAGCGGCGCGCCGGACCGCACACGCGCCGACGGGCGACGGGACGCACCCGGCAGGGGCGGGGGAGTGCGCGGTGCGTAGGCGTGGTGGAAGAAGCCGCGCCACAGCCGTCCGTTGCTCGCGCGCCACCCGTCCGGCGCCTCGACCAGCGTGACCTCGCGGTGCGGCGTGCCGGGGTCGAGCAGCGTGAGCGCCACGGCGCCCGTCGCGGGGTCGCGTGTGAAGCCCGTCGCGACGACCTGGTGGTTGTCGCCGGACCGCAGCGGGTTGCGCGCGACGACCATGCCTAGCACCACCGGGCGACCCTGGGCCAGCGCGCGCAGCACCCCGGGCAGCGTGCGCCGCGTGCGGGTGCGGACGCCCGCGACGGGCCCGACGTCGCGGTCCGGCAGCGCCGACCACGTGACGAACCGCAGCGCCGAGGCCGAGCGGAACGAGTCGAGCTGGCGCGCCAGGAGGTGGTCGGCCACGAGGTGGCCGTCCGGGGGCACCCGCCCGGGTGCGAACAGGCCGGCGGGCCACGACGGCACGTCACGCCCCGCGGCCACGTGGTCGAGCACCGAGTACGACATGCCGCCGCACCGCCCCGCCGTCGTCAGGCGCGTGCCGGTCGGCAGCGTGACGAGCACGTTGACGAACCTGTTGGCGAAGGCGTACCCCGCACGTGCCGGGTCGATCCTGCCTGCCACGTCCCTGTCAGCCACGTCGCCTCCCGCCGCTCACCCTCACACACATGAGCGCGGCGGGTGCGCGTCGCGTACGTCCCGGCGGGTGACGCCGTGCGGGGGAGCGCGTCCGGGCACGACGACGCCCCCGGAGGCGGACCTCCGGGGGCGTCGGGCTGACGGGCCGCGCCGTCCCGTGGCGTCAGGAGATCGCCGAGGTGACCTCCTGGACGAACCGCTCGGACGCCTGCTGGGGCGTCAGGCGCCCGAAGAGGACCTCGGCGTTGAGCCGCTTGGTGATCTCGGCGACCTGGCCGGCGCCGGCGGGCGGGACGACCGGGCCGTCGACGATCTCGTCCTCGAGGTCGGTGAGGAACGCGGCCGCCTGCTTGTCGGTGTCCTCGAAGTCGTCGGTCACCGCGGCGCGTACGTCGGTGTTCGCGGGCAGGCCGCGGTCGGACAGCAGGATCGCGCCGGCGTCCGGGTCGTTGAGCAGGAAGTCGACGAGCTTGGCGGCCGCCTCCGGGTGCTTCGACCTCGACGAGACCGAGTAGTACATGGCCGGCTTGAAGTACATGCCGGTGCGGTCGAACTGCGACTCGCCGGGCACCCGCAGCAGCTGCAGCTCGCGGCCCGACGCGTTCGAGAGCGCCGTGAGCTGGTTGGACCAGAACCACGCCATCGCGCCGGCGTTGGTGCCGACGAGCGACTGCTCGGGGCCGCCCGCGTCGACCTCGACGGTCTTGGCGGCGTCGGGCTGGCCGCCACCTGCCTGCAGGTCGAGCGAGTGCTGCCACCACTCCTCGAGCAGCGCGGGCTCGAAGCCCAGCTCGCCGTTCTCGTCGTAGAGCGACTGGCCGTGCTGCCGCGCGAGGATCGAGAACCCGGGCTCGTTGAAGCCGTAGTCCTGCGCGCCGTACACCGCGCCGCCGGACGCGGCGCTGATCTCGTTCGCGACCTCGACGTAGTCCTCCCACGTCCACGTGGCGTCGTCGGGCAGCTCGACGCCCGCGTCGGCGAAGGCCTGCGGGTCCGCGACGACGGAGTACACGTTGACGCCCGTCGCGATGCCGTAGAGCGATCCGTCGATGGTGCCGGACTGCAGGATGTTGTCGTCGATCCTCGACGTGCCGACGTCGAGCTGCGACAGGTCCGCGAGGACGTTCTTCGACGCGTAGTCGGCGAGGTAGCGCTCCTCCTGCGTGATGACGTCGGGTGCGTCGCCGCCCGCGACGGACACCGACAGCTTGTCGAAGTAGCTGCCCCAGTCGGTGTAGTCGGGGACCACCGTGATGTTCGGGTTCTTCTCCTCGAAGAGGTCGATGACCTCCTGGGTGAGGGTGTGGCGGGTGTCCGAGCCCCACCACGACCAGCGGATCGTGACCGGCGCGTCGGGGTCCGCGCCGTCGGTGGCACCGCCGCCCGCGTCCGCGGCGCCTCCCTGGGCGCAGGCGGTGAGGGCCAGAGCGGCGGCCAGCAGGCCGGCGGTGAGGCCGGCCGGACGCGGACCGCGTCGGGTGAGGTGGGTGCGCATGTCTCTCCTTGGGTGAGCAGGACGGCGGTGTCCGTCACGACGGTCCCCGTGCCGGCACCAGACCGGCGCGGAGGGGGAGGTGCTACTTGATACCCGTCGTGGCGATGCCCTTGACGAGGTACTTCTGACCGATCAGGAACACGAGGAAGATCGGGAGGATCGAGACGATCGACATCGCGAACATCGGGCCCCACGAGCTCTGCCCGGTGGCGTCGATGAACGTCCGCAGCGCGATCGGTGCGGTGTACATGTCGGGGTTGGTGAGGAAGATCAGCTGGCTGAAGAAGTCGTTCCAGGTCCAGATGAACGTGAAGATCGCGGTGGTCGCGAGCGCCGGCATCGCGAGCGGCATCATGATCCGCAGGTAGATGCGGCCGTGCCCGCAGCCGTCGAGGCGCGCGGCCTCGTCGAGCTCGCGCGGGATGCCGCGGAAGAACTGCACCATGAGGAACACGAAGAACGCGTCGGTGGCGAGCAGCTTGGGCACGATCAGCGGCAGGAACGTGTTGATCCAGCCGAGCTGGGAGAACAGCACGTACTGCGGCACGATCACCACGTGGATCGGCAGCATGATCGACATCAGCATGATCGCGAACCACACCTTGCGGCCGCGGAACTCGAGGCGCGCGAACGCGTAGGCGGCCATCGAGCACGCGACGAGGTTGCCGACGAGCGAGCCGAGCACGACGGTCGCGGAGTTCAGCATGTAGCGGCCGAACGGGTGCAGCAGGGCGTTCCAGCCGTCGGTGTAGTTCGCCAGGTCGATCTGCGTGGGGATGATCGACACGTCGCGGAAGATGAGCTCGCTCGGCTTGATCGAGCTGATGAGCAGCCAGATCAGCGGGTAGATCATCACCACCGCGAGGGCGCCGAGGCCGATGTGCTTGCCGGTCGAGCGCAGGCGTCGCGGCCAGGGGGAGCGCTCGTGGCGGCCCCTGCCCTCGGCGGCGAGCGCGGCGGTGCGGGCGGCGAGGCCGGCGTCGCGACGGGCGGTGGGCTGGGGGTGCGGTTCGGTGCGCACGCGGACCTCAGTCATCGTAGAAGACCCAGAACTTCGAGGCGAGGAAGTTGATGGCGGTGAGGACGGCCACGATGATCACGAGCAGCCACGCCATCGCGGACGCGTACCCCATCTCCAGCGACGTGAACCCCTTCTGGTACAGGTACAGCGTGTAGAACATCGTCGAGTCCGCGGGACCACCGGTGCCGCCGGAGACGACGAACGCCTGCGTGAACGACTGGAACGCGCCGATCACCTGCAGCACGAGGTTGAAGAACACGATCGGGGTGAGCAGCGGCAACGTGATGTGGAAGAACTGCCGGACCCGGCCGGCGCCGTCGATGGACGCGGCCTCGTAGTACATCTCGGGGATCTGCCGCAGCCCGGCGAGGAAGATGATCATGGGTGCGCCGAACGTCCACACGTGCAGGATCACGAGCGTCCACAGCGCGGTGTCGGGGTCGGACACCCAGCCGCGGCCCTGCACGCCGAGGAGCGCGAGGAACGCGTTGACGAGGCCGTCGACACCGAAGATCTGCCGCCACAGGATCGCGATGGCGACCGACCCGCCGAGCAGCGACGGCAGGTAGAACACCGAGCGGTAGAACGCCAGGCCGCGCATGCCGCGGTCGAGCAGCATCGCGAGTCCCAGGGCCACGACGAGCTGCAGCGGGACGCCGGTGAGGACGTAGGTGAACGTCACGCGCAGCGCGTTGTGCAGCCGGGCGTCGTCGAGCATGCGGACGAAGTTCTCGAGGCCGATCCAGGTCGGGTCGGTCAGGAGGCTGTAGTCGGTGAACGCCAGGTAGGCGGACGCGGCCATCGGCCCGACCGTGATGAGCAGGAGGCCGGCGAACCAGGGGGCCAGGAAGACGGCCGCCGCCCGGCCGTCGCCGCGTCGCAGCGGTGCGCGTCCCGCGGGCCCCGGAGGTCCGGAGCGCGCCGTGCGGCGCAGCTCGGAGACCACGGACATCGTCGATCACCTCTTCGTGCTCGGCCGGCTCCGTCGCGTCGTCGCGGCAGAGGCTGCGGGGGACCTGCCCTGGTCCGCGGGGCGCACGCGTCGACGCGCTTCCGCGGGACTGGAAACCGGTTCCCGGCCGGGACGCTACCACGGGGAAAGTCCGTTGGGAACCGGTTTCTGATGGGTGTATCGTCCCGTCCAGAGCAGGGCCCCGTGCCCCACGACGACGTGGGAGCCGCGTGGGCCCGCCCGACCCGCAGGAGGCCGCAGTTGACCACTCCACGGCCGCAGTCCCGACGGCCGCGCGGTGCCGCGACGATCGCCGAGGTCGCGGACGCCGCCGGCGTCTCGCGCGCCACCGTCTCGCGCGTCATGAACGGCCACGACACCGTCGACGCCGACCTCGTCGCCCGCGTGCGCGAGGTGGCCGACCGCCTGAGCTACCGGCCCAGCAACGTCGCGCGCAGCCTGTCCCTCGGGCGCACCGAGACCGTCGCCGTCGTCGTCCCCGACCTCGCCAACCCGATGTTCCAGCAGGTGCTGCGCGGCGTCGCGACCGCCGCCGGCGACGCGGGCTACCGCGTGCTCGTCGCCGACACCGCCGAGCACGCCGGGGACGAGGAACGCGTCGTCGTCGACGCGCGCATGCGCTGCGACGCGCTCGTCCTCGTCTCACCCCGCATGCCCGAGCGCGCGCTGCGCGCGCTGCTGCCGCAGGTGCGGCCCGCGGTCGTCGTCAACCGGGCCCCCGACGGCACGACGCCGACGCTCGAGATCGACTACGCCGACGGCATCGGCCAGATCGTCGACCACCTGCTCGCGCTCGGCCACCGCCACCTGCTGTACCTCGCGGGCCCGCCCGAGAGCGCGTCCCACCTGCGCCGGCTCGAGGCGCTGCGGGCCGCGGCCGCGCACCGCGCCGACGTCCGGCTCTCGGAGATGCCCGCGGGCGCGACCGTCGAGGCCGGCTACGTGGTCGCCGAGGACGTCCTGGCGGCGCGCCCCACGGCCGTCGTCGCGTACAACGACCTCGTCGCGTTCGGTCTGCTCGCGCGCCTCAACGAGATCGGCGTCGCGGTGCCGGGCGACCTGTCGATCGTCGGGTTCGACGACGTCGAGCTCGCACGCTTCGCGACCCCGTCGCTGACCACCGCCGCCGTGCCGCAGGCCGAGCTCGGCCGCATGGCCTGGCAGCACCTGCAGCCCCTGCTCACCGGGCAGGACCCCGTGCCCGACCCCGTCCCGATCCGTCCGCGCCTCGCGGTGCGGGCCAGCACGGGGCCCGTCCCGCCGTCGGTGCGGCTCGCACGCGCCGCGCAGGGCGGCGCCCAGCCCCCGGACCCGGCGCCGCTGCATGACGTCGCGTGGCGCCTCGACGACGCGCGCGACGACGTGCCGGCGGCCGAGCTCGTCGGCACGTCCGGCGCCTCGCACCTGGGGGAGCTGACGCTCGCGCGCTACGCGACGGGCGCCGACCTGCCGCCCCTGCACTCGCCGCGCCCGTTCCTGCACCCGGTGCACACCGCCGGCGGCACGTCGCTCACCGACGTCAGCCCGGTCGACCACCGGCACCACTACGGCATGTCGTTCGCCGTGCCGGTCGTCAACGGCACGTCGTACTGGGGAGGCCGCACGTTCCTGCGCGACGAGGGCCCCACGCTGCTGCCCAACCACGGCCGGCAGGTGCCGACCGCGCGCCGGGCCGCCGGGGCGTCGCTCGTCGAGGACCTGAGCTGGCTCGACGAGACCGGTGCGCCGCTGCTGCGCGAGGAGCGCACGCTCGACGCCCGCCCCTGGCCCGACGCGCTGGCGTGGCTGCTGCGCTGGCGCAGCGTGCTGCACGCCGACCACGGCCCGCTGCGCATCGAGAGCCCCGCGACCAACGGCCGCCCGCAGGCCGGGTACGGCGGGCTGTTCTGGCGGCTGTCGCCCGCGGACACCACGTCGGTGCTGGGCGAGGGCCTGGCCGGCGAGGCCGCCGTGCACGGGTCGCGCTCGCCGTGGCTCGCGTTCGTGCAGCGCAGGGAGCTGTCGACCACGACGCTGCTGCTGGTGCAGCCGCCCGCGCAGGTGCGCCCGTGGTTCGTGCGCGTCTCGGAGTACCCCGGCGCGGGGCCCGCGCTCGCGTGGGACGCGATCCGCGACGTCCCGGCCGGTGGGACCCTCGAGGCGGGGCTCGCCGCGGTGCTCGTCGACCGCGCGCTGGGCGCCGACGAGGCCGCCGGGCTCGCCGCGCGGGCGTGGGCGTGAGCGCGCGCGTCGCCGTCGTCGGCGTGCACGGCCACGGCCGCGCGCACCTGCGCACGGTGCGGGACCTCGCGGTGCGCGGCCGCGCGACGCTCGCCGCCGTCGTGGACCCGCGGCCCGTCGCCGGGTCGGACCTCACGGACGTCGACGCCGACGGGCCGCTCGTGCCCGACGGCACGCCCTGGTACCCGGACCTCGCGACGCTGCTGGCCGACCGCGCGCCGGACGTCGTGGTGCTCGCGACGCCCATCCACACGCACCTCGACCTCGCGCGCGCGGCGATGCTCGCGGGCTGCGACGTGCTGCTCGAGAAGCCGACCGCGGCGTCGCTCGCCGAGCACGACGCGCTCGTCGCGGTCGCGGCCGCCACGGGGCGACGCTGCCAGGTCGGGTTCCAGACGTTCGGGTCCGCCGCGCTCGACGAGCTCGGCCGCGTCGTCGCGTCGGGCGAGCTGGGTGACGTCGGGACGGTCGGGGCCGTCGGGACGTGGGTGCGGACGTCGGCGTACTACGCGCGCTCGCGGTGGGCCGGCCGGCGCACGCTGGACGGCGTGCCCGTGGTCGACGGCGTCGTGACGAACCCGCTCGCGCACGCGGTCGCGTCCGCGCTGCGGGTCGCGGGTGCGACGCGCGCGTCCGACGTGACCGACGTCGAGACCGACCTGTGGCACGCGCACCCCATCGAGGCCGACGACACGTCGTCCGTCGTCGTGACCCTCGCGAACGGCCGCCGCGTGGCCGCGGGCCTGACGGTGTGCGCGTCCGAGCGCGTGGACGCGACCGTCGTCGTGCGCGGCACCCTGGGCAGCGCGACGCTGCGGTACGAGCACGACGAGCTCGAGGTGGCCGCGCCCGGCGGGACCCGTACCGTGCGGACGTCCCGCACCGACCTGCTGGACGACCTGCTGGCCGCGCGCGCGGACCCGGTGGCGAGCCTGCGGTGCGACGTCGCCGGCACGGGCGCGTTCATGGCGGTGCTCGACGCGGTCCGCGCCGCCCCGGACCCCCGGCCGATCGCCCCCGCGCACGTGACGTGGCGGGGCGCCGGCCCGGACGCGCACCCGGTGGTCCACGACGTCGCGGGCTGGTGCGCCCGCGTCGCCGCCGAGTCCGCGACCTTCACCACCCTGCGCGCCCCCTGGACGACCTGACCCAGCCCCGCCCCGGCCGCGAGAGGTCGGTCCGGCCCCGCCCTCTCGCGGGGGCCGTGGGGCTGGACCGACCTCTCGCGCAGGGAGGTCCCGGTGCCGGGCGGTCAGCGGACGTAGATCCTCGGCTGGGCGGGGGCCGTGAACGGGTCGCCCAGGAAGAACGACGGGTGCGGCGGCTGGTTGTAGGCGGTGTTCTGCCAGGCCAGCGCGACGCGGTACATCGAGTCGTGCAGCAGTGTGTGCACCCGGTGCGACGTCTGGACCGGCGTGGCGTAGATCCGCAGCGCGCCCTCGTCGGACCGCGCCCAGACGACCTCCTCGCGCCAGTCGCCGAGGATGTCGCCCGACAGCACGGGCGTCGCCTTGGTGCCGTTGTTCGCGCGCACGCCGGAGCCGGTCAGCAGGCGCGTGTCGCCGCCCGTGCCGTACTTGTCGATCCGCGTCTGGTCGAGCAGCTCGCGCACCGGGTCGCCGTCCCACCAGGCGAGGAAGTTGGCGGACGACGGCTTGCGGCCGACGGCCGCACCGGTGGCGGCGTTGCGCAGGTCGGGCTCCGCCGCGGACCACACCTCGGCGCCCGGGCTGCCCGCGTAGACGTCGCCCGCGACGCCGCGCCCGTTGTCCGCGCCCGTGCCGCTGCGCCACAGCGTCGTGCCCGTGCGCGCGTCGGCCACCCACATGTTGGGCTGGCCGGTCGACTCCGTGACCTTGAAGTACTCCAGGCCCGGGCGCGACGGCACGAGGTCGCCCACGTGCCCGGCGTCGCCGTGCCCCGTGCCGTTGACCCACAGCCCGCGGCCGTCGTCGTCGATCGTGGCGGCGCCGTAGACGACCTCGTCACGCCCGTCGCCGTCGACGTCCGCGATCGACAGCGAGTGGTTGCCCTGACCCGCGTACGCGGAGTTGCCGGGGGTCGAGCTGTTGGAGTCGAACGTCCAGCGGCGCGTGAGCTGCCCGTCGCGGTAGTCCCACGCGGCGACCACGGTGCGCGTGTAGTAGCCGCGGGCCATGACGATCGACGGACGCTGACCGTCGAGGTACGCGGTGCCGGCGAGGAACCGGTCGACGCGGTTGCCGTACGAGTCGCCCCAGCTCGACACCGTGCCGCGCGGCGGGACGTAGTCGGTGGTCGCGCCGATCGCGCCGGTGTCGCCGCGGAAGACCGTGAAGTACTCGGGCCCGGACAGCACGTAGCCCTCGCCGTTGCGGTGGTCGGCGTTCGCGTTCCCGATCACCTGGCCGGTCCCGGAGCGCGTGCCGTCGGCGGTCTTCACCGCGACCTCGGCCTTGCCGTCGCCGTCGTAGTCGTAGACCTGGAACTGCGTGTAGTGCGCACCGGCGCGGATGTTGCGGCCCAGGTCGATGCGCCACAGCCGCGTGCCGTCGAGGCGGATGCCGTCGAGGTACACGTTGCCGGTGGTCCCGGCCTGGCTGTTGTCCTTGGCGTTCGACGGGTCCCACTTCAGGACGATGTCGAGCACGCCGTCGCCGTCGAGGTCGCCCACGGACCCGTCGTTGATGACGTGGTCGGCCGACGGGCGGGACACCGCGACGTCGAGGTACCCGTTGGTGAAGGTGAGCGACGCGGGCGACGCGGCCTGCTCGACGCCGCCGACGACGGCTCGCACGGTGTACCGCGCGGTGGCCGACGCCCCGTTGTCGAGGTGGTTCGTCGAGCCGGTGACGGGTGACGACGTGATGCGTGTGCCGTCGCGGTACACGTGGAAGCCGGTGCCGCGGTCCTCGTAGCCGAGCAGGCGCCACTGCACGAGGTTGCCGTTGCCGGACCGCACCGAGATCAGGCCGCGGTCGAGGTCCTCGAGCTGACGGGCGCCGGAGGCCGGGCTCGTGGGGACGGGGTTCGGTGGGGTCGTGGCCGTCGGTGTCGGTGACGGCGACGACGTGGGGGTGGGCTGCTGCGTCGGCGTCGTCGTGGGCGACGCGGTCGGCGACGACCTGGGCGTGGGGGAGGTCGTCGGTGCGACCGACCCCGTGCACGTCGTGCCGTTGAGCGCGAAGGACGTGGGCACGGGGTTGCTGTCCCCGGACGAGCCGTTGAAGCCGATGCCGATGGTCCCGCCGCTCGGGACGCCGCCGTTCCAGGCGGCGTTGGTGACGGACACCTGCGCGCCGGACTGGGTCGCGGTGCCGTTCCACGCCTGCTGGACGGTCTGCCCGCCGGTGAACGTCCAGGTCAGCGTCCAGCCGCTGAGCGCGTCGCCGAGGTTGTCGACGCGCACGTCGGCCCCGAAGCCCCCGGGCCACTGGTTCGTGACGGTGTAGGTGACCGTGCAGGCCACGGCGGCCGACGCGACCGGGGCGGTGGCCAGGGTCGCGGCCGTCGTGGCCGCCGCCACGGCCGCGAGTGCTGCTGTGGTGCGTCGTCGCATGCGCAGGACCTCGTGTTCGGTTCGTCGTTCCGCGGACTTCCGAGCGGCACCGGGTGTGAGCGATCACAAACGACCTGTCCCGGTGCCGGGTCGACCGTATGGGTGAGCGCTATCCGCGGACAGGGTCTCGAAACCTTTCAGTCCGCCTCTGGCGGCGGAACCGCACGTCAGGGCAGGCGCACGTGCTGCGGCCCGAGCCTGCTGACGTCCTCGGCGCCCAGCAGCGACATCGTCCGGCGCACCTCGCGCTCGAGGATCTGCACCGCGCGGTCCACGCCGCGCTCGCCACCGGCCATGAGGCCGTACAGGTACGCGCGCCCGACGAGCGTCGCGCGCGCGCCGAGCGCGAGCGCCGCGACCACGTCGGACCCGTGCGTGATGCCGGTGTCCACCCAGACCTCGGTGCGGTCGCCCACGGCGTCGAGCACGTCGGGCACCAGGCGCAGGGGCAGCGGAGCCTTGTCGAGCTGACGCCCGCCGTGGTTCGACAGCACGACCGCGTCCGCGCCCGCGTCGGTCACGCGCCGAGCGTCCTCGACCGTCTGGACGCCCTTGATGATGAGCGGCCCGTCCCACGACGCCCGCAGCCACTCGAGGTCGGCGATGGTCACGGTCGGGTCGAACAGCTTGTCGAGCAGGTCCGCGACCGTGCCGCTCCACGAGGTCAGCGACGCGAAGGTCAGCGGCTCGGTCGTGAGCAGGTTCAGCCACCAGGCCGGGTGCGTCGCGGCGTCGAGCACGGTCCTGGCGGTGAGGGCCGGCGGGATCGCGAAGCCGTTGCGGACGTCGCGCAGACGCGCCCCGGCGACGGGCACGTCGACCGTCAGCATGAGCGCCTCGTAGCCGGCGGCGCGGGCGCGCAGCATGAGGTCCTCGCCCGCGGCCCGGTCCTTCCAGACGTAGAGCTGGAACCACCGGCGCGCGTCGGGTGCCGCGGCTGCGACGTCCTCGATGGACGTCGTGCCCATGGTCGACAGCGCGTAGGGGATGTCGCGGCGCTGGGCGACGCGCGCGACGGCGCGCTCGCCCTCGTGGTGCATCATGCGGGTGAAGCCGGTGGGGGCGAACGCGAAGGGCAGCGCGGACGGCCGGCCGAGGTACGAGGTGGTGGTGTCGACGTGCGAGACGTCGTGGAGGATCGAGGGGCGCAGCTCGAGGTCGCGGAACAGGCGACGTGCGCGGCGCAGCGTGAGCTCCCCCTCGGCGGCTCCGTCGGTGTAGTCGAACACCGACCGCGGGGTGCGGCGCCGGGCGACGCGGCGCAGGTCGGCGATCGTCAGCGCGTCGTCGAGGCGGCGCTGCACGGGGTCGAGCCGCACGGGCTTCGGCCGCAGCAGGGGAGCGAGCTCGGACCACTTCGGCAGCTGGCGGTGGGTCACCTGGGTCTCCTCGGGGGTGCGCGTCGGCGGGCGCCTGCGACCATCGCGAGCGGTGGGGCGGCGCGCGTGCACGTGGGGCCCCGGTGCCCTGGTCGTCGCGTGCGAGCCTCTCACGGCCCACGGGCGGATTGTAACGTTTCACGCTCATCCGTTGACACCCCCTGGTGCGCGGACCTACCGTCCGGAATGCGCTTTCACCCCTGAGCAAGGAGGCTCATGCCATGAAGCGACCCGTCCTCTCGGCGGCGGCCGCGGCCGCAGCGCTCACCCTCGGCCTCGCGGCCTGCGGCGGCAGCTCCGACGCACCCGGCACCACCGGCTCGGCCGCAGGCGACGACGCCCCGGTCACCCTCACGTTCACCTGGTGGGGCAACGACGACCGCGCGGAGCGGTACAACCAGGCGATCGACCTGTTCGAGGAGCAGAACCCGCACATCACGATCCAGGGGCAGTTCCAGGACTTCTCCAACTACTGGACGGCCCGCGCGACCGAGGCCGCGGGACGCTCGCTCCCCGACGTCATGCAGTTCGACTCCGCCTACCTGCGCGAGTACGCCGGCAACAGCCACCTGCTCGACCTCGGCCCGTACGTCGAGAGCGGTGCGATCGACCTGGCGAACTTCGACGAGGGCCTCGTCGCGGCCGGATCGCTGAACGACGTCCAGGTCGCCATCCCGACGTCCACCAACACGCTCGCGATGTTCGTCAACCCCGACGTCCTCGCCGCGACCGGCGTCGAGTTCCCCGACGACGGCTACACCTGGGAGGACCTCAACCGGTTCGTCCAGGACGTCTCCGACGCGGACGTCCCGACCGACGACGGCTACAAGATCTACGGCTCGGGCGACTACGTCGCGACGTTCTGGTTCTTCCTGCAGCACCTCGTGCAGCAGGGCACCGAGCCCTTCACCGACGACGGCGGGCTCAACTTCGACGAGGACGACGTCGTCGACTGGCTGAACCTCACGGCCGACCTGCGCGCGGCCGACGCCGTGTACCCGATCGCCCGCGCCCTCGCGCTCGCCCCGCTCGGCGGCTTCACCGTCAACGAGGTCGCGTCCGAGCAGTCGTGGGACAACTTCCTCGCCGGCTACAGCGCCGACTCCGGGAAGGACAACCTGGAGATCCGGCCGATCCCGGCCGGCCCCGACGGCACGTCGAACTTCTTCCGCCCGTCGATGCTCCTCGCCTCGGGTGCCAACACCGACCACCCCGAGGCCGCGGCGAGGTTCATCGACTTCCTGCTGACGGACCCCGAGGTCGGCGCGATCTTCGGCACCTCGAAGGGCGTCCCCGCCGACTCCGGGCAGCGCGCCGCGGTCGACGCCGAGGACGGGTCGGTCGACGCCGCCGTCATCGCCTACGAGGAACTCGTCGCCGGCACCGGCACGGTCGCGCCGCCGATCCCCGTCAAGGGCTTCGGCACCATCGAGGCCACGTGGAAGTCGCTCGGCGAGGAGCTGTCCTACAAGACGATCACACCCGAGCAGTTCGCCCAGCAGTGGTTCGCCGAGGCGGAGCTGGCCGTCCGGTGAGACGGGTGCACCCGTGACCCTCACCGCGGCACCCCCGACCGCAGGACCGTCGACGCCCCCCGTGCGCACGCGGCGCCACAAGGGCTCCGAGGTCCGTGCGGGCTACGCCTTCCTGACGCCCTGGCTGCTGGGGTTCGTCCTGCTGACCGCCGGTCCCATGATCGCCTCGCTGTACCTGGCGTTCACGGACTACAACCTGTTCGCGCCGCCGCAGTGGGTCGGCCTGGACAACTTCCGCATGCTGTTCCAGGACCCGAACTACCTCAAGGCCTGGCAGGTCACCGGGATCTACGTGCTGTTCGGCACGCCCGTGAAGCTCGCGTCCGCGCTGGCCGTCGCGATGCTGCTCAACGCCCGGCACCGCGGGCAGGGCTTCTACCGCTCGGCGTTCTACCTGCCGTCCCTCGTCGGGGCGAGCGTGTCGATCGCCATCGTGTGGAAGGCGATGTTCATCGACAACGGCATCGTCGACCGGATGCAGCAGGCCGTCGGCATCGAGGGCGGCGGCTGGGTGGGCGACCCGTCGCGCACCATGCCGATGCTGGTCCTGCTGACCGTCTGGCAGTTCGGTGCGCCCATGGTCATCTTCCTCGCAGGGCTCAAGCAGGTGCCGCTCGAGCTCTACGAGGCCGCGTCGGTCGACGGCGCCGGACCCGTGCGCAAGTTCTGGCGCATCACGCTGCCGATGCTCTCGCCGGTGCTGTTCTTCAACCTGCTGCTCGAGACCATCCACGCGTTCCAGATCTTCGCGTCCGCGTTCATCATCTCGAACGGCACCGGCGGGCCCGCGCGCTCGACGCTCTTCTACACGCTGTACCTGTACTTCCGCGGGTTCCAGGACTTCCGGATGGGCTACGCGTCCGCGATGGCCTGGGTGCTGGTCCTCGTCGTCGGGGGCATCACGGCGTTCTTCTTCCGCAGCTCGCGGCTGTGGGTGCACTACTCGGGGGAGGGGAAGTGAGCCCGACGAGCGTGCCGGCCAACGCGCCCGCCAAGCTGCACCGGCCCACGGTCGAGCAGTCCGCGGGCCTGCGCCGGCAGGCGCGGTCGCGGTCGCTGGGCAGGTCGATCGTGTTCCACGTGGCGACGGTCGTGCTCACCGTCGTCATCCTCTACCCGGCCGTGTGGATGCTGATGTCGGCGTTCAAGCCGACCCACGACATCGTCGGGAACGTCAGCCTCGTCCCGCACGACGCGTCGCTCGCGAACTTCGCCAAGGCGCTCGGCGGCATCGGCGGCGTGTCGTTCTGGACGTTCTTCACCAACTCGCTGGTCCTCGCGGTCGGCTCGGTCGTGGGCATCACGATCTCGTGCTCGGTGAGCGCGTACGCGTTCGCGCGCATCGACTTCCCCGGTCGCAACGTGTTCTTCGTCCTCATGATCGGCACGCTGCTGCTGCCGTTCCACGTCGTGATCATCCCGCAGTACATCGTCTTCAACCGGCTCGGGCTGGTCGACACGTTCGTCCCGCTGCTGCTGGGCAAGTTCCTCGCGGCCGAGGCGTTCTTCGTGTTCCTCATGGTGCAGTTCATGCGGAACCTGCCGCGCGAGCTCGACGAGGCCGCGCGGATCGACGGGGCCGGGCACGTGCGCATCTTCGCGTCGATCATGCTCCCGCTCATGAAGCCCGCGCTCGTGAGCAGCTCGATCTTCGCGTTCATCTGGTCCTGGAACGACTTCTTCGGCCCGCTGCTCTACCTGAAGAAGCCCGACCTGTACTCGCTGCCGATCGCCCTGCGCATGTTCGTCGACCAGACCTCGGTGTCCGACTACGGCGCGCAGATGGCGATGGCGGTGCTCGCGCTCGTGCCCGTCATGCTGTTCTTCTTCGTCTTCCAGCGCTACCTGGTCGAGGGCGTCGCGACCCAGGGCCTCAAGGGCTGACGCGTGGCGCACGACGTGCGTGCGAGGCTGGGCGGGTGAGCACGCGGCACCCGCCCGCCGACGACGCCGCACGTCCCGACGGGCCGGACGGCGACGGCGCCGCCGGCCGCGGCCCCGAGCACGCGCCCGGGTTCGGCGGCGGGCGGTTCGGGCTGTTCTCCGAGATGCTCGTCGTGGGCCTGGGGGTCAGCGTCCTCAGCCTGCCGGTGGTCACGGCGCTGCCCGCGCTCGCGGCCGGTGCCGCGCACGTGCGGCGGCACCTGACGGGCGACACCGACCGGGTCGTCGACCTGTGGCACGACTTCCGTGCGGCGCTGCGCGGCGTGTGGCCCTACGCGATCGGCTCGCTCGCGCTCCTCGTGCTGCTGTGGTTCAACCTCGCCGTCACCGACACCGGCGCGCTGCCCGGCGGCACCGGCGTCCGGGTCCTGACGTGGCTGGTGATCGGCGTGCTGGTCGTCGCGCTGCTGCGCGCCGCGGGCGGCTGGCACCGCGGCGCCGCGTGGCGCGACGTCATGCGGGACGCCGGGCGACGCGCGGGCGACGACCTCGCGGGCTCGGCCCTCGTGCTGCTCGCGGTGGGCCTGTGCGGCGTCATCGTGTGGATGCTGGCGCCGCTCGCCGTCCTCGTACCGGGGATGCTGGCCCTCGCGGTCGTCGCGGTCGAGCACCGTCCCCGCCGCTGAGCCCCACCGGGTGACGGCGGGTGGCCGGACGTCGAGCGCCGGGGTGGTCGGACTCAGGCGTAGGCGGCGACCGTGCGGGTACCGACGGCCCGGCGGGCGCGGGCGGCGGCGCCGGTGGTCGCCAGGACGCTCGCGGCCGCCCACAGGACGAGGGCGACGACCGCGCCCAGGAGCGAGGCCGGGGACTCCCCGACGACCGCACCGAGCGCGTCCGCCGTCGGACCGATCGGCAGCCAGCCGACCGTCCCACCGACCCAGGCGGGCACGGTCACGGCCAGCCCGGCGACGAGGTACGCGAAGCCCGCGACGACGGTGGCGACGCGCCCCGCCGTGCCGAACCACGCGGCGACGGCCTGCTGGAACGCCGCGAGCGCGACGGCCGCGACCGCACCGACGACCGCGAGGCCGAGCGTGCGCCCGGCGCCCTGGTCCGTCAGACCACCGGCGAGCACACCGACCGCCGCACCCGCCACCGCCGACACCGCGGCCGGCACCGCCAGGGCCCCGGTGACCAGCCCGAGCGCCGAGCGCGTCGACCCGGCGACACGCGCCGGCAGCGGCCGGAACACGAGGAACAGCACCAGTGCACCGACCCACAGGGCCACGGCGGCGAGGGCCGAGACGCGACCCAGCGGGGCGGTCACGGCCGACGACGGCGCGGCGACCGGGGCCGTGACGACCTCGGCGAGCGTCGCGCGCTCGTCCTCGGCGGTCGTCGGGAGCTGCCCGACCGCCTGGCCCAGCCCGGTCCCGAGCTCGGCCGACCCGCCGGCGAGCTGCGTCGCGCCGTCGTTGGTCTGCTGCACGCCGTCGGCGAGCTGCGCGCTGCCGTCGGCGAGCTGCGCGGCACCGCCGTCGAGCTGCGCGACACCCGCCGCGAGCTGCGAGGACCCGCCCGCGAGCCGGGACGCGCCGTCCGCGAGGGTCGACGCGCCGTCCGCGAGACCCGACGTGCCGGACGCGAGCCGGTCGAGCCCGTCGGCGAGCTGACCGGCGCCACCGGCGAGCTGCTGCGCGCCCGTGTCGAGCTGCGCGGCACCGGCGGCGAGCTGCTGGAGGCCGACGACCAGCCCGGGGTTCTGGGGCGTGCCGTCGCCGTTCACGGCGCCGGCGATGCCGTCCGCGACGGCGTCCGCGCCGTTCACGAGGGAGTCACGGTTGGTCGCACTGAGCTGATCCTGCAGAGCCGCGACCTGGCCGAGTGCGATCGCACAGGTGGTGCTGTCGTCGGGGCTGGTGCACCCGTTGACGGTCACGAGCTGCTGCGCCGTCGACAGCATCTCGGTGACCAGCTGCCGGGTGCCGTCAGCGACGTCGCCGGCCCCAGCCGCGAGTGCCGGCAGACCCCGCGCCTGGTCGCCGACGCCGGCCGACGTCGCCGCCAGCCCGCCCGCGAGCTGCGACGTCCCCGCCGTCAGCGCCGTCGCACCGCCCGCGAGCTCACGCGCCCCGGCGGCCGACTGCCCGGCCCCGTCGGCGAGCTGCCGCGCACCCCCGGCCAGGGTCCGTGCACCGCCCGCGAGCTGCGACGTCCCGGTGGCGAGCTCGGACGACCCGCCGCGCAGCTGCGTCACGCCGCCGGACAGCTGTGCCGCACCGTCGGCGAGCCCGTCGGCGCCCGTCGCGAGCCGTCCCGTGCCGTCGGCGAGCTGCCCGACGCCGTCCGCGAGCTGCGCGGCGCCGTCGGCGGCGTCCCCGAGCTGGTCGTGCAGCGTCGTGAACCCGACGAGCACGTTCTCGATGTACGTGCTGGTCAGCTGGCTGCCCAGCACACGCGTCGCGGTGGTCGCGACCGTGGCGGCGACCACCTGGTCGACGGTCGTGGCCCCCGGCGGGGAGGCGATCTCGACGGTCGCCTGCTCGACCGTGCCCTCGCCGGACGCGAACGACGTCGCGGCGGCGGAGAAGCTCTCCGGGATGGTCACCACGGCCGCGTACGTGCCGTCCGCGAGGCCCGCGGTCGCGTCGGACGCGTCGGTCACGACCCAGTCGTAGTTGGCGGGGACCTCGCTGCCCTCGACGAGGGCACCGGCGAGCTGACGGCCCAGCGGCGTGTACCGGCCCTCGAGCGTCACGGGCTCGTCGCGGTTGACGACGGCGGCCCGCACGTGCGCGAGGCCGTCGGCGGGTGCCCACGACGCGGCGAGCAGCACGACGACGAGCGCGAGGGGCGCCGCGAGCGCGACGACGACGGCGGGCCACCGCCGGACGGACGGGCGGGTCACCGGGGTGCGGGACATCGGGGTTCCTTCCTGCGCGCTCACGCGAGGACGCCGGTCTGCGGCGCGAGGGTGGTGACGGGGGTGCCGGCGGGCAGCAGGTCGTCGGCGGAGGTGGTGCCGACGACCCCGAGCAGGAGCGTCGTGCCGGCGTCGACCGCGCGCGCCAGGGCCGCCGCGGCGTGCGCACGCTCGTGCGGGTCGGTCACGAGGTCGGTGCGGTCGACCGCGAGGACGGCCGGCCGCTCGGCGACCGCGGCGGCGAGCGCGTCGACGCCCTCGGTGCGCAGGTCGACGTACCCCGCGCGGCGCCGCACGGCGGCGGCGCGCACCGGCAGCAGGTACCCGGCGACCTTGAGGTCGCCGCCCGCGGGGGCGAGGCGCCCGGTGACGGTCAGCAGGAGCGCGGCGACGCGTGCGGGCTCGTCGGTGTGGACGACCAGCGCGTCCCCGCGTCGGACCGCGAGGTTCACGACGTCCGTGCCGTCCGCCGCGGCCAGGCGCAGGTCGCGCGCGGCGACGACGACGTCCGGGTCGCCGGGCCACGTCGCCATGCCCAGCTCGCGGTGCAGCGCCTCGCCCTCGACGTCGAACGACGGCAGCGCGCGGTCCAGGCGGCGTGGCATCCACCAGGCGCGGTCGCCGAGGATCTGCAGGACCGCCGGGACGAGCGTCATGCGGACGACGAACGCGTCGACCGCGACGCCGACGGCCAGGCCGAGCGCGATGGGTTTGATGTTGATGTCGCCCTCGGGGACGAACGCGAAGAACACCGCGACCATGATGACGGCCGCGGCCGTGACGACCTTGGCCGACCCGACGAACCCGGTGGCGACCGACGCGCGCGCCCTGCCGGAGTGCACGTAGTCCTCGCGGATGCGGGACACGAGGAACACCTCGTAGTCCATCGCGAGCCCGAACAGCACGCCCATGAGGACGATCGGCATGAACGAGATGATCGGCCCGAGCCGCGACACGTGCAGCAGGTCCGCGCCGATGCCGTGCTCGAACACGGCCGTGACCACGCCGAACGCGGCGCCCACCGACAGCAGGTAGCCGAACGTGGCCTTGAGCGGCACGGCGATCGAGCGGAACACCATCGTCAGCAGCACGAGCGACAGGCCGACGACGAACACCGCGAACGGCAGCAGCGCCGCGCCCAGCTTGGCGGACACGTCGATGCCGACGGCCGTGAAGCCCGTGACGGACAGGTCGAAGCCGTACTCCTGCAGGATGTACGGGCGCAGCTCGCGGATCGCGTTGACGAGCTCGGCGGTCGCCGGGTCGGTCGGGCCCGTGGTGGGGACGACCTGCACGATGCCGGTGTCGATCGACGCGTTGGGCGTGGCGAGCGGCACGTCCTCGACGCCGGGCAGCGCGCGCAGCGCGTCGGCGACGTCCGCCATGAGCTGCAGCGGGTCGTCGCTCGTGACGATGCTGCCGGTGACGACGAGCGGGCCGTTGGCGCCGGGGCCGAAGTGCTCGGTGATGCGGTCGTACGTGACCCGCTGGGACGAGCCGGCGGGCTGGACGCCCGCGTCGGGCAGGGCGAGCCGCAGGTCCAGCGCGGGGAACGCGAGCGCGAGCAGCGCGCCGACGGTGACGACGACCGTGATCCAGGGCCGGGCGGTCGCCAGGCGCACCCAGCCGGCGAAGAAGCGGTTGTGGTGGGCGGGCAGGTCCCACGTGTCCGTCGCGGGTGCGGCGGACGACGCGGACGACGTGGCGGCCGCCGCGGCCGCGCGCCGTGCACGTCGCGACGGGCGGGGGCGCACGCGCTCGCCGGCGACGCCGAGCATCGCGGGCACGAGCGTGATCGACACGAGCACGGCCACGCCGACCGCGGCGGCGCCCGCGACGCCCATCGTCGTGAGGAACGGGATGCCGGCCACGCCCAGGCCGACGAGGGCGATCATGACCGTCAGGCCAGCGAAGATCACGGCTGAGCCCGCGGTGGCGTTGGCGCGTGCGGCGGCCTCGTCGGGTGGCAGACCGGTGGCCAGCAGCTCGCGGTGGCGCGACACGATGAACAGCGCGTAGTCGATGCCGACCGCCAGGCCCAGCATGAGCGACAGCAGCGGCGTGGTGCTGGTGACGGACGTGAACGCCGCGGCGACGAGCACGAGCAGCGTCGAGAGCCCGACGCCGAGCAGCGCGTTGACCAGCGGCATGCCCGCGGCGGCGAACCCGCCGAGAGTGAGCAGCAGCACGACGAACGCGACGGCGACGCCGAGCGCCTCGGTGGCCGTCAGGCCCGGGAACTCCTGCGAGAACAGCTGTCCGCCGATCGTGGCCTCGTACCCGTCGGGCAGCGCGGCGTCGAGGTCGTCGGCGATCGTGCGCAGCTCGTCCTTGACCTCGTCGCCGATCGCGACGCCCTCGCCCTCGAGCGAGACGGTGACGAGCGCGGCCTGGCCGTCGTCGCTGACGGCCGACGCTCCGGGCGTGTCGGTGTCGAAGGGGGAGACGGCCGACGTGACGCCCTCGACGTCGGTGAACGTCGCCAGCGCGTCGTCCACCGCGGAGACGACGTCGGGGACGTCGACCTGCGCGCCGTCGGCGCCCACGACCAGGACCTGCGCGGTGGTGCCGGCGGCCTCGGGGAACGTCGCGGCGAGGCGGTCGAGCGCGGCCTGCGACTCGGTGCCGGGGATGCTCACGGAGTTGTCGAGCTTGCCGCCGAGCAGCAGCGCGCCGGCGCCGAGCAGGACCAGCAGTGCCAGCCAGGCGCCGATGACGGCGCGCCGACGCGCGAACGCGGCCCGGCCGAGGCGGTAGAGCGCAGAGGACACAGGTGCTCCTGGGTCGGTGGGTGCAGGGGAGGACGGCGGCGTCCGGCCGCGCCTCGGGCGCGACATCGATACAGGACTGTATGCGATACATCTTCGTATCGGAAGCGCTACGCTCGTGACCGACCCCGGCCCGACCGCCGGGGTGCACCGAGCGGCACCGGGAGGAGAGGCGCGATGAGCGAGGCGGGCAGCACCGTGGACGTCGTCGCCGACCCCACGGTCTCGCGCCGCCGCCAGCACACACGCGAGCGGCTGCTCGACGCGGCGTTCGACCTGTTCGCCGAGGAGGGCGTCGACGCGACGTCCATCGAGGCCGTCTGCGAGCGCGCGGGATTCACCCGCGGCGCGTTCTACTCCAACTTCGAGAGCAAGTACGCGCTGCTGCTCGCGCTGGCCGCGCGCGAGCACCGTCGCCGGCTGCACGAGCTGCGCGGTGCGCTCGACGTCGCGCAGGCCGAGTGCGCGCGGAGCGCCGCCCTCGACCTCGAGGCGATCAGCAGGTTCCTCGAGATCCTGCTCGAGCGCATCTCCGACGACCGGCGCTGGCGCGTCATCAACGCCGAGCTCACGCTGCTCGCGATGCGCCAGCCCGAGGTCGCGCGCCACCACCACGACCTCGACCGGCAGATGACCGACGAGGTCGCCGACGAGATCGAGCGGCTCATGCCCATGCTCGGCCGCCGGCTCGTCCTGCCCGCGCGGCGGGTGCTGCGCGTGCTCGCCGCGGGCTACATGGCGGACCTCAACGCCGCGGACCTCTCGGGGGACCCCGAGCCCGCCGCCCGCGCCCGCGAGGACGCCGCGACCTGGCTCCCGACGGTCGCCGACCGCCTCACCACCCCCCTCTGACCCCCGCTCGCCGCGCCGCGCGCCCGCGCCGCGCGCCCGCTCGCCGAGGGAGGCACTCCCGCACCGAGGGAGGCCGTCAGGACACCGTCCGTGGGTGCGGGAGTGCCTCCGTCGGCGTCAGGTGGCCGTGGCCGTGGCCGTCAGGGCCGTCCAGGACTCCGGGGGGAGGCGGACCGTCGTCGCGGCGGGGGTCGACGCCGTCACGGGTGCGGTGCCCAGCGTCGTGACGTGCTCGGCCGCGACCGCGGCCGCGTGCGCGGGGCCGTGGACGGCGGGCTCGTGGTCGGCGGTGACCTGCACGCCGCCGCCGAGTGCGAGCGCGACGCCGGGGTGACGCAGCTCGACGTCGACGGGCTCGGCCGTGCGGTTGACGAGGAACACGCCCAGCTCGCCGGCCTCGCGCTCGCCGGCCCACGTGACGGCCGCGGTCACCGCGGGCACGTCGCCGTGCTGCTTCGTGGAGATCGTCGGCGCGCTGACGCGGACGTCGAGCGCGTCGCCCCGCGCGAGACGTGCCGTGGCGGCGAACGGGTGGAACGTCGGCTGCCGCCACGCCTCGCCGCCGGGCTCGGTCATGATCGGAGCGATGACGTTGACGAGCTGCGCGAGGCACGCGACGGGCACGCGGTCGGCGTGGTTGAGCAGCGTGACCAGCAGGTCGCCCACGACGACGGCGTCGAGGGCCGAGTAGACGTCCTCGATGATGCGCGCGGGCTGGTGCTGCAGCGGCAGGTTGGCCTCCCCGGGGAAGCGTGACTGCAGGTACCAGACGTTCCACTCGTCGAACGAGATGGTGATGCGCTTGTCCGAGCGCTTGCGGGCGCCCACGGCGTCGGCCGACGCGACGACGCGGTCGATGAAGCGGTCCATGCCCGTGGCCGAGCCGAGGAACGACGCCCGGTCGCCGTCGAGCTCCTCGTAGTAGGCGTGCATGGAGATGTGGTCCACCAGGTCGTACGTGTGCGACAGGACGGTCTGCTCCCACTCGCCGAACGTGCCCATCTGCATCGACGACGAACCGCACACGACGAGCTCGATCGACGGGTCGACGAGCTTCATGGCCTTGCCGGCCTCGGCCGCGAGCCTGCCGTACTCGTGCGCGTCCTTGTGGCCGATCTGCCACGGGCCGTCCATCTCGTTGCCGAGGCACCACAGCTTCACGCCGTACGGCTGCTCGCGGCCGTTGGCGATGCGCAGGTCGGCCCAGCGTGAGCCGGCCTCGCCGTTGCAGTACTCGACGAGCGCGGCCGCGGCGGCGACACCGCGCGTGCCGAGGTTGACGGCCATCATCGGCTCGATGCCCTCGCGCTCGGCCCACTGCAGGAACTCGTCGGTGCCGACGGTGTGGGGCTCGACCGTCCGCCAGGCCAGGTCGATGAACGGCGTGCGCTGCTCGACGGGCCCGACGCCGTCCTCCCACACGTAGTTGGAGACGAAGTTGCCGCCGGGGTAGCGCACGATCGTGACGCCGAGCTCGCGCGTGAGGTCGGCGACGTCGCGGCGGAAGCCGTGCTCGTCGGCGGTGGCGTGCCCCGGCTCGTGGATGCCGGTGTAGACGGCGCGCCCGAGGTGCTCGACGAACGAGCCGAACAGGCGGCGGTCGATCCTGCCGGTGCGGAAGTCGGGGTGCAGCAGGACGGTGGCGAAGGCGCTCATGGGTGGCTCCGTACGGGATTCACAACGTTGTAAACGACCCCAGCATAGCGTCGCGCCCGGCTCTTCCCTGCCATCCTGGGCTAGTGTGGTCGGGACAGCGGAACGCGCTTTCCCAGTGCTCCGGGTGCTGCCGCCGGCGCTGCCACCAGCGCCCGCACGAGCGCCGGTGGGGCGTTCCGCACCATCGCCGACGACGTCGAAGGACCCTCGTGACCGAGCCGACCGACCCGACCGATCCCCGCACGGCCGAGCCCCGCACGCTCGAGCCCCGCACGCTCGAGCCCCGCACGCTCGACCAGAACCCCACCGCACCGCGGCCCGCGTCGGCGCGTGCGACGCAGGGCGACCCGTCGGTCGTGCCCGCCTTCGCACCTCCGTCGCCCGGACGTCCGCGCCGCCGGTACGCCGTGGTCGGCACCGGGCACCGCGCCGGCATGTACGTCGGTGCGGTCACGGGCGACCACGCCGACGTCGCCGAGCTCGTCGCGTGGTGCGACACCAACCCCGCCCGCATGGCGTACTACGACGCCGAGGTCGGCGCCGCGCTCGGCCGGGGCGGGCCCGCGGGCCTGCCGCGGTACGGCGCGCAGGACGTCGAGCGCATGGTCGTCGACGAGCGCGTCGACGTCGTCGTCGTCACGACGCCCGACGCGACGCACGCCGGGATCGTCGCCCGCGCGCTCGACGCCGGCGCCGACGTCGTCGTCGAGAAGCCGCTGACCACGACGGTCGAGGGCTGCCACACCATCACGCGCGCCGTCGCCCGCACCGGGCGGGACGTCGTCATGACGTTCAACTACCGCTACGCGCCCCGGAACTCCACGCTGCGCGAGGTCGTCGCGTCGGGGCGGATCGGCCGCGTCACGTCCGTGCACTTCGAGTGGGCGCTGGACACCGTGCACGGCGCCGACTACTTCCGCCGCTGGCACCGCGACAAGAAGACGTCCGGCGGGCTGCTCGTGCACAAGTCGAGCCACCACTTCGACCTCGTCAACTGGTGGCTGCGGGACGTGCCGGTGCGGGTCTACGCGTCCGGCGGGCTGCGGTTCTACGGCGACGCCAACGCGACCGAGCGCGGCCTGGGGCCCCGGCCCGAGCGCGGCACCGGGGCCGTCGGCGACCCGTGGGCGCTCGACCTCACGCACGACCCGCGGCTGCGGGCGCTGTACCTCGACGCCGAGGAGCACGACGGGTACCGGCGCGACCAGGACGTCTTCGCGCCCGGCATCACGATCGAGGACAACATGTCCGTGCTCGTCGACTACGCAGGCGGCGCGACGCTCACGTACTCGCTCAACGCGCACAGCCCCTGGGAGGGGTACCGCGTGACCGTGAACGGCACCGAGGGTCGCGCCGAGCTCGAGGTCGTCGAGCGCGGCGCCGTGGTCCTCGACGACGACGGCCGCGCGGTGCTCGACCCGTCGGCCACGCCCGAGGGCGTCGCGGCCGAGGAGACCCGGCCGTCCGGTGAGCGGCTGCTGGTGCAGCGGCACTGGGAGCCCGCGCGCGAGCAGCCGATCCCCGCCGGCGTCGGCGGGCACGGCGGCGGCGACGCGATCCTGCTCATGGACGTCTTCCGGCGCGACCTGCGCGAGGCACCCGACCCGCTCGGGCGTGCGGCCGGGTACCGCGACGGGCTGCGGGCCGTGGCCGTCGGCATCGCCGCGAACCGCTCGATGACCACGGGCCAGCCCGTGCGCGTCGCGGACCTGGGCCTGGGTGAGGACCTCGCGCTGCCGCCGGACGACGCGCCGCACGGTGCGGCCGTCACGACGGGCACGACGACGGGTGCGGAGGCTGGCACGACGACGGGTGCGGAGGTGGCCCGGTGAGCGTCGCCGCGTCCGACCTGCTCCGCCACGCGCCCCGCCCGGTGCTGCGCGCGCTGCACGACGTGGGCCGCGCCGTCGACGTCGAGCTCGACGGCGTCACGCTCGCGCGGTACGTCTACGTACCCGACGACGTGCAGCTCGAGTCCCCGCGCCCCTACGTGCACCCGCTGCGCACGCGCGGCGGCGACCTCGTCTCGGAGTTCCGGCCGCACGACCACGTGTGGCACAAGGGTGTCGCGTGGTCGCTCCCCGTGGTCGGCGACGAGAACTTCTGGGGCGGTCCGACGTTCGTGTCACCCGAGGCGTCCGAGCACGGGTACGTGCAGCTCGACAACGACGGCTCGATGGACCACACCGCGCTCACGCGGCTCGACGTGTCGACGGGCGCTGCCGGTGAGCGCGTCGACCTCGCGCACACCCTCGCCTGGCACACGCAGGCCGGTGAGCGCGTCGTCGACGAGGACCGCACGCTGTCCGTCGTCGTGCCGCCCGCCCGCGACGACGCGTGGGTGCTGCTGTTCGGCACCACCATGACGAACGTGTCGGGGCGTGACCTGCCGATCGGCTCGCCGACGACACGGGGGCGCGAGAACGCCGGGTACGGCGGGCTGTTCTGGCGCGGGCCGCGGTCGTTCACCGGCGGCACGCTCCTGGCCCCGGGGTTCGCGGGCGGGGAGGAGGTGCGCGGGCGCCGTGCGCCGTGGATGGGGTTCACGGGGCGGCAGGACGGGACCGGCCGCGCCGCGACCGTCGTCATGGTCGACGGCTCGGCCGACCCGGCGGGGCCGCCGCAGTGGTTCGCACGGCGCGACCTGTTCGCGTGCCTGTGCCCCGCGCCGTTCTTCAGCGAGGAGGTCGCGTTCGACGCGGGCGCGACGCTGACGTTCCGCTACGCCGTCGTCGTCGCCGACGGGCTCGGTGACCCTGACCACGCGGCTGTGCTCGCGGGGCTCGGGAACGGCATGCTGGACACATGACCAATCTTCCCGGGGGTGTGTCCGTCAGCCGGTTGCGCGTCTACGACTGGCCGGCCCCCGACGGCGTCGGACGCGCGGGGAGCGGCACGCCGCACGTGCACGTCGCGTCGACCGAGACGTACGTCGTGCTGTCGGGCACCGGTGCGGTGCACACCCTGGGCCCCGACGGGTACGCCGAGCACCCCCTGCGGCCGGGCGTGGTCGTCACGATCCAGCCGGGCGTCGTCCACCGGGCCGTCAACGACGGCGACCTCGAGGTCCTCGTCGTCATGTCGAACGCCGGCCTGCCCGAGGCCGGTGACGCCGTGATGACGTTCCCGCCGTCCGCCCTCGTCGACACCGCCACCTACCGCGACGCCGCGTCGCTGCCCGTCGGAGGCGCGCACGCGGACGTCACCGACGAGCAGGTCGCGCACGCCGCGCGCGCCCGGCGGGACCTGGCGCTGCAGGGCTACGCGCAGCTGCGCGAGGCTGCCGAGCGCGACGGCGCACGGGCGGCGCTGCACCCGTTCTTCGAGGCGGCCGTCCGTCTCGTCCGGCCGTCCGTGCCCCGCTGGCAGGACCTGTGGGGGCGCACCGCGTTCGCGGAGACCGAGGCGACGGCCACCGTGCTCGAGGGCCTCATGCGCGGCGCGGCACCGCACCTGCAGACGGGCCGCGCCGAGCGCCTGGAGTCGGACCCCGCGCCCCGCCGCTACGGCATGTGCGGTCGGCTGGAGACGTGGCACCTGGGCTGAGGGTGGCAGAGCGACGTCGGTCCTACGGCTGGTGGGTAGGAGCCGTCGTCCTTACCAGTGGCGTGTCCGGGCCGCGAGCGGCCCGTGGCCACCCCACCCAGCGTCAGCGGTCCTTCAGGTCGTCCAGGAGCGAACCCGCGGGCCGCAGCCCCAGCAGCACGACGCCGACGGACGCCGCCGCCGCCGTCAGGCCCACCTGCGTCGAGACGTGGACGAGCGCCGTCGCCGGGGCTGCACCCGCGAGACAAGCGCCGACCACGCCGAGTGCCCAGCCCCAGCATGCGCCGGCCGCCACCAGCACCGTCCACTCGGACCACTCCATGAGCGCGCGACGCGCGCGCGTGACACCGAACGTCGCGTAGACGGCCGTCTCCGAACGTCGTGACCAGTGCGCGGATGCCCAGAGCAGCACAAGGACTGCTGCAGCCGCGGCCCACGCCCACCGCAGTGGCCGCTCGGAGTACGCGCCGCGGTGGCTGACGGTGAACTCGCCGCCGTGCAGCCGGGGCCCGACGACCGGCGCCCGGTCCTCGTCGGCGAGTGCGCTCATGAGCAGGGCCTCGGTCGCCGCTGCGTGCGGCGAGTCCGTGCGCACGTAGCACCGGTCCGCGTCGACGTCACCCGTGAGGTTCGGGACGAGCACGGCGCCGTCGAACTCCTCGCCGAGCTGCGCGGGGTCGACGACTCGCGCGCGCAGCACGTGCGTCCCGAGCGAGCCGTGACCGGCCGTGACAGCCGAGCGCGCGGTCCGAGTGAGGGCGAGCGGGTCACCGTCGCTCAGCCCCGTGCGCGCGGCGAGGGTCTGCGTGACGAGCGCGACCCCGCGGGGGTCGTCGGGTACGTCGAGGAACGTCGACGCACCGGCGGTCACCTCCAGCAGGCTGACGGTGCCCCCGGGGGCCTGCGTCAGCGCCACCCCCTGAGGTGCGCGGGACACGGCGAACGACGCCTCGATGCCGTCGAGCCGTGCCAGCCGGTCGCACGCTGCGGCAGGCACGAACGACTCGCGCTGCTCCGAGCGTGCGGCCTCGACGACGAGCACGAACGCACCGGCGTCGATCCAGGCGCGTTCGGCGGCGACAAGACGTGCGACGGCGATCGCGTCGAGCGCTCCGGCGGCGGCCATCAGCCAGCACACGGTGACGACGACGAGGGCGGAGGACCACCGGCCCGAGGCGGCGTTGATCGCCCCCTCACGCAGGCAGAGGCGGGCGGGCCAGGGGGTGCTCACGCCGCCACGTCCTCGACGAGGCCGTCGCGTAGCTGCACGACCCGGTCGCACCGTGCCGCGACATCGGGGTCGTGGGTCACCACCAGCACGGTCCGTTGCGTCGAGGGGGCGAACATCGCGTCGAGGACCTGTGTGGTCGTCGCCGCGTCGAGCTGCCCTGTGGGTTCGTCCGCGAGCAGCACGGGACGGTCGGACGCCAACGCGCGGGCGATCGCGACACGCTGCGCCTCGCCGCCGGACAGCACGCGCGCACGGTCGTCGGCACGGTCAGCGAGCCCGACCATCTCCAGCGCTGCCGTGGACCGGCGCCTGGCGTCCGGGAGGCTCGCACCGTCGCCGTGCGCGCCGAGAGCGACGTTGTCGAGCACGGTGCGCGACGGCAGCAGCGACACGGTCTGGATGATCCAGGTACCGACGTCGGGCACGGCCCGCCGCATACCGTCCGGGCCGACGGCGTGCACGTCCCCGCGCTCCGGCCGGAGCAGCCCGCCGACGAGCGACAACAGGGTCGACTTGCCCGATCCCGACGGGCCCGTGATCGCGACGGACGACCCCGCGGGCACGTCGAACGTGACGCCGCGCAGCACCTCGCGGTCGAGGTCCGGGTACGCGAACCGGACGCCGTCGACGACGAGCCGCACGTCTAGCCCTCGCAGGACAGGTCGGTGCGGACCTCGCGGGGGTTCACGAGCACAGGACTGCCCGTGAGCGCCGGGTCGACGTCCACGGTGCCGAGCGACCCACCGGTCGGCTCCACGACGACGGGGGCGTCGTCCACGCCGGGGAAGAGGCACACCGAGCCGGACTCGTCGGTGACGACCGCCGAGCTCGGCACGGTGCCGACGACGACCGGTTCCGCCAGCCGCAGGACGCCCGTGGCCTCGGTGACAGAGCTGAGGAACGTCCCCACCTCTCCCACGAACTGCGGGTCCGTCGCGCTCGCGGTCTGGCGGTCGAACGGTGCGACCTTCCCGTCGATCTCGAGCTCCAAGGTGCCCTCGGGCAGCGGCGGCATCCTGGCCACCGTGACCCCGGCGTTGCCCGCGGTGCTCGTGAGCACCGCCGTCCCCGGGCTGACGTCGGCGCCGACGGTCACGTCCACCTTCGCGACGGTGAGCGGGTCCGGCCCGAGCCACACGAGGGACGCGCGCGTCAGCACCTGCGACGTGCCGTAGCCGTGCTCCTTGTTGAACGCGGTGATCGCGCGCAGGGTAGAGGTGCGCACGACCCCGTCCACCGGACCGCCGAAGTGACCCGTGTCCCGCAGGAACGCCTGGGCGACTCCGATCGAGGCGCCGGTCGACCCCGAGCCGACGTCCTGCGACAGCGGCCGGGCCGATCGGTAGGCGACGAGGTCGGCGTCGCCGACGGTGGCGACGACGGTGCCCGTGTCCACCTGCGCTCCGGGGGCGATCGGGAGCGTCGTGACGGTCCCCGACGCATCGGTCGTCGCCACGACCGGCGCGCTGGTGGACAGCGTGACGCCGACGATCGTGTCGCGAGAGCGCGTCGCGCTCTCAACGCTCGCGATCAACGGCGCCACGGGCGTGTCGGACTCCAGCGGCGACGCGGAGGACTCGACGACGAGGAGCGCCGCGCCGGCGGTGAGCGGCGCGGCGAGGGTCGCGACGACCACCACCGCGATCGGGCTCGGCCGGCGACGTCGAGCGGTCGGACGGAGTGTCACGGCCGGACGCTAGCAGACCGGCGTCCGGTTGAAGTGAAATGCGAAACCCGGTATCTCTCGTCCTGGTTTCCGTTAGTCTCGACGCGAGTATGGGGATGACAGAGGGGGCGTACAGCAGAATGAATTCGGTGCAGAAGGTGCTTCTGGCGACGGTGGCCGGCGTCCTGATAGTTGCCACTGGCGGGCAGTGGGCGTTCACGCATCCGCGACGCACTACTACCAGCACTGCCAGGTGACGATCTCGAACACGCAGAGCTACGGGAAGACCATCGGGTCGTGCGGCAGCCCAGCAGGTCCGGCACCAGTACTACAGCGGGCAGACCCACTGGACGCACTTCGAGCACGCCACCAACGGGCAGTCGCCGACGGCACCGACGGTCATCAAGTCAGTGCATCGGTACATGGCGCAAGGCATCACGCGAGAGTTCACGCTGGGCCGGCCGTGATCCTGCGGCCACGTGTCGCCCCGGGGGCCGCTCTGGTCGCGGCGTTCGTGGTCGGTCTGGGCGCGTGCGCGTCAACCGACAGCGGCCCGGGGCCCGAGGCCACGGTCGCGGCCGTGTACTCCGAGCTGATCGAGCAGGCGGAAGCAGGTGGCGCCGGGGACGCGCAGCTGGAGGCGCTGCGTGAGGCCGAACGCACCGGTGAGCTGTCGTTCGAGACGGTCAATGGGCTGGTCCAGGAGTCGCTGGACTGCATGGCAGGTGCGGGGATCTCCTCGGAGTGGTGGGAGCCTTCCGAGCCGGTGCCTGGCTACAAGGCTCCGGCCTACAGCTTCTCGGCGACGGCCGACGGCATGACGGAGGACCAGACACTGGCCATAGCGGACGGGTGCCTGTACGAGCACTCGTACTGGGCCGAGATGGGGCGGCGGGACCCGCGGGCGTTCCGGGAGGAGTTCGACGAGCAGCTGCGCGAGGAGCTGCCGCGAGTCCTGGAGTGCCTGACCGAGCACGGGGTCGAGGTCGACGACGACGCGACGCTCGACGAGATCCGGCAGGCCTCCGCCGAGCTGTCGATCGAGACGATCGAGGCGACAGACGGCGAGGGCGAGGTCGCCTGCACGGATCAGCAGCCGCTGGAATGGAGATGACACGACGGGCGCTCGCCTCGCCGAAGTGAGCGCCCGTCGTGCTGCCCGCGGGCGCCCGGCTCGACGGTTCGCGGAGGTGCTTCGTGCGACTGCCACGGGCCGTTGCGCAGCGTCGTCGACCGGCTGTGCGTCGAATGAGCGGGAGGCTCACGACGGTGTCACCCCCTCCGAACGTCGTCCCGCCGAGAACCGACCTCAGGTCCCTCGTGTCCCACCCGGCGCTGCTGCTCGTCGACGGCCGGCTGACCTTCACCCGGTCGCCGCGGCCAGGATGCGGTGGCGATCGGTCGTGACCGCGATCAGCAGGTCGCGCTCCGACTCCGCGTGCCGGCGCAGGTCCGTACGACCCGTCGCCGCCTGCTGCCGGAGGAACGCGAGCGTCGTCGCGTCGCGCTGGAAGCGGCGCATCGCCTCACCCGCGGCCGGGCCGCCCGCACGCGTCGCCCACCCCGCGGCCGTGCTGCGCAGCTTCAGCGACGCGAGCATGTCGACCTCGTGCGGCGCGAACCACCCGGCCCGCGCGTACTCCTCGATGCGGTGCCGGATCACGGCGGACTCCTGGCGGCGCAGCCAGAACACCAGCGCGACGACCCCCGCGAACAGCGGCACCTGCACCAGCGCGAACACCGTCAGGTAGGCGTCGCCCGCGACCAGGGTGGTCGCGTTCCACAGCGCGTGCCCGGCCGTCGCGGCCAGCAGGCCCAGCGGCAGCAGCCACCAGGCGGCGTTCCGGTTCCGCGAGCGCGCGGCCAGGCCGAGGGCGGCGCCCGTGCACGCCGTGAACAGCAGGTGGGCGAACGGGGTCGCCAGGCCCCGCAGCACGAACGTCTGCGCCAGCGCCTCACCCGCCCGGCCGAAGTACAGGACGTTCTCGGTGAACGCGAAGCCCGCCGCCACGACGCCGGCGTACACGATCCCGTCGACCACGCCGTCGAAGTACCGTCGCCGTGCGAGGAACAGCGCGAGCACGCCCGCGCCCTTGGCGAGCTCCTCGACGACGGGCGCGGACACGACCGCCGCGGCCACGACACCCGCGTCGAGGTCGCCGGTCGCCTGCGCCACCGCGTAGACCGTGAGGTCGTTGACGACGAGCGACACGAGCACCGCGACCCCCGCGCCCCACAGCAGCCCGAATGCGAGCGCGCCCAGCGGCTCGGGCTCCCAGCGGTCGAGCCACCGGATGCCCAGCAGGACCACCGTGAGCGGCACCACGGCCAGCAGCGTCCCGACGACGCCCGGGCCCACGCCCACCTGCACGAGGACCAGCCCGAGCGCACCGAGTGCCGCGATGGCGATCAGCACGACGGCCAGCACGGTGAGCACGTCCCGCGTCGCGGTCGCACGCCGCGGCGGGACCCACTGCGCGGGGACGGCGCCGGGCGGGGAGTCGGGGCGGACCGGGTCGTGGGTCGTCACGCGCACACCCTAGGGCGGGCGTGGGACGCCTGTCCCCGGGTCCGCGTGCCCACCGAACGTAGGGTGGTCGCGGCCCGTCGACGGGCCGTCCGACGGAGGGGAACCATGGACGAGCACGAGGTCCGCCGCAGGATGCGGGCGCAGGAGCTGTACGACGACGAGGGCCCAGGGCTCGAGGCGCTGGTCGCGGAGCGGCAGCGCGCCAAGGAGCTGACGTGGCGGTTCAACATGACGAACCCGACCGACGTCGCGGGCCGTCAGGCGATCCTGCGCGAGCTGTTCGGCGCGATGGGCGAGCGCGTGTGGGTCGAGGCGCCGCTGCAGGTGTCGTACGGCTACAACGTGACGTTCGGCGACGACGTCTTCGTCAACGTCGGCTTCACGCTCGTCGACGACATCGAGGTGACCATCGGCTCGCGCGTGATGATCGCGCCGAACGTCACGATCACGGTCACCGGCCACCCCGTGCACCCCGAGCTGCGCTCCGGCATGGCGCAGTTCTCCGCGCCCGTGACGCTCGAGGACGACGTGTGGCTGGGTGCGCACGTCGTGGTCCTGCCCGGTGTGACCGTCGGCGCCGGGTCGATCGTCGCGGCCGGCAGCGTCGTGACGAAGGACGTGCCGCCGGGGGTCGTCGTCGGCGGCGTGCCCGCGCGCGTGCTGCGCGCCATCACGGACGAGGACCGCGAGTTCGCCTACCGCGCGCCGGGGACCCTGGTGTGACGTGAGCGGCCGACGTCCCCCGACGGCCGCCGGCACCTCACGCGTCCGCGTACGACTCCACGACCGACAGGTCGAGTGCGAACTCGACCGGTGCGGTGCCGAACAGCAGGCGCCCGGCCTCGTCGGCGGCGTCGCGGACGGCCTGCGCGACCTCGTCGGCGTCGGCTGCGGGCGAGTGCACGACGACCTCGTCGTGCAGGAAGAACACGAGGTGCGCGCGGCCGTCGCCGACGTCCCGCAGCCGGCGGCGCAGCGACGCGAGCCAGCACAGCGCCCACTCGGCGGCCGTGCCCTGCACCACGAAGTTGCGGGTGAACCGGCCGCGGTCGCGGGCGCGGCGGCGTGCGTCGCGCACGTCGTCGGGATCGGCGCCCTCGGCGCCCGCGGCGCCGAGGCGGTCGAGGAAGGCGGCGGTCGCGGGCGGTGACGTGCGGCCCAGCCACGTCGACACCGGCTCGCCGCGCTCACCGGCCCGTGCGGCGGCCTCGACCAGCGCGACCGCCTGCGGGTACGCGCGGGTCAGGCGCGGCATGAGCATGCCCGCGGTGCCGGTCGTCGCACCGTAGATCGCGCCCAGCAGCGCGTACTTGGCGTCCGTGCGGGTCGGCACGGTGCCCGCGTCGGCGATGCGCTGGTACAGGTCCGAGCCGCGTGCGGCCTCGGCCATGGCGCGGTCGCCGGACATCGCGGCCAGCACCCGGGGCTCGAGCTGGGCGGCGTCGGCGACGACGAGCCGCCAGCCGGGGTCGGCGCGCGCGGCGCCGCGCAGGGACGCGGGCAGCTGCAGCGCACCGCCGCCGTCGGTCGCCCAGCGCCCGGTGACGACGCCCCCGACGACGTACGTCGGACGGAACCGCCCGTCACGCACCCACGCGTCGAGCCACGCCCACCCGTTCGCGCTGAGCAGCCGCGACAGCCGCTTGTACTCCAGCAGCGGCTCGACGACGGCGTGGTCGAGCTCGCGGACCTCCCACTTGCTGGTCGACCCGAGCGAGAAGCCCTGCCGGCGCAGCGCCGCGAGCAGGTGGGGCTGCGAGTCGGGGTTGAGCCGCGGGTCGTTGAGCAGGTCGCGGATGCGGCCGACCAGGTCCTCCAGGCGGCGGGGCCGCCCACCGCCGGTCGGCCGTGGCCCGACGAGGTCCGTCAGCAGCTCGTCGTGCCGCACGGGGTCCCACGGCATGCCGTCGTGCTGCATCTCGGCGGCGAGCAGCGCGCCGCCGGACTCGGCCGCGAGCAGCAGCCGCAACCGGCCCGGCTGCGTCGAGCCGGCGACGGCGTCGAGCTGGTCGCGCAGCGCGGCGAGCAGGTCGGGGGAGTCGTCCGGCGTGTCGCCGTCCGCGCCCGCGTCGCCGTCGGCCGCCTCCCGGGCCACCTCGTCGGACGTCGTCGCGCCGGGCGTGCTCGTCGGTCCGCCCGTCGCCCCGCCGGCGGTCGGCCCCGGGTCGTCGTCGAGCTCGCGCAGGACGTCCAGCAGGTCCGGTTCGTGCGGCGGCGGCTCGTGGGGCGGGGGAGCGTCGAACGGCCCGGGCGGGGACGCCTGCAGCCGCGACCCCGCCGCGCCGGCCGCGAGCCGCAGGACCGTGTGGCACAGCCGCAGGTCGTGGCAGCGGTCGACGCGCACGTCGGCGGCGAGCAGCGCCGGGTACCAGCGGCGCGTGTCGTCCCACACCCAGCGCGGGTGGGCGTCGGACTCGACCTGGGCGACGACGTCCGTGAGCCCGTCGGCGTCGACGACGCGCACGCCCTCGGCCGCCGCCTGCGCGTCGAGCGACGTCAGCGTGACGGTGCGCGCGTGCTCGTCGCGGGTGAGCAGGACGTACGCGGGCACGCCCCATCCTCGCCCCGCCCACCGACATCGACGTCCCGACGGGCCGCGCGCACGCCGGGCGAGGGGATCGACCCGGCGTGCGCGCGGCGGTCAGTCCCGCGCCGCGCGCAGGCGGGCGAGGTGGGCCTCGGACGCGGGGTCCGCGATGCGGTGCACCTCGACGCCCAGCTCCTCGAGCCACGCGGCGCCGCCCGTGCCGGTCGCGGCGCCGATGACGACACGGCCGATGCCGAACTGGCGGATGAGCCCCGAGCAGTACCAGCAGGGCTCGGCGGTCGTGACCATCGTCGTGCCGGAGTAGTCCTCCTGGTACGGCGCGTCGGAGAACGCCTCGGTCTCGGCGTGCGTCGAGACGTCGCCGGTCTGGACGAACCGGTTGCGGCCCCGGCCGAGCACGGAGCCGTCGGGGGCGACGAGCACGGAGCCGATCGGCTGCCCGCCCTCGGCGTCGCCGGCCGCGGCCTCCTCGAGCGCGACGTCCATCCAGGTGCGGGCCAGCTCGGGGGTGATCGTGCGTGTCGTGGCGGTCTCGGTCATGGTGGGTCCTTCCTCGTGGGTGCGCGGGGGTGCGCGGGATCGCCGCCCGCCCCGGCGGGGTGCGGGCGTCGGCGGTCGTGGGCGTGGTGGTGGTGCCCCGTCAGGTGCGTCCGCGCATGCCGAACGCGGGGTCGGTGCGTTCGCGCACGCGCGCGAGGTGGTCGTGCATGGCCTCGGCCGCGCGGTCGCCGTCGCCGGCGGCCACGGCGTCGAGGATGCGCGCGTGGTCGTGGTTGCCCTCGGCCCACGTCTCTGCCGGCTGCAGGACGTTGGGGCGGGAGATCGACAGCACGGGCGCGAGCATGAGCTCGAGCACCGAGTTGCCGGTCGAGGCGAGCAGCCGCAGGTGGAACTCGTGGCTGTGCTCGCCGCGGGACCAGGCCTGCTCGTCCTCGCGCTCGTCGTCGACGATGCGGCGCAGCTCCGCCACGTCCTCGTCGGTGCGGCGGGCGGCCGCGAGCCGCGCGCACGGCACCTCGAGCAGGTCGCGGGCCTCGATGAGCGTGGCGTTCGAGATCGACTCCGACCCGACGAGGATGCCGAGCCGGGCCTCGAGGTAGCTCGAGACGTCGCTGGTGTCGATGTGCGCGACGAACGTGCCGCCGTTGACGCCGCGCTCGGTGCGCACGAGGCCCTGCGAGCTGAGCATGCGCAGCGCCTCGCGCACGGTGTTGCGGCTCACGCCGAAAGCCGCGGCGAGCGACGGCTCGGCGGGCAGGCGCTCACCGGGTGCCAGCGAGCCGTTGACGACGAGCAGCTTGAGCTGCGTCGCCACCTGGTCGTAGGCGGGCCGGATGCGGTCCACCGCGAGCTCGTGGTCGAGAGGCATCGGGTCGTCCCCCTGCTGTGTCGGTGCGGCGACCCGCAACGGGTCGTCGGATCGGGTGCAGTCGTCACGGTAACGCCGTGTGCCCGCTCTGCCCAGGGTTAACGTCCGACGTTTTACACGATCGACCCACAAGTACCGTGCGCACTGCGGAGAAACACAACTCGTCCCACGTGTTTACCCGGTCGAAACCCATGGGACGGGGTCCGTCGCTCAGCATCGGTGCCACGGCGAAAACGTCCGAGGTATTAGGAACGGCTCCCGACCCACCCCGGTCGCGGGACCTCGGACAGCCGGCTCGACGGCGAGCATCCCCCGACACACGTATCGAGAGGAGGTGCCGTGCCGACCTACGTCGCCCGCAAGCTCGCCCAGGCCGTCGTCACGCTCTTCGCCGTGATGACCATCGGGTTCTTCCTGGGCAGGCTCAGCGGCAGGCCCGGCGCGCTGATCCTGCCCGAGGGTGCGACCCAGGCGGAGATCGACGCCCTCAACGCCCGGCTCGGGTTCGACCGCCCGCTCGGGGTCCAGTACCTCGACTTCCTGCGCGGGCTGCTCACCGGGACGGTGGGGGACTCCTACCGTCAGAAGGTCCCCGCGCTCGACCTCCTCGTCGACCGCGTCCCCGCGACCTTCCAGCTCGCGCTGTCCGCGTTCGTCATCGGCCTCGGAAGCGCGCTGCTGATCGCCGTCCTCGTGCACGTCACGCGCTGGAACGGCCTGCGGCTCACGCTGCTGTGGCTCGGCTCGATGCGCCAGTCCGTGCCCGACTTCCTGTTCGGCGTGCTGCTCGTCCTGCTGTTCTCCGTCACGCTCGGGTGGCTGCCCTCGCTGGGCAACCAGGGCCCGACCAGCCTCGTCCTGCCCGTCGCGTGCCTCGCGACCGCGCAGCTCGCGGTCTACCTGCGGCTCGTCGGGGCCTCGCTCGGCGAGCAGCAGGGCCAGGACTACGTGCGTGCCGCGTACGCCAAGGGCCAGCCGCACCACCAGGTCGTCGTGCGCCAGATGCTGCCCAACGCCGTGATCCCCGTCCTGACGATCGCCGGCCTCAACCTCGGCGGCCTGCTGGGCGGCACGGTCATCGTCGAGAACGTCTTCGCCTGGCCGGGCATGGGCCAGGTCCTGCTGCAGGCCGTCAACGGCCGCGACTTCCCCGTGGTGCTCGCCGGCCTGGCCGTCGTCGCCTTCTTCTTCGTCGCCGTCAACCTGGTCGTCGACCTCGTGACGGCCTCCATCGACCCGAGAGTGAGGCTCGCATGAGCGCCGTCGCCGGACGCGTCGCACTCCCGGCGCTCGTCGCGCGCCGTCGTCCCCGGCGCGCCCCGCGCCCCGGGCGTCCCGGGCACGTGGCCGCCGCCGTCGGCGTCGCGCTGCTGTCCCTCGTGGTCGCGCTGATCGCCGTCGGACCGCTGCTGCCCGGCTTCGACCCCTACGCCCAGGACCTGTCCCGGGCCATGCTGCCGCCGTTCGCCGACGCAGCCCACCCCCTGGGCACCGACTCCCTGGGCCGCGACGTCCTGAGCCGGCTGTCGCGCGCCGGGCTGGTGTCCGTGGGGATCGCGGTCGTCGTCGTCGCCCTCAACTTCGTCATCGGCGTCACGCTGGGCCTGCTCGCCGGGTACCGCGGCGGCTGGGCCGACGGGCTCGTCGGGGCCGTCGCCGACATCCAGCTCGCGATGCCGGTCGTGGTGCTGCTCATCGCGCTGTCCGCGGTCCTCGGGCCCAGCACCCAGCTCATGGTGCTCACGCTCGGGCTGACCTACTGGGTCGGGTACGCGCGGGTCGCGCGGGCCATGGCGATGAGCCTGCGCGAGCGGGACTTCGTCGTCGCCCCGCTGACGCAGGGCGGCTCGCACTGGTGGACGGTCACACGGCACGTCCTGCCGCAGGTGCTGCCGCAGATGGCGGTCATCGCGTCCTTCGACATCGCGACGATCATCGGGATCGAGTCGTCGCTCGACTACCTCGGGCTCGGGGTGCAGCCGCCCGACCCGAGCTGGGGGGCCATGATCACCGAGGGCCAGAAGTACCTGCAGACCAACCCGATGCTCGTCGCGCTGCCCGGGGTCGCGCTGTTCGTCCTCGTCGCGGGCATGCAGCTGCTCAGCCAGCGGTTCACCACCGAGCACGTCACGGGGGCGCGGCCGTGAGCGCCGTGACGGCGGCAGCCGCCGCGCCGCCCGCGACGCGCGCCGACGGGCCCGTCCTGAGCGTGCGTGACCTCGTGGTCTGCACGCACGGTCCCGACGGCCCCGTCGTGCTCGTCGACGGCGTCAGCCTCGACGTGCAGCCGGGCGAGGTGCTCGCGCTGGTCGGGGAGTCCGGGTCCGGCAAGAGCCTGACGATGCTGGCCGTGATGGGTCTGCTGCCGGCCGGCACGTGGCTCGAGCACGGCACCGTGACGTTCCGCGGCGAGGACCTGACGGCCGACCGGTGCCGCCTCGAGCGGCTGCGCGGCGACCGGCTCGCGATGGTCTTCCAGGACCCGATGACCACGCTCAACCCCGTGCGGCGCGTCGGTGCGCAGCTCGCCGAGACGGTCCGCCTGCACGCCCGGCTCACCCGGCGGCAGGCGGACGAGCGGGTCGTCGAGCTGCTCGACGCGGTCGGCATCCCCGACCCCGCCGCCAAGGCCCGCGACTACCCCCACCAGTGGTCGGGCGGCATGCGCCAGCGGGCGCTCATCGCGGGGGCCGTGGCGCACGGACCCGACCTGCTCGTCGCCGACGAGCCGACCACCGCGCTCGACGTCACGATCCAGGCGCAGGTCATGCGGGTCCTGGCGGAGCGGCGCGCACGCACCGGCGCGGCGATGATCCTCATCACGCACGACCTGGGCCTCGTCGCGCAGGCCGCGGACCGGATCGCCGTCATGTACGCCGGGCGGGTCGTGGAGGAGCAGGACGTCCTCGGCGTGTTCGACGCACCGCGCCACCCGTACACGCGCGGCCTGCTCGCGAGCGTGCTGTCGCTCGGCCGCGACGGCGAGCGGGCGTACGCGATCACCGGTCAGCCGCCCGTGCCCGCCGAGCGGGGCACCGGCTGCGCGTTCCGCGCCCGCTGCGACGTCGGCCGCGACCTCGCGGTGTGCGGCGAGCAGGTGCCGACCCTCCTGGCGACCGGCCAGGGCCGCGTCGCCTGCCACCGTCCCGTCCCCCTGCCCGCCCCGGAGGTGGTCCGATGAGCACCGCACGCGTGCTGGACGTCGTCGACGTCCACCGGCAGTTCACCCGGCGCAGCGGCCTGCGGCGCGAGACGTTCGCCGCGGTCGACGGTGTGAGCCTGCACGTCGACGCCGGGGAGACGCTCGGCCTGGTCGGCGAGTCCGGGTGCGGCAAGTCCACGCTGGTGCGCACGGTCCTCGGCCTGCACCCACCGACGTCGGGCCGCGTCCTGGTGGACGGGGCGGACGTCAACGCGCGCGCGGCCGGTGAGCGCCAGCGGGCGCGCCGCGACGTGCAGGTCGTCTTCCAGGACCCGTACTCGTCGGTCGACCCGCGCGCGACGGCCCGCCAGATCGTCGCCGAGCCGCTGCGCATCAACCAGCGCTACTCGGCGACGCGCGTGCAGCAGCTCTTCGACTGGGTCGGGCTGCCGTGGCAGTACGCCGACCGCCGCGCCGCCGCGTTCTCCGGCGGTCAGCGCCAGCGCCTCGGCATCGCGCGGGCGCTCGCGCTCGAGCCGCGGCTCGTCGTGCTCGACGAGCCGGTGTCCGCGCTCGACGTCTCGATCCAGGCGCAGATCATCAACCTGCTCGCCGACCTGCAGCGCGAGCTGCACGTGTCGTACCTCTTCGTGGCGCACGACCTGTCCGTCGTGCGTCACGTGTCCCGGCGCGTGGCCGTCATGCGCCAGGGCCGGATCGTCGAGACCGGGGCCACCGACCGGGTCTTCGACTCACCGCAGCACGCCTACACGCGCACGCTGCTCGACGCGATCCCCGTCCCCGACCCCCGCCGCCGGGTGCCCGTGCCCGCCTGACCGCCCGCTCCGCGTCGGAGCCGCACCCGCACGACGACCCTGCGTGGTCGTCGGCGCGGTCCCGCACACCCTCGTCCGCCTTCCCGTCGAGTCCCCCGACCTCCCCGAGGAGAACCATGTCCATCCCACGCCCGAGGATCCTCGCCGCGATCACCGCCGTCGGCCTGCTGCTGGCGGGCTGCGCCGGCGGCGCCACCGCCGGGACCGGCGGCGACGGCGAGAAGTCCGTCACGGTCGCGATCACGCAGGACCCCGAGAACCTCAACCCCGTCGTCGGCGGCTCGTTCGGCGCGCTGAGCCTCGAGTTCAACCTGTTCGACCAGCTCACCGAGATCCTGCCCGACGGGTCGGTCGGCCCGCGGGTCGCCTCGCAGTGGTCGTCCGACGAGGCCTTCACGGTCTGGGACTTCACGCTGCGCGACGACGTGGTGTTCCACGACGGCACGCCGCTGTCCGCGTCCGACGTCGTCTTCTCGTTCGAGGAGGTGCTCGCCGACCCGGAGTCCAACCGCAAGCTCTGGCTCACCGACATGACGTCCGTCGAGGCCGTCGACGACACGCACGTGCGGTTCACGCTCTCCACGCCGTTCTCGGAGTGGCCGCGCCAGACGACGCTCATCTCGATCGTGCCCGAGGCCGTCTACACCGAGCTCGGGTCCGACGGGTTCAACGAGTCCCCCGTGGGATCCGGCCCGTTCACGTTCGTGTCCTGGCAGCGTGGGCAGTCGGTGGTCGTCGCGGGCAACGCGGACTACTTCGGTGGTGCACCCGCGCTCGACACCGTGACGTTCGTGCCCGTGGCCGCCGACGACGCCCGGGTGACGGGCGTGCAGTCCGGCACGGTCGACATCGCGTCGATCCCGACCGCGCAGGTCGCCGCCGTCGAGTCCACCGGGAGCGCCGAGGTCCGCGCGATCCCGAGCCACCAGGTCGTCTACCTGGGGTTCGACACCACGCGCGGTCCGCTGGCCGACCCGCAGGTGCGGGCGGCGGTGAGCCGGGCGATCGACCGGCAGACCGTCGTCGACACGATCTTCAGCGGTCGCGGCGCACCGAACAGCCAGCTCGTCGCACCGTCGGTCGTCGGGTACGCCGACGGGCTCGCACCCGTCGAGCACGACCCCGACGCCGCGCGGGCCGCGCTCGCGGCCGCGGGGTACGACGGCAGCGAGATCGTGTTCCAGTACGCGCTCGACGGCGCCATCCCGATGGGGGCCGAGCTCGCGCAGGCGATCGCCGGACAGCTGCAGGCCGTCGGTCTCGACGTCCGGCTCGAAGGCACGGACAACGCGTCGTACGACATCCTCAACCGCGAGCACTCCCTGTCGGGCCTGTTCCTCGGCCAGTTCTCGCCGTCGATCCTCGACGCGGGCCTCCCGCTGCGGTTCCTGTTCTCCGCCGAGGCGAACAACTACTTCGACGACGCGGTGATCGAGCAGCTCGTCGTCGACGCGAAGGCCGTGGACGGCGACGCGCGTCTCGCGGTGATCGAGCAGATCTGGCGGCTCAACCAGGACGCCGGGTACGTCGCACCTCTCTACACGCCCGAGGCGGCGTACGGCGTCGACCCGGCCGTGGTCTGGGAGCCGCGGCCCGACGGCCTGTTCATCATGAAGGACGCCGACGTGTCCTGACCCGACCGCGCCCGTCCGGCGAGCCCCTGCCGCCGGACGGGCGCACCCCCTCACCCCGCCACCACGGAAGGACACCGTCATGCCCCGCAAGAGCTTCGAGCGCTGGCTCGCCGGCGAGGACTCCGGTCCCGTCGACGTCCCGGCCCAGGACGTCGCGCTCCTCGTCATCGACATGCAGAACGGGTTCCTGCGCGAGGAGTACTCGCTCGGCATCGCCGACACGCAGGAGCCGTTCGCGGCTGCGGTCCCCGGCACGGCCCGCCTGGTCGAGGCGGCCCGCGCCGCCGACGTCCCCGTGATCTACACGCGGTACGTCTACCTGCCCGGCAACGACGACCAGCTGCCGCCCGCCGGGCGTGCTCAGGGTGCGCCGTTCGAGCCGCGGCTCGTCGCCGGCACGCCCGACGTCGAGATCGTCCCCGAGCTCGCACCCGCGCCCGGCGACCAGGTGATCGACAAGTCGCGCGCGTCGGCCTTCTACGGCACGCGCCTCGAGCCGCTGCTCACGGCGCGCGGCATCCGGTCGGTCGTCGTGTGCGGCGTCACCACCAACATCTGCGTCGAGACGACGGCGCGCGACGCGAGCCAGCGCGGCTACCGCACGTACGTCGTCGAGGACGCCGTGGGCGAGGCCGAGCTGTCCCGCCACTGGCACGCGCTGTACACGGTCGAGTTCATCTTCGGCACGGTCTGCACCGTCGCCGACGCGCAGCGTGCGTGGGGCGCCGAGGTGACGGGCGTGCCCGGCTACCCGTACCGCCGCGGCGGGAACGTCACCGACCCGACGTGGCGCGAGCCCGTGACCGTCTGACCCCGCCCGTCCCGCACCCCCTCGAGGAGGACCATCGTGAAGACCTTCGACAGCTGGATGAACGGGGTCGACGGCGAGCCCGTCGACGTCGCCGCCCAGGACACCGCGCTCGTCGTCATCGACATGCAGAACGCGTTCTGCAAGGAGCAGTGGACGCTGAACATCGCGCCCACGCAGGAGCCGTTCGCGGCCGCGATCCCCGGGTGCGTCGCGCTCGTCGAGGCCGCCCGTGCCACGGGTGTCCCCGTGATCTACACGCGTGCGACGCACCTGTACGGCCAGGGCGACACGCTGCCGCCGCGGGGGCGGGCCCTGAGCAGGCCCGCGCCGGCCCCGCGCCTGGCCGAGGGCAGCGTCGAGGCGCAGATCGTCCACGAGCTCGCGCCGCAGCCCGGCGACTACGTCGTCGACAAGTCCCGCCCCGGCGCGTTCTACGGCACGCGCCTCGAGCCGCTGCTGGTCGGCATGGGCATCCGCCACCTGGTGATCTGCGGCGTCACGACCAACATCTGCGTCGAGACCACGGCGCGGCAGGCGCACGAGCGCGGGTACGACACCGTGGTCGTCGCCGACGCCACGGGTGAGGCCGAGCCCAGCCGGTACTGGCACGCGCTGTACACGGTCGAGTTCCTGTTCGGCACCGTGGTGATGGTCGAGGACGTGCAGCGGTCGTGGGGCGTGCCCGTCACCGGCGTGCCCGGCTTCCCGCTGCAGCGGGCGAACGTCGGGTCCGCGGCGCTCGCGGCGGCCGCCGGCTGACATGACGAGCACCACCACCCCGGCGGCCGGGCGCGCGGCGCAGCGCCCGGCCGCCGGGACCGGCGGGCGTGCGGCACGCACGCTGCGCACCCAGATCGGCGTCCTCGTGCTCGTGCAGCTCGTCGGCATGATGAGCGGCACGATCATCGCGACCGCGCTGCCGGCCATCACGCGCGAGGTCGACGGGACCACGCTGCACTACACCTGGATGTTCGTGACGACCGCGCTCGCGTCGACCGTCACCACGCCCTTGTGGGGGCGTCTGGGCGACGTCCGCGACGCGCGCACCGTGCTGCAGTGGTCCATCGGCGTCTACACGCTCGGCGCGCTGCTGTGCGGGCTCGCCCCGACCGCGGACCTGCTCATCGCGGCCCGCGTCGTGCAGGGCATCGGCATCGGCGGGCACATCGCGCTGACGCAGGCACTCGCCGCGCGGCTCGTCGTGGCTCGGGACCGCGCCCGCGTCAACGGCTTCATGGGGGTCTCGCAGGTCGTCGCGACCGTGACCGGGCCGCTCGTCGGCGCGCTGCTCGTGCAGGTCCCGCACATCGGCTGGCGGCTGTGCTTCCTGCTCGGCGTGCCCGTCGCGCTCGTGGCCGCCGTCATCGTGCACCGCGTCATGCCGCGTGCGCTGCCGGTGGCCGCCGGTCGCGTCGACGTCGTCGGCGGCGCGCTGCTCGTGCTCGGGCTGACCGGCCTGCTGGGCTGGGTCTCGCTCGTCGGGCAGCACCTGCCCGGCCGTTCGCCCGCGTCCCTCGCGCTCGTCGTCGGGTCGGTCGTCGTGCTGGGCGTCGCGGCCTGGTGGGAGTGGCGCTCGCCGCACCCGATCGTGCCGCTGCGCACGCTGCGCTCACGGGTGCCGCTGCTGGCCGCGCTGGCGAGCCTCACGGTCGGCGTCTCGATGTTCGGCGGCACGGTCTTCGTCACCCAGTACCTGCAGCTCGGCCGGGGCCTGAGCGCGCTCGTCGCGGGTGCGGCGCTCATGCCGATGGCGCTGGCGACGTTCGCGGCCGCGCTGCTGGTGGGGCACCGCTCGGCACGCACCGGGCGGCTGCGCCGGTACCTGCTGCTCGGCACGGGCCTCGTCGCCGGGGGCAACGGGCTGCTCGTCGTGCTCACGCCGTCGACGCCGCTGTGGGTGGTGCTCGTCGCCACCTGCGCGATCGGTGCGGGGCTGGGGGCGTCCGCGACGAACCTCGTGCTCGCCGCCCAGAACGCGACCGCGCTGCGCGACGTCGGTGCTGTGAGCGGAGCCGTGGTGTTCTGCCGCACGGCGGGATCGGCCGTGGGGCTCACGGTGCTCGGGTCGGTCGTCGCGGCGTACGTCCCGTCGGCCGCCGGGGTGCCGGCGGCCGCGCTGCCCGGCCTGTACGCGCACGCGTCCTCGGTCGTGTTCGCGTGCGCCGCCGGCACCGCGCTGCTCGGCGTGGTCGCGGTGGCCGCGATGCCGCGCATCGCGCTGCGCACGACGTTCGACCTGGAGCCGCCCCCGCGCGTCGAGGGCTGAGGCCGGCGCGCGTCAGCGGTCGCGGCTGGACAGCACGCAGAACTCGTTGCCGTCGGGGTCGGCGAGCACGTCCCACGTGACGTCGGGGCCCTGGCCGACGTCGACGCGCGTGGCGCCGAGGTCGACCAGCCGGGCGATCTCGGCGTCGCGGTCGTCGGACGTGTGGGGTGCCAGGTCGAGGTGCAGGCGGTTCTTGACCGTCTTGTCGTGGTCGACCTGCACGAAGCACAGCCCGGGCGGCACGCGGTGGAACGGCGTGGTCCCGACGACCTCGGCGGCCCACGGCGGCAGGACGTCGGCCTCGTCGTCCTCGATGCGGACGTAGTCCCAGCCGAGCGCGGACGCCCACCAGCGGGCCAGGGCGTGCGGGTCGCGGGTCTCGATGACGGTCGTGTACCAGCGCAGCGGCATGGTCGGCCCCTCGTCGGGAAGGTGTCTCGGGTCACCCGCGACGCTACGCCGGACCGCCGACACCCGCCGGGTCAGCGCGCGAGGGCGGTCCGCACCGCGGCACCGGGTACCGCGAGCAGCGCCGTGCCGTCCTGGCCGTCGAGCGTCACGACGAGGTCGGCGGTGTCGGGGTCGACGACGACCTCGACCGCGTCGTCGCCGTGGACCACACCGGGCGTGCGCAGCGCCGAGGCGACGATCTCGCACGGCCACGTCCAGCGGGTCACGCCGGACGCCTGCAGGAAGTGGACGACGAGGTGCGCGCCCTCCCGGTGGACGGTCGTCGCGACGGTCGCGGACGTGTGCACGAGCACGCAGTCCGCGGAGGTCAGCACCGGTGTCGCACCCGTCTCGCCCATGTCCGTCGCCTTCTCTCGCTCGTCCCCGACGCCTGGGCCCCCGCGCCCCGGCCGACCGCGGGCCGAGCCGGGGTCGGACCGGACGCTATCGGGGCCCACTGACACAGGGGGGTGGAACCCGGGGTGAGATACCGGGCGTACGGGTGACGTGCGACGACGCATGACACGCGCGGCGCAGCAACCTGGCGCCGGAAAGCGCTTCGGGTATCGTGAACCGATTCACAACCCCGAGGTGCCGCCCCGTCGACGACCCGGAAGGACGACCCGTGCACGAGACCGTCATCGTCGGGGCGGGGGGCATCGCCCACGCCCACGCCACCGCCGTCGCGCAGCACCCGGACCGCGCGCGCGTCCGGGCCGTCGTCGACGTCGACGCCGACCGCGCCCGCGCGTTCGCCGCACGCTTCGACATCCCCGTGTGGGGCACGGACCTCGCGGCGGTGCTCGCGGGCGACGGGCACGCGTCGGCACCCGCGCTCGCGCACGTCTGCACGCCTCCCGGCTCGCACGTCCCGCTCGCGACCGCCTGCCTCGAGGCGGGTGTGCCCGTGCTCGTCGAGAAGCCGCCCGCGCTGTCGCTGGCCGAGCTCGACGACCTGCTCGCGGTCGTCGAGCGCACCGGCGTCGACGTCGCGGTGGTCTTCCAGCACCGGTTCGGCCACGGCGGGCTGCGCGTCGCCGGCGCGCTGGGCGAGGGCCGTCCGCTGGGGCGCCCGCTGGTCGCGACGTGCGACACCCTGTGGTTCCGCGGCGACGAGTACTGGGACCTGCCGTGGCGCGGCCGCTGGGACGTCGAGGGCGGCGGGCCGACGATGGGCCACGGCATCCACCAGGTCGACCTGCTGCTCGCGCTGCTCGGCCCGTGGGAGCAGGTCACGGCGATGGCGGCGCGACGCGCGCGACCCACGCAGACCGAGGACGTGTCAGCCGCCGTCGTGCGCTTCGCCGACGGCACGCTCGCGACCCTGGTCAGCTCGCTGCTGTCGCCGCGCGAGACCTCGGTGGTCCGCGTCGACGCCGAGCACGCGACCGCCGAGGTCGAGCACCTGTACGGCTACGTCGACGCCGACTGGCGCGTCACCCCCGCACCGGGGCACGAGGACGCGGCCGCGTGGTGGGCCGACGGGCTCGACGCCGACGCACCACGCTCGTCGCACACCGGGCAGCTCGCGGCGGTCCTCGACGCGCTCGACGCCGGCACGACGCCGCCCGTGCCGCTGCGCGAGGCCCGCGACACGCTGGACCTGGTCGCGGCGACCTACGCGTCGGCCGCGACGGGCGCCCCGGTGTCGCGCGGCGAGATCGGGCCGGGTCACGCGTGGTACGCGACGATGCGCGGCGACGGGCCGGGGTTCTGACGGGCCGGACCGACAGGCGTGCTCTCGGAGGCCGAGCCGGACCGGAGGCGCTCGCCGTGCTCCGCTGCGAGCGGTTACCGCCCCCGCCCCGTCCTGCGTTAGCGTCGTGCGGCCGGTCGCATCGATCCGAACGTCGCCGCCGGACGTCACACATCGAACGTCACAGAGGACCCCCACGTGGACACGCTCCCGTACCAGGACCCGTCGCTGCCGATCCCGGAGCGCGTCGCCGACCTGCTGAGCCGCATGACGCTGCCCGAGAAGGCCGGGCAGATGCTGCAGCTCGACGCACAGCCGGGCGTCGAGGACCTCGTGCTCGACAAGCACGTCGGGTCGATCCTGCACGCGTCGCCGCAGCGCGTCCTCGAGGCGCTCGACGCGGTCGAGCGGACGCGGCTGCGCATCCCGCTGCTCGTCGCGGACGACGCGATCCACGGGTACTCGTTCTGGCGCGGCGCCACGATCTTCCCGACGCAGCTCGGCGTGGCCGCGTCGTGGGACCCCGCCGCGGCCGAGGCGATGGCCCGCGTTACGGCCGTCGAGGTGTCCGCCACGGGCCTGCACTGGACGTTCTCGCCGGTCGTCTGCATCACGCGGGACCTGCGCTGGGGGCGTGTGACCGAGACGTTCGGCGAGGACCCGTACCTCATCGGCGAGCTCGCCGCCGCGATGGTCCGGGGCTACCAGGGCGACGGTCTGGACGACCCGACCGCGATCCTCGCGTGCGCCAAGCACTTCGCCGGCTACTCCGAGACGCAGGGCGGGCGCGACGCGTCCGAGGCCGACATCTCGCGCCGCAAGCTGCGGTCCTGGTTCCTGCCGCCGTTCGAGCGGGTCGCCCGCGAGGGTGCGCGCACGTTCATGATCGGCTACCAGTCGACCGACGGCGTGCCGATCGTCGTCAACCGGTGGCTGCTGCAGGACGTGCTGCGCGGCGAGTGGGGGTGGACCGGCACGCTCATCACCGACTGGGACAACGTCGGGCGCATGATCTGGGAGCAGAAGATCGCCCCGGACCACGAGCACGCCGCCGCGAACGCCGTGAACGCCGGCAACGACATGGTCATGACGACGCCCGGCTTCTTCGAGGGCGCGCAGAAGGCCGTCGCCAACGGGCTGGTCGACGAGGCGCAGCTCGACGCGGCCGTCGCCCGCATCCTCACCGTGAAGTTCGAGCTCGGCCTGTTCGAGGACCCGCGCCGCCCCGACCCGGTGCGCCAGGCCGAGGTCATCGGGTCCGACGACCACCAGGACGTGAACCTGCAGGTCACGCGCCGCTCGCTCGTGCTGCTGAAGAACTCGGGCGTGCTCCCGCTGGGCGGCGGGCTCGAGTCCGGGCTCGACGGGCGCGCGACGACCGCCGACGGGTCCGCCCCCGCGCCGCTGCGGATCGCGCTCGTCGGCCCCAACGCCGACGACGTCGACGCGCAGCTCGGCGACTGGGCCGGCCGCTCCGGCCAGGTCGACTGGATGCGCGAGGAGGGCCACCCGCGCGAGATGACCGAGACGGTCCTCGACGGGCTGCGCGGTCTGCTGCCCGAGGGCTGGGAGCTCACGTACGCGCAGGGCGCCGAGATCGGCGAGCTCGGCCCGGACCCCGAGGGTGAGTTCTACCCCGACGGGCAGCCGCGCATGCCGATCATGCACGCGGCCTCGCCGGACCCGGCCCTGGTCGCCGAGGCCGTCGCGGCCGCCCAGGCGTCGGACCACGTCGTCGCCGTCGTCGGCGACACGATCGGCCTCATGGGCGAGACGCGGTCCACCGCGACGCTCGAGCTCGTCGGCGGGCAGGTCGCGCTGCTCGACGCGCTCGCGGCGACCGGCACGCCCCTGACGGTCGTCGTCATCGCCTCCAAGCCGCTCGTGCTGCCCGACTCGGCGCTGGCCGCCGACGCGATCGTGTGGGCCGCGAACCCCGGCATGCGCGGCGGGCGCGCGATCGCCGAGCTGCTGCTCGGCACGATCGACCCGGCCGGGCGCCTGCCCGTGACGTTCGCGCGGCACGTCGGCCAGCAGCCCGTGTACTACAACGGCCTGCGCGGCCAGCACGGTTCGCGGTACGCGGACCTCACGCAGGACCCCGCGTTCGCCTTCGGCGAGGGGCTGTCCTACTCCACGGTCGAGTACTCGGGCCTCACGGTGTCGACGCCGGTGCTGGGCCGCGACGACGTCGTGCGCGCGCAGCTCACCGTCACCAACACCGGGTCCCGCCCGTCGCACGAGGTCGTGCAGGTCTACGTCAGCGACCTCGTCACGTCGCTGACGTGGGCGGACAAGGAGCTCAAGGCGTACCGTCACGTCGACGTGGCGGCGGGCGAGTCGGTCGTCGTGGACGTCGAGCTGCCCGTGGCCGACTGCACGATCGTCGACGCCGAGGGCCGGCGGGTCGTCGAGCCGGGCGAGTTCGAGCTGCTCGTCGGCCGTTCGTCGCGCGACCGCGACCTGCTGCGGGCAGGCTTCACGGTCACGGGCTGACCACCGCCGGCCCGCCAGGTCCCCGGCCTGGGGCCCTCCACGGCCGCGCCGCCGCTCCCACGACGGCCCTCACGCCGCCACCGGAACCCGACTCACCGTACGGCCCCGCCAACGGTGAGTGGTGTTCCGGTCGGCGGTGGGGTGGGTCGTGCCTGCTGCCGCGAGCGGAACGTGGGTCACGTTCCGGGCCCGTCGACGGTGAGTGGTGTTCCGGTGGGCGGTGGGGTGCGTGGGACGTGGTGGTGCCGGCGGTGCCGGGCGGCTGGTTCCCGTGGTGGCGTCAGGGGGCGGCGACGGTGCTGTCGCGCACGACCAGCTCGGGCTGGAACAGGACGCGCTGGTGGCCGGCGTCCGCCCCGGCTCCCGCCTGCCGCAGCAGCAGGTCGGCCGCGGTCCACCCGAGGGTGTGGGTCGGCTGGCGGACGGACGTCAGCGGCACCGACAGCATGCTCGCGATCTGGATGTCGTCGTACCCGACGACCGCCATGCGGCCGGGCACCGGGACGCCGACGCGCCGCAGCGCACGCAGCGCGCCCAGGGCGGTCAGGTCGTTGACGCAGAACGTCCCGGTCGGCCGGCGGTCGGCACCGAGCGCGAGCATCGACGTCATGGCGGTGTCGCCGGAGTCGATGTTCAGCGACTGCACGGTGATCTCGACGAGCGCGTCGGCCGGGTCGAGGCCGGCGGCGGTCAGGGCGGCGACGACGCCCGCGCGCCGGTCGACGCACTGCGGGATGCTGTCGGGCCCGTTGACGAACCCGATCCGGCGGTGGCCGAGCCCGAGCAGGTGCTCGACGGCCAGGCTCCCGCCGCGCACGTCGTCGACGCCGACGCTGGACACGTCGGTGCGGCCGGGTGTCGCCTCGAGCAGGACGACGCTGACGCCGCGGTCGCGCACGGCGAGGATCTGCTCGAGCGTGCCCTGGGCCGGGGAGACGATGATGCCCTGGACGCCGTGCTCCTCGTGGAGTCGCAGGTAGCGGGCCTCGCGGGCGGGGTCCTCGTCGGAGGAGGACAGGATGAGCGTGTAGTCGTCGGGCGAGAGCCGGTCCTCGATGCCGCGGGCCACCTCGGTGAAGAAGGGGTTGCCGATGTCGAGGAGGATCGCTCCCACGGTGCGGATCGTCCCCGCACGCAGCTGCCGCGCGGAGGCGTTGCGGACGAAGCCGAGCGCCTCGATCGCGGTCTGGACCCGCTCGCGCGTCGCCGGCGCCACCTGGTCGGGGCGGTTGAGCACGTTCGACACCGTGCCGACGGACACCCCCGCACGTCTCGCGACGTCGGTGATCGACGGACGTCGTGAGCGGCCGTTGTCCTTCGTCGTCATCGACGACCTCCCGCCCTCGTGCGTCGTGCCGCCGCTGCTCCGCGGCTGATGCTAATCGCCGACCGCCGACGCTGCGCCCCGACCTGACAGGTGTACGGGTCGGGTGTCCGGGACCGGCCAGACGCCGGGTCGCCTGCGGACGATGTGGGGCGTTCGTGACGTACCGCCCGGCCTGGGCGAGTGCGTCGAGATCGTTGACATCGTCCCGGTGCGCTCCTTAGGGTACACATGAATCGATTCATCCACGAGTGCTCGACGACGAGTCCCGGAGGTCGACGTTGACCCGCGTGTGCTTCGTGTCCCGTGTCCGCGCCGACCGCCTCGACGAGTACCGCGCACGGCACGCCGCCGTCTGGCCCGAGATGCTCGAGGCGCTGCGCGACGCGGGGTGGCGCGACTACCACCTGTACCTGACCCTGGACGGGCGGCTCGTCGGCTTCCTCGAGGCCGACGACTTCGCCGCTGCCCGGGCCGCCATGGCCGCGACCGACGTCAACGCCCGGTGGCAGGCGGCGATGAGCGAGCTCTTCGTCGACCCCGGCAACCCCGACGAGGGCTTCGTCGTGCTCGACGAGGTGTTCCACCTCGAGTCCCAGCTCGCGGCCGCCGGCCTGCCGACCGAGCCCCGCCCGCCCGCACCCGCCCCGACCGTCGAGGAGCGTCACGCATGACCACCACCGAGGGCGTCGCCGCGCGTGAGGACGCCGCGCTCGCGGCCCTCGCGCAGCAGACCATCGAGCTGCCGTCGTGGGCGTTCGGCAACTCCGGCACCCGCTTCAAGGTCTTCGCCCAGCAGGGCGTCCCGCGTGACCCGTTCGAGAAGATCGCCGACGCCGCGCAGGTGCACCGGTACACCGGCGTCGCACCGCGCGTCTCGCTGCACATCCCCTGGGACCGGGTCGACGACGCCGCCGCGCTCGCGGCCCACGCCCGCGACCTGGGCGTGAGCATCGGCGCCGTCAACTCGAACCTGTTCCAGGACGACGCCTACATGCTGGGATCGCTCGCGCACCCCGACGCCGCCGTGCGCCGCAAGGCCGTCGCGCACCACCTCGAGTGCCTCGACGTCATGGCCGCGACCGGCTCGCACGACCTGAAGATCTGGGTGCCCGACGGCCTGAACTACCCCGGCCAGGACTCGATCAGCGGCCGGCAGGACCGGCTGGCCGGCTCGCTGCGGGAGATCTACGACGCGCTCGTCGCGGCCGACCCGCGGCACCGGCTGATCCTCGAGTACAAGTTCTTCGAGCCGCACTTCTACACGATGGACGTGCCCGACTGGGGCACGTCGCTGCTGCACTGCCTCGCGCTCGGCGACCGCGCGTTCGTCGTGCTCGACACCGGGCACCACGCACCGGGCACCAACATCGAGTTCGTCGTCGCGCAGCTGCTGCGCGTCGGGCGGCTCGGCGCGTTCGACTTCAACAGCCGGTTCTACGCCGACGACGACCTCATGGTCGGTGCCGCGGACCCGTTCCAGCTGTTCCGGATCATGCACGAGATCGTGCAGTCCGGCGCGCTCGCACCCGACTCCGGCGTGAGCTTCATGCTCGACCAGTGCCACAACATCGAGCCCAAGGTCCCCGGGCAGATCCGCTCGGTGCTCAACGTCCAGGAGGCGACCGCCAAGGCGCTGCTCGTCGACGCCGCGGCGCTGACCGCCGCGCAGCAGGCCGGCGACGTGCTGGGGGCGAACGGCCTGCTCATGGACGCGTACTCGACCGACGTGCGCCCCCTGCTGGGGCGGCTGCGCGAGGCCCTGGGGCTCGACCCCGACCCGTTGGGTGCGTACGCGCGCAGCGGCTACGCCGAGAAGATCGTGGCTGCGCGCGTCGGTGGTGCGCCGGCCGGATGGGGAGCCTGACCGACCATGACGACCTCCGACCCGTCGACCACCGCCGCCCGGCTCGTCGCCCGGTCCCGCCGGCTGGGAGCGGACCCGCGCGTCACCAACTACGCGGGCGGCAACACGTCCGCCAAGGGCACCGCGACCGACCCCGTCACCGGCGCCGACGTCGAGCTCCTGTGGGTCAAGGGCTCGGGCGGCGACCTGGGCACGCTGACCGAGAAGAACCTCGCGGTGCTGCGCCTCGACCGGCTGCGTGCGCTCGTCGACGTGTACCCGGGCGTCGAGCGCGAGGACGAGATGGTCGCCGCGTTCGACTACTGCCTGCACGGCAAGGGTGGTGCCGCGCCGTCGATCGACACGGCCATGCACGGGCTCGTCGACGCCGCGCACGTCGACCACCTGCACCCCGACGCCGGGATCGCGATCGCGGCCGCCGCCGACGGCGAGGCGCTCACGCGCGAGATCTACGGCGACCGCGTCGTGTGGGTGCCGTGGCGACGCCCCGGGTTCCAGCTCGGCCTCGACATCGCGGCGATCAAGGACGCGCACCCGCAGGCGATCGGGTGCGTGCTCGGCGGGCACGGCATCACCGCGTGGGGAGGCACGTCCGACGAGGCGGAGGCGCGTTCGCTCGAGATCGTCCGCACGGCCGAGCGGGCCGTCGAGGAGCGCACGGCCGCGCTGGCCGCCGACGGCGTCCACCCGTTCGGCCCGCTGCGCGACGGCTACGGCGCGCTGCCGCGGGCCGAGCGCCGCGCACGTGCCGCCGCGCTCGCGCCCGTCGTCCGCGGCCTCGCGTCGAGCGACCGGCCGCAGGTCGGGCACCTCACCGACTCCGACGTCGTCCTCGACTTCCTCGCGCGTCAGAAGCTCGGGCCCCTCGCCGCGCTCGGCACGTCGTGCCCCGACCACTTCCTGCGCACCAAGGTGCAGCCGCTCGTCGTCGACCTGCCCGCCGACGCGCCGCTCGCGGACGTCACCGCGCGCCTGCACGAGCTGCACGCGGCCTACCGCGACGAGTACGCCGCCTACTACGCGCGGCACGCCACCTCCGACAGCCCGCCGATCCGCGGCGCCGACCCCGCGATCGTCCTGGTGCCGGGTGTCGGCATGTTCTCGTTCGGCAAGGACAAGCAGACCGCGCGCGTGGCCGGCGAGTTCTACGTCAACGCGATCAACGTCATGCGCGGCGCCGAGGCGGTCAGCCGGTACGCGCCCATCGACGAGGCCGAGAAGTTCCGCATCGAGTACTGGGCGCTCGAGGAGGCCAAGCTCCGGCGGATGCCCCCGCCCCGGCCTCTGGCCACGCGTGTCGCGCTCGTGACGGGCGCCGCGTCCGGGATCGGTCGCGCCATCGCCGAGCGTCTCGCGGCCGAGGGCGCGTGCGTCGTGGTCGCCGACGTCGACCTCGACGGCGCACAGGACGTCGCCGACGCGCTCGGCGGGCCCGACGTCGCGGTCGCCGTGCAGGCCGACGTCACGGACGAGGACGCGGTCGCGGCGCTCGTGCGCGAGGCGTGCCTGGCGTTCGGCGGCGTCGACCTCGTCGTGAACAACGCGGGCCTGTCGATCTCGAAGCCGCTGCTCGAGACCACCGCGGCCGACTGGGACCTGCAGCACGACGTCATGGCACGCGGCTCGTTCCTCGTCGCGCGGGAGGCCGCGCGGGCCATGGTCGCGCAGCGCATGGGCGGCGACATCGTGTACATCGCGTCGAAGAACTCGCTGTTCGCCGGGCCCAACAACATCGCGTACTCGGCGACCAAGGCCGACCAGGCGCACCAGGTGCGGCTGCTCGCGGCCGAGCTCGGGGAGCACGGCATCCGCGTCAACGGCGTCAACCCCGACGGCGTCGTGCGGGGCTCCGGGATCTTCGCCGGCGGTTGGGGCGCCAAGCGTGCCGCGGTCTACGGCGTGCCGGAGTCGGAGCTGGGGGCGTACTACGCGCAGCGCACGCTGCTGAAGAAGGAGGTGCTGCCGGAGCACGTCGCGGCGGCGGTCGTCGCGCTCACCGGCCCGGACCTGGTGCAGACGACGGGTCTGCACGTGCCCGTCGACTCCGGCGTCGCGGCGGCGTTCCTGCGATGACCCCGCCGCCGACCGTAACCCGGCTCCCGGATACGGGGGTGAGACGGTGAGCGGCGTTCCGGTGGTCCCCGCCGCCGACCGTAACCCGGCTCCCGGATACGGGGGTGAGACGGTGAGTGGTGGTCCGTTCGCGGTGGTCCTCGACGTCGACCGGAACCCGGCTCCCGGACACGGGGGCGAGACGGTGACGGGGGTTCCGGTCGCGGGGAGTGGGCACGCGTGAGCGGGGAGGCGTTCGCCGCGGTCGACCTCGGGGCGTCGTCGGGGCGCGTGATCGTCGGCCGGGTGCGCGACGGGGCCGACGGGCCGCGCGTCGAGCTGCGCGAGGTCGACCGGTTCCCCAACGGTCCCGTCGGGGTCCCCCGCGACGACGGGACGACCACGCTGCACTGGGACGTCCTCGCGCTGTGGAGCGGTGTGCTCGACGGCCTGCGTGCCGCCGGGCGCGAGGCGGGTGCGCTCGCGGGCGTCGGCGTCGACTCGTGGGCCGTCGACCACGGGCTGCTCGACGCCGACGGCGCGCTGCTCGGCAACCCCGTGCACTACCGCGACGCGCGCACCGACGGCGTGCCCGCGCGGGCGTTCGCCGCGGTCCCGGCCGACGAGCTGTACGCGCGCACGGGCCTGCAGGTGCAGCCGTTCAACACGGTGTTCCAGCTCGTCGCGGCACAGGGGACGACCCAGCTCGAGGCCGCGCGCCGGCTGCTGCTCGTCCCCGACCTGCTGGGGGCGTGGCTCACGGGCGAGCAGGGTGCGGAGGTCACCAACGCGTCGACGACGGGCCTGCTCGACGCGACGACGCGCACGTGGGCCGTCGACCTGGCCGAGCGGCTCGGCATCGACGCGGGCCTGCTGCCGCCGCTGCGCGAGCCGGGCACGCTGCTCGGGCACGTGCGCGCGGGGCTCGCGGGGGACGTCGGGCTGCACGACGCGCCGCCCGTGTGGACCGTCGGGTCGCACGACACCGCGTCGGCGGTCGTCGCGGTCCCGGCGCGACGCGACGACTTCGCGTACGTGTCCTGCGGGACGTGGTCGCTCGTCGGCGTCGAGCTCGACACGCCCGTGCTCACCGAGGCGTCGCGCGCCGCGAACTTCACCAACGAGGCCGGCGTCGACGGCACGGTCCGGTACCTGAGGAACGTCATGGGCCTGTGGGTGCTGTCCGAGTCGCTGCGCACGTGGGGCGACGCGGGCCTGCCTGCCGGGCTGCCGGACCTGCTGGCGGCGGCCGCGCGGCTCCCGGGCCTGACGACGGTGGTCGACGTCGACGCACCCGACTTCCTGCCGCCGGGGGACATGCCCGCGCGGATCGCGGCCGCCGCCGAGCGCACCGGGCAGACGCCACCGTCGTCGCAGGCCGCGACCGTGCGGTGCGTCCTCGACTCGCTCGCGCTCGCGTACCGGCGCGCGGTCCGGCAGGCGGTCGAGCTGTCGGGGCGCGACGTGTCGGTCGTGCACCTGGTGGGCGGGGGTGTGCGCAACACGCTGCTATGCCGGCTCACCGCGGACGCGACGGGGCTGCCGGTCGTGGCCGGGCCCGTGGAGGGGGCCGCGCTGGGCAACGTGCTGGTGCAGGCGCGGGCCGCGGGGGTGCTGCGGGGCGGGCTGGCGGACCTGCGGGCCGTCGGCGCGCGCGGGCTCGACCTCGTGCGGTACGAGCCCGACCCGTCGGCCGAGCCGCGCTGGGCGGCGGCCGAGCGGCGGCTGGTGCACGCCGCCGGGTGACGGTTCACGGACGTCGTCGTGAAGCCTGCGCGAACGTCCGACGACGACCGGACGACCGCGGCCCGCGCCGCCCCCGGGCGCACGACGATGACCCCGTGACCGCCGCCCTCCACCTCACCGACCCCCACCCCACCGACCCCCACCCCACCGACCCCCACCCCGCCGACCCCGCCTCGCCGCCCGCTCCCTCGCCGAGCGGAACCTCGCTCACCGTCACGGGCCGGTTCCGGTGAGCCAGGTTCCGGTGGGCGGGGTGGTGGAGGACGTCGCGACGGGGCGGCCGCGCGCGGGGACGGCGCTGCGGCTCGGGGACGTCGCCGCGCCCGTGCGCGTCGTGCGCGTGGCCGACGCCATGGCCGACGTCGAGGTGCTGTTCCGGGCTCCGGCCTGCGCGGTCGTCGCGGTGCGGGACGACGACGAGGGTCGCGTCGGGCTGCTCACGCGGCACCGCTTCACCGAGGCGATGACCGGGCGCCTCGGCTACGGGCGGGCCGTGCTGACGCGGCGGCCCGTCGGGCAGGTCGCGGACTGGTCGCCGCTCGTGCTCGACGCCACGACGCCCGTCGTCGACGCCGCCCGCGCCGCGATGGCCCGCGCGGCCGGCGTCCGGCACGACGACGTGCTCGTGCCCGGGCCGTCCTGGTCGGCCGCGAGCACCGCGGACCTGGTCTCCGCCCTGACCGCGGCCGTCGTCCACCGCACCGCGCGCGACCCGCTGACCGGGCTGCTCAGCCGCCCGCACCTCGTCGCGACGGCCGCCCGCTGGGCCTCCGAGTCGCTGCCGGGCACCCGGCGCCGCCTGCTGCTCGCGGCCGTCGACGTGGTGCGGATGGACGACGTAAACGCGACGCACGGACTGGCGGCCGGTGACGCGCTCCTGCGCGAGCTGGCGGCGCGGGTCGCCGGCGTCGCACCGTCGGGCGCGGTGGCCGCCCGGCTCGACGGCGACGCGTTCGCGGTCCTCGTGCTGCTGCCCGCCGTCCACGAGGACCGCGCGCAGGAGCTCGTCGCGGTCTTCCGGGACCGGCTGCGCGGCGCGTGCGCCGGGCTCGGCACGCCGGTGCGCGTCGCGGCGACGGTGTCGGTCGCCGGCTGGGCCGACGCCGGCCTGCTGCTGCTGGAGGCCGAGCGCGAGCTCCGCGCGGGCCGGACGGCGCGCCCTGCCGCTGACCGGGCGCCCCTCCAGCCCCGGCGTCACTCGCCGTAGCGTGCGATGCGCTCGAGATGCTCCTGCGTCTCGGCGTCCAGCGCTGCACCGTGAACCCCCTGCTCACGTCACCGCAGCGCACCGTCGCGCAGCGTCAGACGCCCGAGGTCCCCGCAGCCCGACGGTGGTGCCGGCTACCCCCGCAGCGCGGGTGTCCCGCGCACGGCGTCCGGGAGGGACTCGGCGAGCGCCTTCGTGTCGGGGTGCTGCGGGTCGCGCAGGACGTCGCGCAGCGGACCCGACTCGACGATGCGTCCCTCGGCGAGGACGAGCACGTGCGACGTCAGCCGGTCGAGCAGGCGCACGTCGTGGGACGCGACGAGCAGGCCGATGCCGTCGGCGCGCACGAGCTCGCGGATGTCGCCGGCGACCTCCTCGCGCATGGACTGGTCGACGGCGGTCAGCGGCTCGTCGAGCAGGAGCAGGTCGGGGCGGGTGGCCAGGGCCCGGGCGATCGCGACGCGCTGGCGCTCGCCGCCGGACAGCGTGCCGACGCGCCGCGTGACGAACCGGATGGGCAGCCCGACGACGCCGAGCGCGGCCTCGACGTCGTTGTTCGTGGTGCGGCCGGCCTTGCGGGCCTCGGTGAAGGCGTCGAGGATCGTCTGCTCGACGGTGCGCTGCACGTCGATGCCGGCGAGCCCGTTCTGGTGCACGGTGCGCAGCCGTGCCTTGACGTCCTTGCGCCGGCGCCGGGGCGTCCTGCCGACCGGCACGCCGTCGAGCGTGACGTGGCCCTGGCCGGGGCGCATCCCGCCACCGAGGATCTCGACGAGCGTCGTCTTGCCGACCCCCGAGCGGCCCAGCAGGCCGATCGCGTCGCCCGGTCGCAGCGTGAGGTCGACGCCTGCGAGCACGGGCGGTCCGCCGTACCCGGCCCAGACGTCGGTGGCCTGGAGGACTGCGGGCGTGCTGCTCATGCGTGCTGCTCGTCTCGTCTCGTCGTCGCCCGTCCGTGAGCCGGGCGTCCTGCTGGTCCCAACGTACGGCCAGCCGCGGGGGATCCCACGACACCGGACGGACGTGGGGTGTGCCGTGCGCCGCGCGGACCGCTTCTTGACAAACGTTTGCCATACCGATACATGTAGAGATGCACCTTTCTCGAGGGCGAGAACCGCTGCACGAGCCGGCCGCGCCCCGCGGTGCACCGGCGCAACCACTGGAGGAATCCAATGACGGGTTCACGACCGAGGCACACCACGGCTCGCCGCCTCGCGGCCACCGGGCTCGCGGGTCTGCTCACGCTCACGGCGCTGGGAGCCGGCCACCAGGTCGCGGTCGCGGCCCCGGCGACGGAGCTCCCGGCCAGCGGGCAGACGTTCGAGCACTACCCGCCGTTGAAGGAGGTCTACGAGGACTACTTCTCCTTCGGCATCTTCGGTGCGGGCGAGATCGACGGCCTCGTCCACAACTACGCCTCCTACACGCCGGGCAACGAGATGAAGCCCGAGAACGTCCAGCGGGACAAGGGCGTGTTCACGTTCGAGCCTGCGGAGGCGGCCTTCGCGAGGTACGCGGAGCGCAACCCCGAGCTGCTCCTCTCCGGGCACACCCTGGCCTGGCACTCCCAGACGCCCACGTGGATGTGGGACGCGCCACCGGCCCGGTTCGGCCAGCCCGGCACGCTCGACCCGGACGTGGCGCTGGACAACCTGAACACCCACGTCGAGCAGGTGCTCGAGCACTTCGGCAGCCGCCTCGTGGCCGTCGACGTCGTGAACGAGGCGGTCGGCACCGCGAACCCGGACGACTGGCGTGCCTCCCTGGCCAAGGGCGAGGGCTGGTACCAGGCGCTGGGTGCCGACTGGGTGGAGCTCGCCTTCCGCAAGGCCGCCGAGGTGGTGGACGCCCACGGCTGGGACGTGAAGCTCGTCTACAACGACTTCGGCCTGGACTCCCCTGCGAAGGCGCGCGTGGTCTACGAGATGGTCAGGTCGATCAACGAGGCCAACGCGGGTTCCCGTCCGGGTGGCAAGCCGCTCATCGAGGTCATCGGCATGCAGGGCCACTACAACCTGACCACCGACGTGACGGCCGTCGAGGAGAACATCCGGCTCTTCGCGAGCCTGGGGGACGTCGAGGTCCACGTCACGGAGATGGACATCGCGCTGCCTCCCGGCGAGCTGACGCCGGAGGCCGAGAACAACCAGGGCATGAAGTACGCCGAGCTGTTCAGGATCTACCGCGACCACGCGGCCGGCCCGGCCAACACGACGAGCAACCCGCACGTCGTCAGCACGGTGAAGCTGGCGGGGGTCCGTGACGTGCGCACCGGCTGGAAGGGCGGGGAGTTCGCCATGCCGTACGACTACGACGGCAAGGCCAAGCTCGCCCTGCTGGGGATCCTGTACCCCGAGGAGTTCCTCGCCGCGCACGAGTACGTCGACCTCCCGGGCGGCGGGGACCGCGCGCCCGTGCCCGGGATCCACGTCTACGACACCTCGTCCGGCGACTCCTGGAGCGGGGCCAACATCGTCCTCGGCGACGACGCGTCGGTGTGGCCGTGGTCGACCACCGACGACGGTGAGGTGGCCTTCCGGCCCGAGGCGGGTGCCACCTACCGGTTCACGGTGACCTACCTCGCCACGGGGACGACGGCGATCCGGGTCCGGTGGCTCACGGACAACACCAACGGCGGCTACACCACCGCGGACGGTGCACGGGTCAACGACCACCCGTACGCCGCCGACGAGGTCGCCACGCACATCCCGGCGTACTTCAACAGCGGGATGGTCAACATGGGCCGCTACGACCTGGTCACCGAGATCACGCTCGACGGGTCGCAGCCCGCCGACGGGCTGATCGGGAACATCGGCATCCGCGGTGGCGGCGGAGGCAACGCCTTCACGATCAGCGCCATCACCGTCGAGAAGGTCTCCGCCGCGGGCGACGAGCTCGTCGTGAGCTGGCCGGGGGAGGCCGTGGAGCCGGGGACGGGCATCCCGCTGCGTGCGACCGTGGAGGAGCCGCAGGCAGGAGCGCTGACGCTGACGGTCGCCGACCACGGTGACGGCGTCGAGCTGGCCGGGGGCCAGAACCTGGGCGACCGGCTGCGGTACACGGCGGACCTCCCCGAGATCACCGTGACCGACTCGCGCACGCAGGCGCAGGCGGGCGACGGCGGCTGGGCCGTCACCGGCCGGTCGAGCCGGTTCGTCAACGGTGCGACCCGGATCGGTGCCGACCACCTCGGCTGGACGCCGGCGCTCGTGCAGCCCAGGCCCGGCGTGGCACCCGGTGCCCCGGTGCAGGCGACGCTGTCCGGCGGGCCGGGTCTGGCGAGCCCCGCCTCGCTGGCCACGGCCACCTCGGCGGGTCGCTTCGGGCAGGCCACGATGACGGCCGGGCTCTCGTGGGAGGTGCCGGTGGACACGCCGCCCGGCGACTACGCCGCGGACCTGACCGTCTCGCTGTTCCCCGTCGACTGATCGTCACGTCCGACCGTCCGGGCGTGGTCGCCGAGGAGCTCTCGGCGCCCACGCCCGGGTGCTACCCGTGAGGGCTCCCCGTGTCTCCATCGATGACCGGCCTGGCGCTGCTCGCCGCCGCGGTCGTTCCGGGCGGCGCCGTCCTCGTCGGTCTGCCCGCCGCCGTCCACCTGGACGCCGTCCCCACGCCGCGGTCGGCGGTGACCTGGGCCATCGCCCCCGCGAACGCGGACGGCCCGGACGGTCGCGTGTCGATCCGGCACGAGCTCGACCCGGGCGAGCGCGTCCTGGAGCACGTGACGGCCACGAACTTCGGTCCCGCCGCGGCCGAGTTCCTCGTCTACGCCAGTGACGGGTCCCTCGGCGCGGACGGCGACTTCGACCTCCTGCCGCACGGCACCGAGCCCGACGACGGAGGCGCCTGGATCCGCATCGGCGACCCCGCCGGCACGGACGACGGGTGGGCCCCCGAGCGCCGGGTCGTCGTCGAGCCCGAGTCCTCCGTGACCCTGCCCGTCGTCATCGAGGTACCTGCCGAGGCGCTGCCGGGCGACCATCCCGCAGGGATCGTCGCCGAGCTCGTGCAGCCCGGCGACGCCCTGCGGCTCAGCACCCGCGTCGGCGTCAGGACCCACCTGCGCGTGACCGGCGCGCTCGAGCCCCGGTTGTCGGTCACCGGGCTCCGCACCCGGTGGGCCCCCTCGTGGAACCCCTTCGCGCCCGGGACCCTGACGCTCGACCACACGGTGGCCAACGACGGCAACGTCCGCCTCGGCGCCCGCACCGACGTCGCGGTCGACGGCCCGTTCGGGTGGGGCCGCGTCGAGACGTCGTGGGAGCAGCGCGAGATCCTTCCCCGTCAGGACGTGGCTGCCACGACCGAGCTCGAGCTCTGGCCGTGGGGTCGCGTCCGGGGCCTGGTGGACGTCGAGCCGGTCGTCGTCGGTGACGACGTGGTGGCGCCGGCGCCGCGAGGCGACGTCGGGGAGCTCACCGCCTGGGTCCTGCCGTGGCCCCAGCTCGTCGAGCTCGGTCTCCTCGCGGGCCTCGTGATCGCGGCGCTGCGGTACCGGCGCCGATCGGCTGCACGGCTCGCCGCGAAGATCGAGGCGGCCGTCGCGGCGCGCACCGAGGCGCTCCGGCAGGATCCCGGCCGCGCCACCCCGGGCGCCGGGGAGTAGCCGGAGGCGTCCCCCGTCGGACAGCCGCGCCGTCGGCCCGCGCCGGTCCACGCCGTGTCGCTGGCCCGCGCGCACGTGGCCGTGTGCGCGGCGGCCGACGAGGCCGGGCGGTGGAGCGGGTCCCTGCCGGACGAGACGAGCGTGCCCGGTTACCCGCCGCGCGCCGGCGCTACCGGCGACGTGCCACGAGGACCGCGTCCCGCACGGCGACCTCCGTGCCGTCGTGCGTCAGCGTGCGCTCGACCACGCGCGGCTCGATGCTCGCCCACCGCGCGGGGTCCAGCACCGCCGCGACGTCGTCGGCCGTGTGCCCCAGGCGCGCGAGGTGCGGGCGCGGCACGGGACCGTCCACGTCGGAGGGGTCGTGCCCGACGACCAGCAGCGTGCCGCCCGGCGCGACCGCGTCCGCGAGCCACGCCCAGCCGCGCCCGCCCTCGGCGTGCAGGTAGTGCGACGTCACCAGGTCGTACCGCGCCGGCGGCGTCCACGTGCGCAGGTCCGCCCGGACCCACGTGACGTCGAGCCCGCGCCGGGTGGCCTCGGCGGCGCCGCGGTCGAGCGCGGTCTGCGACGCGTCGACGGCGGTCACCCGCCACCCGCGCCCCGCGAGCCACACGGCGTCGGCGCCCTCGCCCGCGCCCGCGTCGAGCGCGGAGCCCGGCGTCAGGTCGGCCGCGACCTGCGCGAGCGACGCGTTGACGCGCCCGCTCCACACCCGCTCGTGCGTGCGGTAGCGCTCCTCCCACCAGTCGGGGCCGAGCTCCTCGTGCGGGTCCGGGGCGGTGGGGTGGTCGTGCACGGTGGCTCCTGGTGGGTGAGGTCGACGGGGTCGGCGGGTCAGGCGCCGGCGCGTGCGCGCGCGACGTCGGAGGTGACGAGCGAGGCGTTGACGTGGGCGCCGGCGAGCGAGCCGGCGGCGATGCTCGACGCGAGCGCGTGGTGCGGGCCCGTGACGTTGCCGGCGGCCCACACGCCCGGGACCGACGTCGCCCCGGTCGGGCCGACGGTGACCGCGCGGCCCAGGTCCTCGCCCAGGACGTCGAGCGACGTGGTCGCCAGGCCGAGCCCGTCGACGACGTCGTCGAGGACCGCCCGCGACCCGACGAACACGGCGTCGCACGGCACGACGTCGCCGTCGAGGACGAGCCCCGTCAGCGCGTCGTCGTCGACCCGCACGCCCGTGACGCGGCCGGGCCGCACGCGCACGTCGCGCGCCACCAGGTCCGCCCACTCGTCGGTGCTCGGCTCGAACGCGTCGTGCAGCAGGAGCGTGACGTCGGCGCTGAGCTGCCGCACGAGCAGAGCGAGGTGGACGGCCCGCGGACCCGTGGCCAGGACGGCGAGCGCACGGTCCCGCACCTCCCAGCCGTGGCAGTAGGGGCAGTGCAGCGCGTCGCGTCCCCAGCGGTCGGCGAGTCCGGGCACGTCGGGCAGCTCGTCGCGCATCCCCGTCGCGAGGACGAGGCGACGGGCGCGGTGCGTGGCGCCGTCGGCCGTCACGACGTCGAACCTGGGCTCGCGCGTCGCGTCGTCGGGCCCGGGCGGCTGCGCCTCCTCGGCCGTCTGCACCTCGGCCGTCTGCACCTCGACCGCCTGTGCCTGCGCGTCGACGACCCGCACCGCGGCGACGCGCGCCGTGACGACCTCGACGCCGTAGCGCGCGACCTCGGCGCGGCCGGCCGCGAGCAGCCCGGCGGGCGGTGCGCCGTCGCGGGTCAGCAGGTTGTGGGCGTGCGGCGACGTGGCGTTGCGGGGCTCGCCGGCGTCGAGGACGCGCACGGTGCGGCGCGAGCGGCCCAGGCTCATCGCGGCGGCCAGGCCGGCGGCACCGCCGCCGATGACGACGACGTCGACGTCGACGGGGTGCGGTGCGGGTGCGTGCGACATGCTCCGAGCGTGCGCTTCGCGGTGCCGCCTTGACAAGTGCCGTTGCCGTGTCGGCAAATAGACGTCGTGGACGACGACCTCGGGGCCGTGCTCGACACCGTCGGCCCCCGGCTGCGGGCCCTGCGCGAGCAGCGCGAGGCGACGCTCGCCGACGTCGCCGCGACCACCGGCATCTCCGTCAGCACGCTGTCGCGTCTCGAGTCCGGGCTGCGCCGTCCGACGCTCGAGCTCCTGCTGCCGCTCGCGCGGTTCCACGAGGTGACGATCGACGAGCTCGTCGACGTCCCCGCCGGCGCCGACCCGCGCGTCCCGCCGCACCCCACCGTCCGCCACGGCGTCACGTACGTCCCGCTGAGCCGCCGCACCGAGGGGCCGCGCGCGTACCGGCTCGTCTACCCGCCGCGCACGCCCGCCGAGGTCGGCGAGCCGCGCGTGCACGACGGGTACGAGTGGCTGTACGTGCTGAGCGGCACGCTGCGGCTCGTCCTCGGTGGCCGCACCCTCGACCTCGTCGGCGGCGAGGCGGCCGAGTTCGACACCCGCGTCCCGCACTGGCTCGGCAACGTCTCGGACGCACCGGTCGAGGTGCTGGCGCTCTACGGCCCCCAGGGTGAGCGCATGCACGTGCGCGCGCGTCCGCGACGCCGCGACACCTGACCGCATCGTGGGACGAGCCGGTCGGGACGGTCGGGTGCTCAGCCCAGCGTCGCGGCGACGACCAGGAGCACCGGGACGCACAGGATCGTCGTGACCAGACCCGTGTCGCGCGCGAGGGCCTCGCCGTGGCGGTACTGCATCGCGTAGACCAGCACGTTCTGGGCCGTCGGCAGCGCGGCCATCGCGACGACGGCCAGCAGCGCCGGTGCGGGCAGGCCGAGCGCCGTCCCGACTCCCCACGTCAGCACCGGGTGCACGACGGCGCGCAGCCCCACCGCCAGCCCGAGGTCCCGGCGCGGAGCCGCACCGCCCGACGTGCGGGGGACCGCGAGCGACATGCCGAACGTGATGAGCGCGAGCGGCGCCGCCGCCGCGCCGACCAGGGCGAACGGCTGGAACACGACCTCGGGCAGCGACCACGGGAGGGCCGCGAGCGCGAGGCCGGTGAGCGTCGCGACGATGATCGGGTTGCTCAGCGTGCGTCGCACGACCGCCGCCGCCCGGATCCCGACGGGGACCCGGCTCCTCGCGTCTGCCGCCCCCTCGCTCGTGCCTGCCGGTACCTGGCTCCCGCCTACCGCATCCCCCCTCCCGCTCACCGGAACCTGGCTCCCGGTCCCGCGGTCGAGACCGTGACCCGTGTCCCGCTCGCCGTCGCCTCCCTCGCCGAGCGGAACACCGGTCACGTCCTGGCGGCTCGGTGGGTGAGTGGTGTTCCGGTCGGCGGGGGTGGTCGGGGCGGGGGTGGGGTGGGCGTCGAGGACGGCGAACGCGATCGGGGCCAGCACCAGGAGCTGGAACAGCAGGGTCGGGACGACCGCGACCGGGTCGTCGAGCAGGTAGACGGCCAGCGGCAGGCCGATGTTGCCGGCGTTGACGTACGACGACGCGAGCGTCCCGACCGTGACGTCGGCGGCGGGCCGGCGCCAGACGGTGCGCAGGACGACGGCCGCGAGCACCGCGACGAGCGTGGTGGACGTCCACGTGACGACGGCGGTGCGCGACACGAGCAGGTGCAGGTCGGCGTGCGCGACGGTCGACAGCAGCAGGGCGGGCGTCGCGACCGCGAAGACGACGCGCGCGAGCACGGGGGCCGCGCGCTCGCCCAGGACGCGCCACCGGCCCAGGACCCAGCCGAGCGCGACGACGGCGCCCATCGTGCCCAGGGCGGTGAGCACGGCGGACATCAGCGTGCTCGGCGGGGGTCGCGGGCGGTGACGTGGGGGCCGCGGGCGGTGACCGCGGCGCCGGGCCGGTGCGAGGGGTTGCGACGTGCGCCCGCGTCGGGGGTCGGGTGCGCGCTGGTCACGCCCCCGATCCTCGCATGCGGCACGACGAGCCAGGAAAGCGCTTGCCAACATGGTCGGGCCGTGCGACGATCGGCGGGCCGGGCGCTGCCGACCGCGTCCGGTCGTCGCTGGGCCGCGCCTGCACCGCACGCCGCCGGTGCAGGCGCGCCGGTGACGAGACCCCCGCCGCACCGGCGCGCCGGGACCGCCGCAGCGCGCGCCCGCCCACCGGTGCACGACCTGGAAGGCACCGATGCCCCCCGTCGCACTCGTCACCGGAGGCAACCGCGGGATCGGCCTCGGCATCAGCCGTCGGCTCGTCGCCGACGGGTTCGCCGTCGCGATCCTCGCGACGCGCGAGGAGCCGACCGACGTCCTCGCCGAGCTGCGCGACGCGGCCGGCGACCCCGAGCTCGTCCGGTACGTGCGCGGATCGGTCGCCGACCTCGCCGACCACCGCCGCTACGTCGACGACGCCGTCGGTACCTGGGGCCGGCTCGACCTGCTGGTCAACAACGCGGGCGTCGCGCCGAGCCCGCGTGCCGACCTGCTCGACGCGACGCCCGAGTCGTTCGACCGGGTGCTGGGCATCAACCTGCGCGGCCCGTACTTCCTCACGCAGGAGTTCGCGCGGCGCGTCGTCGAGCTGCGCGGACCGCTCGCCGCGCTCCCCGAGCCGCCCGCCGGGCCCGTCGCGACGATCGTCAACGTCTCGTCGATCTCGGCGACGACGGTCTCGACGAACCGCGGCGACTACTGCATCTCCAAGGCGGGCGTCGCGATGGCGACGCAGCTGTGGGCGGCCCGCCTGGGGCCTGAGGGCGTCGTCGTCTACGAGGTGCGGCCCGGTGTCATCGCGACCGACATGACCGCGGGGGTCACCGCCCGGTACGACGCGCTCATCGAGCAGGGGCTCGCCCCCGTGAACCGCTGGGGGCGTCCCGCCGACGTCGCAGGCGCGGTCGCGCTCCTCGCGTCCGGGCAGACCCCGTACTCGACCGGCGAGGTGTTCCACGTCGACGGCGGCCTGCACATCCCGGTCCTGTGAGCGAGGCGGTCATGACCCACCACCCCACGACCCACGACCCCACGACCTGGCGCATCGGCGGGCACGACGTCCCGGTGCTGACCGCCACGACCGTCGTCGTCGGCACCGGTTCCGCCGGGTACTGCGCGGCCGACCGCCTCGTGCAGTTCGGTCACCGCGACGTCGTCATGGTGGCCGACAAGGTCCACGCGGGCGCGTCGCGCAACGCGGGGTCGGACAAGCAGACGTACTACAAGCTCACGCTGTCGGGCGGCGACGGCGACTCGGTGCGCGAGATGGCGCAGACGCTGTTCGACGGCGGCGCGATGGACGGCGACAACGCGCTCGCGGAGGCCGCGCTGTCGGCGCGCGGGTTCCTGCACCTCGTCGACCTGGGGGTGCCGTTCCCGCAGAACCGGTTCGGCGAGTTCGTCGGCTACAAGACCGACCACGACCCGCGCCGCCGGGCCACCTCGGTCGGCCCGTACACGAGCCGCACGATGGTCGAGAAGCTCGAGGCCAAGGTCCAGGCCGACGGCACGCGCGTGCTCGACGGGTGCCGCGTCGTCGACGTCGTCACCGCGCCGGACCCCACGGGCGAGCCGGGGGCCCGGAAGGTCGTCGGCCTGCTCGTGCTGCGCACCGACGTCCCGCACGACGGCGCCGCGAGCCCGTGGCTGCTGCTGCGGTGCAGCAACCTCGTCTACGCGACGGGCGGCCCGGCGGGTATGTACGCGACGCGCGTGTTCCCGAACGGCCAGTGGGGTGCGTCCGGGGCGGCGTACCGCGCGGGCGTGCACGGCAAGAACCTCACCGAGTGGCAGTTCGGCCTCGCGTCGACCAAGCCGCGGTGGAACGTGTCGGGCACGTACATGCAGGTCGTCCCGCGGTTCGTCTCGACCGACGCGGACGGCGGCGACGAGCGCGAGTTCCTCACCGAGGCGGTTCCCGACTACGGCCGCCTCCTGTCGCTGGTCTTCCTCAAGGGCTACCAGTGGCCGTTCGACATCCGCAAGGCGCGCGACGGGTCGAGCCTGATCGACCTGCTCGTGCACCGCGAGACCGTGCTGCGCGGGCGGCGCGTGTTCCTCGACTTCCGCCGCAACCCCGTGCGCGACGTCTTCGACGCGAGCGCGCTGAGCCCCGAGGCGTACGAGTACCTGCGCCGGGCCGACGTGCTGTCCGGCACCCCGATCCAGCGGTTGCGGCGCATGAACGAGCCCGCGTACCGGTTCTACCTGGACCGCAACCCGTACGTGGACCTCGAGACCGACCTGCTCGAGGTCGACGTGTGCGCGCAGCACAACAACGGCGGGCTGGTCGTCGACGCGTGGTGGCAGTCGAACGTCGCGGGGTTCTTCCCGGTCGGTGAGGCGGGGGGAGCGCACGGCGTGTACCGGCCCGGTGGTGCCGCGCTCAACAGCGGGCAGGTCGGGGCGACGCGTGCGGCGCAGTACGTCGCGGCGCGGCGCGACGTGCGGCCCGTCGACGAGGCTGCGTTCGCGGCCGCCGCCACGCCGGTGCTGGACGCCGCGCTCGACCTGACGGCCCGCGCCACCGGCCGCGCCGCCGCGGGCGTGCCCGACAACACCGGTGACCTGCTGCGCGACGTGCAGCGCCTCATGAGCGCGAAGGCCGGCCCGGTGCGCTCGGCCGCGTCGGTCCGCGAGGCGCTCGACCAGGTGCACGTGTGGCTGACGGCGTACGACGACCTCGTGAGCGCCGACGGCACGTCACGCCGCTCGGTCGACCGGACGTTCCTCGTCCGCGACATCCTCACCAGCGCGTACGTGTACCTGTCGGCGATGGCCGACTACGTCGCGCACGGCGGCCGCTCGCGCGGGTCGGTCCTGTGCACCGACGCCGGCGGCGCCCTGCCGCTCGTCGGGTACGGCGGCGACGCGGCGTGCGAGCTCGACCTGCCGGACGCCTACCGGTTCCGCCTCGACGACGGCGCGCTCGACGACGAGGTCCAGGAGGCCGCGTGGGTCGCGCCGGGTGACGACGTGCCGGCGGCCGACGACGGCACGACGTGGGCGCCCGTCGTGCCGCGCGCGGACGACGACCCGGCCGGGGTGCCGGTGTTCCGGTGGCGGCCGCGCCGCCCGGTCCCGCAGGACGACGACTTCTTCGAGAACGTGTGGCGCGAGTTCCGCGAGCACGGCAACGTCCTGTGACGCACCGACCCTCCGCCGAGTGCGGTACTCGCTCGCCGAGCGCGGGGGAGACGAGTACCGCACTCGGCGACCGAGTACCGCACTCGGCGTGGGGGGTGCTCAGAGTGCGGACGGGGGCGGGGTGGGCCGTCGGAGGGGGTTAGGGTCGGCCGCGTCGTGACACGGGGTGCCGCACCAGCGGCTGAGATCACACCCGTCGAACCTGATCTAGGTCGCACTAGCGAAGGGATGTCGCGCATGTCTCCCATGCGTCTGCCGCTGCACGCCCGCACGCCCCGACGGCGAGGGCCCCTCACCACCTGACGACGACGCGCCCGCGGCGCGTCCACCTGCCGCGCACGACGGGCCGCGTGCGCGGCGCCCGCACGTCCACGCGGGCCGTCACCCGCACCGGCGTCGTGCCGTCCCACGGCACGACGCCACAGGCGGGCCGACCTCTGCGCCCGCGGATGGGCTGGTCCGACCGTTCCGCGCCCGCGGGTGGGCCGGATCGACCTCCCGCGTGCGTGCGGGTGGCTGGATCGACCGTGCGTGCGGGTGGGCTGTCGACCTCTCGCGCGGGTGTGGGCGAGGTCGTCGGCAGGTGCGCCGCACGCGGCCCACGGCACGTGCCGGACAGTGCGACCGCGCCCGCGCGAGACGTCGACCCAGCCCGCGCGAGACGTCGACCCAGCCCGCTCGTCCGGTCGCCCCAGCCCGCTCGTCCGGCCGCGAGACGTCGATCCAGCCCAGCCCGCCCTCACACTCGGAGACCACCGTGACCCGTTCCCGCTCCGCGGCCCGTTCCCGCCCTGTGACCCGTTCCCGCTGCGTCCTCGCGGGCGTCGTCCTCGCGGCCGTCCTCGGGCTCGCGGCCTGCGCCGACGGCCCCCGGACCGCCGACGCCGCCGACCGGCACGTCGTGCGGTTCGCGCTCGACTGGACCCCCAACACCAACCACACCGGCCTCGAGGTCGCGCTCGCCCGCGGGTGGTTCGACGACGCGGGCATCGACGTCGAGGTGCTGCCGTACACCGAGACGTCGCCCGACGTGCTGATCGACGCGGGCGCAGCAGAGGCCGGCATCAGCTTCCACGACGCGTCGGTGCTCGCACAGGCCGCCGGCTCCGACGTCGTCGCCGTGCTGGCGCCGCTGCAGCACTGGGCGACGGCGATCGGCGTGCGCGCCGACGACGACACGATCACCCGTCCGCGTGACCTCGACGGGCGCGTCTACGCGGGCTTCGGCGGGCCCGCCGAGCTCCCGCTCCTGCGCGAGGTGATCCGCTCCGACGGCGGCGAGGGCGAGTTCACCTCCGTGACGCTCGGGACCAGCGCGTACGCGGCCCTGTACGCGGGCGAGGCGGACTTCGCGATCCCGTTCGTCGCGTGGGAGGGCATCGAGGCCGAGCACGTCGGCACCCCGATGCGCTACTTCGAGTACACGGACTTCGGCTTCCCCGACGCGTACGCGGTACTGGTCGACGCGCGGCGGTCGTGGGTCGAGGCCGAGCCGCAGGTCGCGGCGGCGTTCGTCGACGCGCTGCGCCGCGGGTACGCGTACGCGGCCGACCACCCCGACGAGGCCGCGCAGCTCCTGGTCGACGCGCACCCGGACGCGTTCGCCGACGCCGCGATGGTCGTCGAGAGCCAGCGCATGCTCGCCGAGCGGTACCTGCGCGACGCCGCGGGCGGCGTCGGGCGGATCGACGACGCGCAGTTCGCGGGCTACGCGGACTTCCTGTTCGACCGCGGCCTGCTGTCCGGGCCGGACGGCGATCCGCTGACGACCCGGCCCGACTGGTCGACGTACCACGTCCGTCTCGACGCGTCGGCGGCGACGTCGTGACGACGGTCGGCGCGCGGGTCGACGGCGCGCGGGTCGACGACGCGGGGGCCGATGTCGCCCTGGTCGACGATGCGCTGGTCGACGGTGAGCGGGTCGACGACGCGCGGCCCGCCGGCGACCGTGCCGCCGCGATCCCGCCGCTCGGGGTGCCGCGCGCGGTCGCGCGCGCCCGGGGTGCGCGCCGTGCGCTGCCCGTGGTCGTCGCGGTCGCGGCGCTGCTCGCGGTGTGGCAGACCGTCGTCGCGACGGGCGACGTCGCCCCGCGGCTGCTGCCCTCGCCCGCGCGCGTCGCCCAGCAGGCGTGGGCGCAGCGCGACCTCGTCGCGGCGCACGCGGGTGCCACGCTCACGGTCACGGCTGTCGGGTTCACCACGTCGGTCGTCGTCGCGGCGCTGCTCGCGGTGACGCTCGACCTCGCGCCGCGGCTGCGCGCGGGCGTCGTGCCGCTGCTCGTCGCGTCGCAGACCGTGCCCGTCCTCGTCGTCGCGCCGCTGCTGGTGCTGTGGTTCGGGTTCGGTCTGGCGCCGAAGGTGCTGGTCGTGGTGCTGGTGACGTTCTTCCCGATCGCGATCGGGCTCGTCGAGGGCTTCGGCGCGGCCGGCCCGCGCGCGTCGGCGCTGCTGCGCACGATGGGCGCGAGCCGGTGGCAGGAGTTCCGGTACGTGCGGCTGCCGGCAGCGATGCCGCGGTTCTTCACGGCGCTGCGCATCGGCGTGACGTACGCGGTCGTCGGTGCGGTCGTCGCGGAGTACGCGGGCGCCGTGTCCGGGCTGGGTACGTACATGACGATGCAGCGTGCCGCCTTCCGCACCGACCTGGTGCTCGCCGCGGTCGGGGTGTGCGCGGCCCTCACGCTCCTGCTGTACGCGCTGACGTGCGCGGTCGAGCGGCTCGTCGTGCCGTGGGCCCGACCGCGGCAGGTGTGCCGTGGCTGAGGCGTTCCTGCAGCTCAGCGGGATCCACGTGCAGCTGCCGACCGCTGTCGGACCGCAGCCCGTGCTCGCCGGCGTCGACCTGGCCGTGCCGCGCGGGTCGTTCACGTGCGTCGTCGGCCCGTCCGGGTGCGGCAAGAGCACGCTGCTCGACGTCGTCGCCGGACTGCGGCGCCCGGACCGCGGCACCGTGCGGCTCGGGGGCCGCGACGTCACCGGGACGACGGGCCACGCGGCGTGGATGGCCCAGCAGGACCTGCTGCTCGAGTGGCGCACCGTCCTCGACAACGTCGCGCTCGGGCTCGAGGTCCAGGGGCTGCGGCGGCGCGAGTCACGCGCCCGCGTGCGGGACCTGCTCGACGAGTTCGGGCTCGGCGGGCACGTCGACGCGCGCCCGTCGGAGCTGTCCGGCGGCCTGCGGCAGCGCGCCGCGCTCGCCCGGACCGTCGCCCAGGGCCGCGACCTGCTGCTGCTCGACGAGCCGTTCGGCGCGCTCGACGCTCTCACCCGGCTGCACCTGCAGCGCTGGCTCGCGACCACGTGGGCCGCGCACCGGTGGACGGTCGTCATGGTGACGCACGACGTGCGCGAGGCGGTGACCCTCGCCGACGAGGTCGTGCGCCTGTCCGCGCAGCCGGCGCGGGTCGTGCGCCGGCACGTCGTCGACGACCCGCACCCGCGCCACCCGGCAGCTCCGGGCGCCGCGGCGCGCGACGTCGAGCGGGCCGTGCTCACCGGTCTCGGGGTCGTCGTCCCGCACGACCCGTCCGCGGCCGCACCGGACCGTGCACCGGACGTCGAGGCCGTCCGGTGAGGCAGTGGGTCAGCCTGCTGGCGGTGGTCGCCGCGTGGGTCGTCGTCAGCGGAGCGGGCCTCGTCGACGCGCGCGTGCTGCCCGGCCCGGACGCCGTGGGGCGCGCGGCTGCCGAGCTCGTCGCCGCGGGGACGCTGCTGCCCGCGCTCGCGGTGAGCGTCGCCCGGCTCGTCGTGGGTGCGGCCGTGGGCGTCGTGCTCGGTCTCGCGCTCGGGCTCGCCGCGGGGCTCTCGCGCGTGGGGCACGACGTCGTCGACCGCCCCGTGCAGGCCGTGCGGGCGGTGCCGTTCACGGCGCTGACGCCGCTGCTCGTCGTGTGGTGCGGCATCGGCGAGACGTCGAAGGTGCTGCTCGTCGTCGTCGCGACCCTCGTGCCCGTCTACGTCGCGACCGTCGCCGGCGTGCACGGCGTCGACCCGCTGCTGCGGGAGGTCGCCGCGGTCCTGCACCTCGGACGGTGGGGGACCGCGTGGCACGTCGTGCTGCCCGGTGCCCTGCCGTCGGTGCTCGCCGGGGTGCGGCTCGCGCTCGGCACCGGCTGGGTCGCCGTCATCGTCGCCGAGCAGATCGCGACCGACCGCGGCGTCGGTGCGCTGCTCACCGACGCGCGCACGTGGGCCCGTACCGACGTCGTCGTGCTGTGCGTCGCGCTCTACGCGGCCCTCGGCCTGCTCACCGACGCGCTGGTCCGCGCGGTCGAGCACCGCGCGCTGCACTGGCGTGCGCCCGTGACCCCCGGTGGTGAGGCCGTGCCGTCGCACGACGACGCCCGCCCCTCGCCCCTCGTCCTCGTCCCGACCCCGAAGGAGCCGTCATGAACGTCCGTCACGTGTGGGTGGCGACCGCCGCCGTCGTCCTCGCCCTGGGAGGCTGCGCCGCCACGGGTGCCGCGTCGCCCGCCGCACCGCCCGCCGAGCCGTCCGCACCGGGCACGCCGACCGCGACGCTGCGCGTCGCACCGCTGTCCACGCAGAACCTGCTGACCCTCGCGGTCGACGACGGCCTGGCCGCCGAGCACCTCGACGCCGCGGGCGTCGCGCTCGACGTCACCGCCCCGTTCCCGGCGTTCGCGCCCGCCGCCGAGGCGCTGGCGGCCGGGCACGTCGACCTCGTCAGCGGCTCGACGACGGCGGTCGTCGCGGCGCTCGCGGGCGACCCCGACCTCGTCGTCGTGGCCGTCGAGCACGACGACGGGGACACGCAGGGCATCGTCGCGCACGGCGGCGTCACCGACGTCGCGGACCTCGCGGGCCGGTCGGTGGCCGTCAACAAGGGCGGCACGGGCGACTACCTGCTGCGCCTCGCACTGCGCGCCGCCGGCCTCACGCCCGCGGACGTGACGATCGAGTACCTGCCGCCCGCCGACGCCGCGAGCGCGTTCGCCGCCGGGCAGGTCGACGCGTGGGCGACGTGGGACCAGTACCTCGTCGGCGCGCAGGCGCTGCCGGGGGTGCGGACCGTCGCGCTGGCCCGCGACCTCGGCTCGGACAACCGGACCGTGCACGTCACGACGCGTGACGTCGTCGAGCGGCACCCCGCCGCGCTGGCCGCGCTCTACGACGCGCTCGCCGCCGAGGCGGACGCGCTGGCCGCGGACCCCGGCCGGCGCGTCGACGCCTACCGGGCCGCCGGTGCGAGCGCGGACGTCGCCGACGCGCTGGGGGAGCTGGCGCCGCCGACGCTCGGCCCGGCGGACGACGTGTTCGCCGCCGAGCTCGTGCGTGTCGCCGACCTCTACGCCGCCGAGGGGCTGGTGCCCGCGCCGGTCGACGTCACGCGCGTCGCGGTGGACGTCGCGACGCTGCGTGCCGCGGGGTGAGCCTCACGGCCTCACAGGTGCGGCAGGACGTGCCGGACGTGCCGCTCGGCCATGGTCGCGAGCGTCTGCGCGGCCGGTGCGGCCCACACGTCCTCGTGGAAGACCTCGACCTCGACGTCGCCCGTGTACCCCGCGTCGCGGACCCACCGCGTGATCGTCGCGAAGTCGACGTACCCGTCGCCGACGTGCCCGCGGGAGTTCAGCGGCTCGGCCGCGAGCGGCAGCACCCAGTCGCACACCTGGTACGCGGCGAGCCGGCCCTCGGCGCCCGCGCGCGCGATCTGCCGCCGCAGGTCCGGGTCCCACCACACGTGGTAGGTGTCCACGACGACGCCCACGACGTCCGGGTCGAACGGCGCCGCGACGTCCAGCGCCTGGCCCAGCGTCGAGATCACGGCGCGGTCGGCCGCGAACACCGGGTGCAGCGCCTCGAGCACCAGCCGCACGCCGTGCTCGGCCGCGTAGGGCGCGAGCTGTGCGATGCGGTCGGCGACGCGTCGTCGGGTCGCGACGAGGTCGCGCGCGGGGTCGTCGGGGCCCGCCGCGGACGGCCTGCCGGCCGGGTAGGGGAGCGCCGGACCGCCGGGGCCCGACGACGCGGGCAACCCGCCCACCACCATGACGAGCTCGTGCGTGCCTAGCGTCGCGGCCTCGCGGACCGCGAGCCGGTTGTCGTCGAGGGCCGCGCGGGCCGCGTCGTCGTCGGACGTCGTGAGGAAGCCGCCGCGGCACAGCGACGAGACGCGCAGGCCGTGGTCCGCGAGCACGTGCGCGGCGACGTCGGCGCCGACCTCCTGCACGCGGTCGCGCCACACGCCGATCGACGACAGTCCTGCCGCGGCCGCCGCGGCGGCGGCCTGCGGGAGCGTCAGGTGCCGGGTCGTCGCCGTGTTGAGCGACAGCCGCGCGAGGTCCGCACGACGGCCCGCCGCCGCCTGCCCGACGGGGGCGACGGGGGTGCTCACAGCGTGAGCTCGGGGACGTCGAGCCGGCGGCCCTGGTCCGACGACCGCAGCCCGAGCTCCGCGAGCTGCACACCGCGCGCGGCGGACAGCAGGTCGAAGCGGTGCGGGCGACCCAGCGCCACGTCGGCGAGGAACTCCTCCCACTGCGCCTTGAACCCGTTGTCGAGCTCGGCGTTCGCGGGGACCGGCAGCCACTGCTCACGGAACCGCTCGGAGGTCGGCAGGTCCGGGTTCCACACGGGCCTCGGCGTCGCCGAGCGGGGCTGCGCGACGCAGTGGAACAGCCCCGCGACCGCGGACCCGTCGGTCCCGTCGACCTGGAACTCCACGAGCTCGTCGCGGTGCACGCGCACGGCCCACGACGAGTTGATCTGCGCGACGACGGCCTCACCGCCGGGGGTCTCGAGCTGGAAGATGCCGTACGCCGCGTCGTCGGCCGTCGCGGCGTAGGGCTGCCCCTGCTCGTCCCAGCGCGTGGGGATGTGCGTCGCGGTCTGGGCCGTCACGGTGCGCACGCGCCCGACGATCCCCTCGAGCACGTAGTTCCAGTGGCAGAACATGTCGACGGTCATGCCGCCGCCGTCGGCCGTGCGGTAGTTCCACGACGGGCGCTGCGCGGGCTGCACGTCGCCCTCCCAGACCCAGTACCCGAACTCGCCGCGCAGCGACAGGACCCGACCGAAGAACCCCTCGTCGACGAGCCGCCGGAGCTTGACCAGGCCCGGCAGGTAGAGCTTGTCGTGCACGACGCCCGCGGTGACGCCGGTGGTCGCGCGCAGGCGGGCGAGCTCGACCGCCTCGGCCAGCGTCTCGGCCGTCGGCTTCTCGGTGTAGACGTGCTTGCCGGCCTTCATGGCCTCGGCCAGCGTGGCCGCGCGCAGGCTCGTCATCGACGCGTCGAAGACGACGTCGGTCGCGGGGTCGTGGATCGCGGCCTGCAGGTCCGTGGTCCAGCGCTCCACGCCGTGCCGCTCCGCTAGCTCGCGCACCTTGTCCGCGTTGCGCCCGACGAGCACGGGCTCGACCTGCACGCGCGTGCCGTCCGGCAGCGTCACGCCGCCCTGGTCGCGGATCGGCAGGATCGAGCGGAGCAGGTGCTGGCGGTACCCCATGCGGCCGGTGATGCCGTTCATGGCGATGCGCAGGGTGCGGGTGGTCATGTGGTTCTCCGTACGTCACGGCGTCCTCGCCGGCTGGGTCGTCCCCTCCGGCTCTCACGGAGGAATGCGCTTTCCGACACTGTACCGGACGCCGCGCCGGGACCGTCAAGAACCCCAGGTCCCCCGGGTGAGAGCTCGCCGGTGACCAGTGGTCACCTGGCGGCCGCGGTGGGCGGCGTGTCGCCCCCGGGGTGACCAGTGGTCATCCGGGGCCAGCCCGGAGTGACCAGTGGTCGCGTCGGGGCGGGCCCCGCGGGGTGGGTCAGTGGGTGAGGGTCGGGGTCAGGTCGCGCAGGGCAGCCGTGACCGCGTCGCGGAACGCCGCCGACGACGCGACGGGCTCCGGGAAGACCTCGCGCAGCGCGAACACCCGCCCGACGGGGTCCGGGCCGCCGACCGCGTCCGCCAGGCGCGCGGCCAGCGGGTCGTCGAGCGCGACCTGCCGCCCGCCCACGACGAGCTCGCCCGTCGACGCCGCCCGCACGTACGCGACCCACCCGGCGACCGCGCGCGCGGCGGCGTGCGGCACGGCACCGGCCGCGAGCCGGTCCGCGACCGTCCCGAGCAGCCGCACCGGCAGCTTCTGCGACCCGTCCATCGCGACCTGCACGGTCGTGTGGCCGGTGCGGGGGTTGGCGAAGCGGTGCAGCACGTCGTCGCGGTAGGCCCGCAGGTCCGTGCCCTCGGGCGCGACGAGCGTCGGCAGCACGTCCTCGTCGACCAGCGCGCGCGCCAGCGCCTCGAGGTCCGGGTCGGCGACGGCCTGCGCGATCGTCGCGTGGCCGCGCAGCGCCCCGTGGTACGCGAGCGTCGAGTGCGTCGCGTTGAGCACGCGCAGCTTGGCGCGCTCGAACGGTGCGACGTCGCGCGTGAACGTCGCCCCGGCGCGCTCCCACGCCGGGCGCGGACCGGCGAAGTCGTCCTCGACGACCCACTGGAAGAACGGCTCGCCGACCACGAGCGCCTCGTCGTGCAGGCCCAGCAGCGCGGCCGCCTCGGCGCGGTGCGCGTCGGTCGTCGCGGGCACGATGCGGTCGACCATCGTCGAGGGGAAGCGCACCGACGACGCGACCCACGCGGCCACGTCGTCGGCACCCGGCACGGCCCCCAGGGCCTGCGTGACCAGGCCCGCGAGCACGGCGCCGTTGTCGGCGAGGTTGTCGCAGCACACGACGCTCAGCGGCGCGCGCGACGTGCGGTGGCGCCGCACCAGGCCGCGCACGAGCATCCCGATCGGGGTGCCGGCGGGGTCGTCCGACGCCCCCCGCAGCTCGGTGCGCGCCGCCGCCAGGTCGGCCGCGACGTCCGGCGCGCCCACGCCGAGCCCGCCGTCGGCCGCGCGCCGGTAGCCCTTCTCGGTGACGGTGAGGCTCACGACGTGCGTCGTCGGCGCCGCGACCGTGTCCAGCACGCGTGCGGTGTCGCGGCCCGGGTACGCGACGTCGCGCACGGATCCGACGACGCGCAGCGAGACGGCGTCCGCACCCGTCGTCAGCACGCCGTACAGCCCGTCCTGCGGGCCGAGCTGCTCGGCCACGCGCGGGCTGCGCTGCGTCACCCCCAGCAGCCCCCAGCCGGTGGCGCCCGTGGCGGCCGCGGCGTCCTCGGTGCAGACCGCCTGGTGGGCGCGGTGGAACGCGCCGATGCCCAGGTGCACCTGGCCGATCGTCAGCGCCGCGGGGTCGACCGCGGGGCCGCGGACGTCGTCGGGCAGGCCGTGCGCGACGCGCTGCGCCCAGGTGGACGCGGACAGGCGGGGCGGGGTCATCGGGTCTCCGGGGGGTGGGGCGGCGGCGCGGTGGTGCCGCGCACCACGAGCTCCACGGGCAGGACGGTGTGCGCGACCTCGTCGTCGCGCGGCGCGAGCAGCAGGTCGACCGCGGTGCGACCGAGGCGGGCGAGCGGCACCGCGACCGTCGTGAGGGCGGGCGTCACGAGGGTCGCGACGGGGGCGTCGTCGAAGCCGACGACCGACACGTCGTCCGGCACGCGCACACCGCGCGTGCGCAGCCGGTCGAGCACGCCGAGCGCCATGAGGTCGTTGTGCGTGAGCACGGCCGTCGCACCGCTCGCGACCACGAGGTCGCCGGCGCCGACGCCGCCGGCGAACACCGGTGCGTGCGGTCCCAGGTCGACGACCTCGACGTCGAGGTCGAGGTCCGCCAGGCCGTCGCGGCGGCGTGCGTCGGACCACGAGCCGGTCGGTCCCCCGGCGTACGCGATGCGGCGGTGGCCCAGCGCGTGCAGGTGCCGGACCGCCTGCCGCACGCCGTCCCGGTTGTCGACGAGGACGGACGGCAGCCCCGCGCCCTCGCGGTTGACGAGCAGCACGGGCCGTCCGTCGGCCGCGACGGTCGCGAGGTCGTCGGCGGACATGCGCGGTGAGCACAGCAGGACGCCGTCGGCCTGCGCACCGAGCTGCGCGACGAGCTCGACCTCGAGCAGCGGGTCCTCCTCGGCGTCCGCGACGACGACCGCGTGGCCGGCCGCCCGTGCACGGGCCTGCACGGCCTTGGCGACGGCCGAGAAGAACGGGTTCTCGAGGTCCGGCACGACGAGGCACAGGTGCCCGCTGCGGCCGGTGATGAGCTCGCGCGCGGCGCGGTTGGGGCGGTAGCCGAGCTCGCGCGCGGCGCGCCGGACCAGCTCGCGACGTTCGGGTGCGACGAGGTCCGGTGCGGACAGCGCGCGCGACGCGGTGGCGGCCGAGACACCGGCGGCGCGTGCGACGTCGCGCAGCGTGACGGCCATCGGTGCTCCTCCGCGTCGGTGCCCGGGGCGTTGTGCGGCGCCGCCGGCTCTGCGTCCCGACGGCGGTGCGGTGCCCCGTCGCGGGCATGCGATGAAAGCGATTTCAGCACGCGCCCAGGTGGCCGCGCAAGGCCGGCGAGCGGCCCTTGCATCCGGGCAGGCCGGATGGCAGGGTCGGACTGCAAACGTATTCACCGTGGTGGACGACGTGCGTCGTCCGCACTGCGGGGGCGCACCGCAGCGCCGCCGCGGCCCGGCGCTGGAGGACCCCATGCCCGACCCCGCAGCCGCTGCTCCTCGCTGGGCGCTGCACCCCGACCGCGCGCTGCCGGCGGACCCCGTCACGCGCCCCGTCGCCCGGCAGATCCTGGAGGCCACGCGCGGGCTGCCGATCGTGTCCATGCACGGTCACGTCGACGCGGGTCTCCTCGCGCGCGACGAGCCGTTCGGCGACCCGGCCTCGCTGCTCGTCGTCCCCGACCACTACCTGGTGCGCATGCTCGTGTCGCAGGGCGTCCCGCACGACGCGCTGGGTGTGCCGCGGCGCGACGGCGGCGTGGTCGAGACCGACCCGCGCGAGGTCTGGCGGACGTTCGCCGCGCACTGGCACCTGTTCCGCGGCACGCCCACGCGGTTCTGGATGGAGCACGTGCTGGTCGAGGTCTTCGGCGTGACGCAGCGGCTGTCCGCCGCCACGGCCGACGCCGCGTACGACACGATCGCGGCCCGGCTGGCCGAGCCCGGCTTCCGGCCGCTCGCGCTGCTCGACCGGTTCGGGATCGAGATCATCGCGACGACCGACCCCGCGTCCGCGACGCTGGCCGACCACGCGGACCTGGCCGCGCGCGGCTGGGGCGAGCGGGTCGTGCCGACGTTCCGGCCGGACGCCGTGCTGCACGTCGACCGGCCCGGCTGGGTCGAGGACGTCGCGCTGCTGGGCGAGCGCGCGGGCGTGACGATCGGGTCGTACCGCGACTTCGTGCGGGCGCTCGAGGCGCGGCGCTGGGCGTTCGTCGACGCGGGCGCGCGGGCCACCGACCACGGCCACGTGCTGGCGGACACCACGCCGATGGCCGAGGTCGACGCGTCGGCGGTGTTCGCCGCGGCGCTGCGCGGCGACGTCGACGCGGCCGCCGCGCGCGCCTTCTCGGCGCACATGCTGTTCGAGATGGCGCGCATGTCGACGCAGGACGGTCTGGTCATGCAGCTGCACCCGGGTGCGCTGCGGGACCACGACCCGCGCGTGGCGGCCGAGCGCGGGCACGACGTGGGGTACGACATCCCGGTCGCGACGGAGTACGTGCACGCGCTGCGCCCGCTGCTGTCGGCGTTCGGGCACCACCCGAACCTGCGGCTCGTGCTGTTCACGCTCGACGAGGACACGTTCAGCCGCGAGCTCGCACCGCTGGCGGGTGTGTACCCGGCGGTGCGGCTCGGGGCGCCGTGGTGGTTCCTCGACACCCCCGACGGCATGCGCCGCTTCCGCGAGGCGGTCACGGACACCGCGGGCTTCGCGAACACCACGGGCTTCGTCGACGACACCCGGGCGTTCCTGTCGATCCCGGCGCGGCACGACCTGTCGCGGCGTGTCGACGCGGGCTTCCTGGCGCGGCTCGTCGTCGAGCACCGCCTCGACCTGGACGAGGCGCTCGAGACGGCCGTCGACCTGGCCTACGGGCTGCCCCGCGGCGCGTATGCTCGTCAGGAGGCAAGCGCTTTCCAGCGTGTTGCCGCAGCGATCCCCGTCGCCGAGGAGGCCCGGACGTGACCGACGCAGCTCCCCCCGCCCCCGGCCACGGCACCCCTGGCCACGGTGCACCCGGTCCCGGCACCTCCGGTCCCAGCGCCACCGGCGCCGGCACCCCTGGCCACGGTGCACCCGGTCCCGGCGCCCCTGGCCACGTCGCAGCCGGTCCCGGTACCGCCGGTCCCGGTACCGCCGTGCGTGGTACGTCCGGTCCCGGCGCCGCCGTGCCCGGCACAGCCGACGCCGGTGCCCCGGGGGCCGGCGCGTCGGTCCTCGCGCGGCTCGCGGCGCACCGGCTCGTGCCCGTCGTCGTCATCGACGCCGCCGCCGACGCCGACGCCCTGGGCACCGCGCTCGTCGACGGCGGGCTGCCCGTCGCCGAGGTCACCTTCCGCACCGCCGCCGCGGCCGACGCGATCCGGGTGCTGCGCGACCGCGGCGACGTGCTCGTCGGCGCCGGCACGGTGCTCACTGTCGACCAGGTCGACCAGGCCGTCGCGGCCGGCGCCGACTACGTCGTGTCGCCCGGCACGTCGCGCGCCGTCGTCGAGCGCTGCGCCGAGCACGGCGTCCTCGCGCTGCCCGGTGCCGTCACCGCGACCGAGGTGCAGGCCGCGCTCGAGCTCGGCGTCACGACCGTCAAGTTCTTCCCCGCCGGCACGTCCGGCGGCGCACCTGCCATCGCGGCGCTCGCGGCCCCGTTCGGCGGCGTGCGCTTCGTCCCCACGGGGGGCGTCGGGCCGAAGAACCTGGCCGACTACCTCGCACTGCCGTCCGTCGCCGCCGTCGGCGGGTCGTGGATGGTCCCGCGCGACCTCGTCCGCGCGGGCGACGTCGACGGCGTCCGCACCCTCGTCGCCGACGCAGTCGCCCTCGCCACCTCCCTGCGCCCCGCCTGACCCACCCACCCTCCCTCTCGCGAGAGGTCGACAAAGTCCCGTCCGATGCTCCTTCTCCTCCCTCTCGCGAGGGGGAGGCAGAGTCCCGTCCGATGCTCCTTTCCCTCCCTCTCGCGAGAGGGAGGGAGAGTCCCGTCCGATGCTCCCTTTTCTCCCTCTCGCGAGAGGGAGGTCTCGTCCCGTCGTCAGGAGCCGAAGAATGTCCGATCTGGTGGTCCGTCCTGCGTCCCAGTGCCGCTACGACGCCGTCTCGCTGGGCGAGGTGATGCTGCGCCTCGACCCCGGCGAGGGGCGGATCCGCACCGCCCGCCAGTTCCGCGCGTGGGAGGGCGGCGGCGAGTACAACGTGGCCCGCGGCCTGCGTCGCGCGTTCGGGCTGCGCGCGGCGATCGTCACGGCGCTCGCGGACAACGAGGTCGGGCGGCTCGTCGAGGACTTCATGCTGACGGGCGGCCTGGACACGTCGTTCGTGCGGTGGGTGCCGTACGACGGCATCGGGCGCGAGGCCCGCAACGGCCTGAACTTCACCGAGCGCGGGTTCGGCGTGCGTGGCGCGGTCGGCGTGTCCGACCGCGGCCACACCGCTGCGTCGCAGCTCGCACCCGGCGACGTCGACTGGGAGCACCTGTTCGGCGAGCTCGGCGTGCGGTGGTTCCACACCGGCGGCATCTTCGCGGCGCTCTCCGAGACGGCTGCCGAGACGGTGATCGAGGCCGTCACCGTCGCGCGCAAGCACGGCACGGTCGTCTCCTACGACCTGAACTACCGGCCGTCCCTGTGGAAGGCCGTCGGCGGCCAGGCCCGCGCGCAGGAGGTCAACCGGGCCATCGCGCCGCACATCGACGTGATGATCGGTAACGAGGAGGACTTCACGGCCTCGCTCGGCTTCGAGATCGAGGGCGTCGACGAGAACCTGTCGGACCTCGAGGTCGACAAGTTCGCGGCCATGATCGAGCGCGTCGCCGCGCAGTACGCGAACTTCCAGGTCATCGCGACGACGATGCGCACGGTCCGCTCGGCCACGGTCAACGACTGGGGCGCGATCGCGTGGTCGCGTGCGTCGGGCCTCGTGCAGGCGACCCACCGCCCGGGCCTGGAGATCCTCGACCGCGTCGGCGGGGGCGACTCCTTCGCGTCGGGCCTGGCCTTCGGCCTGCTCGACGGGCAGCCCCTGGCGACCGCCGTCGAGTACGGTGCCGCGCACGGCGCCCTGGCGATGACGACACCGGGCGACACGACGATGGCCACGAAGGCCGAGGTCCTCAAGCTCGCCGGCGGCGGCTCCGCCCGCGTCGACCGCTGACCACCCCGGCCCACCCACCACCCACCACCCACCACCCCAGGGCCGCCCACCACCACCCCGGCCCACCAGCGTCGAGCGGAGCTCCACCGGGCGTCGAGCGGGACGTCGCTACCGGTTGCGCCTCTGGGTCGGGGGGTGGGGTTCCGGTCGTGGTGGGGGGTGGCATCGACCGGTACACGAGTACTCGTCTGGTGTCGGGGTCGGGGAGTGGGGTTCCGGTGGGCGAGGGCGTCGAGCGGGACGTCGCTACCGGTTGCGCCTCTGGGTCGGGGAGTGGGGTTCCGGTCGCGGGGGAGGGGGCGTCGACCGGTACACGAGTACTCGTTCGGAGCCCGGGTCGGTGAGCGGGGTGCTGGACGGTGGGGCGATAACGATTTCCGGGCAGGTCCCGCGTCGTGGTGACGCCGTGCCCTAGCCTTCGACCATGGCCACGAGCGTGACCTTGAGCGACGTCGCCCGGGAGGCGGGCGTCTCGCTCGCGACCGCCTCGCGCGCGATCAACGGCAGCGCCAACCGCACGGTGCGTCCCGACCTGCGCGAGCGCGTGCTCGCCGCGGCGGAGCGCCTGCGCTACACGCCGGACGCGAACGCGCAGGCGATGGCGCGCGGGCGCACGACCTCCGTCGGGCTCGTCGTGCACGACATCATGGACCCCTACTTCTCGTCGATCGCGGCGGGCGTGACCCGTGCGGCCGACGCCGCCGCGCTGCAGGTGACGCTCACGAGCACGCAGCACGAGCCGGACCGCGAGGTCGAGCTCGTGCGGCTGCTGCAGCGGCAGCGGGCGCGCGCGGTCGTGGTGGTGGGCGGCCGGCACGACGACGCCGAGGCGAACGACGTCATGCGCCGCGCGCTCGGTGACTACGTGGCCGCCGGGGGTGCGGCCGCGCTCGTCGGTCAGCCGGTGCTCGGGGTCGACACGGTCGTCGTCGAGAACGCCGCCGGGGCGGACGCCCTGGCCCGTGCGCTGCACGCGCGCGGCTACCGGCACCCCGCGGTGCTCGGCGGTCCGCAGACGCACCTGACCGCGCGTGAGCGGCGCGAGGCGTTCGCCGCGGCGTTCGCCGGGCTCGGGGCGCCGGTCGACCCCGCGCACGTCGTCACCGGAGACTTCACGCACGAGGGCGGCGAGGCCGCGATGCGCGAGCTGCTCGCGGTCGGGGCCGACGTCGACGTCGTGTTCGCGGTCAACGACGTCATGGCCCTGGGGGCGCTCGCGGCGGCACGGGACCTGGGGGTGCGCGTCCCGGAGGACGTCGCGCTGGCCGGGTTCGACGACATCCTCACGCTGCGTGACGTCGTACCGCCGCTGACGACGGTGCGCGTCCCGCTCGTCGACGTGGGGCGTCTCGCCACCGAGCTGGCGCTGGAGCGGCACGACGGCGAGCCGCGGGTCCGGACCGTGCCCACCGAGGTCGTGCTGCGCGCGTCGACACCGGACCGCGGCGCCTGACGCGCTGACGCGTCCCCGCAGCGCCGGGCGGAACACGGGTCACCGTCCGCGCCGCCGATCGGTGAGCGGGGTCCCGGTGGGCGGTCGCGGTGGGGGGGTGTCGCGCCGCTGCTCGGTGCGCGTCGGTGGACGTCAGCGGGCGACGGCGGGTTCGGCGACGTTGCGGCGGCGGGGCGCGGGGCCGTCGGTGCTGGTGGTGGCGAGCAGGTCCTCGACGGCCACCATGTGCATCGCCATCCGCAGGCGCGCGCGGTCCGGGTCGCGCGCCGTGATGGCGGCGAGGACCGCCTCGTGCTCCTCGAACGTGCGGTCCCCGGCGAGCTCGTGCAGCTCGTCCCAGACGCGGCGGCGCGCGTGCTCGCCGGCCAGCGCGTCGAGCAGCGCCGAGAGCACCGCGTTGCCGGACCCGTCGGCGACGGCGCGGTGGAACGCGAGGTCCGCGGAGGCGAGGCGGGCGGGGTCGTCGCCGGGCCCGACGAGCGCCCGCGCGGTGTCGTCGAGCGCGGCGCGCGCGCGTGCGACGTGCCGGTCGGTCATGTGCAGCGCGGCGAGCCCGGCGGCCTCGATCTCCAGGGTGGCGCGCACGGCGTGCAGGGACGTGTGGTCGCCCGGCAGGTCCGCGAGGAACGCGACGGGCGCGAGCAGCGTCGCGGGGTCGAGGTCGGTGACGTAGGTGCCGTCGCCGTGCCGGGCCTCGAGGATGCCGAGGACGACGAGCGCGCGCACGCCCTCGCGCAGGGAGCCGCGCGAGACGCCGAGCTCGGCGGCGAGCTCCTTCTCGGCGGGCAGCCGGTCGCCCGGGCGCAGCCCGCCGTCGAGGATCAGTCGCTGGACGTCCTCGACGACGTCCTGGGTGCGTGACACGTCCTCGTCCTCGTCGTCGTCCGGTGCCGCGGTCGGGGGCGTGCGCGGCGGGCGGTCAGCGCTCGGGGACGAGCGGGGGGATGCCGTAGGTCTCGACGGCCGTGCGTCCCATGACGCGCGCGACGCCGGCGTCGTCGAGGTCGGACAGCGTGGCGCGCAGACCGCCCCACACCTCCTGCCACGTGCCGTGCGCGTCGAGCGACGTCGGCCAGTCGCTGCCGGCCATGAGGCGGTCGGGGCCGAACGTCGCCAGTGCGTGGTCGACCGCCGGACGCACGGTGTCGACCGTCCAGCCGGGACCGGCGGCGCGGCCGAGGCCGGCGAGCTTGGCGACGACGTTGGGTGCCTCCGCGGCGACCTCGAGCGCGGCCGTCCAGCGGCGCCACGTCGTGGTGTCGCCGGCGCGCAGGGCGGCGAGCGGGGGAGCGCCGAGGTGGTCGACGACGACCGTGAGCTTGGGGTGCCGGTCCGCGATCGTCGCGACGTGCTCGAGCAGCTCCGGGGTCGTCGCGGGCACGTCGAGCACGAGGCGACGCTCGGTGAGCAGGGTCAGGCCCTCGTCGACGCCGTCGCCCAGCAGCCACTGCGGGTCGTCCTCGCGGTCCACGTGGTGGCTGATGCCGACGATGGGCTCGACGCGCCAGTGGTCGAGCTGGACCGCGGCCTCGTCCGGGTTGTCGAGCGGCACCCAGGCCACGACACCGAGCACGTGCGGCGAGCACAGCGCCTGGAAGAGCAGGTGCTCGCTGTCCGCGCGGTTGTCGGCGGACTGGACGAGCACCACGCCGTCCACGTGGTGCTCGTCCAGTGCTCCGCCGATGTCGCGGACTCGGTAGGTGCTGTGCAGGAGCAAGCGGTCCTGCGACATCCACGGGTAGTGGACCGACTCGGGGTCCCATACCTGCAGGTGCGCATCCACGACGTCGTAGGGCATGTGACCGAAGGTAGCGGTGCTCCGATGTCTGAATCGTCCCAGCGGTCAATTCCTCATAGAACCCTCATGAAGGGGCCTGTGACAGCCCGAGACCTCCGATGTCTGTTTCGTCCGTTTGTTGATCGTTCACGCGTCGGCCGCCGGTGTCATCCTTTCGTGGCGAGTGCGCAGGTCACGGGCGGGTCACGGGATCATCACGGCCCGGTCGCGCAGCGTCACCGTCCGACGGCGTACCCCTGCTGCCCGCGGGCGTTCGCGGCGGCCCGCAGCACCCCGTCCGGCCCAACGCCCGCCGCGCTCAGGCGCCCCAGCGACCACGGGCCGGCGTCCAGCACCACGTGCCCGCGGGCCGCGAGCGCGCGCAGCACCCCGGCGCCCAGGCGCGTCTCGGCGACCAGCCCGCGCGGTGTGTGCGTGCGCGGGTGGAACGACTGGTGGACGTGCGACGAGTGCCAGGCCGGCGCGTCGATCGCGGCCTGCAGGTCGAGCCCACCGACCAGGTGCCGCAGCAGGAACGGCACCGGCCACTGGTCCTGCTGGTCCCCGCCCGGCGTCCCGAACGCGAAGCCGTGGCCGTCGCCGAGCGCCAGCGCGGGGCTCAGCGTCGTGCGCGGCCGACGTCCCGGCACGAGGCTCGCGGGCAGCCCGTCCTCGACCCACGTCATCTGCGCGCGCGTCGGCAGCGAGAAGCCCAGCCCCGGCACGACGGGGCTCGACTGCAGCCACCCGCCCGAGGGTGTGGCGGACACGCGGTTGCCCCACCGGTCCACGACGTCGACATGGCACGTGTCCCCGGGGCTGAGCCCGATCGGCGACACGGTCGGCTCGCCGAGACCGGCCGTCCGGGCCGTCGGCCCCGGCCCGGTCGGCGCCTCGTGGTCGGCCGCCGCGCGCGCGGCGACGAGCGCCCGCGCCAGCCGTGGAGCCCGCCCGTCCGGCGCGCCGGGCCGGAAGCCGTCGTCGGCGGTCGCCCCCACGAGGCGTGCGCGCCGCCGCGCGTACGCGGGGGACAGCAGCGCGTCGAGCGGCACGTCGGCGCTGTCGCCGTACCACGCGTCGCGATCGGCCAGCGCGAGCTTGGCGACCTCGGCGACGACGTGCACGAGCTCGGCGAGCGGTCCGCCGACGTCGTCGACGTCGCGCTGCGCCACGGCGTCCCGGACGAGGTCGTCGACGCCCAGGGCCGTCAGGACGCGCAGCTGCTGCAGCAGCGCCGGGCCCTGTCCCCACGGCCCGGTCTTGTGCACCTCGACGCCCGCGAACGGCACCGACACGGTCGGCTCCTCGGTGGCCCGCCACGCCGCGAGGTCGTCGGCGCGCAGGAACCCGGTGTGCGCCCGCCCCGTCGCGTCCAGGACGGGGGTGCCGCTCACGAACGCGTCCACGGCCTCGGCCACGAACCCCTCGTAGAACGCGCGCCGTGCCGCCTCGACCTGCGCCTCGCGGTCCGGTCCCGCCGCGGCGGCCTCCGCGAGGACCCGCTCGAACGTGCCGGCCAGGTCCGGGTTGGCGAACCGGGCGCCCGGCGCGGGGACCGCGCCCGCGGGCAGGTACACGGCGGCGCTCGTCGGCCAGTGCGCGCGGAACATGTCCGCCACGACCGCGATCGTGCGGGACGCCGCCGGGAGCAGCGGGTACCCGTCGCGCGCGTACCCGACCGCCGGCCCCAGGACGTCGGCGAGCGGCAGCGTGCCGTAGCGGGCCAGCAGGTCGAGCCACGCCCCGAACGCCCCCGGCACGACGGCCGCGAGGTGGCCGGTGCCGGGCACCTCCTCGACGCCCAGCGCCAGGTACGCGTCGGTCGTCGCCAGCGCCGGGACGACGCCCTGCCCGCACACCACGAACGTGTGCCCGTCGGCGGCGCGGTGCCCGATGACCGGCGCGTCGCCGCCGGGTCCGTTGAGGTGCGGCTCGACGACGCTCAGCGTGAACCCGGCCGCGGCGGCCGCGTCGAACGCGTTGCCGCCCGCCTCGAGCGTGCGCATGCCGACCGCGCTCGCGATCCAGTGCGTCGAGGCGACCATGCCGAACGTGCCCGTGAGCACGGGTCGGGACGTGAACATGGACCGATGCTCGCAGCGCGTGCGCGGTACGTCACGCGTGCGGTCACACGCCGCCGGGGAACCCGAGGGTGCGCCACGCCTCGTGGGTGGCGACCGCGGCGGCGTTCGACAGGTTCATGGACCGGCGGCCCGGCAGCATCGGGATGCGCACCTGGTCGGTGACGCGGGCGTGGGCCAGCACGGCGGGCGGCAGCCCGGTCGGCTCGGGGCCGAACAGCAGGACGTCGTCGTCGCGCCAGTCGACGTCGGTGTACCGGCGGGTGGCCTGCGTCGTGAACGCCAGGACGCGTGACGCGGGCAGCGCGGTCAGCAGCGCGTCGAGGTCGGGGTGGACGACGACGTGCGCGAGGTCGTGGTAGTCCAGGCCCGCGCGCCGCAGCCGGGCCTCCGACAGGTCGAAGCCGAGCGGCTCGACGAGGTGCAGCATCGCACCCGTGCCCGCGCACATCCGGATCGCGTTGCCGGTGTTGCCGGGGATCCGGGGCTCGAGGAACGCGACGTGCACGGGGTGGTCAGCGGGTGCGGGGTGGGGCCGTGCTGGCGCGCACCACGAGGTCGGTGGGCACCAGGACGTGGTGCCCGGTGAGGACGGTGTGCTCACGGATCTGCTGCATGAGCAGGTCGACGAGGTTCTCGCCGATGGTGGTGAAGTCCTGGCGGACGGTCGTCAGGGGAGGCCACAGGTACTCGGACAGCGGGATGTCGTCGAACCCGACGACCGACACGTCCTCGGGGACGCGGGCCCCGGCCTCGTGCAGCGCGCGGATGACACCGGCCGCCATCTCGTCGTTGGCGCAGAACACGGCGGTGACGTCGGGGTCCTTGACGAGGTCGACGCCCAGGCGCAGGCCGGACGCCGACGACCAGTCGCCGTGCAGCACGGGCGGCACGGGGCGGCCCGCGGCACGCAGCCGCGTGCGCCAGGCCTCGAGGCGGACGCGGGCGGGTGTCGAGTCCAGGGGGCCGGCGACGTGGTGCACGGTGGTGTGGCCGAGGTCGAGCAGGTGCTGGACGGCGGCGGACGCGCCCTGGGTCTGGTCGGTCCCGACGGCCGGGTGGACGCCCATGAAGCGCGAGTCCGACGCGACGACGGGCAGGCGCGGGGGCAGCGCGAGGGTGGCGGGGCTGGAGTCCTCGGCGCGGATGACGACGAGCCCGTCGATCGCCTGGTGCGAGAGCCGGCGCACGGCGTCGGACACGTCGGACGACGTCGGGGTGCGCACGTCGACGAGCGTGATGCTGTACCCCTCCTGGCGTGCGGCGGCGGCGACGGCCTCGAGCGTGCGCGACTCACCGGTGCGGTCGAGGCGGTGGGCGATGAGGCCGATGGCCCCGAAGGAGCCCGAACGCAGCGCACGGGCGGCGTGGTTGGGGCTGTAGCCGAGCTGGTCCATCGCCTCGAGCACGCGGTCGCGGGTGGCGGGCCGGACGTTGGTCGCCCCGGTCGAGACGCGCGACACGGTCTGCTGCGAGACGCCGGCCAGACGCGCGACGTCGCCGATCGAGGGGCCTTGTCGTAGCCGGCCGGGGCGGAGGGGCACCGCCACATGCTAGCCGCCGGGGGCGGTGCTCCCGGCCGCCGAGCCGGTATGCCCGGTTGTGCGCTACTGCAGAATGGTGACGTTACCATTTCGTAGCCCAGACGGCCTTGCTTCAGCCTTGACACTGCTTCGCGGCCGATGGGAGCGTGGCGTCCACGCCGATGGTGACGTCACCATTCAGCCACGAAGGAGTGTCCTGTGAGCCACACGACCGCGCCGGTCCGACCGGCGGCGACCGCCCGACCGCGCCGGCGGCGCCGGTGGGTGGGCTGGGGGTTCGTCGGCCCGTTCATGGTCGTGTTCGCGCTCGTGTTCCTCGCGCCGATCGCCTACTCGATCCGCCTCAGCCTGTTCCGCACCCAGCTGGTCGGCGGCACCGTCTTCGCGGGGCTCGACAACTACGCCCGCGCGTTCGGCGACCCGCAGTTCTGGTCCGCCACCGGCCGCGTCGCGCTGTTCCTGGCGGTCCAGGTGCCGATCATGCTCGGCATCGCGCTCCTGGTGGCCCTCGCGATCGACAGCGGTCGGCTGCACGGGCGCAGCTTCTTCCGGATCTCGATCTTCCTGCCGTACGCCGTGCCCGCCGTCGTCGCGACCCTCATGTGGGGATTCATGTACGGCACGCGCTTCGGCCTGGTGGGCAACATCAACGAGATCCTCGGCATCACGCTGCCCGACCCGCTGTCGCCCGACCTCGTGCTCCTCGCGATCGGCAACATCGTGACCTGGCAGTTCGTGGGCTACAACATGCTCATCTTCTACGCGGCCCTGCGGACCGTGCCGGCCTCGCTCTACGAGGCGGCGGAGATCGACGGCGCCGGGCAGTGGCGGATCGTCGCCGCGATCAAGATCCCCGCCATCCGCGGCGCGCTCGTGGTCGCCACGATCTTCTCCGTCATCGGCAGCTTCCAGCTCTTCAACGAGCCGAGCATCCTGCAGCCCCTCGCGCCGAACGCGATCACCACCTACTTCACCCCGAACCTGTACGCCTACTCGCTGTCCTTCGCCGGCCAGCAGTACAACTACGCCGCGACCGTCGCGATCATCATGGGCCTGCTCACGATGCTCGTCGCGTACGTCGTGCAGCTGCGCGGCATGCGCAAGGAGGCATGAGCGATGCTCATCACGACCCCTGCGCGCACCCCGCGAACCAGGAGCGCCACGACCTCCCGCAGCGGCCGCGGCGCCCGGACCGGTGCACGGCGGCGCAGCCCGCTCCTCACGGGTGCCATGTGCCTCGCCCTGGTCTACTCGCTGCTCCCGCTGGTGTGGCTGCTCGTCAACGCGACGAAGACGCAAGCCGGCCTGTTCTCGTCCTTCGGCCTGTGGTTCAGCGACGACTTCGCGCTGTTCAGGAACATCGCGACGACGCTCACCTACGACGACGGCATCTTCCTGCGGTGGTTCGGCAACACCCTGCTCTACGTCGTCGCCGGTGCCGGTGGTGCCACCGCGCTGGCGGTCCTCGGTGGCTACGGCCTGGCCAAGTTCGACTTCCCCGGCAAGCGCGGGGTGTTCGCGGTGGTCATCGGCGCGGTCGCCGTGCCCGGCACCGCGCTCGCGGTCCCCACGTTCCTGATGTTCAGCCAGCTCGGGCTGACCAACACGCCGTGGTCCGTCATCATCCCCTCGCTCATCTCCCCGTTCGGCCTCTACCTCATGTGGACCTTCGCCGCCGAGGCCGTGTCCGGCGAGCTGCTCGAGGCCGCCCGCGTCGACGGCGCGAGCGAGGCACGCACGTTCACGCAGATCTGCCTGCCGATCCTCGGACCGGGGATCGTCACGGTGCTCCTGTTCACCATGGTCGCGACCTGGAACAACTACTTCCTGCCGCTGATCATGCTCAAGGACCCCGACTGGTACCCCCTGACGCTCGGCCTCAAGGCCTGGACGGCGCAGGCGGCCACAGCGGGCGGCGAGGCCATCTTCCACCTCGTCATCACCGGGTCGGTCCTCACGATCGTCCCCCTCGTCGTCGCCTTCCTCTTCCTGCAGCGGTACTGGCAGTCCGGACTGGCTGCCGGGTCGGTCAAGGAATAGCGCGACCCCGTACGGAACCCCTGACAACGAAGTGAGAGGAACACCCATGTCCAGCACCTCCCGCCGCGCCCTGCTGCGCGGAACCGCGGCGATCGGCGTGCTCGCGCTGACGCTCGCCGCCTGCAGCTCCGGTGGCGACGAGCCGTCGGCCGACGCGTCGCAGACCGCCGAGGGCGGCGGCTCGCTCACCGTCTGGGCGTGGGACCCGACGGTCGAGACCATCGCCGACGCGTACGAGCAGGCGAACCCCGGCACGAGCATCGAGGTCGTCAACGCCGGGACCGGCAACGACCAGTACACGGCCCTGCAGAACGCGATCGTGGCAGGCGCAGGCGTGCCCGACCTCGCGCAGATCGAGTACTACGCGATCCCGCAGTTCTCGATCGCCGGCTCGCTCGCCAACATCAGCGGCCTGGGCGCCGGTGACCTCGAGTCCGTGTACACGCCCGGCCCCTGGGACGCCGTCGAGGACGGCGGCGCCGTGTACGGCCTGCCTCTGGACTCGGGTCCGATGGCGCTGTTCTACAACGCGACGCTCTTCGAGCAGCACGGCGTCCCGGTGCCGGCCACGTGGGAGCAGTACCTCGAGGCCGCACGCGCCCTCAAGGCCGCCGACCCGAGCATCAGCATCACGAACGACGCCGGCGACGCGGGTCTGACCACGTCGCTCATCTGGCAGGCCGGCGGACGCCCCTTCAGCGTCGACGGCACCACGGTCGGCGTGGACTTCTCCGACGAGGGCACGCAGCGGTTCGCGACGCTGTGGCAGACCCTGCTGGGCGAGGACCTCATCGCCCCCATCGGCTCGTGGAGCGACGAGTGGTACAGCGGGCTCGGCAACGGCACCATCGCCACGCTCGTCTTCGGTGCGTGGATGGGCGGCAACCTCGCCTCCGGCGTGCCCGACGGCGTCGGCGACTGGCGCGTGGCCCCGATGCCGCAGTGGAACGAGGGCGAGCACGTCAGCGCCGAGCACGGCGGGTCGGCGATGTCGGTGATGGAGGCGTCGCAGGACAAGGAGCTCGCGTTCAGCTTCCTGCAGTTCGCCTCGGCCGGCGGCGGTGTGCCGCTGCGCATCGAGGGCGGCGGCTTCCCCGCGACGACGGCCGAGCTGGGCTCGGTCGACTTCCTCACGGTGCCGAACGACTACTTCGGCGACCAGCAGATCAACACGGTGCTCGCCGAGGCCGCCGCCGCGGTGCCCTCCGGCTGGCAGTACATCCCCTTCCAGGTCTACGCGAACAGCATCTTCAACGACACCGTCGGCCAGGCGTTCGTCACCGACACCACGGTGTCCGAGGGCCTGACCGCGTGGCAGGACGCCCTCGTCACCTACGGCGAGGACCAGGGATTCACCATGCGGTGACGTCCCGAGGACGGGCGGGCGGCGGCGCATGCCGCAGTCGCCGCCGCCCCCCTGCCGGACCCGGCCGTCCGTCGCTGCGGCCGGGTCCGGCACCCTTCCCCCACCCCCACCAGGAGCGCACCCATGCCGACCTTCGAGATCGGAGAGCAGGACTTCCTGCTCGACGGCAGGCCGTACCAGGTGCTGTCCGGTGCGCTCCACTACTTCCGCGTGCACCCGGACCTGTGGGCCGACCGCATCCGCTCGGCCCGTCTCCTGGGGCTCAACACCATCGAGACGTACGTCGCGTGGAACGTGCACGCACCGACCCCGGACGTCTTCGACACCTCGGGTCCACGCGACCTCGGGCGCTTCCTCGACCTGGTCGCCGCCGAGGGGATGCACGCGATCGTCCGGCCCGGCCCGTACATCTGCGCCGAGTGGGACAACGGCGGGTTCCCCGCCTGGCTGTTCGGGCTGCCGGGCGTCGGGCTGCGCCGCAACGAGCCCACGTACCTGGAGGCCGTCGGCGGGTACCTGGCCCGCGTCCTGCCGATCGTGGCCGCCCGGCAGGTCACGCGCGGCGGCCCCGTCCTCGCCGTGCAGGTGGAGAACGAGTACGGCGCGTACGGCGACGACAAGGACTACCTGCACGCGCTCGTCGCGATGTTCCGCGCGCAGGGGATCGACGTGCCCCTGCTGACGTGCGACCAGGCGTCGGACGAGATGCTCGAGCGCGGGAGCCTGCCCGAGCTGCACCGCACCGCGACGTTCGGGTCACGCAGCGCCGAGCGCCTCGCGGTCCTGCGACGGCACCAGCCGACGGGCCCGCTGATGTGCATGGAGTTCTGGTGCGGCTGGTTCGACCACTGGGGTGCGCACCACCACACGACCGACCCGGCACGGTCCGCGGCCGACCTCGACGAGCTGCTGGGCGCCGGCGCGTCGGTCAACATCTACATGTTCCACGGCGGCACCAACGGCGGCTTCACGAACGGAGCCAACGACAAGGGTGTCTACCAGCCGACCGTGACGTCCTACGACTACGACGCCCCGCTCGCGGAGGACGGGACGCGGACCGCCAAGTACGACGCGTTCCGCGAGGTGCTCGGACGGCACACCGAGTTGCCCGCGCAGACCGCCCCTGCGCGTCGCCCCGCGCCGGTCCTCGAGCGGGCGGTCGAGCGTCGCACCGCCTCCCTGTGGTCGCTCCTCGAGCCGCTGACCGGATGGGTCGACGCCGAGGACGTGCCGACGCACGACGAGATCGGCGTCGCGAGCGGCTTCGTCCTGTACCGCACGCACGTGGACCTCGCGGCGCCCACGGTCCTCGCGTTCACCGACGTCCGCGACCGCGCCCAGGTCTTCCTCGACGGTGCCCCGGTCGGTGTGATCGACCGTGCGGAACGGGGTCGGTCGACCACCCTGCCCGCCGGCCGCGGGCGGCTCGACGTGCTCGTCGAGGACCAGGGCCGCGTCAACTACGGCCCGCGCATCGGCGAGCACAAGGGCCTCGTCGGCCCGGCGACGCTCGGCGGCGCCCCGGTCCGTGGCTGGCGCGTCCTCCCGCTGGACCTCGACGCCCTCGCGGCGTCGGACGACCTCCCTGCCCGGTGCCGCCCGGCGCTCGGGCCCGTCGCGGGCCCGTCGCTGAGCGTGTGGACGACCGACCTGCCCCGGGCCGACCTGTTCGTGTCGACGCGTGACTGGGGCAAGGGCCTCGTGTGGGTCAACGGGTACCCGCTCGGCCGCTACTGGTCGAAGGGCCCGCAGACCACCCTCTACGTCCCGTCGCCCGTCGTGCGCGGGGCCGACGACCGCGTCGTCGCCCTCGAGCTGCACGCCGGTCCGAGCGGTGCGCTGCGGCTCGTCGACGCCCCCGACCTCGGTCCCACGGACACCTGACCTCGACCCCTCCTCCCCGCGGAACCGGCACCCCCACCGGACGAACCACGAAAGGTCCCCCCATGAAGCGCACGACACGACGCAGGCTCGGAGGCGGCAGTGCGGCCGTCCTCCTCACCGGCGCGCTAGCGTTCGGGACGGTGATGAGCTCACCGGCCGCGAGCAACCCCCTGCAGACGTTCACGTCGCCGCCGACCCCGGTGACCGTGACCCCCGACCCCTGGTACGCCTCCGAGCCCTTCGACGGCTGGGGCACGAGCCTCGTGTGGTTCGCCAACGCCACCGGCGGCTACCCCGAGGAGCTGCGCGAGGAGCTGTACCAGGCCCTGTTCGGCGAGGACGGCCTGCGCCTGAACATCGCCCGGTACAACGTCGGCGGCGGGCACGCGTCGGACGTCGTGGACTACCTGCGTCCCGGCGGTGCGGTGCAGGGCTGGTGGCGTGCCGACGCGACGGGCGACGGTGCGTTCGGCGTGCCGACGACGCTCGCGAACCGCGAGGCTGCCAAGGCGGCGTTCGACCCCGACGACGACGCGTTCTACGACCTCGACGCCGACGCGACGCAGCGGTGGTGGGTCCAGCGCCTCGCCGACGACGGCGTCATCACGCACTGGGAGGCGTTCGCCAACTCGGCGCCGTGGTTCCTCACGTCCAACGGCTACGTCTCTGGCGGCACCGACGCGACGGCCGAGCAGCTCCCGGCCGACGCCGTGGAGAAGTTCGCCGCGTACCTGGTCCGCGTCGTCGAGGAGCTCGAGGCCGCGCACGGGATCGACGTCGCGACCGTCGACCCGCTCAACGAGCCTGGCACCGACTACTGGCGGACGACGCTCACGGGCGGCGTGCCCACCGGCGGACGTCAGGAGGGCATGCACGTCGACGCCGCGCGCCAGGCGGACCTGGTCCGTGCGCTGCGGGCCGCGATCGACGCGTCCGGCGTCGACGCGGCCGTGTCGGCCATGGACGAGACCGACCCCGACAAGTTCAAGGGCAACTGGGGTGCCTACGACGCCGCGACCCGCGACGCCGTCGCCCAGCTCAACGTCCACACGTACAGCACCGGTGGTCGGCGCGTGGTCCGCGACATCGCGAAGGCCGAGGACAAGCCGCTGTGGATGAGCGAGGTCGAGGGCAACTGGGGAGGTGCCTGGGACCCGTCGTCGATGGCCAACGGGCTCGGCCTGTCGAACCACATCCACGCCGACCTGCGTGAGCTCGAGCCGAACGCGTGGGTGTTCTGGCAGCCCGTGGAGGACCTGCTGAACATGGAGCCGGGCGGCGAGGACCTCAACTGGGGCGGCGTCTTCGTCGACTTCGACTGCCAGGAGTACCCGACCGCCACGGGCACGGTCTTCGCGTCCGCGCGGCGGGTCGCCGCCGCCGGCGGTGACGCCTCGGACGTCGAGGCGTGCCGCGTCGTCACGAACACGAAGTTCGACACGACCCGGAACTTCACGCACTTCGTGCGGCCGGGCGACCGCATCATCGCGACCGACTCCGACGCCGCGACCGCGGCGCTGTCCGCCGACGGGACGTCCACGTCCCTGGTCTGGACCAACGCGACGTCGACCGCGCAGCGGCTCACCGTGGACCTGGCGCGCTTCGGTACCGTCGCCGACGGCGCCACGGCGACCCCGTACGTGACCACCGAGTCGCCCGCCGACGCGCCCGGCAGCCAGGCCCTGGTGCCCGGGGCACCGGTCGCGGTGGACGCCACGGCCCGCAGCGTCACCCTGACGGTGCCCGCGAGGTCCGTCACGTCCGTCGTGCTCGACGGCGTGTCCGGCGTCGCGCCGGACGCCGCGACGATCGTCGACGGCGACACGTACCAGGTCGTCGGCGTGCAGAGCGGCAAGGCGCTCACGGCGGGCGGCGGCAGCGCCGCCACCACCATCACGACGCCCGACCTGTCGTTCGGCACCGCGCCCCAGCTCTGGACGTTCCACGAGGTGCCGTCCACGCAGCGCACGGCGGCGCGTCGCTACGTCCTCGAGAACGGTGACGGGCGGTTCCTCGCCGTCGCCGACACCACGAAGTACCTCGACGGCCCCGCGACCACGCTGCTCGACGTCTCCCTCGCGCAGGCGGTCGGCAGGGCGGACGCGCGCTGGGTGGCGTCCACGCAGGACGGCGTGACGTTCACGCTCGCGAACGACGCCGTGGCGTCCGTCCTCGACGTCGCCGGCGCGTCGAGCGAGGACGGCGCCTCGGTCGGCACGTGGATCTCGTGGGACTACAACACGAACCAGCGGTGGATCGTCCGCGACCAGGTCGTGCGTGGCACGCAGCACGTCGTGACGAACACGGTCGCGGGCACCGCACCGGCGCTGCCAGGCACGGTCGTCCCCACCTACCGCTGGGGCACGGGTGCGCCCGTCGAGGTCGACTGGCAGCTGCCGTCGGCGAGCACCTGGGACGGTCCCGGGACCGTCGAGGTGCGCGGCACGGTCGCCGGTGCGGACGTCCAGGCGCTGGCGACCGTCGAGGTCGGCGGCTTCACCGTGACCGACCCGGTCGCCGTGCACGTGGTCGCCGGGGCCACGGCCGCGCAGGTGCGCGACCTCGCGCCGAGCACGGTCCCGGCACGCATCGGTGCGTCCTCGACGACGTTCGAGACCCCCGTCACGTGGGACCTCGACGCGCTCACCGACGGGCAGCTCGTGTCACCCGGCGTCGTGACCGTCACCGGTGCCGCACAGTCGAACGACCCGTCCGCGGGCCCCGTGCCCGCGCGGCTGTCGGTGGTCGTGGGCGCCGGTCCGGGCGGGAACATCGCCCCGACCAGCACGGCGACCGCCACGTACACCGAGGGGTCCAACGACCCGGCGCGCACGATCGACGGCGACGAGCTCGGCACCTGGTGGTCGAACTGGAAGCCGGACAACAAGAACGCGCAGGACACGCTGACCTACACGTTCCCCGAGGAGGTCGTGCTCGAGAGCCTCACGATCACCTTCCGCGCCGACGGCGGGAAGGCGTGGGCCGAGCAGATCCAGGTCGAGCACCTGGACCAGGGCGGTACGTGGCGGCCCGTCGCCGGGTACGCGTCCCCGGTGCCGGTGACCGGGACCAACGGCCAGGACCCCGGGCCGGCGGTGACCGTCCCGCTCGGTGGCGTGACCACGACCGCCGTGCGCGTCGTGATGCACGCGCACGACAACACCCACCTCCAGGTGTACGACGTGAAGATCCTCCCGGTGGTCGTGGCGGGCACCTCCGACCTGGCCACGCTGCGCGTCGGTGGTGTCGAGGTCGACGGGTTCGCCGCCGGTCGGACCGGCTACGCGGCGACCGTCGCCGGGTCGTCGTACCCGCGGATCGACGCGTTCGCGGTGGACCCCGACGCGGACGTCCGGATCACCCAGCCGTCGGTGGCGAACGGCGGCGCGGGCACGGTCGTCGTCCGCGGTGTCGGTGGCGCCGAGCCGCGCACGTACACGGTGGACGTGAGCCGTGACGCCGTGGTGCACGGTGTGGCCGTCGCCGGCGTCGTCCGGGCGGGGCGCACGGTCACGGCCGTCGCGTCGACGGACCCCGCCGGTGCGGAGGTCACGGTCACGTGGCTCCTCGACGGCGACGTCCTGGGCACCGGTACGTCGATCGGGCTGCCGCCCGACGCGGCGGGCGCCGAGCTCGTCGCACGTGCGAGCGCCGCGGCTCCCGGGTTCGGTGCGTCCGCGACGGTCGACTCCCCGGCGGTGGTGGTCGAGGCCGCGTCGTCGGACGTCACGCTGCAGACCCTGACGCTCGACGGCGTGACGGTCGACGGGTTCACGGGCACGCGCACGGCGTACGTCGTCGTGGTGCCGGGGTCGGCGTGGCCGGCGCTCGGGGCCGAGGCGACGGACCCGGCGGCGAGCGTGACCGTCGTGCAGCCCGCGGCGGCGGACGGCTCCGGGACGGTCACGGTCACGGCCGAGGACGGCACCACCCGGACCGTCACCGTCACGGTGCAGCGGCAGGTCGCCGTGACGTCCGTGTCGCTGACCGGTGAGGCCGCGGTCGGTGCCGAGGTCGCGGCCGCCGTGACCGTCGACCCCGGCGGTGCGACGCTCACGTACGCGTGGTCCGTCGACGGGCACGTCGTGCCCGGTGCGACGGGTGCGACGTACCGGCCCACGGCCGCGGACGCGGGACGACCGCTCACCGTGAGCGTCGTCGCGCAGGCGTCCGGGTACCTGCAGTCGCAGGCGCGGACGTCGGCCGCCGTGACGGTCGGCGCGGAGGACGGGCCGACGCCGACGCACACCGCGTCGCCGACGGCTGGACCCACGGCGTCGCCGACGGCTGCACCCACCGCGTCCTCGTCGACCCCGCGTCTGTCGGTCTCGACGGTCGCCGCCGGCGGGACGGTCGGCGTCACGGCCGAGGGCCTGACCCCGGGCGGCGAGGTCGCGGTCGAGCTGCACTCGACACCCGTCCTCCTCGCCGTCCTGCGCGCGGACGCGGCCGGTGCGATCGACACGGTCGTCACGGTGCCCGCGAGCACGCCCGTGGGTACCCACACCGTGGTCGTCGTCGACCGCACGACCGGTGCCACGCAGTCGGCGCCGATCCGGGTGACGGCGGCCGGTGGCCGGCTCGCGGTGACGGGCCCCGCCACGACGGGTGCTCTGCTGCTGGTGTCGGTCCTGCTGATCGGCGCCGGTGTCACCGCCGTCACCGCCCACCGCCGGCGGCGGGAGGGGTGACGCGCGGCCGCGGGTGACGCGGCCCCGGACCCCCCCTGAACGGGGCCGCACCCCGCACGCCCGGGGCCTGACGTCGACGACGTCGGGCCCCGGGTCGTGTCACCCTCGGGACGGTGGAGCGCGTCACGCCCGGGATGGTTGGGTGAGGTCGTGACGACCCGCGACGACGCGACACGGGCCCAGGACGCCGCTCCGTCCGGCACCGGGCCGCCCGAGGGGTACGTCCTGCGCCTCGACGCGCCGGCGCGCACCTGGACCGACGCGTTCCCGGTCGGCAACGGGCGGCTCGGTGCGATGGTGCACGGCGGGACCGACCACGAGCACCTGCAGGTGAACGACGACACGTGCTGGTCCGGGGCGCCGCACGACGCCCCGCCCGCGCCCGTGGGACCCCTCGGAGTGGACGGCGGCCCCGGCGTGCTGCGACGCGCGCGCCGGCTGCTGGAGGACGACGACCCGCTGGGCGCCGAGGCCGAGCTCGCGCGCCTGCAGAGCGGGTGGACGCAGGCGTACCAGCCGCTCGTCGACGTCCTGCTCGACCACCCCGCGGCCGCCGGCGAGAGCGGCTACCGCCGCACGCTCGACCTGGGCACGGGCGTCGTGACGACGACGTGGCGGTCCGCCGCGGACGTCGCGTGGCGCCAGGACGTGCTGGTCAGCCACCCCGACCAGGCGCTGCTCCTGGTGCGCGAGGCGGCCGCACCCGACGACGCACGGACCGTGCCGCCCCGCACACCCGGTGAGCTCGCCGGTCCGTGGGCCGGCCCGGTGCCCGACAGTGCTGCGCCGGACGGCCCTGTGCCGGACAGTTCTGGGCCGGACGGTTCTGGGCCGGACGGTCGTGAGGCACGCGTGCGGCTCGTGTCGCCGCACCCGTGGGTCGTCGCGCCCGGGGCGGCCGGTGACGGTCCGCGGGAGGTCGTCGTGGTCGCGTCGGTCGACATGCCGTCGCACGTGCTGCCCGACTACGTGGACGACCCCGACCCCGTGCGCTACGGCGGGCGGGCGGTGCGGGCGGCGGTCGCGCTCGCGGTGCTGGTCGACGGTGACGACGCGTCCGCGCAGGTCGTCGACGGCGCCGTGCACGTGCGCGGTGCGCACCGGCTGCGCGTCGTGCTGACGACCGCGACGGACCTCGACGTCGCCACCGGCACGCTGCACGGCGACCGTGGGCGCGTCGTCGCCGACGCGCTGGCGACCCTCGCGGCCGCGGTCGCCGACGTGGACGGCGTCGGGGCGCGGCACGTCGCCGACCACGCGTCGCTCATGGACCGGGTGCGGCTCGACCTGGGCTCTGGGCGCGACGTGCCGGACCTCCCGCTCGACGAGCGGCTGGTGCGCCACGCGCGCGGCGCACCGGACCCGCACCTCGCGGTCCTCGCGTTCCAGCACGGTCGCTACCTGACGGTCGCGGGGTCACGGCCCGGCACGCTGCCGCTGAACCTGCAGGGCATCTGGAACGACCGGGTGCAGCCGCCGTGGAACGCGAACTACACGCTCAACATCAACACCGGCATGAGCTACTGGCCGACGCTCGTCGGCGACCTCGCGGAGTGCCACGAGCCGCTGCTCACGTGGCTCGCCCGGCTGGCCGTCGCGGGGACCGGCACGGCGCGCACGCTCTACGGCGCGCGCGGCTGGGTGGCCCACCACAACAGCGACGCGTGGTGCTTCACGGGGCCGACGGGCCGCGGGCAGGACTCGGCGAGCTGGTCGGCCTGGCCGTTCGGCGGTGTGTGGCTGGCCCGGCACGTCGTGGACCACCACGACTGGACGGGCGACGACGACGCGCTGCGCCGGCTCTGGCCCGTGGTGCGCGGCGCGGCGCTGTTCGTGGTCGACACCCTCGTCGAGCTGCCCGACGGCACGCTCGGGACGTCGCCGGCCACGAGCCCCGAGAACCGCTACCTGCTGCCCGACGGGCGCGCCGCGTCCGTCTCGGTCTCGACCACGTCGGACCTCGCGATGGCGCGCGACCTGCTCGAGCAGGTGCGCCGGCTCGCACCCGTCGCGCGCGACCACGACGAGGACCTGCGGGCGGCGGTCGACGGTGCGCTCGAGCGGCTGCCCACCGAGCGCGTCGGTGTCGACGGCCGGCTCGCCGAGTGGCGCACCGACGTGGCGGACGCCGAGCCCGGGCACCGTCACCAGTCGCACCTGTACCGCGTCCACCCCGGCACGTCGATCGACCCCGACACGGCCCCGCTGCTCGCGGCGGCGGCGGCGCGCACGCTCGACGCGCGCGGACCCGACTCGACGGGCTGGTCCCTCGCGTGGCGCCTCGCGCTGCGCGCGCGGCTGCGCGACGGCGACGGCGTCGCGACCCTCGTCGACGCGTTCCTGCACCCCGTCGACGCCGACCCGCCCGGTCTAGCCGTGCCGGACGCGGCCGCCCCGCCGGACGCGGCCGCGCCGGCTCACCGCGGCGGCGTCTACCGCTCGCTGCTGTGCGCGCACCCGCCGTTCCAGGTCGACGGCAACCTCGGGTTCACCGCGGGGGTGGCCGAGGCGCTCGTGCAGGCGCACCGCCTGGGTGCCGACGGGGTCCGCGAGGTCCACCTGCTGCCCGCGCTGCCCCCGGCCTGGCGCGACGGGCGCGTCCAGGGGCTGCGGCTGCGCGGCGGGCTGCGCCTGGTGGACCTGAGCTGGCGCGACGGTCGCGTCGAGCGCGCCGAGCTCGCGTCGGACCGCGCGCTCGTCGTCGACGTCCGCGAGGGTGGTGCGGACGCGCGGCGTCAGGTCGCCGTGCGCCCGGGCCGCCCGGCCGTCGTCGGGCCCGGGGGCTGACGACGGCCGCACGCCCGAGCCGCACGGGGAGGGGACGGGGCAGGGCGCGGGGAGGCGGTGCGGCTCAGCCCGCGCCGGCCGGTGCCGGCGCCGTCGACTCGCGGACCACGAGCTCGGTCGCGAGGTCGATCCGCAGGTTCGGCGGGTGCTGACCGGCGGCGAGGCTCAGGACCATCTGCGTGGCGGTCCCGGCCATCTCGCGCAGCGGCTGGCGCACGGTCGTCAGCGACGGGCCGAGCCACTGGGCGAGCGGGATGTCGTCGTAGCCGACGACCGAGACGTCCTCGGGGATCGACAGCCCGAGCTCGCGCACGGCGCGCATGACGCCGAGGCTCTGGTAGTCCGACCCGGCGAAGATCGCGGTCGGCCGGTCCTCGCGGGACAACAGCTCGAGACCGTGCTCGTACCCGCCGGTGACGTGGAAGTCGCCCCACCGCACGAGCGAGGGGTCGGGCCGGATGCCGGCCTCCTCGAGCGCGCTGCGGTAGCCGTCGACGCGGGCGCGCGAGCACAGCACGTCCGACGGCCCGGCGATGACGCCGATGCGCCGGTGGCCGAGCGCCAGCAGGTGCCGCGTGGCGATGAGGCCGCCGTTCCAGTTGTTCGAGCCGACCGTCGGCACGCCGGCCGGCGGCTCGCCCCACGTGTCGACGACGACGAACGGGATGGACCGCGACTCGAGCTGGTGGCGCTGGGTCGCGTCGAGGCTCGACAGCACCAGCAGCACGCCGAGCGGGCGGCGCGCCAGGATGTCGTCGATGAGCTCCTGCTGCGGGCGGTGCGCGCCGCCGAGCTCCGACAGCACGACGCCGACGCGGCGAGCGGCGGCGGCGTCCTCGACGCCCTTGATGACCTCCTGCGCCCAGGCGTTGTCGATGTGGTGGAAGACGAGGTCGATGAGGTTCGGGTCGCCGGTGCCGCGGCCACGGCGGCGGCGGTAGCTGTGCTCCTCGAGGATCGCCTCGACGCGGGCACGGGTGGCGGCCGCGACGTCGGCGCGGCCGTTGAGCACCTTGGACACGGTGGGGACCGAGACGCCGGCGAGCGCCGCGATCTCGGCGATCGTCACGGTACGACGGCCGTCGGTGGACGTGGCCACGGAGGTCTCCTCTGACCTGGGGCCCCGTCGCGCCACCGGGCGGGTCCGGCGGCGCGCCCGGGACGGGCTCGCAAGTTTCGACGTCGACGTTAGCACCCGCGTCCGGCGTCTGCTGGTCACCTGTCCGAAGTGCCGCCCCTGGGCCGTCCGGTCTCGGTTCGGTCACGCGGGTTGACGCCACCGCAAACGTTTGCCTAACGTGGCGGCCATCACCTCGGCGGGATGGTCCGCCGACACATTTCGGCCACGAGGGCGTGGAGATCGATGCAGGCGCAGCAGCAGGACGTGCACCCGGTGCAGGCCGGTCCGTCGCCGCACGGCCACGACCGTCACCTCCTGAGCACCGCCGGGGTGCTCCTCACCTCCGAAGGGTGGTGAAGCCATGTCCACGGACGGTGTGACCGTCGCGGGCGGCGCGTCCCAGGCGGCGATCAGCCAGGACCCGGCCGCAGCCGCAGCGGCGCGCAGCGCGGTCGACCCGCCGCGCGGACGCGGGGGCCGTGCGGCGCGCAAGCGCCAGGGCGGTCACGTGACGTGGCGGCGCGCGCTGCGCCGCGACTGGCAGCTCTACTCGCTGCTGGTCCTGCCGCTCGTCTTCTTCGCGATCTTCCGCTACACGCCGATGGTCGGCAACGTCATCGCGTTCCGCCGGTTCCGGCCGGGTGGCTCGATCTTCGGCGAGGAATGGGTCGGCCTGCACTACGTGCGGATGTTCATCCAGGACCAGACCTTCTGGAACGTCTTCCAGAACACCCTGATCCTCGGCGTGCTGAGCCTGGTCATCATCTTCCCGCTGCCGATCGTGCTGGCGCTCATGCTCAACGAGCTGCGCTCGCGCCGGTTCAAGCGGATCATCCAGACGGTCTCGTACCTGCCGCACTTCATGTCGATCGTCATCGTCGCGGGCCTGGTGTTCCAGCTCACCGCGATGCGCGGCACGATCAACCAGATCATCACGGCGGTCGGCGGCTCCGCGATCCCGTTCATGCAGCTGCCGGAGTGGTTCCGCACCATCTACATCAGCTCCGAGATCTGGCAGACCGTCGGCTGGGGCACGATCCTCTACCTGGCCGCGCTGTCCACGATCGACCCGCAGCTCTACGAGGCGGCGCGCATCGACGGCGCCAACCGGTGGCGTCAGACGTGGCACGTCACGCTGCCGGGCATCCGTCCCACGATGGTCGTGCTGCTGATCCTCAACATCGGCACGTTCATGGCGGTCGGGTTCGAGAAGATCCTGCTCCTGTACAACCCCTTGCTGTATCCGACGGCGGACGTCATCGCGACGTACCTGTACCGCGTCGGCATCGGGTCGAGCCAGTTCTCGTACGCGACGGCCATCGGCCTGTTCGAGGCCATCATCGGCCTCACCCTCGTCCTGTCCGCCAACGCGATCTCGCGCCGAGTGGTCGGAGCCTCCCTGTGGTGACCGTCGACAAGCTCACCCACCTCGACGAGAGGCTGTCGAAGTCGACCGTCCGCGCCGTCAAGGACACCCGCGCGTACACCGCGTTCCGGGTCGTCAACGGCACGCTGCTGGTCATCATCGCGGCCGTGACGCTCTACCCGTTCATCAACCTGGCGGCGCAGGCGTTCAGCTCCGAGGCGTACATCAACGCCGGCCAGGTGAACCTGTGGCCCAAGGGCTTCAACCTCACGACGTTCGACCTGGTCATGGGCGACCGGATGTTCTGGCGCAACTACCAGAACACCGTCTACTACACGGTCGTCGCGACGCTCGTCGCGATGGTGCTCACCACGACCTTCGCCTACGCGATCTCGAAGTACCACCTCAAGGGACGCAAGGTCTTCATCGGCATCGCCGTGTTCACGATGTTCTTCAACGGCGGCCTGATCCCCAACTACGTGCTCGTCAACGAGCTGGGGCTGCGCAACTCGGTGTGGGCCATCGCGCTCCCCAACGCGATCAGCGTGTTCAACCTGCTGGTCATGAAGTCGTTCTTCGAGAACTTCTCGACCGAGCTCGAGGAGGCCGCCGAGATCGACGGCCTGAGCACGTACGGCAAGCTCTGGCGCATCGTGCTGCCGCTGAGCAAGGCGGTCATCGCGACGATGATCCTGTTCTACGCGGTCGCGTTCTGGAACTCCTGGTTCGCCGCGTTCCTCTACATGGACCACCGCGAGCTGTACCCCGTGACCGTCTACCTGCGGAACCTGATCGCCGGCGCCACCAACGTCGACGGTGCCGCCGGATCGTCCGAGGCGACGCAGATCGCGGCCAACGTCAAGGCGGTGACGATGCTGCTCACCGTCCTGCCGATCGTGTGCCTCTACCCGTTCATCCAGAGGTACTTCGTGTCGGGCGTGATGCTCGGTTCGGTCAAGCAATGAGGCCCCCGGCCTCCCCAGCCCCCGCGGCCCGTCCGGGTCTCGGTGCACTTCCACGGATGCAGGACGACGACGTTCGACCCGGAAGGAGAATGATGAGGACGACGAAGAAGCGGCCGCTCGCGATCGCCGCGACCGCCGCGACCCTCGCGCTGGCCCTGGCGGCCTGCTCGGGCGGTTCCGACGACGACGCGGCCGAGACCCCGGAGGTCGGCGAGCTCGGCCAGGTCGGGGCCATGGCGGACTACGAGGTCGGCACGACGTTCAAGGCCACCGAGCCGGTGACCTTCGGGCTGCTGTACCGCGACCACCCCAACTACCCGCTGAAGGACGACTGGCGGATCCTCACGGCGCTCGAGGAGAACCAGAACGTCTCCTTCGACATCCAGAGCGCGCCGCTGTCGGACTGGGACCAGGCCAAGTCGATCGCGATCGGCGCGGGCAACGCCCCGGAGATCGTCTCCGTGACGTACCCCGGCCAGGAGGTGCAGTTCGTCGCCGGTGGCGCGATCCTCCCGGTCAGCGACTACACGCAGTACATGCCCAACTTCACCGACAAGGTCGAGCGGTGGGGCCTGGAGGGCGACCTCGACCGGCTGCGGCAGGAGGACGGCAAGTTCTACATCCTGCCGGGTCTGCGTGAGTCGGTGCGCCCGATGTACACGTACGCGGTCCGTGCGGACATCTGGGAGGAGCTCGGTCTGAGCCTCGAGCCGGCGACGTTCGACGACTTCGCGGCCGACCTCGCCAAGGTCAAGGCGGCGTACCCGGACCAGTACCCGCTGTCCGACCGCTGGTCGGAGAACGGTCCGCTCGAGGCGACGCTCAACGTCGCGGCGTCGAACTTCGGCACCGCGGCCGGCTGGGGCTTCGGCGAGGGTCTGACGTGGGACGAGGGTGCGGGCGAGTTCGTCTACACCGGCGCCACGGACGAGTACCGCGACCTGCTCGCGTACTACAACGGTCTCGTCGCGGACGGCCTCATGGACCCCGAGAGCCTCATCCAGGAGGACGACCAGGCCATCCAGAAGCTCGCGTCGGGCCAGACGTTCGCGCAGCTCACGAACGACCAGGAGATCCTCAAGGTCCGCACGGCGTTCGAGGAGCTCGGGACCGACGGCGACGTCACGATGATCCGCGTGCCCGCCGGCCCCGCCGGTGACCTCCTCGCCGGTCAGCGTCTCGTCAGCGGTCTGCTGCTGTCGTCCAAGGCGAAGGACGCGGACCACTTCCTCGCCCTGCTGCAGTTCGTCGACTGGCTGTACTACTCCGACGAGGGCCTCGAGTTCGCCAAGTGGGGCATCGAGGGCGAGACCTTCACCAAGGACGGCTCCGGGACGCGCACGCTCGCGGACGACGTCGACATCAACGGCCTGAACCCGGACGGCGAGAAGGCGCTGAACATCGACTTCGGCTTCCACAACGGCGTCTGGATGCTCGAGCACGGCTCGACGGACGACCTGGACCAGTCGATGCTCCGTGACGAGGTCGTGGACTTCGTGCAGTCGATGAGCGACAAGGAGCTCGCCCCGGTCCCGCCCCCGGCACCGCTCAACGAGCTCGAGCGTGAGCAGGTCTCGCTCTGGCAGACGGCCCTCAAGGACCACGTCTACCAGAACACGGCCGCGTTCATCCTCGGTCAGCGTTCGCTCGACGAGTGGGACGCGTACGTGTCCGAGCTCGACAGCAAGAACGCGCAGCAGTACCTCGACGTCGTGAACGGCGCGCAGCAGCGCTTCGCCGACGCGAACGGCTGACAGGTCCGGGCCCGGTCCCCTCGTCCGATCGTGGACGAGGGGCCGGGCCCTTCCGTTGCCGGGCACGTCCCGGTCCCGCCCCACCCGCCCGTCTGGAGTCCCGTGCGTACCGTCGTCCCGTCCCAGCCCACCGGCCCGCTGCCCGACGCCTGGCGTGCGTGCGTCGGGACGGGGCGCATGAACCTCGCGCTGCGCGCGGACTACCGCGACGCGTTGGCCCAGGTGCAGCGTGAGATCGGCTTCCGCCACATCCGCGGCCACGGCCTGCTGTCGGACGACATGGGCCTGCTGCGCACCGACGAGGTCGACGGCCGCACGCACACGCGGTACGCGTTCAGCTACGTCGACCAGGTGCACGACTTCTTCCTCGAGGTCGGCATCCGGCCCTTCCTCGAGCTGGGCTTCATGCCGACGCAGCTCGCGTCGGGCGACGACACCGTGTTCTGGTGGAAGGGCAACATCACGCCGCCGCGCGACCACGGCGAGTGGGTCGCGCTCGTGCAGGCGCTGCTGCGCCACCAGATCGACCGGTACGGCATCGACGAGGTGCGCCGCTGGCCCGTCGAGGTGTGGAACGAGCCGAACCTCACGGTCTTCTGGAAGGACGCCGACCAGGAGGCGTACTTCCGCCTGTACGAGGCCACGGCCCGCGCGGTGAAGGACGTCGACGCCGACCTGCAGGTCGGCGGACCGGCGATCTCCCCGGGGTCCGACGAGTGGTGGGAGCCGTTCGCGGAGTTCGTGACGCGCCGCGACGTGCCCGTCGACTTCGTCTCCCGGCACGCGTACACGAGCGGACCGGCGCAGCACTACCCGTTCGGCACCTACCAGACGCTCATGGAGCCGCAGCGGCTGCTCGAGCAGTTCGACGCGCCGCGCCGGCACCTGGAGGGCACGCGGCTGGCGGGCCTGCCCGTGCACATCACGGAGTTCAACACGTCGTACCGCCCCGACAACCCGATCCACGACACCGCGTACAACGCCGCGTACCTCGCACCGGTGCTGGCCGGCGGCGGCGACCTGGTCGACTCGTTCTCCTACTGGACGTTCAGCGACGTGTTCGAGGAGGTGAACGTGCCGACGTCGATCTTCCACGGCGGGTTCGGCATGCTCACGCACCGGCAGGTCGCCAAGCCCACCTACCACCTGTACGCGTTCATGGCGCGCATGGGCCGCGACGTGCTCGCGCGCGGCGACGACCACCTCGTGTGCGCCGACCCCGACGGGCGCGTCACGGTGCTGGCGTGGCAGCCGGTCGGCGGCACCGGGGGCGGGGACGCGCCGGCCGAGCACCGCGTCGAGCTGTCCCTGCCGGTGCGCGGCGACGCGGCGTTCGTGCTGCGCGAGCGCGTCAACGAGCACGACGGCAACGCGTTCGGCGCGTGGCGCGAGCTGGGCCGGCCGATGTCGCCGACGGCGCGCGAGCTGGACCTGCTGCGCGCGTGCGCGCGGCCCGCGGTGCAGCACGACGTGGTGCGGGCCGCCGACGGGCGCGTCGACCTCGACCTCGTCCTGGCGCGGCACGAGGTGACGTTCGTCGAGCTCACGCCCGTCACGCCGGTGCACCACGAGGGCCTCGACGACCGGCGCCTGCTGGGGGAGCGCGACGACCGGCTCGTCGCCCCCCACGAGCGCGTGCGAGCATGACCACGATGATGCAGCGACGCGACGACCTGGACGAGGTGGGCACCGGACCGCTGTCGCGCGGGGCGTCGGTCGTGCTGTGGGCGCTCGTGATCAGCGCGCTCGTCGTGCTCACCGGCGGTCTGCCGCTGGCGCTCGTGCCGTTCCTCGGCGGGAGCGCCGCCAACGTCTGGGTGGTCGCCGTGCTGTTCGTGCCGCTGGGCCCCGCGCTCGCCGCCGCGGTCTTCGCGTGGCGGCGGTTCCTGGCCGACCGGGACCTGCGGCCCGCCGGGCACTTCTGGCGCGGCTACCGGGTCAACGCGCTCGACGTGCTGCGGTGGTGGGTGCCGACGGTCGCGGTGCTGGCCGTGATCGGCTTCTCGCTCGCGCACCTCGACGCGGCCGGTGTGCCCGCGGGGTACGGCGTCGTCCTCGTCGTCGTCGCCGGGGCCGTGCTGCTGTGGGCCGTCGTCGCGCTCGCGCTGTCGTCCCACCTGAGCCTGCGCACGCGCGACGTCGCGCGCCTGTCCGCGTACTACCTGGGCGCGAGGCCGCTGGTCGCACTGGGCTGCCTGTCGCTGCTCGTGCTGGCCGCGGGCATCGTGCTGCTCACGTCCGACTGGGTGCTCGTCGCCCTGGCCGGGCTGCTCGCGCTCGCCGTCACGACGACCACGGAGCCCGTGGTGCGTGACGCGACCGCACGCTTCACCGCCTGACCCTCACCCGACTCTGCGAGGCTCGTCGATGTCCCTTCCTGTGAGCGATCACATCCGCTACGGCGGCGACTACAACCCTGAGCAGTGGCCCGCCGAGGTGTGGGACGAGGACCACGCGGCGTTCGAGCTCGCGCACGTGACCACCCTCACCGTGGGCGTCTTCGCGTGGGCGCACACCGAGCCGCGCGAGGGCGGGTACGACTTCTCCCGGCTCGACGCGATCGTCGAGCGCGCGCACGCCGAGGGCCGCGACGTCGTGCTCGCGACGCCCAGCGGTGCGATGCCGCCGTGGCTCGCGCGCGCGTACCCCGACGCGTGCCGCGTCGACTTCGAGGGCCGGCGCCACGTCTACGGGCAGCGGCACAACCACTGCCCGTCGTCGCCGGACTTCCGCCGCCTGTCGGTCGCGATGGCGTCCCGGCTGGCCGAGCGGTACGGCGACCACCCCGCGGTCGTCGCGTGGCACGTCGGCAACGAGTACGGCGGCGCCTGCTACTGCGACCTGTGCGCGGCCGGCTTCCGCGACTGGCTGCGCGCACGTTACGGGACCCTCGAGCGGCTGAACGAGGCGTGGAACACGCTGTTCTGGTCGCACGTCTTCGGCGACTGGGAGGAGGTCGTGCCGCCGTCGGCGCTCTCCGAGCACTGGCGCGGCCCCGGTCACACGGCGTTCCAGGGCATCACGCTCGACTACCGCCGCTACATGACCGACCGCATGCGCGAGGGCTACGTCGAGGAGAAGGCCGCGATCCGCGCGCACGTCCCGACGACACCCGTGACGACCAACTTCATGGGCTTCTTCCAGCCGTTCGACTACCACCGCTGGGCCGACGACCTCGACTTCGTGTCCTGGGACAACTACCCGCCCCTGCCGGACGACCCGCTGCGCACCGCCGCGCGCATGGCCGCGACGCACGCCGCGATGCGCGGGCTCAAGGACGGGCAGCCGTTCTGGGTCATGGAGCAGACGCCGTCCATCACGGCGTCGCGCGACGTCAACCCGGTCAAGCGCCCGGGCGTCCTGGGGCTGTGGACGTGGCAGTCCGTCGCGCACGGCGCCGACGCGACCCTGTACTTCCAGATGCGGCAGTCGAAGGGCGCGTGCGAGAAGTACCACGGTGCGCTGATCGACCACTCGGGGCGCACGGACACGCGCGTCTTCCGCGAGGCCGCGGCGCTGGGCGCGGGGCTGGCCTCGACGGGTACGGCGCTGCTCGGGGCGCGCACGCCCGCGCGCGTCGCGCTGCTGCTCGACTGGGACTCGTGGTGGGCCGTCGAGATGACCGACGGGTACAACCGGCACGTCTCCTACCTGCAGACCCTGCTGCAGTACCACCGGGCCCTGTGGCACGCGAACGCCGACGTCGACGTGGTCCCGGTGACCGCCGACCTGGCAGGGTACGACGTCGTCGTCGCGCCGGTGCTGCACCTGCTCAAGGGCGACGTGGTGGAGCGGCTCACCGCGCACGTCGAGCGCGGCGGGACGCTCGTGACGACGTTCTACGGCGGGCGCGTCGACGAGGACGACAACGCGTTCGTGGGCGTGCCACCGCTCGACCCGCTGGTCGGGGCGCGCGTCGAGGAGACGGACTCCGGGGTGCCGGGTGCGGTCAACCCGGTGACGCTCGTGCTCGACGGCGAGGCCACGACGCACGACGCGACGCTCGTCTTCGAGCTGCTGGTGCCGGACGACGGCACCCAGGTCGTCGGCACGTACGGCGCGGAGTTCTACGCCGGACGTGCGGCCGTGACACGCGCGCGTCGCGGGGACGGCGCGGCGTGGCACGTCGCCACAGGGCTCGACGACGACGGCGTCGCGCGCGTGCTGCGGCACGTGCTGGCCGGGCACGGGCTAGTCGGGCCGCACGCCGACGACGTGGGCGTCGAGGTCGCGCACCGCGTGGCGCCCGACGGGACGACGTACGCGTTCGTGCTGCACCACGGGTCGCAGCCGGTGACCGTGACCGCGCAGGTCGCGGGGCAGGACCTGCTGAGCGGGCGGGCCGTGCGGGTGGGCGACGCGCTCACGCTCGCGGCCGGGGAGGTGCTGGTGCTGCGGAGGTGATGGACCGCCTACGGCGCACGCATCGCAGGACGAAGCGTCGCTGTGTCCGTCTTGCTCGAACGCGCCGTCCGGGGGCGGACTTCTCGCAGCGCGCGCCGCCGGCGTCACGCGTCGACCCGTGCGGCCGGAGCTCGACGCGTCGACCCGGCGATCGCGTCGAAGAGGTCGAGCATGGCGTCGCGGAGCGCCCCCAGCGGTGTCGAGAACGACAGGAGCAGCAGACCGTCGCCGTCGGCCGGGTCGGACCAGTAGTCGCACACGAGCAGGTCGGCGCCCGTGCCGTCCGCCGGTGCGCTGCGGACCGTGACGGTGCGCAGCACCGCACCGAACGGACCGTCGCCGGCGTCGACCGTGCCGTGCGGGCCGAGCCGCTGCGCGAGCGTGGTCGCGAGGGCGTCGAGGTCCTCGTCGGCCGCAAGCGACCCCGGCGTGCGGTACGCCGTGAGCACCGCAGGCAGCCGGACCGGGCCGACCGTGGTGAGCATGTACGCGCAGAACCGTCCGCCCGACTGCGCCGCCCGGCGTGACGAGTCCTCGACCTCGCGGCGCAGGCGCCGCCGGACCGTCGCGAGGTCGTCGCGGCGCGGGACCTGCCGGTCGACGAGCGCGGCCACGTCGGCGTGCCGCCCCGCGTCGGTCGACAGGTCGACGACGTGCCAGTCGGCGGGCAGGACGACGCCGACCGTGCCGGTGGCGGCGCGACGGCGCGTCACGGCGTGGCCGGTCCGGTGGTGATCTGCAGCGAGTTGGTGATGGACCGGCCCAGGACCGTGAGCTCGACGAGCTGGTCGAGGTGGACGGTGTTGAACGCGAGCTGGACGGCTTCGGGGGTGCCGTCGGCGGGGAAGACGAAGAACGAGGAGTACGCCTGCACGGTGCGTTCGCCGCGCAGGCGCCCGACGATCGTCTCGACGACTCCGCGTCCGGCGGGGCACTCGAAGAGCTCGGCGGAGCGTTCGGTGATCCTGGCGCGCCAGCCGCCGTAGGCGCGTCGCCAGTTGCGTGCGACGAAAGTGTCCGGTGTGGCTTCGCGCGGGTGGCGGAAGCCCTGGAGCATCTCCATCAGGACGCCACGCACCTCGCCCTCGTCGCGGTCAGGGACCCACACGGCGGCTGTCCCGACGGCGCCGTCCTTGGCCACCGCGGCATAGTTGACAGCAGTGACGCTCCTGCGGAGCAGAGCTCGGCCGCGGTCGCTGGTCGCGATCCTGGAGGCGATCTCGCTCGCGACGCGGTCTGCGCCGGAGCCGGGGTTCCATCCTGCCCAGTGGTCGTCGTCCGGGTACGCGTGCGTCCATCCCTGGATCTGCGAGCTCATGTGGCCCCCTTCGGTACGACGCCGTCGACGACGATCCCGACGTCGACGATCTGCAGCACGCTCCTGCCTGCAGCCCATCCGTGCGGTGCGGCACCGGCACGCCCCAGGTCTGCACCCTTCTCGGCGAGGAACCGCATGTCGCGTGCGGCCTCGACGTCGCCGAGCAGAGCTGTGAGCCGCTCCCAACCAGCAGGTGTGCTGCGCAGAGCGTGCCTACCTTCGCTGACGGCGCTCCCGAGCACGTCCACCGGGCGCGCGACGTGCCAGCCGGGTGGGCGGGACGCGAAGACGCCAGGATCCTTCAGCGCTCGAACGACTCCACCGAGGTCCGAGCCCAAGTCGTGCGCGATCGCGTTCGGCCGCATGACCGTCCACAGGTCGGAGGACGCCCACGTGCGGGCCTGCTCGAGACCGGGGACGGGGCGCCCGACCACGGCTCGAGCCGAGGATGCTGCGGTGCGAGACGCCTGCGACATCGTGCTGGTCGCCTGCCCCGAGACCGGGAGCGTCCGGAGCCCTTGCCCCGTTCGTGCGCCGTTCGCGGCCAGCCGCAGACCTTGTCCCGCGAGCCGGCCGACGCCGAAGGTCACGAGCCCCAGGGCGCCGATCGCGACGTCGCGCCACCCGGCGTCGGTGGTCAGCGCGAGGTGCACGTCGCGGGCGAGCTGCAGCGCGCCGGCGATCAGGGCGGCTGCGGCCAGCGCCTGGCCGACGACCGGCACCCACGCCAGCAGCAGCGCGGCCACGCCGAGCACGGTCGCGATCTCGTCGACGTGGTCGAAGAACCAGTGCCCGACGTCGGCGAACCAGGAGCCCACGGCCGATCCGGCGCGCCCCAGGCCGCTCCACAGGGAGTCGGCCAGCCCGTCCTGACCGATCACGCGCTCGATGAGCTCGCGGGCGGCCTGGGCGGCGGCGTCCCGCGTCCTGACGGCCTCCTCGAGCAACTCGCGCGCCTGTCCCAGCGCCTGCTCACTGGTGTCGCGGGCATCGCGGGCGATCTCGGCCAGGTGCTCGTACCCGGCGGCCTCGGCGGCGTCCACGGTCTCGACCGCGCGCTGCGTCCACCGTCGCACGTCCTGGTCGGCGTGCTCGATCGCCTGCGCGGCGCGCCGGGCCGCGGTCAGCGCGTCCTGCGCCACGTGCTGCGCGCGGTCCAGACCCTCGGCGTAGCCGTCGAGCGCGGTGCCCGTGGCCGCGTAACGGTCGTGGGCCGCCCCGATGCGTTCGGCGGCCTCGGCGGCGCGCGAGCGGACCTCCTCGACGGCTCGCGAGGAGTCCGCGAGCCCGTCGGCGACGGCCCGCAGGTCCCGTGACGCCTGCGCGATGCGCACGGCGGCGTCCTGGTACCGCCGCCCGGCGTCCCGCACAGCACCGGGGTCCCCGGGCACGGGGTCGGTCCACGCCAGCGGGTACCAGGTACCCGTCACGCGAACGCCTTGCGCAACCGCGCCGCGAGCTCGTCGTCGATGCCGTCGAACGTCGCCGCGACCTCGCGGCACGC